>Ga0075017_100003377_pt1 | contig 10026 bp, 9 predicted proteins | sample AleBraG_ABR_2012_FD_71475 | JGI IMG/M metagenome (GOLD analysis project Ga0075017, IMG submission 71475) | Freshwater sediment microbial communities in response to fracking from Pennsylvania, USA - Alex Branch Run_MetaG_ABR_2012 | ecosystem: Environmental > Aquatic > Freshwater > Creek >... | reverse complement strand
ACTCGCTCGGAGTGGAAGCGTCCCAACGCCGCTCCACGTGCGGAGCATCGTCGTCGGCGATCGCCGACGACGATGCTCCGCACGTGGAGCGGCGTTGGGACGCTTCCACTCCGAGCGAGTTGGCGAGCGCGGCCTCGGTGAGGGAGTCGCCGTAGCTCGACGACTCGACGTTGCGGATCCGCGGGTCGGCCGCGCGCGTCGCGTGATCCAGGTCGAGCGCGATGCGCACCTTCTCTTCGGTCGGCACGCTCGCGAGCTCTTCCCGCCAGAGATCGAGCGAGACGGCCTGCACACCGTTGACATCGGACGGGCCCGCGAGCGCGTACCACTCGTCGGGCTCACCGAAGCTCGCGTTGTCGCGCGCGTCGCGCAGTGCCTCGTCGACCACCGATGCCTCGAGCGAGCCCGCCCACGCGTAGCCCTGCCGGTGGTCGGCGACCACGCGAACGCCGATTCCCTCGATTACCGCCGTGGTCAACGACTCGACTTCGCCGCCGAACACCTCGACCTCGGTCTCGCGCGAGCGCACGACGTAGGCCTCGACCTGCTCGCCCGCTCCGGCCGCCGCCGAGACGCGGCGAGCGATCTCCAATAGCTCGCTCACGCGGCCGTGCCGCCCACCGTGATCTCGCGCACCAATACCGTCGGCTGGCCCGACGACACCGGAACGCTCTGACCGTTCTTGCCGCACATTCCGGTCCAGGTGTCGAAGTCGTTGCCGACCGCGTCGATGCCGCGGAGCACGTCGGGGCCGTTGCCGATGAGCTGCGCGGCCCGCACCGGGCGTGTGATCTCGCCGTGCTCGATGAGATACGCCTCGGTGACCCCGAACACGAAGTCGCCCGTGGCCGGGTTGACCTGACCGCCGCCGAGTTGCACGCAGTAGAGGCCGTACTCGACGCCCTGGACGATCGCATCGGGATCCGTGTCGCCTTCGAGCACGAACGTGTTGGTCATGCGCGGCATCGGCAGATGCTTATAGGTCTCGCGCCGGCCGTTCCCGCTGCTCGCGTGCCCTTCCTTGCGGGCGCGCAGCAGGTCCCACATGTACTCGGTGAGGACGCCGTCTTGGATCAGCACGTTGCGTTGCGCGGGATGACCTTCGTCGTCGATGGCGAGCGTGCCCCACTCGCGGCCGTAGGTACCGTCGTCGACCAGCGTGACGAGCGGCGACGCGACGAGCTCACCCATGTTGCCGGAGAACACCGACGCGTCCTTGTAGATGTGATCGGCCTCGAGACCGTGGCCGCACGCCTCGTGGAACAGGACGCCACCGGCGCCCCGCCGCAACACCACGGGGATCCGTCCCGTAGGCGCCGGCACCGCGTCGAGCAGGCTCAACGCGCGCGTCGCCGCGGTTCGACCGACCTGCTCCGGATGGACGGAGTCGAAGAGCTCGAAGCCCATCGTGCGGCCCGGCGCTTCGTATCCGGTTTGCATACCCGTGTCGCCGGTCGCGACGCACTGCACCATCACGCGCGTGCGAACCTGGTCGTCGTCGGCGAGCAGCCCGTCGGAGTTGGCGACGACGATTCGACGGTGCGCGTCGGCATAAGACGCCGTGACCGACGTGATCGCACCCCCTTGCTCCCTCGCCGCGGCGTCGGCGCTGCGAAGCAGATCGACCTTGCGGGCCTTGTCGACGGTCTCCGGCGCGATCACGTCGTCGCGAAGCGGGTGCGGCGGTCCGGTGCGGGCCAGCGCGACGGTTCGGACACCTCCGCCACCGCCCCGGGCGGCCGCCGCGGCCGCGTCGCTCGCGGCGTGCAGGCCGGCCGGCGAGAGATCGGCTGTGTGCGCGAATCCGGTCGTGTCCCCGCGCACGACACGCAGGCCGGCCCCGCGGTCGCGACCCGACACGAGCTCTTCGACGCGCCCGTCGTCGAAGCGAGCACTCGAGGAGCGGCGATCCTCGACGAACACCTCGGCGAAGTCGCCGCCGCCACGCAGTGCGCGCTCGAGCGTCGATTGCAGCACTTCTTGGTCGATCAGCGGTTCGCTCATGTTCTCGCATTGTGCTCAGGGGAGGCTGGGGTGTCTATCGTAAGCGCATGCTGCTCGCGCCCGGTCTCACGGCGTCGGTGACGCTCGTCGTCGACGAGGCCGACACCGCGCTCGCCTTACGGAGCGGTGACGTGCCCGTGCTCGGGACTCCGAGAGTCATCGCGCTCGCGGAGCAGGCCACCATCGAGGCGCTCGGCAACCAGCTGCCGGAGGGCCGTACGACCGTCGGCTACCAGGTACAGCTCGCGCACCTCACACCGACCCCTATCGGCGGCACGGTCGTCGCAGAGGCCACGCTCGAACAGGTCGAGGGGCGCCGGCTCACCTTTCGCGTATCGGTGAACGATGCCCGTGGATTGGTAGCCGCCGGCCGCATCACCCGGGTAGTGGTCGAGCGCGCCCGATTCCTCGACCGCGCCCAAGCCGAAGGTCGATGAGCCCGGATCGCCCGCAACTCCTCGTAGAGCGCGATGAGGAATACGCGACGCTGACCCTGAATCGACCCGAGAAGCGCAACGCACTCTCGGTGCAACTGCGTGACGAGATCAGCGACGCCCTCGACGATCTGGCGACCGATCCCGCCCTCAAGGTCGTCGTGATCACGGGTGTCGGCGCCGTCTTCAGCGCCGGGTTCGATCTCTCCGAATTCGATCGCGCCGCGGAAGACGACGCGTTCGGTCGCAAGTTGTGGGAGTCGAGCGACCGGTACCACGAGACGGTGCTGCACTTCCCATTGCCGACCGTCGCCGCGATCAACGGCCCCGCGCTCGCCGGCGGCTTCGATCTCGCCGTGCTGTGCGACCTGAGGATCGCGTCTTCAACGGCCCGATTCTCGCACCCCGAGCGGACGTTCGCCGACGTCGTCTACGGGCCGCTGCACGATCTCGTGGGCGGCGCCGTCGCGCGCGAGCTGGCGATCGGCGGACGGGAGCTCACCGCCGACGAGGCCCTCGCCGTGCAGCTCGTCGGTGAAGTCGTGCCTCCGGACGCGCTCATGGACACCGCGAGGGCCGTCGCGGTGCGCATCGCCGCCGCCCCCCGAGACGCCCTGATGCGCACGAAGGCCAAAGCCCTGTCCCGAGCCGGCAATGCCCTCGGCACCCGAACCCTCGACCTCTGACCCCCCCGGCACCATCAGTTGGTGCGATTGACGCTCTATACGTACCTCGATCGCGCAATCAGTTGGTGCAGTTGAGCTCACCAGAGAGGTCCAAACGCACAATCAGATGGTGCGCTGGGCGTCAGGCGAGGTTGCTGGAGCGGGGGTAGGCGTCGGCGGGGTCGGTGAGGACGTTGACCAACGACACGCCCCGGGTGGCGAACGCCCGGTCCAGGGCGGGGCCGATGCCCGAGGGCTCGGTCACGAGCTCTCCTTGGCCGCCCAGCGCGGCGACGACCTCGTCGTAGCGGATGCCCGGGCGGAGCTCGGCCACCACGTCGTATCCGAAGAGCGCCTGCATCGGGTGCTTCTCGAGCCCCCAGATCCCGTTGTTGCCGACAATCGCGACGACGTTCACGCCGTGCCGCACGAGGGCCTCGAAGTCACCGAGGGCGAACCCGATCGCGCCGTCGCCGAGCAGCAGCACGAGCTGGCGGCCGGGGTGGGCCATGGCCGCGCCGAGCGCGTATCCCGGCCCCATGCCCAGGCAGCCGTACGGGCCCGGGTCGAGGAAGGTCCCCGGCTCGAAGCTGTCGACGAACTTGCCGGCGTACGACACGAAGTCGCCGCCGTCACCGATGACGATCGCATCACGGTCGAGCCGCTTGCGGAGCTCGCCGTAGATCCGGCCGGGCTTGATCGGGGCACTGTCGGCCTCGAGCGTCGCGGTCTCGGCCGCGCGCTTCGCTCGCTCGTCGTCGCGCAACGCCGCGACCCAGTCGTCGCGGGCGCTCGCCGGCGCGCCCGACTCGGCCAGCGCGGCGAACGTCGATGCCAGATCGCCCGCGGTCGACGCCGCCAGCTCGGCGTGCGGCGCGATCTGCGACACGGCATCACACAGGTGCACGACCCGCGCGTCGCCGAACCGACCGAATCCGAGCCGGAAGTCGAGGGGCGTGCCCGCGACCAGCACGAGGTCGGCCTGTTTCAACGCGAGCGACCGCGCGCGGGAAAAGGCGAGCTCGTGATCAGCCGGCAGCGTGCCCCGGCCCATCCCGTTGACGAACGTTGGAATGCGGGCCTGCTCGACGAACGCGCGCATCGCGGTCTCGGCGGTCGCCCAGTACACATCGCCCCCCGCTACCAGCACCGGGCGGCGCGCACCGGCGACGAGCTTGGCGACCGCCGCGATCGCGTCGCCGTCGGGCTGGGCCCCGAACCGCGCGCCGTCGACCGCGGGAATGTCGACGTTGCCGGGCCCGAACGCGTCGAGGGGAAAGTCGACAAACGTGGGACCGCGATGCGGGGTGCGCGCCGCACGGCACGCGGCGTCGACCTCGGAGACGATCGACTCGGCTGATGTCGCGGTCGCGGCGCGTTTGGTGACCGGTGCGACGATCGGGATGTGATCGAGCTCCTGCAACGACCCCGATCCCCATCGCGCCTGCGGCGCGCGCCCGGCCAGCACGACCACCGGCGAGCCGTTCATCCACGCCGCGGTCATCGCGCTCACACCGTTGGTGACGCCCGGACCGGCCGTGATCGCCGCGCACCCGAGGCGCCGGGTCACCTTGGCCCAACCTTCGGCGGCGAACACCGCGGTCTGCTCGTGACGGGTGTCGATCAGCCGGACGTCGCCGTTCTGCACCGCGCCGTCGTAGAGCACGAACAAGTGCCCACCCGACAGCGTGAACATCGTGTCGACGTCGTGCTGCCGAAGCACCTCTACGGCGAGGCGACCGCCGTGCGCCTCCACTGCTAGCGCGCGGTCGCCGGCAGCGCGCTGAGGAACCCCGTGAGCGCGGCGATCCACGCTTCGGGGTTCTCGACCTGAGGCGAATGACCGGCGTCGGGGATCACGACCAGCTGCGCGCCCACGATCGCGTCGGCCATCGCGTGGGAAGCGATCACGAACGGCTCGTCCTGCGCGCCGACCAACACCAGCAACGGCGCGCGGAGGGACGCGACCATGGCCGGCAGGTCATCGGCTTGATACGCCAACTCGTGCGCGAGCGTTCCCCACATGATCTCCGACAAGTTGTCCCACTTCCGCGCCATGAACTCGGCATAGCCCGGGCGTTCGTCGAGGGTCCGCTTGTAAGCCGGCGAGTCCAGCACGGCGGTCATGTCCAGTAGTGCCTTCAGCTCATCCTTGCCCTGCGTGAGCGCGACATCGACCGCGATGTCGACCAACTGCGGATCGAAGCCGGGCACCGGTCCGGCCGACGTGTCCATCATCACGAGCGCGTCCACACGGGACGACTCGTGGATCGCGATCTTGCGCGCGACCATCCCGCCCATCGAGTGGCCGAGCAGCCGGAAGTGCTCGAGCCCGGTCGCGTCGGCGATCGCGACGGTGTCGGTCACCAGGCGTGCGAACGAGTAGGCGGCCGGGTCGGTGGGCTTGTCGCTCTCGCCGTGGCCGCGATGGTCGAAGACGACCACCGTGTGATCGCGCGCGAGAGCCGGAACGTGGTCGGCGAAGTCCTCCTTCGCGCCGCCCAGCCCGTGCACCAGCATCAGCCCGGGCCCGTCGCCGGCGACCTCGACCGCGAGCCCCACCCCGTCGTTCATCGTGATCCGCATATGTACATGCTCACGCGAACGGGGCACACCGCGCCAGACGACCCGCCGGGACCAGTGCTCCGCGGCACGTAGGCTGACCCCGATGTCCGGAAAGCCCGCCGTCGCGCGGCGGTCGGGAACGGGGTGGAAGCTGGCGCTCCGCCTCGCGGTGAGCGCGGTGTTCCTCGCCGTGCTCGTCACCCGCGTCCCGGGCCTCGCCGACAGCATCCCGAAGGGCCAGCCGCTCCACACGGCCCTCTTCCTCATCGCCGCCCTGATCACGGTGTTCGTCGGCATCGTGCTCTCGGCATGGCGCTGGCAGCAGGTGCTGGTGGTCTTCGACGCCCACGTGAAGGTCAAGAGCCTCACCGGGCTCTACCTCGCCGGCCAGTTCGTCGGCAACGTCCTGCCGTCGACCATCGGCGGCGACGTGCTCCGCGTGACCCGTCTCTCCAAGACCGTCGAGTCCACGACCGTCTCGTTCGCCTCGGTGGTGCTCGAACGGCTCAGCGGCATGATCGTGCTGCCGCTGCTCGTCGTGACCGGCTTCGCGCTCGAGCCCTCACTCGTACATGTCGACCACGCGTGGGTCGCGCTGCTGGTCGCCGGGGTCACCCTCGCCACCCTGGGGCTCATCCTGTTCGCGGCCGGCCATCCCGGCCTCGGCGGGCGCTTCGCCAGCAAACCGAACTGGACCCGCTTCATCGGTGCAGTGTTCCTGGGAGTCGATCGCGCCCGGCACGAGCCGCTGCAGATGCTGCGCGTTCTCGGCACCGCGCTCGTGTATCAATTGTCGATCGTGCTCTCGTATCTCTTGGTCTTCCAGGCGCTCAATTCCCCCGTGTCGATCGCCTCGGCGATTGCGTTCATACCCGCGGTGTCGATGCTCCAGGTGATTCCCATCTCGTTCAACGGGCTCGGCGTCCGCGAGAGCGCGCTGGTGTTGTTCCGTCACGGCTTCGGCGTCAGCGCGGCGGTCGCCGGTGCCGCCGGTCTCCTCTGGTACGGAGCGCTCCTGCTCGTGAGCATGCTGGGCGCGCCGATCACCGCAGTCGGGCACCGGGGGCCGAACGCCGCCGACACTGCGAACCCGCCCGACACCGCGCTGCACGACTCCTCGATCGAGACCGCGTGACCGCGCCCGCGACACATCGCGAGCTCAAAGGCGGTCGGCGGCTGCGCGACGGTCACGTGCTCTATTGGTGGGTCGAGATCCTCGCGATCCTCGGCTTCTACGGCGTCTACTCCGCGATCCGGAACGCCAACGGCACCCATCCGATCCACGCGCTCGATGACGCCCGGCACATCATCTCGATCGAGCACCACATCGGGATCTTCCACGAGGAGACCATCCAGCGCTGGGCGCTGCACTTCAAGCCGCTCATCATCACCGCGAACTACTTCTACGGCTCGCTCCACTTCATCGTCACGATCGGCGTCGCGGTGTGGTTGTTCCGGAAGTACAGCGACGACTATCCGCTCTATCGCAACGCGTTGGCGGTCACGACGGCGCTGGCGCTCATCGGATTCACCGTGTTCCCCCTGATGCCGCCCCGGCTGCTCGGGACCTACGGCTTTCACTCGGGCTTTGTCGACACACTGCAGCGGTACCCGACCCCGTGGTCGTTCGACTCGGGGCCGGCCGCGCGCGTCTCGAACCAGTTCGCGGCGATGCCGAGCGTGCACATCGCGTGGTCCACCTGGTGTGCGCTGGCGATGGTCCCGCGCCTCAAGAAACGCAGCCAGCGCATCCTGGCGGGGGCGTATCCCTTCATCACCCTGACCGTGATCGTGGTGACGGCAAACCACTACTTTCTCGATGCGGTCGGCGGCCTCGTGATCCTCTCCGTCGGATTCCTGGCCAGCAACCGCTTCACGAGGGCCGGGCGCGGCGCGCCGATCGCCGAGAGCGCGGAAACGTAGTTATTGGTCGGGTGTGGCGCGCACGAGCATCCGCACCACATCGTGCACGGCCTGGTCGGCCAGTGAGAGTTGCACGCCTCGCGCGGTGATGAGCGCCAGGCGCCGGGGCGGCATGCGCGCGATTCGCACGGTGCGCACATCCGGATGCTCGTCGGGCACCGCGGTCTCGGGCAGGATCGAGACGCCCGCGCCCGACGCCACGAGGTCGGCAATGAGCCGAATTCCTTCGACCTCGATCGGGACGCGCAAGTCGACGTGCTCGGCCCGGGCCGCGTCGTCGACCTCGTCGCGTAGCGGGTTGCCTTGCGGCGGGAGGATCAGCGGGTGCTCGGCGATGCGCGCGAGCGACACCGGCTCCCGCTCGCGTAGGTCGACAGATGCCGGGACGAGTCCGACGAGGTCTTCGTCGCGCAGGTGCTCCACCACCAGACGCGGATCCGACACCGGCTCCGTCACAACCGCGCTCGCGAGCTGCCGCTCGGCCACTTCGACCGCCAGCCGCTCCGACGCGCCTTCAGTGAGACGCAACGAGAGCGCGGGCGCCACCCGCCGCATCTCCACCACGAGCGCCGGGACCAACGACCGGCTGACGGTACCGACGACACCGAGGGTCGCGTGGCCGGTCTCGAGGCCCTGCAACATCGACAGGTCCTTGTGCAACGCTTCGAGCTCGCTGCGGATGGCCCGAGCCCGGTCGAGGACCCGAACCCCGAACTCCGTGGGCACCGTGCCCCGGCGGCTCCGGACGAGGAGCTGCACTCCCAGCTCGGCCTCCAGTTGGTGCACGTGCCCGGATATGTTCGACTGCACCGTGTGCAGGCGGTCGGCGGCGGCCGTGAACGAGCCCTCCTCCGCCACCGCGAGCAGTGCTTCGAGCTGGCGAACGTCCACCGCGACGCCTCCGTGTCCGGCCTCCGCCCCGGGTTGTGCGCCCGGGGCCGGCCTATCGATCGCTTCTAGAGATAGAACATATCGCAACAAGACCTTTGACAGATGGCCTTGTGATCGGGTTCACTTGACGCGTACGGCGACGAGCTCGGGGCCGATCTCCCCCCGACCGGCTCCCGAGCTCAGTCTCCGGTCGGCGTCGCAGACAACTACCGGGTAGCCCAGCCGCGCGAGAGGGGAACGTCATGGCAGCCGAGTCAATCGCGAACCTCGTTTTCACCGGCCCACTCCAGTGGGCGGATCAGGCCGCGTGCCGAGGCGAGTCGCGCCTCTTCTTCGCGCCGGCGGGCGAGCGCCCCGAAGCGCGGGCTTCGCGTGAAGCCCAAGCGCGCAGCGTGTGCCGGGCGTGCCCCGCACTGGTCGAGTGCCGGGGCTGGGCCCGCGAGCACCGCGAGTACGGCTTCTGGGGCGGCGAGTCCGAGGAAGAGCGAGCCGCAGCCGGCTTCCGGGTCGACATGCCCGTCGGCCGGGTCGCCCGCTACCCCCGCGGTGACGGTCAGCCCGTCGCGCCGCGACACGCGCGGAGCGCCTGAGCAGAGCTCGACCGCTCGTCGGTAGCCTCCGACGAATGGCAGAGACTCCTCCCGGTGTCGATCTCGATCGGTTGCGCCCGTGGTTCGCGGCGCACGTCGACGGCGCCACCGACGCTCCGCTCCACGCGTCGCTGATCTCGGGCGGCCGTTCCAACCTCACGTACGCGATCGGCGACGGCTCCCACGAATGGGTGCTGCGGCGTCCACCGCTCGGGCACGTGCTCCCGACTGCACACGACATGGCCCGGGAGCACACCGTGCTCGCCGCCCTCGCCGGAACTGCGGTCCCCGTGCCCCGAACTCTCGCGTTCTGCGACGACGACTCGGTCAACGACGCACCGTTCTACGTGATGGAAAAAGTCGACGGCGTGATCCTCCGCACTCCCGGCGAGCTCGCACAGATCTCCGAAGAAGACGCGCGCCGCTGTTCCGAATGTCTCGTCGACGTGCTCGTGGAGATACACGCCGTCGACTACCGAGCCGCCGGGCTCATCGAGTTCGGCCACCCCGACGGCTACCTCGAGCGCCAAGTCCGCCGCTGGGGCGAGCAGTGGGAACGCTCGAAGTCGCGCGATGTCCCCGCCATCGAAGAGCTCGCCCGCCGTCTGCGCGCGGCCCGACCGGTTTCTCCGCCACCCACGATCGTCCACGGCGACTACCGCCTCGACAACACGATGCTCGCACCCGACGATCCGGGCCGCATCGTCGCGGTGCTCGACTGGGAGATGGCGACGTTGGGAGACCCGCTCTCCGACCTCGGCCTGTTCCTCGTGTACTGGGGCCGCGACCAGGTGACGTTCGCCGGTGCGAATCCGTCGACGACACCGGAAGCCGGATTTCTCTCGCGCGAAGCGGTCGCGCAGCGCTATGCCGAAGCATCCGGACGGGACATCAGCCAGATCGACTTCTACGAGATGCTCGCGTCGTACAAGCTCGCGATCATCCTCGAAGGGA
>Ga0075017_100003376_pt1 | contig 10027 bp, 12 predicted proteins | sample AleBraG_ABR_2012_FD_71475 | JGI IMG/M metagenome (GOLD analysis project Ga0075017, IMG submission 71475) | Freshwater sediment microbial communities in response to fracking from Pennsylvania, USA - Alex Branch Run_MetaG_ABR_2012 | ecosystem: Environmental > Aquatic > Freshwater > Creek >... | reverse complement strand
CACGCGAGCGGCCCGGACGTGACGCACGAGGACGACGAGGACGAGCAGTGGCCAACATCCGTAGCCAGATCAAGCGCAACCGCCAGACCATCAAGCGGTCGGCCCGCAACAAGGCCGTCCGGTCGGAGCTGCGCACCCGGACCAAGAAGGCCAATGCCGCCATCGCCGAGGACGTCACCTCCGCCGAGGAGTCGATCCGACTGGCCGTCAAGCGGATCGACAAGGCGGCCACCAAGGGCGTCATCCACAAGAACCAGGCCGCCAACCGCAAGTCCAAGCTGATGAAGCGTGCCGCCAAGGCGACCGCCGAGGCCTGAGCGGGACCGGTGGCCCTCCCGGGCCGCCACCGACAGTTCGCACCCGGGTCCGCCCGGTCCACGCAGTGCCCCGCCTCCGGCGGGGCACTCGTCGTTGCGGAGGCATCGGACCGGTCCGGGCCCCGACGCTCTCGTGTGCGCGACCGTGGGACAATCAGCCTGCCGGCGCCCGTGGCTCCGGCCCCTGCCGTTCCCGACGCCTACCGGTGAGGAGCACCCGATGGCCAGCAGTGACGCCCTGAAGATCGTCCAGGTGGACCACGTGGTGGTCCTGGAGAACCAGGATGCTCCCCGGAACCGGATGACCTTCGAGTTCATGGACGAGCTCGAAGCGGCCGTCATCGCCATCCGCAGGGACCCGAAGGTGCGCGCCGTCGTGATCACCGCGGCCGGCGACGAGAACTTCAGCGTGGGGATGGACCTCAAGCAGTTGCTGTCCCACGCGGAGGCGCGGGGCGGATTCGAGGCGGTGCTCGACCAGCGGCTGCGCGTGCTCTCCATGATCGAGCAGCTCGACAGGCCGGTCATCGCCACCATGTTCGGCTACTGCCTGGGGGGCGGCCTCGAGCTCCCCCTGGCCTGCCACTTCCGACTCGCCGCCACGGAGGGGGCGCAGATCGGGCTACCGGAACTGGATCTCGGGACCATTCCGGCCTGGGGAGGCACCGCACGTCTCACCCGGACGGTCGGTCGTGCACGCGCCCTCGACATGATCCTGCGTGCACAGAAGGTCGACGGGCCGACGGCGTTGGCGACCGGCCTCGTCCACGAGCTCCATCCGGTCGCAGAGCTCAAGCAACGGGCCCTGGAACTGGCCGGGACGTTGGCCGCCCAGCCGCCGATCGCCGTGGCCGGGGTGCTGCGGGCCGTGGTGGCGGCAGAGCAGCTCCCGCTCGAGGACGCGCTCCGCATCGAGCGCGACGGGGTACGTCGGTGCAGCCGGTCCGCCGACCAGGTCGAGGGCATGGCGGCATTCGTGGAGAAGCGTCGCCCGAACTTCACCGGTCGCTAGGTGGTCGTCGGGCGGCCGCGCTGGCGGCGCCACACCGGAACGCGGAGGCGCACGCCCCCACCGCGTCGCCCGGTTCGGCGGTGGGCACCCGTTCCGTGACATGGAGGACCCACCCGGTGCCCGGTGGCCCCCGGGGGTCAGGAGCCTTCCGCCGCCAGATGCATTCCCGGGGCCAGCGTCACGTAGGGGCCCGGACGAAAGGACACCTCACGCCCGTCGTCCTGCCATCGGACCAGGCACGGACCCCCACCCCGCGGGTCGCCGACCTCCACCACCTCGCACAGCTGGTGCACGGACCCGTGCTCACGAACGAGGATCTCGTCTCCAACGCAGATCTCCACGGGAACTCCTCTCCCTCCATCCCCACGCAAGGACATCTTCGGGAGGTGGTCAACGCCTCGCCAGGGTCAAAAGTCCCTCCGGTCACGAGGGGACGGCGCCGGACGCCCCACGGTCGGGCGCCCGGTGCGATCGACCGACCGGATCACCGGGGCGGTCGGCGCATGAACCACAGGTGGGCCGAAAGCATCGGCGACTCGTCGACGACCTCGTACCCGAGCCCGCGGTAGAAGCGCACGTTCCCGGGCTTGACGGTCTTCAGCCAGGAGAGCCTTCCGTACTCATCGAACTCATCGCACAACAGTCGCATCGCCGCCCGGCCCATCCCCATCGACTGGAACCCCGGCTCCACTCCCACGGGCCCCACGTGCCAGTGGGGCTCCTCCGGATCATGGGACGCGAGGACCGACCTGAAGTAGAGGAGGCGTTCGGAGCCAGAGGACCTCCGCCACTCCCATCCGACGGTTGTAGCACTCCACGAGCCTGATCGACCCACCGGGATGACTCCGGGCGCACCGGGGGTCCCGGCGTCAGTACTCGCCCTTGATCACGAAGTACGAGCCCCGGATCGTCCCGGCCAGCTTCGACTTCTGGCGTGCGAACTTGAAGGAGTCCAGCTCGGCGGGGATCTCCATGCCCTCGGACAGCTTGAATCCGACCGCCCGCTTCGGACTCGGCCCGTCGAGGGTGTACAGGACGTTGATCGACAGCCCGCTCCGGTAGAACACGTAGGTCCAGCGGATGTTCTCGACCTGGAACGTCGTCGCCTCGAGTGGGGGTGACCCGATGACGATGTTCCGCTCCTCCGCGAGGATGCGGTGCACCAGGGCGATCTCCTGCTCGGCCCCGGAGGCAGGTTCGACCGTGAACACGTGGTCGTACTTGTTCTTGAAGTAGCGGGCCTCGTTGGCCCGCAGGCCGGCCAGCGCGTCCACCACCGGGGACGACTCCAGACCGACCGTGGACACGTCGACGAAATCGACGGAGTAGCTCACGGGTGCCGATCCTAGACGGCGGTGCGGCGCAGACGCCGGGTCGGACCGACCGGACCGTCGGGTCCTCCGAGGCGGCCTGCGCCCTGACCTCGGCCACGCCTCCCACCTCGCCCGCGCACCGTGCGACGCAGCACGGACGCCACAGGGATCCGCCCCTCAGGCTCCGGTGGACTCCTCGATCAGACCGGGCCCGTCGTTGCGCACGTTGCCGACCTCACGGCCGACGGCCCGGTGGGCCAACGTGCCTGCGGGCGACGGCACCAGCAACGACTCCAGCTCCGGCTTGTCGTGGTTCGCCGGGTCCAGCCACTCCTCGAGCACGTCGCCCTCCAGCACGACCGGCATCCGATGGTGGATGTCCCCCATATCGGGCCCGGCCTCCGTGGTGATCACCGTGCAGGTCCGGAGCACCGGGCGGTCGTCGCCGTCACCGGCATCGGCACCGGGTCCGCCCCACCACTGCTCCCACAGCCCGGCCAGTGCCAGCGGGCGCCCGTCGGCCCGCGTGAAGTAGTAGGGCTGCTTGACCTTGTCCGCCCCCGGCTTCCACTCGTAGAAGCCGTCGGCCACCACGACCAGCCGTCGGGAGGAGAACGCCGCCCGGAACGAGGGCTTGGACGCCACCGTCTCGGCCCGGGCGTTGAACGTCCGGTTGCCCATCGTCGGCTCCTTGGCCCACGACGGCACCAGACCCCACTTGTAGCGCCCGAGCTCCCGATGGCTCCCGGCCCCCGGCGCTCCCCCGTCGTCATGCGCCCCGTGGTCAGCCACTGCGGCCACGGCCAGGAGCGAGCGCATCGGACCGATGTTCCAGCTCGGCCGGGCGTCCGGGCCGACGTCGAGCGCGAGCTGGGCGTCGAACACCCGGGCCAGGAAGTCGGGCTCCGAATAGAGGGCGATCCGTCCGCACATGGTCTGCTCAGCCTAGGGCTACGCCTTCAGCGTGTAGTACGAGCCGTCGCACCGGTAGCCGTGGGTCGGACCGCTGACCGGCGGGTCGTCGAGTCGCTGGAAGGCGCCGTTGACCACACGGCTCATGACGTAGCAGTAGCCGGGCTCCTTGCCCGCCGGGTTCCCGGTGGTGATGAGGTAGTTGCCGTTGAACGACGTGATCTTGCCCAGCTGCTGGAGCACGCTCCCCCGGGTCGGACTCTTGCCCGCCGCGCTGAACGCCTGGGCGAACAGCTGGGCCGACAGCCAGCCGAACAGCGTGTAGAGGTCGGGCTTGAACCCGGGCGACGCCTTCTGGACCCAGCTCAGGAAGGTGTTGACCGACGGCAGCGTGGTGGCGTCCTCGCCCAGGTAGAGCGGCGTGAGCTGGTAGAGGTAGTCGCCGTTCGTGGCCGCCGCACCGCCGGCATCGGGGATCAGGCTCTCCGAGTACGTGGAGGCGCCGAAGACGACGACCGGGTGGAACGACTGCTGGTTGAGGGCCTTGATGACGGCGGCCGCGTAGTTGGCCGGCATCTGGTCGAGGAAGAGGATCTGCACACCGGCCTGCTTCATGGCCAGCACGTTCTGGGTGAAGTCGGTCTGGGTGATGTTGAACTGCTGGTCGTAGATCACGTCGTACCCGACCGACTGCATCGCCGCCTTCTCGCCCGCCCACTTGGTGATGGCCGAGGGCTGATCGGCCACCAGCGACGCCGCGTGCTTGACGGAGGCGGGATACTTCGACTTGAAGTAGAGGAGTCCCCCCGTCGGCCACCCGATCTTCCCGGGGTCGGGGCTGAAGAGGTTGGGCAGGTCGGCGAGCGCCTGGTCGAGGGGCACCGTGACGTCCGGCACGCCCGGGTTGGCGGCCATGACCGTCTCGCCGTAGCTGTCCTGGAGGGAGAACCCGCCCACCTGGGCGAAGTCCTTCTGGACCACCTGTTCGTGGGCCTGCTTGTTGGGAGCCCCCTGGTAGCCGTCGTCGTAGGAGTCCACCAGCACCTTGCGTCCGTTCAGGCCCCCGGTGGAGTTCACGTAGGCCGCATAGGCCTGGGTACCGACCAACGAGCCCTTGAACAGGCCGGCGTACAGCGTCGAGACGTTGCCCACGGTGACCGAGTCGGCGGTCAGCCCGGTGGTGTCGCTGAACGCAGCCGCCGGGATCGCCGGGGAGTTCGCCGCCGCCCCGGTCGTGGCGCTCGCCCCGGTGGTCGTGGTCGGGGACGACGACGTCGACGAGCACGCGGTCAACGTGGTGGCGAGCACCAGGCCCGCGGTCACCAGCGCGGCGGCACGCCTCCGGCGACCGCCCGTCTGCAGGTCGGTGGATCGGGTCATGGTGGTCTCCCCCTGGTCGTGGTTGCTCCGGCACGTCGTCGACGTGTCCCCCCGGCATGATGCGACGAGGGGAACTCTAGAGACTTCCGCCGCCCGGCGCGTGGCAGCCCCTCAGCCGGCCTCCTCGTGGCGCGTCCGCATGCGGTGCAGGGCGGCGATCTTGTCCCGGTCGATGTTCACGAACTCCCCCACCGCCTCGACGGTGACCTTCCCGTTCTGGGTGAGCACGCCGCGGCTGTGGGTCCGGCGATCGGTCACCTCGGTCACCTCGGACTCGAACAGCGACTCCACCCCGATCAGCGTGGGCCGCTTGTACCGGATGGTCAGCTCCACCGTGGGCCCGGCCGCGTCGGCCAGCACGTTGGCCGCCGTCAGGATGATGTCGAATGCCGCGGCCAGGGCGGCTCCGTGCACCCATCCGGGGGCACCCTCGTAGGTCGGCGTGAACACGGCACGCCCACGGGCCACCGGCGGGTCGAACCAGAGCTCGATGGGTGGGGCGAGCGGGTTGCACGGGCCGGCCACCATGTCGAACGGCATCGAGTCGGTGAGGCTCGTCGGCTCGTCGACCTCCACGTCGTACCCGCCGAACCTCGGCACCGGCTCGCTGTCGTCGGGCACGGCGAACTCCAGGGCGTCGGACGCGGCATGCACCCGGGCCGCCACCTCGGCCAGGACCCCGGGGGCCGGGGCCGACGTCACGGTCAGCTCCATGAGGCGCCGCACCGCGGCGGCAAGCTCCTCGCGCCCGCCACCGCTCCACGGGCGCCCCGGGGGGCCGGCGCGTCGCGGCCGCTCGTCCGGCGACGTCTCCTCACCCATGGGAGTCCCCGAACCGCCCGACGAAGGACGCGTGGCCGTCGAGCACCCCGAGCACCTCGGACCGGTTGCCCGCCGGGACCCGCAGGACCACCTCGTCCACGCCGAGGCCGGCGAAGTGCTCGAGCTTGGCGTCCGACGGGATCGTCCCGAAGGGGAGCACCCGGATCGCTCCCGGGTCGCGCCCGGCGTCCTCCACGGCCCGTCGCAGCGCAGGGATCGCCTCGCCCAGCCCGGAGCCGCCGATGGGCATCCACCCGTCGGCGAACTCGGCGATCGCCGCGAAGTTCCCCGGGGTCGCCGCTCCCCCGAGCAGTACCGGGACCCCTCCCCGGACCGGCTTGGGCCAGCTGTAGCAGGCGTCGAGGTCGACGAACTCCCCGTGGAACTCCGCCTGCTCGTCTGCCCACAGGGCCTGCATGCACAGGACGTGCTCCCGGGCCACCCGTCGGCGGACGGCGAAGTCGACTCCGTGGTCGGCGGCCTCCTGGCGGTTCCAGCCGAAGCCGATCCCGAGCACGGCGCGGCCGCCGCTCAGGTGGTCGAGGGTCGCCACCTGCTTGGCCAGCACGATCGGGTCGTGCTGGGCCGCCAGGACCACTCCGGTCCCGAGCTGGAGCCGCCTGGTCACCGGCACCGCTGTGGCCAGGGCGACGAACGGGTCGAGGCTCCGCTTGTAGTCGTCGGCCCGGACACCCTCGACGAGGGCGGGCGGGGTGTCGGCGGACACGGGCAGGTGGGTGTGCTCGGGGAGGTAGAGGGAGGTGAACCCCCGCTCCTCGGCGGCGGTGGCCAGCTCGGCCGGGGCCAGGTCGCGGTCGGTCAGGAAGCAGGTGACGCCCAGGCGCACGGACGCTCAGTCCCCCAGACCGGCGGCCAGTCGGGCCCCCGGGTTCACGGTCGGGTCTGCGAACAGCGCGGCGAAGGCCGCCTCCTCGCGCCGGCGGGCGTCGGCCACGGCGGTACCCCGGCCTGCCAGCATCAGCCGCTTGATCTGGCGGGTGGCATGGGAGGGGAACGAGGCGATCGTCCGGGCGAGCTCGAGCGTCTCGGCCAGCACGGTCCCCTCTGCGCACGTGCGCAGCGCCAGTCCGGACGCCACGGCGACGTCCGCCGTGATCCACTCGGACGCCAGCAGGGCGGCCGACGCCTGCTGCCATCCCATCCGGGCCGGCAGCAGCACACTGGACCCGGCCTCGGGCGGCACGCCCATCTCGGCGAAGGGAACCCGCAGCCGGGCGTGCTCGTCCATCAGGACCAGGTCGACGTGGCCGAGGATCGAACACCCGAGGCCCATGCCCACGCCGTGCACCGCGGCCAGCAGCGGCTTGTCGAACCGTTGGAGCAGATCGAGCAGGTCCTGGAAACCGAGCCCGGTGCCGGCGGCCGAGTCACCGGTGGCGATGGCGACCATCTCGCGGAGGTCCTGGCCCGAGGTGAAGGCCTTGCCGCGTCCGGTCAGCACCACCGCGTGGACCTCGTCGTCGTCCAGTGCCCCGGACAGGGCACCGGCCACCGCCCGGTACATGGCCGTGTCGAAGGCGTTGCGGGCCTCGGGTCGGTCGAAGGCGATCACGAGGACCTCGTCGATGAACTCGAGTTCGATCCGATGGTCGTCGGGCCGGCTCATGCGGGCACCCCCGTCGGGACGGTCACGGGCGGACCACCTGGCCGCCGTCGACGTTGAACACGTGGCCGGTGATCCAGGACGCCTCGTCGGACAGGAGGAAGAGGCACATGCCCACCAGGTCGGAGGGCTGGCCCATCCGCTTGAGGGCCAGTCCGGCCAGGATCGGCTTCATGAAGGCGTCGGGCACCACGGTCCGAGACGCCTCGGTGTCGGTCGGCCCGGGGGCGATGGCGTTGGTTCGGATGTTCGACCCGCCGAGCTCGTGGGCCATCTGCTGGGTGATCGAGTTCACCCCGGCCTTGGCCAGGCCGTAGAACCCTGCGTACATGTAGGCCGCGGTCGACGACTGGTTGACGATGGCCCCACCGCCGCGCTCCTTCATCGCCGGGTAGCACGCCCGCACGCAGTTGAGCGCCCCGAGCATGTTCACCGACAGGAAGCGGTTGAGGTACTCCCAGTCGACGGTCAACAGCAGGTCGAGCTTCATGCCGCCGAAGATGGCGGCGTTGTTGACCAGGTAGTCGATGCCGCCGAACTCGGCGACGGTGGCCGCGGCCATGGCCTCGGCCGAGGCCGGATCGGCGACGTCGACGGCCACCCCGAGGGCCGAGCCGCCCGCGGACCGGATCCCCTCGGCAACCGACAGCGCCTTGTCGGCGTCGATGTCGGCCACGACGACCGAGGCGCCCGACGCGGCCAGTGCCTCGGCGTAGGCCTGGCCGATCCCGCCGGCCGAGCCGGTGACGATGGCCACCTTGCCGGTGAAGTCGAAGGTGGTGGTGGGTGCCGTGTCGGACATGGTCAGGACTCCTCGTCGGTGGTCGGTGCTGCGGCGGCGGCCTTGCGGCGTCGGGCGATGACCCGTTCGGCGGCGCCGCTCATCCCGGTCGACAACGGCCAGCCGATGTAGTGGGTCAGGTGGAGGACCAGCTCACGGACCTGCTCCTCGTCCAGCTCGCCCCGGGCCATGGCCGCGTCGAACTGGACCTCGAGGAGCTCGGGAACGCCCTGGGCCGCGATCACCCCGATGGTGGCCAGCCGCCGGTCCCGGACGTCGAGCGCCTCGCCGGTCCAGATGGCGCCGAACAGGTGGTCGACGGTGACGTCGACGTAGGGCCCCTCCATGTCGTCGGGGTCCACGGTGAAGCCGTAGACCTCCTGCATCTTGGCCATGCCTGCGGCACGGTCACCCGGCCTCCGTCCGCTCATCGGTCCGTTCCTCCCCCGTCGTGCTGCCGGTCCCCGGCGCTCATGCCGGCTCCGCCAGCGACTTGGTCTCCAGGTACTCCTCGAAGCCGGCCACACCCGACTCGCGCCCCACGCCGGACTGGCGGTACCCGCCGAAGGGCATGTCCGGGCTGAACCACAGGCCGCCGTTCACCCCGACGGTGCCGGTGCGGATCCGGTTGGCCACACCGACGGCCCGTGCACGGTCGCCGCCCCACACCGACCCGGACAGCCCGTAGGTCGAGTCGTTGGCCAGCGCCACCGCGTCGTCGTCCCCGTCGTGGGGGATGACGACCAGCACCGGCCCGAAGATCTCCTCCTGGGCCACCCGTGACGTGTTGGGCAGGCCCACGATCAGCGTGGGCTCGACGAAGTACCCGGCGTCGAGCCCCTCGGGACGGCCACCGCCGAGCACGAACGACCCGCCCTCGTCGGTGGCCATGCGCAGGTAGCCCTCGACCCGGTCGCGCTGACGGGCGCTGATCAAGGGCCCGCACATGGTCCCCGGGTCGGTCGGGTCGGCGGCCGGCAGCATGCCCATCACCTTGGCCGTGGACTCGACGGCCTCGTCGAACTGCGAACGGGGCACGATGAGCCGGGTGGTGATGGCGCACCCCTGGCCGGCGTGGGTGCAGACGGTGAACGCCGCGGTGGCACACGCGCCGCGCAGGTCGGCGTCGTCCAGGATCACGAACGCCGACTTGCCGCCGAGCTCCAGGAAGACCTTCTTGATCGTCTCCGCCGCCGACGCCATGACCTTGCGGCCCGTCGCCGTCGACCCGGTGAAGCTGACCTGGTCGACCCGGGGGTCGGTGGAGAGGAGGGCGCCGAGCGCGTGGTCCGACGACGGGACGATGTTGACCACCCCGGGCGGGATGTCCGTCTCCTCGGCGATGAGCCGTCCGAGCACGGTGGCGCACCACGGCGTGTCGGGCGCCGGCTTCAGCACCACGGTGTTGCCGGCGGCCAGGGCCGGGCCCAGCTTGGCCAGGTTGATCTGGTGCGGGACGTTCCACGGGGTGATGGCGCCCACCACGCCGGTCGCCTCGCGGCGCACCCACCGGTGCGAGGGGATCCCGAGCGGCTCGGCGTTGCCGAGGTCGGTCTCCCACTCGTACGACTCGGCCAGGTCGGCCACCCAGCCGAGCCCGCCGACCGGGGTGTCGAGCTGGGCGGAGTAGGTGAACGACAGGGGGGAGCCCGTTTCGGCCACCGTCATGGCCCGGATGGCGTCGGCGTTGCGCTCGAACGCCTGCTGGAGCTGGCGGATGCCGGCGACCCGGCGGGCCACGTTGGTCGACCAGTCGGTGGCGTCGAACGCCCGGCGGGCGGCGCCGATGGCGTCGTCCATGTCGGAGGCGTCCCCGTCGGCGGCGACGCCCAGGACCTCGCCGGTCGCCGGGTTGGCGGTCTCGAA
>Ga0075017_100003375_pt1 | contig 10027 bp, 8 predicted proteins | sample AleBraG_ABR_2012_FD_71475 | JGI IMG/M metagenome (GOLD analysis project Ga0075017, IMG submission 71475) | Freshwater sediment microbial communities in response to fracking from Pennsylvania, USA - Alex Branch Run_MetaG_ABR_2012 | ecosystem: Environmental > Aquatic > Freshwater > Creek >... | reverse complement strand
GACCGCAAGAGCCCGAACGAGTGGCTCGAGCAGGGCGGGCTCGACGTGGCCGCGCGCGCGGCGCAGAAGGTGCGCGAGATCCTCGCGACGCATTACCCGGAGCACGTGCCCGAGGCCGTCGACGCGCAGATCCGCGAGCGCTTCCCGGTCAGGCTGCCGCGCTCGGCGATGCGGCCGGGCCGCGCCGCCGGCGCCGCGGAGCCCGCGGTGCGCGGCCTCGCCGGCACGCGCGCGTAGCGTCGAGGGCACTGCCGGCCCGGCGCGCAGCAGCGCGCACCGGGCGCGCCGGCCTCGAGTGAGGCCTGCCCGGCCGCGGGCTGCGCCGCACGTCCAACGCGGTGACTGGAAGAGACAACGATGGACCATGCCCTTCCGAGCCGCGCGCGCGTCGTGATCATCGGCGGCGGCGTGATCGGCTGCAGCGTCGCCTACCACCTGGGCAAGCTCGGCTGGCGCGACGTGCTGCTGCTCGAGCGCAAGACGCTGACCTGCGGCACGACCTGGCACGCGGCCGGGCTCGTCGGGACGCTGCGCGCGACCTACAACATGAGCGCGCTCGCCAAGTACAGCGCGGATCTGTACGCCTCGCTCGAGGCCGAGACGGGCCAGGCCACGGGCTACCAGCGCAACGGCTCGCTCAGCATCGCGACCCATGCGGAGCGCTTCACCGAGCTCAAGCGCGGCGCCTCGATGGCGAGGCTGTGCGGATTCCCGTGCGAGGTCGTGAGCCCGGGCCGGGCACGCGAGCTCTGGCCGCTGCTCAACATCGAGGACGTGGTTGGCGCCGTGCACCTGCCGCTCGACGGCATGATCAATCCCGTGGACGTCACGCAGGCACTCGCCAGGGGCGCCCGCCGCAGCGGCGTGACGATCCTCGAGAACACGCGCGCGCTCGACGTGAAGATCCGGGCCGGGCGCGTCGCGGGCGTTGTGACCGAGCGCGGCGCGGTCGACGCCGAGTTCGTGGTGAACTGCGCCGGCATGTGGGCCCGCGAGCTCGGCCGCAAGTCGGGCGTCAACATCCCGCTGCACGCGGCCGAGCACTATTACGTGGTCACCGAGCCGATACCCGAGCTCAAGGGCGCGCTGCCGACGCTGCGCGACCCGGACGGCTGCAACTACTTCAAGACCGACGCCGGCAAGCTGCTGGTCGGCACCTTCGAGCCCAACGCCAAACCGTGGGGCCACGATGGCATCCCCGAGGGCTTCTGCTTCGACGAGCTGCCGCCGGACCTCGAGCACCTCGAGCCGTACCTCGAGGCTGCGATTCACCGTGTTCCGGCGCTCGCGAATGTCGGCCTCAAGGTCACGTTCAACGGGCCGGAGAGCTTCACGCCCGATGACCGCTACCAGCTCGGCGAGGTGCCCGAGGTACGCAACTACTTCGTCGCGGCGGGCCTGAACTCGATCGGCATCCAGTCCGCAGGCGGGGCGGGCAAGATGCTCGCGCAGTGGATCGTCGACGGCCACGCGCCGCTGGACCTGTGGGACGTCGACATCCGCCGCAACATGCGCTTCCAGGGCAACTCGCAGTACCTGTACGACCGGACCCGGGAAGGCCTCGGCCTGCTGTACGCGATGCACTGGCCGTTCCGCCAGTTCGCGACCGCGCGCAACGTGCGCAAGAGCATCCTGCACGACCGGCTCGCGCAGGCCAACGCCTGCTTCGGCGAGGTAGCTGGCTGGGAGCGGGCGAACTTCTTTGCGCCGGCCGGCGTCGAGCCGCGCTACGAGTACAGCTGGGGCAGGCAGAACTGGTTCGACTGGTCGGCCGCCGAGCACCGCGCCGTACGCGAGCGCGTGGGCGTCTTCGACCAGAGCTCCTTCGCCAAGATCCTCGTGCAGGGCCGCGACGCGGGCGCGGTGCTGAACCGCATCTGCAACGCCAACGTCGACGTGGCGGTCGGCCGCATCGTCTACACGCAGTGGCTCAACGAGCGCGGCGGCATCGAGGCCGACCTGACGGTGACGCGGCTGGCCGAGGAGTCGTTCCTGGTCGTGACGGGGCCGCCGACCCAGACGCGCGACCTCAACTGGCTGCGCCGCAACACACCGGCCGGCGCAGCGGTCGTCGTGACCGACGTGAGCTCGGCGATGGCCGTGATCAGCGTCATGGGGCCAAACTCGCGTGCGTTGCTGCAGACACTGACCCGCGAGGACCTCAGCAACGCGAGCTTCCCGTTCGCGACCTCGCGCGAGATCGAGCTCGGCTACGCGCTCGTGCGCGCCTCGCGCATCACCTACGTCGGCGAGCTCGGCTGGGAGCTGTACGTGCCGACCGAGTTTGCGCCCGACGTCTTCGACCGTATCGTCGCCGCCGGCCAGCCGTTCGGGCTCCGGCTGTGCGGCTACCATGCCCTCAACTCGCTGCGCATCGAGAAGGGCTATCGCCACTTCGGCCACGACGTGGCCGAGCACGACACGCCGCTCGAGGCCGGCCTCGGTTTCGTCTGCGACTTCACGAAGGCCGGCGGCTTCATCGGCAAGGAGGCGCTGCTCGAGCAGAAGCAGGCCCCGCTCAAGCGGCGCATGGTGCTGTTCAGATTCCGCGACCCGGCGGCCCTGAGCTACCACGAGGAGCCGATCTGCCGCGACGGCGTGATCGTCGGTCGCACGACCTCGGGGATGTACGGCCACACCATCGGCGGCAACGTCGCGATGGGCTACGTCGGGAACGAGGACGGCGTCGGCGACGCCTGGATCAATGCCGGGCGTTACGAAATAGAGGTGTCGACGGTCCGCTACGAGGTGGAGGCGAGCCTCAGGGCCTTCTACGACCCGGCCATGAAGCGGATCAAGTGCTAGCGGGGAAGGTCGAATGAAGTCGCATGCACGCGTGGTCGTGGTCGGCGGCGGGGTCATGGGCGTCGGTCTCCTGTACCACCTCGCGCTCGAGGGCTGGACCGACGTCGTGCTCGTCGAGAAGGGCGAGCTGACCTCGGGGTCGACCTGGCACGCGGCCGGCCAGTGCCCGCACTTCAACGGCTCGCTGAACATGACGCGCGTGCACCTGTACAGCACGCAGCTCTACGCCCGCCTCGAGGAGCTCACGGGGCACGCGGTCAGCTGGCACGGCTGCGGTGGCCTGCGGCTCGCGAGCACCGATGAGGAAGTGCTCTGGCTCAAGCATGTCTACGGCATCTCGCGCCTGGCGGGCTACGAGGCGCACCTGATCGGGCCGGCAGAGATCCCGCAGCACCACCCGTACCTCGATGCCTTCGGCGTCAAGGCGGCCTTCCTGACCGTGACGGACGGGCACGTGAGTCCAAGCGACATCACGCACGCGATGGCGGCCGGCGCGCGCAAGCTCGGCGCGGAAGTCTATCGGCGCACGCTCGTGACCGACATCAAGCGCCTGGCCTCGGGCGAGTGGCAGGTCGTCACCGACCAGGGCAGCATCGTCTGCGAGCACGTCGTCAACAGCGCCGGCAGCTACGCCGACGTGGTCGGCGCGTGGACTGGCCACAACGTGCCGATCGCCAACATGCTGCATCACTACATGATCACCGAGCCGCTCCAGGAGCTCATCGACCTCGAGCGGGAGCTGCCAGTGGTGCGCGACCCGTATTCGCACGCCTACCTGCGCGAGGAGACCAACGGCGTGCTGGTCGGGCCGTACGAGACCGCGACCGCGCACGTCTGCTGGGACGGCAGGCCGCCCGCCTGGGACTTCGAGAGCGAGCTGATCGCGCCCGAGCTCGATCGCCTCGTGCCCTCGCTCGAGCGGGCCGCCGAGCGGTTCCCGCTGTTCGGCCAGGCCGGCCTCAAGACCGTCATCTCCGGGGCGATCACCCACACGCCCGACGGTGTGTACCTGTCCGGGCCGGCGGCCGGTCCGCCGAACTACTGGATGCACACGGGCGCCTCGATCGGCATCGCGCAGGGCGGCGGTGCCGGCAAGTACCTCGCGCAGTGGATGGTGCACGGCCAGGCCGAGATCAACATGCGCGAGTTCGACCCGCGTCGCTTCGGCCCGTGGGCGAGCCGGGAGTACACGACGGCGGTGGCGACCGAGGACTACCACCACATGTACTACTGCTACAAGCCGGCCGAGCAGCACGCGGTCGGCCGCGGCCTGCGCAAGTCCACGCTCTATGACCGGCTCGCGGGCGAGGGCGCGCAGTTCGCTCAAGTTTTCGGCTGGGAACGGCCACGCTGGTACGACACGAGCGGCACCGGCGAGCGCTACTCGTGGCTGCGTTCCAACTGGTGGGAGCCGGTCAGGGCCGAGGCGCTCGCCGTGCGCGAGCGGGTCGGCCTCATGGACCTGTCGACCTTCTCGAAGTACGAGGTCACGGGCCCCGACGCGCACGCCTTCCTCGAGCGCATCTGCGCCAACCGGATCCCGGCCAGGGACGGCGGCATCATCCTCGGCCACCTGCTCACGCCGGCCGGCTTCATCGAAAGCGAGCTCACCGTCACGCGACTCGCCGCGGACCACTACTACGTGCTGTCGGCCGCCGTCGCGCAGCTGCACGACCGGGACCAGCTCGAGTGGCGCAAGCGGCCCGGCGAGCGCGTCGCGATCGCCGACGTCACCGACGAGTTCGGCACGCTCGTGCTCGCCGGCCCGCGTGCCCGCGAGGTGCTGTCGGCCGCGACGCGCGCCGACCTCGGCAACGCCGCATTCCGCTGGCTGACGGGCCGGGTGGCGGACGTCGCCGGCGTGCCCGGCGTGCGGCTGCTGCGCGTCAACTACGTCGGCGAGCTCGGCTGGGAGCTGCACACGCCGATGCGGCGCATGCCCGAGGTCTACGACGCGCTGCGGTCCGCGGGCGTGGCGCATGGCCTCAAGCTGTTCGGCACGTACGCGATGAACTCGCTGCGCATCGAAAAGGCCTACCGCGGCTGGGGCTCCGAGCTCACCAACGAGGTGACCATGATCGAGGCCGACATGGAGCGCTTCGTCAACTACGACAAGGATTTCATCGGCAAGGATGCGACCGTCGCCGCCAGGCGCGCCGGCCCGCGCGTGCTGCTGGCCTACCTCGACGTCGAGGCGCGCAAGGCCGACTGCCTCGGCAACGAGCCCGTGTACCGCGCCGAACGGGTCGTCGGGCTCACGACCGGCGGTGCCCACGGCTTCGCGGTCGACAAGACGCTGACCTTCGCGTACCTGGACCCGGCGCTCGTCAAGGACGGCGCGGACTTCGAGATCCTCGTCCGCGGTGAGCGGTGCCGCGCGCGGGTCATCGCGCAGCCGGCCTATGATCCGAAGAACGAGCGGCTGCGCGCGTGAGCTGTCCGGCCGGCACGGGTACGCAGACGGGCGTGCCGGACGCGCGGCTGTACGGCAGCTACGCCGACCTGGCGCGGCAGCAGTGCCGGGGCCGCGACTACGAGATCCACGTGCGGCGTCGCCCGTCCCTGGCGGTGGCCGTCATCGCACCGCACGGCGGTGGCATCGAGGACGGGACGTCCGAGCTCGCACGCGCGATCGCGGGCGACGACTTCAACCTGTACCTGCTCGAGGGCACCCGGCCCACCGGCAACTACGCGGCGCTGCACCTGACGAGCCACCTGTTCGACGAGCCCGAGTGCCTCGCGCTGATCGCCGGGTGCGAGTACGTGGTCGCGATCCACGGCTGCGCCGGGAGCGACGCGCGGGTGCTGCTCGGCGGCCTCGACCTCGGCCTCAAATGGCGGATCGACACTGCGCTGCAGGGGTCGGACCTCGTCGTGCAGGCCGAGGGTCACCGCTTCCCCGCGACGCATGCGCACAACGTGGTGAACCGCGGCGCCCGGGGCAGGGGCGTGCAGCTCGAGATCACGCATTCCCTGCGCCGGTCGGCGGCCGCGTCGACTATGGCCGCTGCCGTACGCTCGGCCCTCGAGCCCCTGGCGGTCGGGCGGTCGTGCGTGCCGGCAGCGACCGGCTGTCGGGCCGGGCGACTGGCGGTTGCTGAATCCGAATGCGACGGCCGGCAGCTCGCTCCCATCCAACCGCGGTTGCAGGCCGAGACGGTGCCTCGTGGAACGACGGCACGGGAGGGGTGCACATGACGAAGCGCGTCGCAGCGGTTGCACTTGCGCTGGCGTTCGCAGGCGCGGTGCACGCCGCCGACGATCACCAGGACTCGCATCCTGCGCCGGAAAAGCTCGGCAAGGTGAGGTTCGCGACGTCGTGCACGCCCGGGCTCAGGCCCGCGTTTGAAAGAGCGCTCGCGCTCCTGCATTCGTTCGCATACGCCGCGTCCGAACAGGCCTTCCGCGAGGTCGCCACGCGCGATGCGGGCTGCGCGATCGCGCACTGGGGGATTTCCATGTCCCTGTTCCACCAGCTCTGGGAACCGCCTTCGGGCCCGGAGCTGCGTGCCGGGGCCGAGCACATCCGCAGGGCCGTCGAGATCCGGGCGGGCTCGCTGCGCGAGCGACAGTTCATCGATGCCTTGGCCGAGTACTATCGTGATGCTCCGCAGGACGCACCTGTCGTGCGTGCGCAACGGTACGCGCGCGCGATGGCCGACGTCGCGCGGAGCAATCCTGATGATCCGGAGGCCCGGATCTTCTACGCGCTCGCGCTCATCGCAACGGCGTCACCGGCCGACCGGACGCATGCCAATCAGAAGCAGGCCGCCGGGATCCTCGAGCCACTTTTCCACCAGCAGCCGCAGCACCCCGGACTCGCTCATTACCTGATTCACGCCTACGACAGCGCGGAGCTCGCGCCGCGGGGCCTCGCTGCTGCGCGCGCGTATTCCACGATCGCTCCATCGGCGCCGCACGCACTGCACATGCCGTCGCATATCTTTACGCGGCTCGGGCTGTGGGAGGATTCGATCGCGTCGAACCGGGCCGCACGTGCGGCCGCGCACGAGCAGGGCGATCTGGGCGAGGAGCTGCATGCGATGGATTACCTGACCTACGCCTACCTGCAGAGCGGGCGTGTTGCGCAGGCAGAGCAGGTCGTCGTCGACCTCGGCTCGATGCGCAGTCTTCCCGCGTCGCAGTTCAAGGTGGGTTACGCCGCGACCGCCATGCCCGTGCGCCTCGCGATCGAGCGCCGGGCATGGGATCGCGCCGCCGCGCTGGAGCCGCTGCCGCAGTCGGCGCCGCACATCGCCGCGCTGGTCTATTGGGCACGGGCGCTCGGCCAGGCTCGGGGCGGGCATCCGCGCTCGGCCGTGGCGGAAATCGAGAGTCTCCGGGCATGCCTGCGCGACGTGCAGGCCGCCGGTAACAATTATTGGGCCACGCAAGTCGACGCCCTGCTCAAGGAGGCCCAGGCCTGGCGCCTCGCGGCTGACGGCGAGGCGGACGCGGCGATTCTCAGCCTGCGTGCCGCGGCAGATCAGGAGGACGCAGTCGAGAAGTTGCCCGTCACGCCGGGCCCGGTCGTCCCGGCCCGCGAGCAGCTCGGTGAACTGCTGCTGGACCTCAAGCGTCCCGACGAGGCGCTGCGGGAGTTCCGTACGGCCCTCACGTTCGCGCCGGGGCGGCGCGGGTCACTGGTCGGTGGCATTGCGGCGGCTGAGCAATTGGGTGACGCGCACGCTGCCGCGCAGCTTCGGGCGCAGCTGAGCCAGTAGAGCCGCCGGCGCGGGGCGCCGCTCGCGGAGTCGCCCGCCGACCGGGCTGAGCGCGGTTGCGGCGAGCCCGTGGGCATTTTCCAGGTGCGAGACGCCGCAGCCCATCGCGCGCGCCGAATTGCCGAATTGCAGGATCCGGGGGCATCATTCGCCTCTCCAACGGCACAGGGGGACCCAGATGACAGCCTTCAATGCGGTGCGCTTTCGGGTCAAGCCCGGGCGTGACAAGGAATTCCTCGATGCCCACCAGAAGGTCAAGCACGACTGGCCGGGCCTGCGGCGGGTTCACATGATCAAGACCGCCGACCGGTGCTATTGCATCATCGCCGAATGGACCGACATGGACGCGCTCGCAAAGGCCCGGCCGGCCATGATCGCCACGCTGGATTCGATCCGTGGCACGCTCGAGGACCTGGGCGGCGGCCTCGGCGTGACCGACCCGGTGTCCGGACCGGTCGTTCTCGAGCTCAAGTAGAGCGAGACCGTGGCCGCCCCGGTTGTGTACGGCGCAAGCGCGACCCGTCGCGCGGCGCCGATTTGAAGGCAGCGACGACGAGGCGGCTGTTTCACCCGGGGCAGCATGATCCGTCGCTTTCCGGTGAGATGGTGTGTTGAGTGCGATTGCTCCTGGCCGATTGCGAGATGCGTGACACGGTCCTGTAGAGTCGATCCGGGTGGCCCGGCTGCGCCGGGCCATTCGCCCTTGGTCGCTTGGCGGTACGAATGGAGGGAACGACGATGGCGCGCAAATACGTTGACTGCCGTGAGTTTCCGAGCGTGACGAAGTGTACGGTTGCGATTTCCGCGGACAGCGAGAAGGAATTGATCGAGGTCGCGGTGCAGCATGCGGTCGCTGTCCATGGCCACAAGGACACGTCCGCGCTGCGGGAGCAGCTGAAGAAGGCAATGAAAGAAGGCGCACTCCCTGCCTGACGTCTCCCGGGGACTTCAGGCGCGGTCGGCCGGGGCCATGCGTTGTGCGCCGACGCCGGTTGGCTGCGGCTGACTGGCCAAAACGGAGACGGCAATGCACACGCGACGCGCGTTATTGGCCGGCGGTGCTGGCGCGGCCGCGCTGGCGCTCGGAGGCTTGGGCTTTCGCGCCTGGGACCGTGGCGTGTGGTCCGGTGGCGAAGGCCGGCCCTACGGGCCCTGGAGGGATTGGCAGGGCTATCGCGCCGATGGCATCGCGCGGCCATTGCGGGCCGCCATTCTTGCGTCGAATCCACACGACACGCAGCCGTGGCTGTTCCAGGTCGGGGCGAACGCGATCACGCTGTTCGCCGACCGTGCGCGCAATCTCGGCACGTTCGATCCGTTCCGGCGCGAAATGCACCTCGGGCTCGGTGCCGCGGTGGAAAATCTCGTGTTGGCGGCGCGCGTATCCGGACTTGCGGCGACCGTCACTCCGGCCGCCGGCACGCTCGCCCTGTCACCGGACGCGACGCCCGTACCGGCCGCCCATGTCAGCCTCACGCCGGCGCCGGCCACCCGCGATGCACTCTTCGACGCGATTCCGGTCCGCCACACGAACCGCGGCCCGTATCGCGCAGATCAGCCGATCGCTCCAGGAGTTCTGCGACGCTTCGCCGATCTCGTGACGGACGACACCGTGCGTGTCGTCTTTGTCGAGGGCAAGCACGCCCGTGCCGAGCTCGGTGCACTCATCGTCGAAGCCACGGACCGCATTATCGGCGACCCGCAGATGTCGGCCGATAGCGCCCGATGGTTTCGGACCGGCCGGCGCGAAATTGCGGCACATCGCGATGGCATCACCATGGACGCAGCCGGTCTGTCGCCCCTGGTGACCGCAGCCTCGAAACTTCTTCCCGATCTGGACGCGCGCTCGGCCGACCGATACTGGCTTTCGATGACGCGCGAGACGCAGGTCCCGACGGCTCCCGTGCTGGGCATGCTGCTCGTGCGCGACCGGCTCGACGCGCCCTCTGCGCTCGGCGCTGGACGCGCGTGGCAGAGACTGCACCTGGCTGCGACCGCTGAACGACTCGCGGCGCAGCCACTCAATCAACCGGTCGAATGCACCGACCGCGACGCAATGCTTGGCAGAGCCGACCGCTTTGGGGCGGCGATCGCGGCATTCGCGGACTTGCCCGGGTGGGAGCCGACTTTCGTGTTTCGTCTCGGTGTCGCCGAGCGCGCAGCCGGCCCGAGCCCGCGGCGGGCCCTGGAGGATGTCGTGAAGTCGTGAGCCGCTCCCGGCGGCTTGGCGGTGCAGCCCGGGCCGTCATCCTCGGTGCCAACGTGGTCCGGCCGCCCGTGGCGCCGCCCAGCCGCCGGAGCGCGGTCGCTGCGTGACGCGGGCCGTTGAATCCAAAGCAGTCGGTTTCGGCGGACCGCGGTTGCGCATCGAGCGATCGGCGTGTCCCGCTACGAGACGCCCGCTCGCCGTGCCTCACGCCTTCTTCAATGCGGATGTATCGATCGGCAGCGAGCGCAGCCGCTTGCCGGTCGCAGCAAAGATCGCGTTCACTACAGCC
>Ga0075017_100003374_pt1 | contig 10029 bp, 7 predicted proteins | sample AleBraG_ABR_2012_FD_71475 | JGI IMG/M metagenome (GOLD analysis project Ga0075017, IMG submission 71475) | Freshwater sediment microbial communities in response to fracking from Pennsylvania, USA - Alex Branch Run_MetaG_ABR_2012 | ecosystem: Environmental > Aquatic > Freshwater > Creek >... | reverse complement strand
GATGAGAATGTCGCGGTTGCGGACGTGCGAGAGCTCGTGCGCGAGAACACCACGCAGCTCCTCTTGATCGACGACCTGGAGCAGACCCTGCGTCACCGCAACCGCGGCGTGGTGCTCGTTGCGGCCGGTCGCGAATGCGTTCGGCTGCGCGGCGGGACTGATGTAGATCGCGGGCATCGGCATGCCGGCGCGCGTGGTGAGGTCGCGCACGATCGAGTACAGCTGCGGTGCATCGGCCTCGGAGACCGGAACGGCGCCGGCGGCCTTCACGGCGATCTTGTCGGAGAACCAGTACGACCCGCCGACGAACACGAACGCGAGCGCGGCACCGATGACCAGCCCGCCGCTACCGAACGCGCCCCCGATGATGATGAAGAGCGCACCGAGTGCGGTGAGCAGAACCACCGTCTTGACGTTGTTCCTGAACATGTATGTCACCTTGCTACGGGAACCTCGGGAATCCAGAACACCGGCGGCGAGCCGGGTCTTCCCGGCTATGGAACCAGCCCTGCCTGAGAGCCGGCTGCGAACGCCCGGGACCGCCGCCCGGCCGGCGGCTCAGTCGTAGTAGCCCGAGTGGACGTAGAGGCAGGGGATTCCCTCCGAGCGGAACATCGCCACGTTCCGGCGGTCGTCCTCGAAGGCCAGCGCCAGCTGGAAGCCCGCCGAACGGAGCTCCCAGACCGTCGATTGCTTGAAGTCGCGGGCCAGCTCGTAGTCGCCCCAGGGCCGCGTGATCAGGAGGTCCCAGGGGATGCCGTATCGGCGCAGCCACGCCTCGGTGAGATACGCGACGCGGTGCGGACGAGCGGTCAGCAGGACGATCTGGAGCTCGGGGTCGAGCAGATCGAGCAGCGTGTGCACCTCTTCGATGACCGGGTCCTCACCGCACGCCTCGAAGAACGCGCGCCAGTCCTGGCGCGGTGACTCGATGTAGTGCTGGCGCCGCGACGCGTCGGACAGCACACCGTCGATGTCCACGACGACGGCCCGCGCCGGGGCCACCGGCTCGGCGTTCCATGTCCAGTGCTCGGGGAAGTACGGCAGAGCGCGCTACTCCTCGGGAGGTTGCGACGCGAGGTACTTCGACTTGATGCCGTCGACGACCGTGGGGTCGGCGAGCGTGGTGGTGTCGCCGAGCAGTTCGTCCTCGGCGACGTTGCGCAACAGCCGGCGCATGATCTTGCCCGAGCGCGTCTTCGGGAGTTCCTCGGTGAAGAGGATCGTCTTCGGCTTCGCGATCGGACCGATGAGGTGGGCGACGTGGTCGCGCAACTCCTCGACGAGATGGTCGCCGGGTTCGATACCGCTGCGCAGTGTCACGAACGCCGCGATCGCCTGCCCGGTGGTCGCGTCGTTGCGGCCGACGACCGCGGCTTCCGCGACCGCGGCGTGGTCGACGAGCGCGGACTCGACCTCTGTCGTCGAGATGTTGTGACCGGCGACGAGCATGATGTCGTCGACGCGACCGAGGAGCCAGAAGTAACCGTCGTCGTCGCGCTTGGCGCCGTCGCCCGCGAAGTACTTGCCGTCGAAGCGGGACCAGTACGTGTCGCGGTAGCGCTCCGGGTCGCCCCAGATGCCGCGGAGCATCGACGGCCACGGGCGCGACAACACGAGATACCCGCCACCGGGGATACCGACCGGCTTCCCGGCATCGTCGACGATGCTCGCCTCGATCCCGGGCAGTGGGAACGTGGCGCTCCCCGGCTTCAGCGTGGTCGCGCCCGGGAGCGCGCTGATCATGATCGCCCCGGTCTCGGTCTGCCACCACGTGTCGACGACGGGACAGCGCTCGCGGCCGATGTGGCCGTAGTACCAGACCCACGCCTCGGGGTTGATCGGTTCGCCGACCGTGCCGATGACGCGCAACGACGACAGGTCGTGCGCGGCCGGCAGGTCGTCGCCCCACTTCATGAACGTTCTGATCGCGGTCGGCGCGGTGTAGAAGATCGTGACCTTGTACTTCTCCACGATCGACCAGAGGCGATCCTTGCCCGGATGATCGGGCGTGCCTTCGTAGAGCACGGAGGTGGCGCGGTTCGCGAGCGGCCCGTAGACGATGTAGGAGTGACCCGTGACCCATCCGACATCGGCCGTACACCAGTACACGTCGGAGTCGGGCTTCAGGTCGAACACGTACTTGTGGGTGTACGCGACCTGCGTGAGGTATCCACCCGTCGTGTGCATGATTCCCTTGGGCTTCCCCGTGGTGCCCGACGTGTAGAGGATGAAGAGCAGGTCCTCGGCGTCCATCGACTCGGGCGCGCATTCGGTGCTCTGCCGCGCAACCTCGTCGTGCCACCAGATGTCGCGACCCGATTGCATCACGCAATCCGACTCGGTGCGCCGCAGCACGAGCACGTGCTCGATCGACGGCGTATCGGCGAGCGCTTCGTCGGCGATGTCCTTCAGCGCGACGACGGAACCGCGCCGCCACGCGCCGTCGGCGGTGATGAGGACGCGCGCCTGCGCGTCGTTGATCCGGTCCTTCAAGGACTGCGCGGTAAACCCGCCGAACACGACGGAGTGCGCGGCGCCGATGCGCGCACACGCGAGCATCGCCGCCACCGTCTCCGGGACCATCCCCATGTAGATCGCGACACGGTCGCCTTTGACGACACCGAGTTCGCGCAACAGGTTGGCGACGCGTGAGGTCTCGTCGAGCAGGTCTTGGTAGGTGACCGCACGACTGTCGCCCGGCTCACCTTCCCAGTGCAGCGCGACTTGGCTGCCGTGACCCGCCTGCACGTGGCGGTCGAGGCAGTTCTCGGAGACGTTGAGCTTGCCGCCGACGAACCATTTCGCGAACGGGAGCTCCCACTCGAGGATCGTGTCCCACTCGCGGTGCCAGTCGAGCGCCAGCGCCTGTTGGGCCCAGAAGCCGTGCCAGTCGCGCTCGGCGTCGTCGTAGACGCTCGCATCGGTGACGAGGGCCTGCTTCGCGAACTCGGGCGGCGGCGGAAAGGTGCGGCCCTCCGAAAGGAGCGCCGAGAGCGTCTCAGTCATGCTCGCGGAGGCTAGTCACCCACGAGAAGCCCGCGGCTCCGACGGTGGCGTCACCCACGGCGAAGAGCGCCACCCGGTGTGCACCGAGACCGGCCGGGTCCGTCAGCGCCGCCGCCTCGCCGACGCGGCTGCGCCCGGCCAATGCTTCCAAATCGCCACGCCCGGCGCCCGCGTCCCAGACCCGGCGCCCCTCGGCCACGAGGTCGTCGATGCCCAGCGCGCGCAGCCAGTCGTCCTGGCGGTCGCGGCTTACCGGCGCGAACGGGCTCGCGGTGTCGAGCTGCTCGAGCACGACGTCGGCGGTGATGTCCTGCTCGCCGGGGGCATCGAGCGGATCCGTTCCGCTCGAGTGCGCCCGATAGGTGCGCAGCCAGGGTCGCGATCCGAGTTCGTCGATCGTGGTCGCGTAGTCGACGACCAACACGAAGCCGCGCCGCAACACGCCTTCGCACGCGCGCCACCACTCCTCCATCCCCCGCGGGATCGGAACACGCGTACCGGCCTCGACCACGTAGCCGAGATCGGCGTCGACGGGCACGAGCACCTCTTCGAATTCGTCCGGCGCCCGGAGCCCGACGCGCACCTCCAGCCAGCGCGTGCCGTCGAACTCCGCGATCCCGAACGGGAGGTTGTCGAGCAACTCGTTGGCCAGCACCACGGCATCGGACGCAGCGAGCGCGGGCATCTCCTCGAGCGCGGTGAACACCGGTCCGGCCGCGAGCGCGGGAACCGCCTGCTCTTCGTCGCCGCGGCGCACGAACGGGCCGAGCGCCTCGTCGGCCGGCTCCAACGGGAGGCGTTCCCGTTGCTCGGCGCGCAGCGCGGCCGAACGCTCGACGAGCACATACCGGAGCGCGCGCAGGCACGCCGGGGCGGCGCGCAGCACCTCGCGGGCGAGGCGACCGTTGCCGGCGCCGGCCTCGACGACGAGGAACGGATCGGGTTCCTCGAGCGCGTGCCACATCCGGTCGAGCGCACGCGCGACGCACACACCGAAGAGCGGGCCGACCTCGGGGCTCGTGACGAAGTCGCGACCGGCCCGACCGGCGCCGTGCCCGGCGGCGAAGAATCCTCCGTCGCCGTAGAGCGCGATCTCCATGAACCGGTCGAACGTGATCGGTCCTTCGCGATGGATCACCTGCGCGATCTGCGCGGTGACCGCGTTCACGTCAACACACGCGGGAGCTGCGCGTCAGAACGCGAGCTCGCCGACCCTTGCGAAGATCTGCGGGTAGATCCCGATGACGATGACCACGGTGACCGTCAGCGCGATTGCGGCCATGAGCGGCTGCGGCACGACGAGCGGCGTGCGGTCGTCGGTGGCCGGCTCGTGGAAGATCATCGCCCGGATCGGGCGCGCGTAATAGAAGAACGCGATCACCGAGTTGACCGCGGCGATGACCGCCAACGCGATCGCCCAGCCCGTACCCGCGTCGATGATCGAGCGGAACATGACGAACTTGGCGAACCAGCCCGCGAAGACCGGAATCCCGGCGAGTGACGCCAGGAAGATCCCCATCATCACCGCGAGCGTCGGGGCGATCTGGAACAAGCCGTCGTACGAGGAGATCTCGGCGCTGCGCGTGCGCCGTGCAACCGCGATGACCACCGCGAACGCGCCGAGGTTCATCGCGCCGTAGATCAACAGGTAGACCACGACGGCACCCATGGCGGTCGTCGCCTTGGCCAGATGTCCGTTGGCGCCTTCGATGCCGGCCGCGACCAGCGGCACGAGCATGAAACCACCCTGCGCGATCGAGGAGTACGCCAGCATGCGCACGATGTTCGTTTGGCGGAGCGCTCCGAGGTTGCCCAGTGTCATCGACAGCACGGCCAGCACCCACACCACCGGCCACCACGAGTTCGCGGCGGAGGGCGCGTTCGAGGTCAGGAAGCCGAAGTAGATGATGTTGATGAGAGCGACGAAACCACCCGCCTTGGAGGCAACCGACAAGAACGCGGTGACGGGGGTCGGCGCGCCTTCGTAGGTGTCGGGCGCCCAGAAGTGGAACGGGACCGCGCTGACCTTGAACGCGAAGCCGACGAGCGACAAGAAGATCGCGACCGCAACCAACGGGACCGTGCCGTGCTGCGACATGTACGCGGAGATCTCGGAGAGCCGCGTGGATCCCGTGACGCCGTAGATGATCGAGAAGCCGTAGAGCATGATCGCCGACGACAACACACCGATCAGGTAGTACTTCACGCCGGCCTCGTTCGACTGGCGATCGTGCTTGCGGAACGCGGCCAGTACGAACGTAGGGATCGAGATCGTCTCGAGCGCGACGAACAGCGTGATGAGGTCGCGCGCGCCGGCCATGATGCTCAGGCCGAACGTGGCCACGAGCAACAGGAAGTAGTACTCGCCCTGGTAGTAGTCGCCTTCGTTGATGTAGTCGACCGAGAGCAACACGGTGACGTAGGCCGAGAGGATGAAGAACGCCTTCAACGCCAGCCCGTAGTTCCCGACGACGTAGGCGCCCCCGAACAGGAGGCGCTCGTGACCATCGTGTGCGAGCGTCGCGATCGGGATCAGCGCGACGAGCAGGCCGACCGCGGTGATGCTCGACGTCCGCCACGACTCGCGATCCGGCAACACCATGTCGGCGACGAGGACGATGACCATCGTCGCGACCAGGACGAGATCGGGCGCGAACGCATGCCAGTCGAACTTCGGGGTCGAGATGACCTGGGTCGCGGCGGCGAGCAGCACGTCAGTGTCCGGCGACCTGGGCGGCGAATTGAGCGTCGACCGGTGAGACGGGGATGACCGGGCACTTCACCGCGGCTGCCTGCGGCGCAGTCGGTGACACGAACGGTTTCGCGGTCTGACACGCGACCGCGTCGTCGGTGACCTTGAAGATGAGGTTCGGGAAGATTCCGAGCCCGACGATCAACAACAAGATCGGGATCCACGCCGTCCACTCGAACGGAGTGACGTCGTGGATGTGCGCGTCGGCAAACTCCGGCTTCGGTTCACCGAACGCGACCTTCTGAAGCATCCACAGCAGGTAGCCCGCCGCGAGCACGGTGCCGATCGCGGCGATCACCATGTACGTGCGGAACAACCCTTGCGAGAGACCGCCACCCGGGTTGAATGTGGACAGAACCGCCGGGAACTCGCCCCAGAAGCCGGCAAGGCCGGGCAGCCCGAGGCTCGCCATCGCGCAGAAGCCGAGGATCCACCCGAGCTTGGGCGCCGTCTTGAGCAGACCGCCGAGTCGGGACATCTCGCGGGTTCCGTAGCTGTGCTGAATGGTTCCCGCGATGAAGAACAACATGCCGGTGATGAGACCGTGCGCCACCATGCCGAAGATCGCGGCGTTGATACCGAACGTGGTCAGCGTGGCGATGCCGAGCATCACGAAACCCATGTGCGCGACCGACGAGAACGCGATCAGTCGCTTCATGTCCTTTTGCGCGAGACACCCGAGCGCGCCGTAGATGATGCCGATCACGGCGAGCAGTCCGATCCACGGCGCCCAGGTCTTCGCCGCGTCCGGGAGCATCGGCAGCGCGATGCGGATGAACCCGTACGTACCCAGCTTCAGCAGGATCGCGGCAAGCAGTACGGAGCCCACAGTGGGCGCTTCGGTGTGCGCGTCGGGCAGCCAGGTATGAAACGGGAACATCGGGACCTTGATCGCGAACCCGAGGAACAACCCGGCGAAGATGAGGACCTCGGTGCCGTGCGTGAGCCCGGCGCCTCCCGCCTTCGAGAGCAGCACCATGTCGAAGGTGTGCCCGACGCCCGGCACGTTCACCTTGAAGTAGAGCGCGAGGAACGACAACAGCATCAGGGCCGAACCGAACAGCGTGAACAAGAAGAACTTGATCGACGCGTATTCGCGGTTGGGTCCGCCCCAGACGCCGATCATGAAGAACATCGGGAGCAGAACGAGCTCGAAGAAGACGAAGAACAAGATGAGGTCCTGGGCGACGAACGTTCCGTTCATCCCGACCTCGAGGATCAACAGCAGCGCGAGGAACGCCTTCGGGTTGTGCGGCTCGGGGAAGTGCTTCCACGAGTAGATGACGCACAACACGGTGATGAACGACGAGAGCGCGAGCATCGGTAACGCGATGCCGTCGACGGCCACGTGGTAGTGGCTGTTGATGACCTCGATCCATTCCTTGTTGACGTTGAACTGCAGCGTGCTCGTCTTGTCGAAGTTGAACTTGGCAACGACGGCCACCGTGAAACCGAGCGTGGCGAGAGTGGTGAGGAGCGCGACCCACTTGATCGCGGCCTCTTCCGCACGCGGTATCAGCATCGTGATAACCGCGCCGATTGCCGGGATGAAGACCACGAGGGTCAGCGCCCAGGAGTCGAACCAGGTATGCATCGAGCCGATTCCCCTTGCCTAGGTGAAGATCCAGAGGGCGCCGGCGAAAATGACGACCCCCACAACGAGCATGAGTGCGTAGAACTGCAGGCGACCGGTTTCGATCTTGCGGACCTCGTCGCCGGAATCGCCGGTGAGCGTGGCGATGCCGTTCACCAGACCGTCGACACCCTTTTGATCGATGTAGTCGTATGTGACCCGACCGAGTGCCCGGGCGCCTCGGCCGGTGTAGTTCAGGACGTTGTCGATGACGTTCTGGTTGAACCAGTACACGCCCGACGCGATCGGGCCCTTGATGCCGGCGACGATGACCTGCTCGTACAAGTAGTCGAGGTAGTACTTGTTGACGAGGAAGCGCTTGCCCGCGCCGGCGAGCGCGTTGCGTTCGCTGAGCCTCTGCGGCAACTTCCCCTTGTAGTACGCCCACACGATCGCACCGGCCGTCGCCGCGATGAGGACGGAGATGGTGGCGAGAATCGCGTTGAACGCAACCGGGTGCAGGATGTCGTGGAACTCGGTGGGATAGCGCGGCGCGACGTACTCCTCGAACTTGCTGAAGTGCGGGAAGTTGAAGAAGCCGGCGAACACCGCGAAGAACGACAGGATCCACAGTGGGGCCAGGATGAGGCCGTTGCTCTCGTGCGGGGCGTGCGCCTCGGCGTCGTGGGCCATCGACGCAGGCGTGTCGTCCGGATCGTGCTCGACGCCTTCGACCTCGAGGTCTTCGTGCGGGCCGTGCGCGCCCCGGTACTCGCCGTGGAACGTGAGCCAGACGCAGCGCGTCATGTAGGCCGCGGTCATGAACGCACCGACGAGCCCGACGACGAGGAACAGCTTGTAGTCGTTGTGGCCGGCGTTGACGAGGATCTCGTCCTTGGACCAGAAACCCGCGAGCGGGAAGATGCCGGCCAGCGCGAGCGTGCCGATGACGAAGGTCTTGTACGTCTGCGGCATGAACTTGCGCAGCCCACCCATGTCCTTCTTCATGTCGAAGGAGTGGTGCGAACCGGAGTGGCTCACCGAACCCGCGCCCAGGAAGAGGTCGGCCTTGAAGAAGGCGTGAGTGAAGAGGTGGAACACCGCCGCGGTCCACGCACCCACGCCGAGCGCCATGACCATGTAGCCGAGCTGACTGATCGTTGAGTAGGCGAGCACCTTCTTGATGTCGTCCTGCACGAACGCGAGCGCGGCTCCGATCAGCACGGTGATGCCGCCGATCGCGGCCATGGGATTGATACCGCCGTCGCCGATCGAGAAACCGTTGAAGAAGACCGGGTATACGCGTGCACCGAGATAGACACCGGCGACCACCATCGTCGCGGCGTGGATCAGCGCGGAGACCGGGGTGGGTCCGGCCATGGCGTCGGGCAGCCAGGTGTGCAGCGGGAACTGGCCCGACTTGCCGACGATGGCGAGCATCAGGGCCGCCGCGGTCCACAGGATGAGCGTGTGGCCGACCTTCGGGTTCGACGCGGCCCGGTTGAGCTCGACGATGTTGAACGAGTTGACGCCCGTGGCTCGGCCGACGACGAAGAACGTCATGATGACGCCGGTCAGGAGCCCGATGTCGCCGGTGCGGGTGGTGAGGAAGGCCTTCAGCGCGGCGTCGCTGTTCGGCTTCTCCTCCCACCAGTGGCCGATGAGCATGAACGAGCACACGCCGACGAGCTCCCAGCCGATCAGCAGCTGGAGCGTGTTGTCGGCCACGACGAGCAGCAGCATCGACGCGGTGAAGAGCGAGAGGATCGCGTAGAAGTGCGTGTAGCGGCGATCGCCGCGCATGTACTCGAGCGAATAGATGTGTACGAGCAGCGAGATGATGGTGACGACGAACATCATCATCACCGCGAGCCCGTCGATCTGGATTCCCGCGGTGAGGCGGATGCCGCCGTTCTGGAACCACGTGACGCTGTGCGTCACCGGGAGTACCTGGGCGTCGCCGCCCGCGGCGCCGAGGTGACCGATGCTGCGGCCGAGCGCGCCCAGTGCGGAGCCGCCACTCGCGTTCTGGACGCGGTGGATCCACTGCTCGGCCGCGCCGCAGGCCAGGACGAACGACGCGCCCACCGCGGTGATCCCGACCTCGGAGCCGTGCCGGGGCATGCGCTTGCCGAAGAGGAGGATCACGACGAACGAGAGCGCCGGGATCAGCGGGATCAGCCACGCCTTGTCGAGGAAGAACATCCGCGTGATCCCTACTTCCCGCTCTGACGGGCCGCTCGGGCCACGGCTCGCGGGCGGAGGAGCAACATCGTGGGTGTGCGCACGCTCGCCTCTCAGCCCTTCATCGTGTCGACGTCGTCGAGGTCGGCACTGTGCAGGTTGCGGTAGATGAGCAGGACGATCGCGAGCCCGATACCGACTTCGGCGGCCGCGATCGTGAGCACGAACAGCGCGAACACCTGGCCGATGTTGCTGTTGTGGAACGCGCCGAACGCCACCAAGTTGATGTTCACGCCCGCGAGCATCAGCTCGATGCTCATCAGCACGAGCACGGCGTGCTTGCGCGCGAGCACGCCGTAGACGCCGGTGCAGAAGAGGAACGCGGCCAGGATGAGGAACTGGTTGAGCAGCATCCCCTAGTCCTTCCGCGCCAGGACGACGGCGCCGATCAGCGCGCCCAGCAGGAGCACGCCGACGACTTCGAACGGGATGATGTAGGTGGTGAAGATCG
>Ga0075017_100003373_pt1 | contig 10030 bp, 6 predicted proteins | sample AleBraG_ABR_2012_FD_71475 | JGI IMG/M metagenome (GOLD analysis project Ga0075017, IMG submission 71475) | Freshwater sediment microbial communities in response to fracking from Pennsylvania, USA - Alex Branch Run_MetaG_ABR_2012 | ecosystem: Environmental > Aquatic > Freshwater > Creek >... | reverse complement strand
AGCTGCTGGCCGCGTTGGGGGCCGAGGTGGTCCACGTCGAGTCGATCCAGCGGATCGACAGCATGCGCCCGGCCGCCGCCCTGGCCTTCGTGGCCCGCCCTCGGTGGTGGGAGTTCAGCGCCTTCTTCCTGAACATCAACGCCAACAAGCTCGGCATCACCCTCAACCTGGGAGACGAGCGCGGCGTGGCCCTGGCCAAGCGTCTCATCGGGTGGGCCGACGTGGTGGTGGAGAACTACACCCCCCGGGTCATGGAGCAGTTCGGGCTGGACTGGGCGACGGTCCACGCCGTCAACCCCCGGGCCGTGATGGCCCGCATGCCGGCCTACGGCCTTGACGGCCCCTGGCGCGACCGGGTCGGCTTCGCCCAGACCATCGAGGCCATGGCCGGCCTGGCCTGGGTGACCGGCCATCCCGACGGCCCTCCGGTCCTCCCCCGGGGCCCCTGTGACCCCATCGGCGCGGCCCACGCCGCCTTCGCCATCCAGGTGGCCCTGGCCCACCGAGACGCCACCGGCGTCGGTCAGCTGGTCGAGATCCCACTGGTCGAGAGCGCCCTGAACATCTCCGCCGAGCAGGTGGTCGACCACAGCGCCTACGGCGTGCTGCTGTCGCGAACGGCCAACCGGACCCACGGGCTGGCGCCCCAGGGGGCCTACCGCTGCCAGGGTGACGAGCAATGGTTGGCCCTGTCCGTGGCCGACGACGCCCAATGGTCGGCCCTGGTCGCCTTCCTCGGCTCACCGTCGTGGGCCACCGACCCGTCCCTGGCCACCGTCGAGGGTCGGGCGGCCGCTCACGACCGCCTGGACGAGCAGCTCGCCCGGTGGGCCGACGCCCGGGACCTGGCGACCACCGTCGAGGGCCTGTTGGCGGTCGGTGTCCCGGCCGCCGTGGTGCGCGACTTCCGGACCATCTCCACCCACCCGCAGCTCGGGGCCCGTGGCTTCTTCGAGGTCTGCGAGCACCCCGTGGCCGGGACTCTCGGGCTGTTCGGGATGCCCTTCCGCTACAGCGGCATCGACCGCTGGATCCGCACCCCCGCGCCGACGCTCGGCCAGCACAACGCCGAGGTGCTGGGCGGCCTCCTCGGCCTCAGCCGGGCGGACCTGGCCGAGTTGGAGGAGGCCGCCGTGATCGGCGACTGGCCGGTGGGTATCGACCGACCGTGAGCCGGCGGCGCCACCCGCTCAGAGGGGGGCGCCCGCCGCCAGCTCATCACCCAAACGGACGAGCTGCTCGCTCGCCCCGCCGAGCATGAACTCTGCCTGCTTGGCCCACAGGAAGTAGCGGTGCGTGGTGTGTTCCACCGCCACGCCCATGCCGCCGTGGATGTGCACGGCGGTGTGAGCGACACGGTGCCCGGCTTCGGCCGCCCAGAACTTGGCCACCTCGACCTCCGTGCGGGCCGGTAGCCCCGACGACAGCCGCCACAGGGCCTGCCACAGGGTGAGGCGGGCCGCTTCGACGTCGATGTAGGCGTCGGCGCAGCGGTGACCGACAGCCTGGAAGGTGGCGATCGGCCGCTCGAACTGGACCCGGGACTTGGCGTAGGCGGCCGTCTCATCGAGCGCCTGCTCGATCACGCCGAGCTGCTGAGCGCACAGGCCCACGGTGACCCGTTCGACGAGCCACTCGAGGATCCGACGGCCCTCGTCGAGCGAGCCCAACAGGGCGCCGGCGTCGAGGCGGGCGTGGTGGAACTCGACGTAGCCGGCGCTGTCGCGGGTGGTGAGCCGCTGGGGCGTGATCGTCACGCCGGGCGTGGAGGGCTCGACCAGGAACAGGCCGACCCGGTCGCCGACGGCGGCCGGGACCACCAGCAGGTCGGCGATGGTGCCGGCGGGAACGGTGGTCTTGACCCCGTCGAGCCGCCAGCCGTCGCCGTCGGGCTGGGCCCGGGTCGCGGGCTGCAGCGGATCGCCGTTGGCCGGCTCGGACAGCGCTGCGGTGAGGATCCGGGTCCCGTCGGCCGCCGGCCGCACCCAGGCCTGCTGCTGGGCCGAATCGCCGAACTCGGCGATGGGCAGGGCGCCGGCCACGGCCGAGGCCAGCAGGGGCACCGGAGCCAGCGACCGGCCCACCTCCTCGAGCACGAGACAGGTCTCGAGCAGGCCGCCCCCACCCCCGCCGAGGTCCTCGGGCAGGCCGATGCCGACCAGTCCGGCGTGCGCCAGGGCCTCCCAGATCTCCCGGTCGAAGCGGGCGTCGGCCGCTTCGACCCGGCGCAACACCTCGACCGTCACCTTGTCACCCAGGATCCGGCGGCTCAGGGCGGCCAGATCCTGCTGATCTCCGGACAGGCTGAAGTCCATCGTGGCGTGCTCCTCGCGCTCAGCGGGGCGCCCTCGGCATGCCGAGGGCGACCATGGAGATGATGTCGCGCTGCACCTCGTTGGTCCCCCCGCCGAAGGTGAGGATCAGGGTGCCGCGGTAGGACCGTTCGAGGCGACCACGCAGCTTGGCCCCGGGCGAGTCGGCCTGGACGTAGGCCTCCTCCCCCAGACACTCCATGAGCAGCCGGTAGGCCTCGGTGTAGAACTCCGTACCGAAGACCTTGGTGGCCGAGGCGTCGGCCGGGCTGACGCCCTTGTCGACGCCCCAGGCGATCTTCCAGTTGATGAGCTTGAGGAACTCGACCTTGGCGTGGACGCGGGCCAGGTTCATCCGCACCCACTCATGGTCCATGACCGGCCGGCCGTCGGCCCCGACAGTCGACGCGGCCCAGTCGCGCACCTCGCGCAGCGACCGCTGGACGCTGGCCGGCGAGCACAGCGCCACCCGCTCCCGGTTGAGCTGACCGGTGATCAGGCGCCAACCCTCGTTCACCGGGCCGACCACGGCGGAGGTGGGCACCCGGACGTCGTTGTAGAACGTCTGGCTGGTGGTGGCCCCGCTCACGGTGGGCACGGGCGTGTAGCTGAACCCCTCGGAGCTGGTCGGCACCAGGAAAACCGACAGGCCCTTGTGACGGGGGGCGTCCGGGTCGGTGCGGGCGGCCAGCCAGACGTAGTCGGCCGACTGGATCAGGCTGGTCCACATCTTCTGGCCGTTGATGACCCACTCGTCGCCGTCCCTCACTGCCCGCGTCCGGAGGGCGGCCAGGTCGGTGCCGGCGTCCGGCTCGGAGTAGCCGATCGAGAAGTGCATCTCCCCCCGCAGGATCCGGGGCAGGAAGAAGTCCTTCTGCTCCTCGGTGCCGTACTCCATGATGGTCGGTCCGACCGTGTTGATGGTCAGGAACGGGACCGGCGCGCCGGCCACGGCCGCCTCGTCGGTGAAGATCATCTGCTCGAGCATGGAGCGGCCCTGACCACCGTAGGCCTTGGGCCACCCGATGCCGAGCCAACCGTCCTGTCCCATCTGGCGCACGAGATCCCGGTAGAGCGTGCTGCCCTCGCGCTCCATGCCGCCGTGGGCCAGCTCGTCGGCCACCTCGTCGGTGATCAGGCCGGCGAAGTACTCGCGCAGCTCCTTGCGGAGCTGCTCCTGCTCCTCCGTGAAGGCGATGTGCATCGGGCCCCCGAACCGCTCCGCGACCACCGCCGAGCCACCCTGGTTTCTAGCGCGGATCGGAGGCCTGCCGGAACCCGAACCCCGGCACGGCATCGTCGGGAGCATCCGACGTCCGGCGGACCACCCATCTACCATGCCGGCGGGGGCCGGAGCGCCGCCCGGGGGGTGTCGATGATGAACCCGTTGGTGACCGTGCGGGGCGGCCCGATCCGCGGCCGGGAGGAGCGGCGGGCCGGGCGGCCGGTCCAGGTCTTCCTGGGCATCCCCTATGCCGCGCCGCCGGTCGGACCCCGCCGCTGGCAGCCACCCGAGCCGGCCCGGCCGTGGACCGCCCCGCTCGACGCCGGCGTCTTCGGACCGGCCGCCCCTCAGGTCGGTCCGCCGCCCACCGAGCTGCCCGAGGCCGCCCTGGCCGCCGGGCCGACCGACGAGGACTGCCTGACCCTGAACGTGTGGGCCCCGGCCGGTGCCCGGGACCGGCCGGTGCTCGTCTGGTTCCACGGGGGGGCGTTCCTGTCGGGATCGTCCGCCAACCCGTCCTACGACGGAGCCCGGCTGGCCGCCCGCCACGACGTGGTCGTGGTGTCGGCCAACTATCGGCTCGGCGCCCTCGGTTTCGCGCCGGTGCTCGGCCACGCCAACCTCGGCCTGCTCGACCAGGTCCTGGTCCTCGAATGGGTGCGCGACCAGATCGAGGTGTTCGGCGGTGACCCGGGACGGGTCACCGCCTTCGGTGAGTCTGCCGGCGGGGGGTCGGTGCTGCACCTGCTGGCCTCACCGCGCGCCGGCGGCCTGCTGCAACGGGCCATCGTGCAGAGCGGCGCCACCACCCTGACACCGGGCCCCGACGGAGCCGCCGAGGTGGCCGACCGGATCCGGCGGGCCCTCGCCCCGCTGACCCCGCTGAACGCCACGGTCGACGATGTCCTGGCCGCCCAGACCACGGTCCTCATGGAGATGGCCGCCACCACCGGTCTGATGCCCTACCACCCGTCGGTGGACGCCGTGGTGGTGCCCGCACCACCGGTCGAGGCGCTGGCCGCCGCTTCGGCGGCCGACGTCGACCTGCTCATCGGGACCACCGCCGACGAGCTTCGCCTGTTCCTCGACGCCGGCGCGTGGTCGCTCGACCGGGCGGGGCTGGAGCGCCGGGCCGGGCGCTACCTCCACGGCCGGGGCGTCGACGGACCCGGGCCGGTGCTGGCCGCCTACGACGGCCTGGCCACCCCCACCGACGTATGGGCCGCCCTGCAGACCGACGGCGAGATGTGGCTGCCCGCGCTGGCCGCCGCCGAAGCCCACCACCGGGCCGGCAGGGGCCGGACCTGGATGTACCGCTTCGACTGGCCGGCCGCCCCGCCCCACGAGCGTCTCGGGTCGTGCCACGCCATCGACATCCCCTTCACCTTCTCGTCCTTCGACCACGGGGGCTGGGAGGCCTTCGTCGGCGGCGGGGAGGCCGCCCTCACCCTGTCGGCCACCCTCCAGGAGGCGTGGGTGGCCTTCGCCGCCACCGGCGACCCGTCGACGGCCCACCTCGGTGACTGGCCGGCCTATGAGCCGACACGCCGATCGACCATGGTGCTCGACCGCTCGCCGAAGCTGCTCACCGACCCGCGGGGCACCGTCCGCCGGGCCTGGTCGACGGCCGCCGCCGCGGGTCCCGCCTGACGACGGCCGTCCCGGGCGACCGGCCGGCTCCCGGCTGTCCGCCCTGCGTGGCCTATCCTCGGCCGACGAGCGACCGGGACCTCGGGGGGGACGATCCATGGCCACGACCGAATCACCACAGCTCGACCTGCTGGACCCCGACTTCTACCCCGCCGGTCCCGAACCGACCTACGCCTGGCTGCGGGCCAACGCCCCGGTGTACCGCGACGAGACCAACGGCCTGTGGTGGGTGTCGCGCCACCGCGACGTGATGATGATCGAGCGGGACACGCGCCGCTACAGCTCGGCCTCGGGGTCCCGGCCGTTGATCGAGATGTCCGAGTCGATGATCAACAAGGACGACCCGTTCCACAGTCGGCAGCGCAAGCTGGTGGCCGCACGGTTCACACCCGGTGCCGTCCGCCACCACGAGGACCACGTCCGGGACCTCGTCACCGGTCTGCTCGACGCCGTCGTCGCCGGCGGCCGGGCCGAGGTGGTGGCCGACCTGGCCGCCCCGCTCCCCGCCATGGTGATCGCCGAGCTGCTGGGCTTCGACCGGTCGATGTGGCCGCGGGCCAAGATGTGGTCCGAAGTGACGATGGCCAACGGCGGTTTCCGGGCCGGCGACGCCCGCGCCCCCGGTGGATCGGAGGAGGCCATCGCCGATTTCGCGGCGGCGATCATGGAGCTCATCGCCGCCCGGCAGGCCGAACCCCGCGACGACCTGGTGTCGGTCTGGCTGCACAGCCCGCTCGACGGCTCCCTCCTGCCGGTCAGCGAGGTGGTCCAGGAGGCCCTGCTCCTCCTCGACGGCGGCGCCGAGACGACCCGGGCGGTGATCGGCCAGATCGTCCTCGCGCTCACCCGCCATCCCGATCAGCGCCGGTTGCTGCTCGACGACCCGGCCCGGATCGGCCAGACCGGCGTCGAGGAGTTCATCCGCTGGGTCACGCCGATCCTCAACATGCGCCGGACGGCCACCGAGGACCACGTTCTGCACGGCCAGACCATCCGGGCCGGTGACCAGGTCGTGCTCATGTACGCCTCCGCCAACCGCGACGAGGAGGTGTTCGATGACCCCGACCGCTTCCTGGTCACCCGCAGCCACAACCACCACGTGGCCTTCGGATTCGGCACCCATTTCTGCCTGGGGGCCAACCTGGCCCGCCTCGAGCTGCGGGTCGTGTTCGAGGAGCTGCTGCGCCGGATCCCCGACTTCGAGCTGGCCCCCGAGGCGTCGCCGGAGATCCTCCCCGGCCATTTCACGCGGACCCTGCGCGACCTGCCGATCGTGTTCAGCCCGGCGGGCTAGGGCCGCGTCGGCGGCTCCGGGGCCCGGCTGATCACAGGCCGGGGGCGGCCCCCCGCAGCAGCGCTTCGTTGGGATGCTCGGGGAGGGCGGTCAGCGGCCGGCTGATCTCCTCGACGGTCGGGCCCACCTTGGCGGCCAGGGGAGCGAGGGCGTCGAGGTCGAAGCCGTAGAGGCGGGCGGCGTTGGTCGCCAGCACGTCGCGCATCTCGGCCTCGGGAGTGCCCGGGAAGACCTGGCGGAGGTGCTCACGGGTGAAGGGGTAGGTGCCCTCGTCGTGGGGGTAGTCACTGCCCCACATGAACCGGTCGAGGCCGATGACGGTGCGGGCCTTGGCGTCGTCGGGCGCAGGCTGGCTGGCACCCACCCACACGTTCTGGTGGAAGTATTCGGTAGCGGAGCGGGGCAGGACGTGCTCCTCGCCGTAGCGGATCTCCCCCGTCTGACCGGTGTTGCGGATCTTGGCGAGGGTGTCGTCGAGCCGCCGCAGCAGCGGCGGGATCCACGCACAACCCTGCTCGGTGAGCACGAAGCGCAGCCGGGGGAATCGCTCGAAGACCCCGGCCAGCATCATGTGGACGAGGGGGCGCTGCGAGTAGAAGCTCACCTCGTTGATGTAGAGGAGCATGCCGACGGGCGTCTTGTACTCGGGCGAGCCGGTCCCGCCGTGGCAGTTGATCGGGACCTCGAGGTCCTGGCACAGCTCCCACAGCGGGTCGTAGCACCGGTCGTAGAGGGGCTTGACCCAGTCGCAGTCGGGGGGAACGGTCGGCAGCAGGATCCCGCCCCGCAGGTTGTGCTCCTTGATCCAGCGGACGTCCTCGAGGGCATCGTCGAGGTTGTTGATGAAGATCTGGCCGACACCGGCCCGGCGGGCCGAGTGCAATCCGCAGAAATCGACCAGCCAGCGGTTGTGGGCCCGGATTCCGGCGAGGCGGAGAGCGTACTCATCGGGCTTGGGCGGCCGGGCGAACAACACGAATCCGGGGAAGAACGGCGGCACGGTGTTGGGGAAGATGACCTCGCCGACCACCCCGTCGGTCTCCTGCTGGGAGGTGCGCATCTCGTCGTCCCAGTTGCGCAGCCGGCGGGCGTCGCCCAGATCCTTGAAGGGGTTCTTGTACTGGCCCCGCCAGGCGTCGAACTCGTCGCGCAGGCCGGGCTCGAGGTACTCCCGGTACTGGGCGTGGCTGCCGCCCGCGTGGGTGTCGGCGGAGATGATCGTGTAGCGGTCGCTTGTCGGCATGTCCAGCGCTCCTGGCGTCCCGTGGTCCCGACCTGGGGAAGGTCTGACGGCGTGTCAGTTTAGCCGGGCGGGCCGCGGGGCAGCCGCCCGGGCCCGCCGGGGTGCCCCCCGCTCGCCCGGTGGCCACCGCCGGAACGTCAGCTGAGCCGGCGGAAGAGCACCAGGCTGCGGCTCTCGACGGCGACGGGCGCCCCGCCCTTGACGGTCACGCCGTCCTCGCCCACCGTTCCGGTCGCCGTATCGGCCACGCGGACCCACGACTTGGCCCAGTCCCGGTCGGGCAGGGTGAAGTCGAGGGGCTCGGCCGAGGCGTTGAGCAGCAGCAGGAAGGTATCGTCGGCGACCGGCTCGCCCTGGGCGTCGACCGTGTTAAGGGCGTCGCCGTTGAGATAGACGGCGATCGACTTGGCCACCCCGTTGTCCCAGTCCTCCTGGTCCATCTCCGAGCCGTCCGGGGTGAACCAGCCGATGTCCTTGATGGCCTCACCGTGCAGCGGCCGGCCCTGGAAGAACTTGGGCCGGCGGAACACCGGATGCTCGGTGCGCAGCCGGGCCAGGTCCCGGGTGAAGGCCACCAGGTCGGCGTTGTCCTCGGCCAGGCTCCAGTCGTACCACGACACGGCCGAGTCCTGACAGTAGGCGTTGTTGTTGCCCGCCTGCGTCCGGCCGAACTCGTCGCCGCCGAGGAGCATGGGGACACCCTGGGACAGCAGCAGGGTGGCCAGGAAGTTGCGCTGCTGGCGACGCCGCAGGGCGGCGACCTTGGGGTCCTTGGTCGGACCCTCGACCCCGCAGTTCCAGCTGCGGTTGTCATCCGCGCCGTCGCGGTTCTCGTCTCCGTTGGCCTCGTTGTGCTTGTCGTTGTAGGACACCAGATCGGCCAGGGTGAACCCGTCGTGGCAGGTCACGAAGTTGATCGAGGAGTGCGGACTGCGGCCCTCCCCGGAGTAGAGATCCGAGCTGCCGGTCAGCCGGTAGGCCATCTCGGCCAGGGTCCGGTCCTCACCCCGCCAGTAGTCGCGCACGGTGTCGCGGTACTTGCCGTTCCACTCCGACCACAACGGCGGGAAGTTGCCCACCTGGTAACCACCCTCGCCGACATCCCAGGGCTCGGCGATGAGCTTGACCTGGCGCAGGGTGGGATCCTGCTGGACGAGATCGAAGAAGCTCGACAGGCGGTCGACGTCATGGAGCTCGCGGGCCAGGGTGGCGGCCAGATCGAAGCGGAACCCGTCGACATGCATCTCGGAGACCCAGTAGCGCAGGGAGTCCATGATCAGCTGCAGGACGAACGGGTTGCGCATGTTGAGGCTGTTGCCGGTGCCGGTGTAGTCGGTGTAGAAGCGCTTGTCCTCCTCCACCAGCCGGTAGTACGCGAAGTTGTCGATGCCGCGCAGCGACAGCGAGGGTCCGAGGTGGTTGCCTTCGGCCGTGTGGTTGTAGACCACATCGAGGATCACCTCGATGCCGGCCTCGTGGAGGGCCTTGACCATCCGTTTGAACTCGGTGACCTGCTCACCGCGTTGGCCGGTCGAGGAGTAGTCGTTGTGGGGGGCCAGGTAGGCGATGGAGTTGTAGCCCCAGTAGTTGCGCAGACCCCGCTCGACGAGCACGCCGTCGTGGATGAACTGGTGCACGGGGAGCAGCTCGACGGCCGTCACGCCGAGATCCTTGAGGTAGGCGATCGAGGCCCGGTCGGCCAGGCCGGCGTAGGTGCCCCGGATCTCCTCCGGCAGGCCGGGATGGAGGCTGGTGTGGCCCTTGACGTGGGTCTCGTAGACGATGGTGCGGTCCCACGGGGTGCGGGGCGGGCGGTCGTGCCCCCAGTCGAAGAACGGGCTGGTGACCACCGAGCGGGGAACGAGGGCGGCGTTGTCCTCGTTCGAGGCGGTGAGGTCGGCGGCGTCCGTGCCGTCGGCCACGTAGGGCAGCACGGCCGGCTCCCAGCGCACCTCGCCCTCGACCGCGGTGGCGTACGGGTCGAGGAGCAGCTTGGCCGGGTTGCACCGGCAACCCTGGCCCGGCTCGTAGGGCCCGACCACCCGGTAGCCGTAGCGCTGGCCGGGACCGATGTTGGGCACGTAGCCGTGGTGGACCAGCGCCGTCGTCTCGGGCAACTCCACCCGGACCTCGGCGCCGGCCTCGTCGAACAGGCACAGCAGGACCTTCTCGGCGAGCCCGCTGAACAGGCTGAAGTTGGTGCCCGATCCGTCATAGGTGGCCCCCAGCGGGTAGGGCTGACCCGGCCAGATCTTCGTCATTGCTCCCATCGAGGGCCGGAGCCTACGGGCTCGTCCGTCCCCGGC
>Ga0075017_100003372_pt1 | contig 10030 bp, 5 predicted proteins | sample AleBraG_ABR_2012_FD_71475 | JGI IMG/M metagenome (GOLD analysis project Ga0075017, IMG submission 71475) | Freshwater sediment microbial communities in response to fracking from Pennsylvania, USA - Alex Branch Run_MetaG_ABR_2012 | ecosystem: Environmental > Aquatic > Freshwater > Creek >... | reverse complement strand
CCCGGCATGATTCGGCACGGTGTTGTCGTCAAGACGCCGCACTACATCACGGCGCGCGGACCATTCACGCGCGTGGACCCGGCACTCGAAGCAGCGTGGACCGGATTCGATGCGCGCGCCGCCCTTACTGAACGACTTGGTGTGCCCACCTTGGTCCTGAATGACGCAGAAGTGCACGGTGCGGGAGTCATTGCCGGAACTGGGCTTGAGTTGGTGCTGACCCTCGGTACCGGTCTCGGCGCCGCGATGTTTGACGGCGGACGGCTAGCGCCGCACCTTGAGTGGTCGCAGGCGCCGGTACGGCGGGGAGTCACGTACGACCTCTTCCTTGGCGACAAGGAACGGCGTCGCGTCGGTGACTCATTGTGGAGTCGTCGCGTGCGACAGACGATCACCGATCTACGTCCTGTCTTTTGTTGGGATCGGGTCTACCTCGGTGGCGGAAACGCGCGCCGATTGCGTCCGTCGCAAGTGCTCAAACTCGGCACGGACGTCGTCATCGTTCCTAATGAGGCCGGAGTTGCAGGTGGGGTTCGGGCCTGGACCCTGGCGGGGGAGTAGCGCCGAGCGCCCTGCAGGTGCAGGTGAGGTTGCGGTCTGTCGCTCGCGCAAAGTGTCGGACTCAGGGTGCACGCTGAGCACTGAACGACTACTACTGCCACGAAGAGTGTTATGAGCGCCTCGATCACCGTCCATGTCGATCCGTCATTGGGTCGGCTACCTGCTGCTGTCTCACCGAGTCAGGTGAGCACCTTTGAGCAATGCGGGCTGAAGTATTGGTTTGTCCAGGTGCGCGGCTGGCGTGAGCCGCCGAGCCAGGCGACTGCCGTTGGCACGCTCGTCCATGATTCGTTCGAAGACTTGTATCGCTTGCCAGCACCTGAACGCAGTGTTGACACGGCACATGAGTTGTTGCGGTTGCGCGCGATCGCGATGCGTGAAGACCCGCAGTACGAACCCCTACTCGGCAACCAAGCAGCAGCCGCTCACGCTCGCACTGCAGTCGAGGGGCTCTACCAACTTGAAGACCCGCAGACCTTGGTTGTCGACCCGGCCGGGCTAGAGCAGGTCCTAATCGCCGACGTGTCGGGCGTGCCTTTTAGCGGACGGCTTGACCGCATGACAAGTGATGGCGTCGTCCGCATCTCTGACTACAAGACGACGCCGAAACAGCAGAGCCCAGCAAAGTTGCCTGGCGCCCTGCGGCAGTTGCTGTTGTACGCAGCAGCGGTGCAGGCGTCCGGTGGCCCGGCGGTTGACGAGGTTGAGCTGCTGTACCCGGCCGTCCCGCAACGAGTGCGACGTCCGGTGTATCCGGCCGCCCTGAATCGCGCTGTCGACGAATTCGTCGCGATGCGCGAGTCGACAATTCATTCCGCGCTCACCGGTGACTGGAACGCCGTCACCGGGCCGCTATGTAACTACTGTCCATTTCAGCGTTGGTGTCCGGCGCAAACTCCCGACGCGCCGGCGCTCACATCGCCGGGCTCGGAAGAAGGTCTCATCGCCAAGTTCGGACCCGGCCGCGTCCCACAGCCGGATCAGTCGGCGGCAGCCGAACCTGTGATCGATGTCGAGTTGTTGACCTTCGATGCCTTGGCCGATGACGAGGTGGCCGAACTATGAGCGACACCGGTTGGACGCCAGCGTGGCCCGTCACCGGCAACGCGCGGCATACCCGCGTCATGGCGTCCGCGCTCGGTGCCCCTGCCGGTTCATGTCGCGAGAAGTTGGCAAGCAAGGCGCGGCCCGCTCTGTTCCTCGATCGACCTTTTGATCGTGCGATGAATGGTCGAACGGCTCCGTATCGAACGTTTTCGTTGGGAATCGTCGTCGATGCCGTCCGACTGTTAGCGAGTAATCCCGAGGTTGTGCCTGCGGATGCCGACCCCGTCGTCGCGGCCGCCTCGTTGGTCGATGCCGTGCTGAGTGATGGGGCCTCGGCACATGCTGGGGCGAGAACGTGGGCGGTTCATGCGGTGACGAGTTATCTCGAGGCCGACGAATACCTGCGCGAAGATTTCCCTGGTCTGCGTCCGGTCGGCACGCGCGCCGTGATGTACAAGTCGCCCGACGGAGAAGTGAAAGAAGTCGACGTCTGGGGTTTGTGGCTGCGCGACCAATCGACGGGTGTGGCCGAGTTGCGGATGTTGCGCCAACGCGCCATCGGCGATGCTCGTCCGCGCGACCCGGCCGTGGTTGCGGTGGGTGCCAAAATCGCTGCGGACGGGCAGCCGTACGAGACCGACGGCAAGCGATATCGGCCCTTCCTGCCGATGGTCGATACCGATGGCGAAGTTCGCCGCGTTCGGGTTGTTGACGTCGGACTCGCGGACGCGTCGTATGACGTGTTGTTCGACGGAACGGTCGAGGAAGCCCGCGAGTTGTATGCCCACGTCGCCGCACCGCAGGTGGCAACGGTACTCAGCGGCGGCGGTTTCAGCCCCGGACGCGATTGCGACGGCTGTTACGTCATCGAAGGTTGTCCGGCCGTGCCGCGTCGCGGCGGACTGCTTGGCGTGGTTGGCCTGGCGACGCATCGCCGCTATCTCACACACACCAGACTGCGCGACTACGAAATCTGTCCGGCGCGCTACTGGCTCACCGCCGAAGCCGGCGTGCCGCAGCAGCGCTTCGAATCACTCGGCGCGGCACGGCGCGGGATACTCGTGCATGCCGCTCTTGAGTGGTTGCATGCACGCGATGTGGCTGTGCCTTGTGCAGCGGCCGACCTCGGTGACGAGAACGATCTGCCACCGGTGGCCATCGCGATTGGCGCGCTCGCGGAAGAGTGGCGCGAAGTCGTGCGCTATCTGCGCCACCACGTTGACGTGTGTGCCCTAAAACTGTCACTCGATTGGCTGCGGTCGGAGCCGAGCATCGTGGCATTCGACAACGAGGCCGACGTAGTTGTGAGCGCGCGCCCAGACCTCGTCGCGGGCGCAGGCGATGTTGTCATGTGGCGCGAAACGAAAACGGCAGCAATCGCGCCGCCAGACGACGACTTGTTGTTACTTGAGCAGTATCCGCAAGCTGCCTTAGGTTTGGTGCTCGTCGCGGCCGGCGTGGTGGCGGAAGGTTCAGATGCGTTGACTGTGCACGACGCAACAGGCGACGGTACTGAGGTCGTCCCGGGCATTGTCGAACTTGAAATTCTCACGCCGACCTCTGCACGAGTTGTGCGCTATTCCACGACCGATGCGGCCACGCTGCAAAGCGCCCGGATTTTGCTCGCCAGCCGCGTTGACCCGTGGTTGCGTGACACGGCCTTCAACCCCGAGCCCGGGCCGCAATGCTCGTGGTGTCCGGTTCAAGAGTGGTGCCGACCTGAGTTGTCGAGCAACGCGGCGCGCGCCGCAGTCGCCATGGTCGTTGACGGTTATCGCGTAGATCCGGAGACAGGCGAGATCTTGCCTGTAGGCGGCGACACGACGCGGAGTGGCGGCCACGCAGTGATCGATGTGAGTGCCGACGCCCGTGCCGGTGTTGAGGCTGCCGGTACACCCGGTGTCGGTAGCGCTGGCCCGTCAGCGCGCGTTCGCAGCCTGGCCGAGAGCATCGTCGGAGTGAGTGGCGAGACAAGTGACGACGACGTGCCGTTCTAGGTTGCTGGACGTCGCCGGTTCGTGACGCACCACGTGTGAGTGCCGCGGTGGAGCTCAGCGGACGCCTCAGGTCTTCGCTGTCTTCAGGTTTCTCGCGAGTTCTGAGATGTCGGCTGGCGTCACACGACAGCAACCTCCGACGATGCGTGCTCCGGTGGCCACCCAGTCGGCGACAGTGTCTGCATCAAAGGCGCTCACACCGTTCCAACTGCGAGTGTCAGCATTCCAGCCCTCGCCACTGTTGGGATAAACAACAACCGGCTTACCGAAACTTGCTGCAACGGGCACGGCGGCCGTCGCGTCCGCGGGCGTGCTGCAGTTGACGCCGATGGCAACGACGTTGCGTCCGCTTGCTGCTGTTGCGAAAACTTCGTCGAGTCGTTCCCCCGCGCGGATGCGCTCGCCCGTGATGCTGACGGAAATCCAGACGGGAACGGGCAGGTCATCGGTGGCTTCAACCAGCGCCGTGACTTCTGCAGCGTTCGGGACCGTTTCTAGCGCGATGACGTCAACACCGGACTCCGCGAGTACGACGAGACGGCGCCGATGAAAGTGGCGTAGCTCGGCAACGGACAGTGCGTAGGAGCCGGCGTATTCGGAGCCATCGGCCAGCATGGCACCGTATGGGCCAACCGCGGCGGCGATGAAGATGTCGTCGTCGTTGCCGGCCTCCCGAAACTCGGCCACAGCCTGGCGCGCAAGGTCGCTACCTTTGTGCATGAGTGCTACCGCTTCGCCCGTGTCGAGCCCGGCAGCAGCCCACCCTTCGAAGGTTGCTTGATAGGTAGCGGTTTCAATAATGCGAGCACCAGCAGCCAGGAATGCGAGATGAGCCGCCACGATCTGGTCGGGTTCGTCGCGCAATAGTCGCGCCGACCACAAGGACCCCGAAAGATCGGCGCCCTGCGCTTCGAGTTGGGTGGCGAGACCACCGTCAAGCAACAGCGGTGCGGCGGCCATGGCATCGACAAGTGACGTCATGAACTCATTCTGGCTCGGCGGCGGCGCGCGGCTGCTGGCGCCTTGCTTTGCGCGGCTTCCCTTTGCCGCTGCCGCTCGAGACGTTCGGCGCGCCGCGTGAGTTTTGCAAGCAGCAGGTCATCGCGTTCATCGAGCGTCTCGGCGCGAGCGCGCAGCAGTGTGAACGCGCGCTCGTGGTCGCCTTGTCGGATCAAGCGCCGGGCGATGCCACCTGGTTGGCCAACACCGTTGCCCGCGTAGGCAGCCCCTAAGATGTCGACCATGCTCGTCAAACTCACGAGATCGTCGCTGTTGTGGTCGAGCGCCGGTCGCAGCCGCTGCGTTCGTCCGTATCGAATGAGATCGGTGAAGACTGCCGGCACCATTGAGCCAGGCAAGTCGTCAACTCGATGATGGTGAAGTAGTTGTTGCTCGGCCATCTGCAGTGTGCAGTTCGGCCACTCGCGTCCGAACGCCGCGCGCATCGGGTGGAGCAGATCAAGATGCGGCAACCCACTCAGCGTGTCACGGTGGCGCGCCGGAAGTTCGGCCATTCGAAAACGCGTGAGCAACAACGGAATGTCGAAACTCAAACCGTTGTAGGTGACCAGGCCACTGGCCGCGTCGAGCCATGCGTGGGCGCCAGAGAGTAACGCGCGCTCTCCAGCAAATCCAGTGAGGACAAATTGCCGGACGGCAACGACGTCACCTTCGACCCGTGCGAGGCCGAGGATGAACACGACCGTTCCAGTGCCACCGGCCAGACCCGTGGTTTCGGTGTCGAGGTAGACCAGATCATCTTGCGCAATGTCGGTGTGCGGCGTTCCGCGCCGCAATAGCGGTGCCAAGTTCTTCGGCCCAGCGAGTCGCTCGCTGCGCGGCACAACGCGATCGACCACGACCACGCCAGTGTCAACGACGGAACCACCAAGAAGTGCGGCGACGGCGTCGTCGGTCATTGCTGCACTTCGTCGAAGCGGAGTCACTGCCCGTGGGGTCGTCGTCATAACCCGACGCAACCGAGCGGACGTTGGCGAGTTGGACGATTGGTGGCTGGCCGCCTCCGCGGCGTCTTGCATGGCAAGTGACGGCGGCGGCGGGGGAGTCAGCGCGGTACGTGGAGACGGCAACGACGCTGCAGTCTGCACAGCTCCGCCACTCTGCAATAACAACGCAGCAACCCGAGCCCGCGTCGAACGCGGTGTCACGACGGCACCGGCAGCGGCATCGGCGCCAGCCTCACGTCCAGAACTGCTCACGCGGTCCACTGTTTCACGATCGATGACAGTCATGGCGGACGCCGGGGTCAGACCACAACAACGTTCGGCGCCGCACATCGACGCGCAGCCACCTCAGGGTCAGCGCCGCCCAACAGGTCGAGGACGGCAAGGGCGTGCAGTTTCGGCGATCGCTCTGCTGTTTCGTCCGACGCCAAGACCGGTCCCACGCATGCCGGGCAGCCCGCCGGGCAATCGCAGCCGGCCACGAGCGACAGCGCGCCAGCTACGACCTCGTCGCGGAGTCCGAAAAGAGGTTCGGACAGACCGACACCGCCGGGAACATTGTCGTAGAGGTGCACCGCGGGATAGAACGTGGCCAACGCGTCGGCGGCGAGGTGTTGCCCATCGAGATCGCGGGCACTCGCGCGACCGTCGGGGCCAACGATCGCCGACCAGGCAGCCTCTGAGTCGCCCACGGAACGACCAAGATCGCGCGGCTCACTCATAAGGAGCAGGGCCGCCACCAGATGAAGTGCGTGGGCAGCACCGAGGAATCCGTCGAGGGCACTGACGCGGTCGGGGAACACCGACAACAAGTCGCGCGGCTCGACCGACCACCACACGCTCGTGGTGTGCATCTCGAGGTCAGGTAGGTGAATGTCGCCGTAGCCGATGTTTTCGTGCGTGTAATACCGGATCTTCTTGTAACCAGGAACGCGGCGGACGACGTGGACCTCACCCTGCGTGGTTGTTGCCACACCTCGGTGTTCGGTGTCGAAGACGTCGAGCGCGGTGAGCTTGGTGTAGTCGACGGCATCGGTGTAGTAGTCGGCGTCGGTGCTGCGCACGAAAGCCTTGCGCCCCTCCCAGTCGAGGCGCTCTACCTGCCAAGGCTGGGCCTGAATGAGGTAGATGGCACCTTCGTAGATCGTCATGGGAGCGCTGGAGAAATCAACCTCAGCAATGATCTCCGCTTTGCCGTCGGTCGTATCGACAACGACAAAGTTCCCGTCGGCGACGGACCGCAGATTGACCTGGTTCGCCGGATACGAGTCGGCAATCCAGTGCCAACGGTCGGCCTCAAAGTGGACGACGCCTTGCTCAGCGAGGTACTCGAGTAACGCCGGAAGGTCTTCGCCACCGAAGGTTTCCCCCTGGCGGAACGGCAATTCGAAGGCCGCGCAGCGAACGTGCTCGAGCAGGATAAGCAACTGATCGGGAGCGATTCGGGCGTGCTCGGGCGAGGCGCCAATGAAGAAGTCGGGGTTTCGGACGATGTATTGGTCGAGCGGTTCACTCGACCCAACTAACACACCAACTGACGTTTGGTTGCGACGCCCCGCGCGTCCGAGGCGTTGCCAAGTTCCTGCGACCGTGCCGGGATAACCGTTGAGAACGCACACATCGAGCGAGCCGATGTCGACACCGAGTTCAAGGGCGGAGGTCGTGACGACGACGTCGACTTCGCCGGCCCGTAAGGCCCGTTCAGTGGTGCGGCGCTCTGTGGGTAGATAGCCGCCGCGGTAGGCAAGCACCCGAGGTGCCTGGCGGGGATCGTCGTCGGCGTAGTCCTTCAGGTACTTCGTGAGTACCTCAACCTGCAAGCGGGTGTTGGCGAACACAATGCTCGACAGCCCAGAACGCATCGCTGCCCGGGTAATGCGGACGGTCTGAGATCTGGCAGAGGCGCGCAACCCCAACTCTGGGTTGACCACAGGAGGGTTCCACAGCAGCAAATGCTTGGCTCCGGTGGGAGCGCCTGACTCGGTGATGGTGTGAACAGGTTCGCCAAGCAGTTGTTCAGCCAACTCACCAGGGTTTGCGATGGTGGCCGAACACAAGATAAATACGGGATTCGCGCCGTAGAACGCACAAATGCGACGAAGTCGACGGATGACATTGGCTAGGTGTGAACCGAAAACTCCGCGGTACGTGTGGACCTCGTCGATGACGACGTACTGCAAGTTTTCAAAGAACTGTGCCCACTTGGTGTGATGCGGGAGAACTCCCACGTGCAACATGTCGGGGTTGGTGACGACGACATCGCCTCGGGTGCGGACGGCCTGCCTGGCATCACCAGGCGTATCGCCGTCAAAGGTGTAGGCCTTCACGCCGAGGGAGCCAGCCTCGTCTAGTTCGAGAAGTTCAGCGACCTGGTCTTGGCTCAGGGCTTTCGTGGGGAACAGATAGAGCGCCTTGGCGCCGTTGTTGAGGGCGGCTTGCACGACAGGCAAGGTGTAACACAGCGTCTTGCCAGACGCGGTCGGCGTGACAACCACGGTGTGTGCCCCAGAGCGGACCGACGCCCAGGCTTCGGCTTGGTGGCTGTACAGGCGATGAACACCGCGGGCGTGCAAAGCGGCGGCAATGCGCGGATCAAGGTCAGACGGGAGCGGCGCGTAGCTTCCTTCGCGTGGCGGCAGCACGACCTCAGCCGTAATGCGATCGGAATAGCGTCGCTTCAGCCGTTCGAGGAGTGCCTCTGCACCCTGCCCAATGGGGTACGGACTCGGCGCGGACGGGTCAGCGGCGTCGCGCGGGTTTGGCCGGTCGACGGATGTGTCGAAGAATCGATCCACGTTTGCAGGCTAGGCGCACCATCCGACAGCCGCGCCCCGACGTGTCCACAGGTCGCAGTCCAGCCGCTCGCCCGCAACACGACCCGGCTCACCGCGGCCCTTTGACAGGAACTGGCGACTCGTCGCGCCGGACGAGGGGTGGCAGTGTCCGTCCGGGTCTAGCGTGGGATACACCTCGACGGCCCACCCAAGGACTTTGCGTGCTCACTGCTCTGCTTCGCACCTACCTGCGTCCGTACACGAAAGCGCTGACGATCGTCGTCATCATGCAGTTCATCGGCACGCTTGCGACGTTGTACTTGCCGACTCTGAATGCCGACATCATCGACAAGGGCGTAGTCACTGGCAACACCTCGTACATCTTGCGAGTCGGCGCAGTCATGCTTGGCATCACGGTCGTGCAGATCACGTGCTCCATCGTTGCGGTGTACTTCGGTGCTCGCTCATCGATGGGGTTCGGTCGTGACGCGCGTGCTGCCATCTACCACCGCGTCGGTTCATTCTCGGCGCGCGAGATGACAGCCTTCGGTGCGCCATCGCTCATTACGCGCACGACGAACGATGTGCAACAGATTCAGATGCTCGTACTCCTCACGACAACGATGATGATCACCGCACCGATCATGGCCGTCGGCGGCATCATCATGGCGTTGCGCCAAGACGTCGGACTTGCCTGGCTCATTGGGCTAAGCGTCGCGATTCTGGTCATCGCTATCGGACTCATCATTTCGCGCATGATTCCGCAGTTTCGCAAGATGCAAACGCGCATCGACGCTGTCAACAAAGTGCTGCGTGAACAGATCACCGGCATTCGCGTTATTCGTGCTTTCGTACGCGAGCCCATCGAACGTGATCGCTTTGCAGTAGCCAACGATCGCTTGACCGATACGTCGTTGCGGGCCGGACGCTGGCAAGCATTGATGTTCCCGACCGTCATGCTCGTCCTCAACTTGTCGAGCGTTGCGGTGATCTGGTTCGGTGGCAAGCGGATTGAAGCCGGCCAAATGCAGGTTGGTTCGTTAACCGCCTTCCTCACCTACCTCGCCCTGATTTTGACATCCATTATGATGGCCACCTTCATGTTGGTTCTCGTGCCACGTGCGGCGGTTTCGGCGGAACGCCTCACCGAAGTGCTGACAACCGACTCGTCCGTCGTGCCGCCCGAAGAACCCATCGCGTCGGTTGACTTGCGTGGCACGGTCGAAATGATCGGTGCGACGTTCCAATACCCCGGCGCCGACGACCCCGTGCTCTGCGACGTGTCGTTCATCGCGCGACCCGGCGAAGTCACGGCAATCATCGGAAGCACTGGGTCTGGCAAGACAACGTTGTTATCGCTCGTGCCGCGGCTATTCGACGCGACCGAAGGTGAAGTGCTCGTTGACGGGGTCAACGTTCGTCATCTCGACCCGACCGTGTTGCATTCTCGACTCGGCTTGGTGCCGCAACAAGCCTTCTTGTTCACCGGCACCGTGGCCAGCAACCTGCGCTACGGCAAACCCGAAGCGACCGAGGCCGAGATGTGGGATGCCTTGCGGATTTGTCAGGCCGATGACTTCGTCCGCTCGCTACCGGACGGTCTTGAGTCGCACGTCGCCCAAGGCGGCACAAACTTCAGTGGTGGCCAGCGACAGCGATTGGCGATGGCGAGGGCGGTGATTCGCCG
>Ga0075017_100003371_pt1 | contig 10030 bp, 7 predicted proteins | sample AleBraG_ABR_2012_FD_71475 | JGI IMG/M metagenome (GOLD analysis project Ga0075017, IMG submission 71475) | Freshwater sediment microbial communities in response to fracking from Pennsylvania, USA - Alex Branch Run_MetaG_ABR_2012 | ecosystem: Environmental > Aquatic > Freshwater > Creek >... | reverse complement strand
GATCGGTGACGGCCTGGCCGGGGCCGGCCTCGAGCGGGCCCAGGCCGTCATCTGCGTCGAGTCCGACGAGCTCGCCACCCTGGAGATCGCCATGCGGGTCCGCGAGGCCCGTCCCTACGTCCGGCTGGTGGTGCTGCTGGCCAATCCGTCGGTCGGACGCGCCCTCGAGCGGGTGCTCGGGAACGGCGTCATCCTCGACCCGGCCGCCCTGGCCGCACCGTCCTTCGTGGAGGTGTGCCTGCGCCGGCCCTCCCATCAGATCGAGCTGGGAGGGGTGCAGTTCGCCGTGGCCGAGGTGGCGGTGGGCGAGGACGAGAACGCGGGCCGGACGTTCCGCAGCCGCTTCGGGCACCTGGCGCCGGTGGCGGTCGTCCCGGTGGACGGCGGGGACATCGTGTGCTGTCCCGGGCGCGACCACCCCGTGGGCCTCGGCGACCGTGTGGCGGTGCTGGCCACCCCGGCCGAGCTCGACCGCGCCGGAATCGATGTCCAGGGTGCGGCCCGGGCTCCCGGCTCCACCATCCCCCTGCGCGAGCGCGCCCGCCGCCGGCTGTCGGCCCTGCGGGAGTCGCACGCCTGGGGCCTGACGGTGGTGGGGGCCGCGCTCCTCGTGCTGCTGGCGGTGGCCACGGTGGTCATCCGTCTCTCCTACGTCGTCCCGGGATCCCACGCCCACCTGAGCGTGCTGCAGTCCGTCTACTTCACCGTCGAGACGGTGGCCACCGTCGGGTACGGGGACCTCAATTTCTCCGGCCAGGACTCCTGGTTCGTGGTGTTCGGGATCGTGCTGATCGTCCTCGGCGTGCTGCTGGTGTCGACCGTCTTCGCCCTGTTCACCAACTTCCTGGTCAGTCGCCGGATCGATCAGTCGCTGGGTCGCGGCAAGGTTCCGGGCATGACCGGGCACGTCGTGGTGGTGGGACTCGGGTCGGTGGGCATCCGGGTGGTGGAGGGCCTGGTGGCCGAGGGGCGCAAGGTGGTGGTGGTCGAGCGTGACGCGGGCAACCGCTATCTCGACCGGGCCCGGGCGCTCGACGTGCCGGTGGTCATCGCCGATGCCACCCTTCGTCAGACCCACGCCTCGGTCAACCTGGGTGACGCATCGGCCGTGGCCATCCTCACGAGCGCCGACCTGACCAACATCGAGACCGGCCTGGCCGTGCGGGAGACGCTGGACGAGCGCTGGGAGTTCGTCCCGGTGGTACTCCGCGTGTTCGACCGCGATCTGGCCCGGATGATGGAGCGCAGCTTCGGGTTCCGACACGTCCGGTCCACCTCGGCCCTGGCCGCCCCCTGGTTCGTGGGGGCCGCTCTGGGGCTCGACGTGCTCGAGACCTTCTTCGTCGACCAGCAGCCGTTCCTGGTCGGACGCCTGACCATCGCGTCGGGCGGCGGGCTCCAGGGGCTGGCCATGCAGGACCTGTCGGCCCGGACCCGGGTGGTGGCGCTCCACCGATCCTCGGCCGCCGGTCGGCTGGAGCACCCACCCCGACGGGGCACCCGGTTCCAGGGGGGCGACGAGGCCTACCTGCTCGGTCCGTACGACGAACTCCTCGACGTGCTCCGTCGCGACCAGCGACCCGGAGTCGCGTAACGGGAGGACCGGGGAAGTTCTCGAGAAAAGTTCAGTCGAGGGCGTGACGCGGGGCGCCGCCCTACGATGAGCGGACGAGGGGCATCGACAGCCGACTCTCCGATGTACCGCGTCCGCCTGTCGGACCGGCGGAGCGAACAGGGGGAATTGTGATCTCGAAGACGTTGACTGCCGGGGCGGCCGTCCTGGCGATGTCCGCCGGTCTCCTGGGACTCGGTGGGGTGGCCGGGGCCACCTCGACGCCGGTGGCGCTCGACCTCAACCAGTCCCAGGCGTTCTCCTTCCTCGGACATTCCTGCGGGGGCATCCAGGAGGCGGTGTACGCCAACGGGTTCGACCCGACGTCCGGCTTCCCCACCGGAGTCGTCGACCTCAAGACGTCGTGCGGGGGCAGTGGGCGGGGCGGTGGGTACCACTCGACCACGTACACGGCGTCGGCCGACGTGACGTGGGACTGGACCGCCACCGTGGTGTCGGCCACCGTGCCGGCCACCGGCGCCGCGGTGCCGGGCTTCTCCGCCACCGACGCCAACGGCAACCAGGTCTACGACTCGGGCAGCTCGGCCTTCCTCCTGCTGGCCCCGGGCTTCACCCCCACCCCGCGCGTCACCGCCATCTCGGTGACGCAGGGTCCGGCCTCGGGAGGGACGTCGGTCGTCATCACCGGCACCGGATTCACCGCGGCCAGCGCGGTCGGCTTCGGCGGCGTGCCCGCGTCCAGCTTCACCATCACCGGGGACACCTCGATCACCGCGGTGGCTCCGGCCGCCCCGGCCGGACCGGTCGACGTGACCGTGACCTCGGCGGGCGGGACCGACACCACCGGTACCTTCGACGTGTTCACGTTCGTGGCGGCCCCGACCGTCTCCGGGCTCACTCCCGCATCGGGGCCGCTCCAGGGAGGGAACAAGGTCGTGATCTCCGGTACCAACCTCGCCGCGGTGACGTCGGTCACCTTCGGGGGGATCCCCACGTACCCGTCGGCGCAGAGCGACACTTCGCTGACCGTGACCGCCCCGGCCGGAGAGGCCGTCGACAACACCTCGGTGACCGTCACCTCGGTCGGGGGTGCCGCATCGACCTCGTACGCCTACACCGCCCCTGACCTGTGCGGAATCCGGTGCGTGTTCACCAGCCCGGCCACCGCGGTGGCGAGGACCGGGGTCCCCTTCTCGTTCACCGTCTCGGCCAGCGGACGGGTGACACCGACCTTCGTCAGGTTGGGCAAGCTCCCCAGGGGCGTCACCTTCGTCGACAACTTCAACGGCACGGCCACCCTGTCGGGCACGCCGACCGTGGTCGGCCTCAAGTCGCCGGCCGGCACCTACCGGGTCACGATCCGGGCCACCTTCGCCTACGGGACGGCGACCAAGACGATCACCCAGGTCCTGGTACTCACCGTCCACTGATCCCGGGCGGCACCTCCGCCGCCGCCACCGGCAGCGGGGTATCGCCCGCCGTACGCCGATCCTCCGGGTTCCGCCACCCCTGGCTACCCGAACGCGGGCCCGTCGGCGCGGGGTCCGGTACCCTCGGGGGTACGCGAACCGGAGGACGAGGACGATGGAGTTGCCAGATGACGTGGTCGATGACCTGCGCAAGCGCCTCCGGCGTGCCGGTGGGCAGGTTCAGGCGGTCGAGCGGATGCTGGCCGACGGGCGCGAGTGCCGGGACATCGTGACGCAGCTGAGCGCGGCCATCAACGCCCTGGAGCAGGCCGGGTTCCGCCTGGTGGCCGCCGGCCTCACCTACTGCATCGAGCACCCGGACGAGTCGGCCGCGTCCGGGTATCCGCTCGACGAGGTGCAGCGCCTGTTCACCAAGCTGGCCTGACCAGCGACCGGGCGGTACCCGTCCGGGCGGCCTCGGCGGCCCGCCACGTCGTGAGCCCACCGTCGAGGTTGCGGGCCGTGTAGCCGAGCTCGTGCAGCAGCTCGGTGGCCGTGTGCCCCCGTTGCCCGACCTGGCAGTAGACCAGGAACGGCCCGGGGCCGAGTGTCGCCAGGTCGTGGCGCAGGTCGTCCAACGGCGCGCTGGTCGCCCCCGGGATCGAGCCCGTGTCGAACTCGGCGGGGCTCCGCACGTCCAGGAGTGACCAGCCCTCGGCCACCAGTCCGGCCACCTCGTCGGGCTCCACCACGTCGCACTCACCCGACAGGATGTTCTCGGCCATGTAGCCCAGCATGTTGACCGGGTCCTTGGCCGAGGAATAGGGGGGCGCGTAGGCGAGGTCCAGGTCGGCCAGGCCGGCCGCGGCGATCCCCGCCGTCATGGCGGTGGCCAGCACGTCGATCCGCTTGTCGACCCCGGAACCGCCCACGGCCTGGGCGCCGAGAATGGTCCCGTCGAACGGGTCGAACAGCAGTTTGAGGGACATCTGCTCGGCCCCCGGGTAGTAGGTGGCGTGGTTCCACGGATGGGAGTGGATGCACCGGTAGGGCCGGCCGGCCGCCCGCAGGCGCCGCTCGTTCCACCCGGTCATCGCCGCGGTCCGGGTGAAGACCTTGACGATGGCCGTACCGGTCGACGGGGCCGGTGGACGGGCCAGCCCGGCGATGTGGTCGGCCACCCGCCGTCCCTGCCGGTTGGCCACGTTGGCCAATGCCACGAGGGACGATCCGCCGCCCACCGAGTCGGTCTTCTCCACCGCGTCGCCCACCGCGTAGATGTCCCGGTGGCTGGTCCGCCCGCAGCCGTCCACGGCGATGCCGCCGTTGGGGCCGATGGCCAGTCCCGCCAGATCGGCCAGCCGGGTGTCGGGACGGACCCCGATCGACCCGACCACCAGATCGGCGGGTAGGGAACGGCCGTCGGCCAGCACCACCGCGGTGGGCGTCACCGCGGTGACGGCCACGCCGGTCTCGACCACCACCCCGTTGGCCAGGAGTTCGGCCTCGACCAGGACGGCCAGCTCGGGGTCGAGCGGGCTGAGCACCTGGGGGGCCGATTCCACGACGGTCACCCCGATCCCGGCGTGGGAGAGGTTCTCGGCCGTCTCGAGTCCGATGAACCCGGCTCCGATGACCACCGCCGAGCGGGGGGCGGCCTCCACGACGGCGGACAGCCGTTGGGCGTCCTCGACGGTGCGGAGGGAGCGCACCCGGTCGAAGCCGGGGATCGGCGGCCGGACGGACACGCCGCCGGGGCTGAGCACCAGCTTGTCGAAGCGCAGGGTCGACTCGCTCCCGTCGAGGGTCGAACGCAACGAGACGGTGTGGGAGCCGGGGTCGACGCCCACCACCTCGGTGTCGACCCGGACGTCGAGGCGGAACCGCTCGTGGAGGCGCCCGGGGGTCTGGAGCAGGAGGTCGTCCTCGTCCTCGATGACGCCACCCACGAAGTAGGGGAGGCCGCAGTTGGCATAGGACACGTGGCCCGTCCGCTCCACCACGACGATGTCCGCCGCTTCGTCGAGCCTCCGCAGTCGGGTGGCGGCCGACATGCCGCCGGCCACACCCCCGACGATGACGACCCGCCGCGAGGGTCCCTCGCCGGCTCCGTGCTCCACGGGGAGGGGGCCGGTGGGTTCCGTGATCATGGTGCACATCCTCAAGGCTGGTGTCGCCCGTTCCTAGGGGCGTTGGACTCTCCACTATATACCCCAAGGGGTATAGGGCCCGCCGTCGACGGGGGAGTACCGCCTGGACCGGGCCAGGATTCCCTTGTACCCTGGGGGGTATGTGTACCCGGGTGACGTGCAAGCGGTGTGGCCGACCGTCGTGGAAGGGGTGCGGGCTCCACGTGGAACAGGTCCTCGGCGACGTGGCCCCCGAGGACCGCTGCTCGTGTGCCCCGGCGGCCCGACGGCGCTGGTTCGGTCGCTGAGCTCCGCCGACCGGCGGGAAACGGTGACGGTGGTCAGGCGGGGCGTGACGGGTGGCGGCCGGGCCGCCCGGCGCCGGTGTTGTCCCCCTCGACGACGACCTCGACCACGGGATCGGGCCGGTCGTCGAACTCGGTGCGCAGTGCCCGCGACATCACCGCGTGCTGGAGGTAGAGGGTGGTGATGTAGGTCAGTTCGAGGATCTCCTCGTCGGGCAACTCGGCCCGCAGGGCGTCGAACAGTCCGTCGGCCACCCGACCGTGATCGAGGGCCAGGCAGTCGGTGTAGGCGAGTACCAGGCGCTGGACCCGGTCGAAGCAGTCGGCGGCGGTCCAGTGGGGCACCGAAGCGATGACCGCCTCGGACACGTCGAGCGCCCGCAGCGACTTGCAGTGCTGGGAGTAGACGAACTGGCTGCCGGAGTCCCACCCGACCCGCGCCTGGGCCAGCTCCCGCAGCACCGGGTCGAGCCGGCGCTTCGGGCTCTGGTAGAGCCCGAACCCCTGGACGGCGTGCTCGAGCACATCGGGCACCAGGGCGAATACGGTCCACCAGTCACCCGGCGTGCCGTCCGAGGTACCGGGTTCGGCCACCGGGTCGCGGTCCTCGAAGAGCAGGTCGTACATCACGGTGACGATGGGCGCCTCCGCCTCGGACCGGGGCACCTGGCGCAGGCGGGGCACCGGCGGGCTCAGGCCGTGGCCGCGTCGACGGCCCGGGCCGGCTCGTGCGCCACGTCGTCGGGTCCCAGGGCCCGCGTCCAGCAGGCGAACTCCAACAGGATGCCGTCCGGGTCCTGGAAGTAGATCGACCGCACGAAGACGCCGGGATGGAGGTCATCGGCGATCCCCCACTCGCTGTCGTCGTGGTTGGCCACGTCGGTGCACTCGATGCCGGCGGCCACCAGGCGGACCCGGTACTCGTCGATCCGCTCGGGCGGGACGGAGAAGGCCACGTGGTTCATGGATCCGATGGCGCTGGTCAGGCTGCCCTGGTCGGGTCGACCGGTGGGGGCGGACACGCCGGGCACGCCATCGGGTGCGTCGGGGAACCAGAAGAAGGCCAGGGCGTCGCCACCGCCGCAGTCGAAGAAGAAGTGCTGGCCCATGCCGGCGGGCAGGTCGATGGTCTTGATCAGCGGCATGCCCAGGACGTTCGAGTAGAAGTCGACCGTCCTCGCCATGTCCCGGCAGACCAGGGCCAGGTGGTTGATGCCGCCCAACTCGAAGCCGGGTCCGGGGACGGTCGGTCGGTGCTGTTCGTGCTCCATGGGCGCTCCTCGACGTGGATCCCGGGTGGTCGGCCGACCGACGGTGACCGCGCCATTCCGGTCACCTCACCGTACTCACCGCCCGGAGGCGGCGCCGGCCTGCGGGTGCCCCGGGGGCACCGGGGATCAGGGCCGCCGCAACAGGTCCAGGGCGTCCAGGTCGAGGGACTGTTGGGCGTGGCGCCGGACGCTGGTCAGGAACATGGCGTCCCCCCGGTCGGTCTGCTTGACCAGCATCGACGCGCCGACCGCCATCAGCAGACCGCCGAAGCACTCGCGCCGGAAGTCGGCCGCCAATTCGGTGCGGGAGTACCCGGTGACGCCCCCGGCCAGCAGGGCGTCGTGGTAGCCGTCGATGAGGGACTCGGTGGCCGACCGACGGATGTCCGGCTCGAGGCAGCCGCCGACGAAGTAGGCCAGGTCGTAGGCACCGGCGCCCCAGGTGACGGTCTGGTAGTCGACCACGACCGGCGTCGGATCCCCCCGGGTGAAGAGGAGGTTGTCGAGCCGGAAATCGGCATGGACCACCGTGCGGGGTCCATGGGGGCGGGCCATCCACTCGCCCAGGAGCGGGACGAATGCCTCGAGCAGGAGGACGTGGGCCGCCTCGAGACGATCGCCGTACCGCTCGAGGAAGCCCGGGAACACACCGCTCACGATGGCGGCCGTGAACGCCTCGCTCTCCGGGGTGGACCGGTTGACCCAGGGGTTCGCCGCCAGGTCGGGGGCCTCCCAGCAGGGCGCGTGCAGCCCGGCCAGCTGCCCGAGGGCGGCACCGGCCACGTCGACGTCGCACCCGGCGATCTCGTCCCCCTGGGAGGCATCGGCCACATCCTCGAGCAGGAGCGTGAACCAGGCCTCGTCGGGGTCGATGGCCGCGAACAGCAGGCGCGGGTGCCGGCTGGTGACCCGGGGGGCGATCTCCGCGTAGAAGCGCACCTCGACCTCGTAGGCCCGCATCATGCGTCCGGTGGCGTGGCTCTGCTCGTCCTGGGAGGTGAACTTGCCCACGATGGTGGCCGGGCCCGCCCCCGCGGGCTCGTAGTCGAGGGCGAAGCGGACGGTGTCGGCCATCTGGCCCGTGCCGACCGGTGCCGGGGTGACGGTGGTCACCCGCCCGGCTCCGAGGAGACCCCGGTCCCGCAGGACGGTGGTGACCCAGTCGGCCCGGACGTCGTCCGGGCGCCGACGGACCTCGTCGGGCCCCAACGCAGGAGGATGGGAGTCGTCGGCCACGCCGAAAGCTACCCCGTCCGGCCGATAGCGGACCGGTCCGTGGACCGACCCCGGTCGGGGCACCGGCTCACCGGAGGTCGCCGGCGGCCGTGGTCAGAAGGCGTTGGAGGTGGAGGCCCCGGTGGATGTCGAGCGGGTGTGCCCGGCCGGTCTGGACGGTGGTCACGAACTCGTCGACGAGCGTGCCGGTGGCCGTGGCCGCCACGCCCGCGGTGTCGACCTCGAGGACGCCGCCCGCGGTGTCGATCTCGACGCCGGCCCGTGCCTCACCCGGGCTGTACGCGGTCAACGACGCCTCGCTGGCCGCCCCGCCCTCGTGGTCGAGCAGGAGGCCCACCCACCGGTGCGGGTCCCCGTGGGCCCGGATCCGGACCACGGGACCGAGTGCGGCGTCGAGCAGGTCGATGACGTGGGGGCCGAGGTCGAGGAGGGGGCCGTGGGCCAGGCGCCACGGGGTGGCGAACATCCCCCCGAGAAGCCCCCCGGAGAGGAAGTGGCCCCGGCCACCGAGCGTGGTGGTGTCGGCCACGGCCTCGAGCAGCCCCCGTACCGTGGGCGCGTACCGCCACGTCAGGACCATCTGGGTCGCCACCCCGGCCGCCTCGACCTCCCGGGTGAGCATCTCGGCTCCGACCAGGTCGAGGGAGAGCGGTTTCTCCAGGAGCAGTGCCTTGCCGGCCCGGGCCGCCCGGGTGGCCAGGTCGACCTGCACGTCGGGCGGCACGGCGAAGGCCACCGCGTCCACGTCGTCGAGGAACCGGTCGAACGAATCGTGGGCCACCGCCCCGTGGGGGCCGGCCACCTCCTGGGCCGCGGCCTCGCGCCTGGCCCACACCGCGGTCAGCACGGTGTCCGGATGGGCGGCGACCATCGGGGCGTGGAACAGGAGCGCCCACGGCCCGGCGCCGGCCACACCGACGCGCAGGGGCCCCGCCGACGCGGGCGCGCCCCCCGCCCCGCGTTCGACCGGTGTCGCCATCGGACCAGTGTCCCACCCGGACGTGCCGGTCGGGTCGAGTGGCGCGCGAGGTACCGTCAGCCCGGCGATGGGGTCGGACGACGCACGGGATGAGGACGCTGCGACGCACCCGCTGGACGCGGAGGCACCAGGGCCGGTCGGGCGTCGCGGGCACCGGCGGCCGACGCGACGGATCTCCTCTACGGCTTCAGTGGGCGGCGAGCACGGTCACGAAGTCGCGGGTCCAGCCCTGCTGGTACTGGTCGGCCGGCCGGTGGGTGCCCGGGATGCCGGCGGTCAGCGGCCCCCCGGGGACGGCGGCGTAGGCCAGCTGGACCCATGCCGGGTTGATGTCGAGCTCCATGCCGGTGACCACGCCGGCGCTGATCAGCGCCCCGGCGATATCGCTCGGTAGGGACGACATCGAGCCGACGAAGACCAGATTGCCGGCCGCGTCCTGGCCCAGCCCGCTGCGGGCCACCGCGCTGCCACCCCCGAGTGTCGCCCCCCAGGGGCTGATGGAGGCGATCTGGGGGCTCGGGGCGCCGGCCGCCACCAGGGGTGCCAGGTTCTGGCGGACGCTGGCCACCTGCTCTCCCGGAACCGGGAGTCCCTGTCCCCAGATGCCGACGTGGGCCCTGCCGTCGATGTCGATGACCAGGCTGGCGAGGCCGGCCTGGAGGGGCACCAGCGTCTGGCCGTTCAGCTCGAAGCCTCCGGCCCCGGTCGACGACTCGAACCCGCCGTTGAACGCGGCCACCAGCAACGGGACCTCGTCCGGTCCGATGACCGATCCGCTGTCGGCCGACACCACGGCGGTGCCGCGAGGCGGGTCGGTCGTCCCGACGTGGAGCCCGTACACCACCTTGCCGGCCCGGAACCGGAACACGGTGACGACCACGCCATCGGGCCGGGTCACCGACTGGGTGTCCACCGCGATGGCCCCGTTGACGGTGGACACCGGGGTCCATCCCGGTTGCTCGGTCGTCGTGGTGGTCGGGGGGACCGTCGTCGTGGTGGACGTGGTGGGTGCCGACGTGGCGGGACTGGCGGCGGACGACCCGCAGGCGCACCCGAGCAGTCCCACCACCGCCAGCAGCACGGTCGGGAGGCGACGGCGGCGCGGCGGGTTGCACGGGGGGGCGCTGG
>Ga0075017_100003370_pt1 | contig 10031 bp, 14 predicted proteins | sample AleBraG_ABR_2012_FD_71475 | JGI IMG/M metagenome (GOLD analysis project Ga0075017, IMG submission 71475) | Freshwater sediment microbial communities in response to fracking from Pennsylvania, USA - Alex Branch Run_MetaG_ABR_2012 | ecosystem: Environmental > Aquatic > Freshwater > Creek >... | reverse complement strand
GCGACCGTCCTGCACAGCGACCGCGAGACCGGGATCGTCCTGGACCGCAGCGCCTTCTACCCGGGCGGCGGCGGCCAGCCGCCGGACCACGGCGTCCTGCTCTGGGGCGTGCGTCCAGACCCGGATCGTCGGTGCGCTCAAGGGTGACGACGTCCGGCTCGTCGCGCACGACGACGACCCGGTGCCACCGGTCGGGACGGCGGTGCGGGGCGGGATCGAGGACGCCCGGCGCACCGCGCTGATGCGCACGCACTCGGGTCTGCATCTGCTCTCCGGCGTGGTGTTCCGAGACTTCGGCGCGCTCGTCACCGGCGGCAACATGGAGCCGCTCGAGGCGCGGCTGGACTTCAACCTCGAGTCGGTGCCCGAGGGGTTCAGGGACGCCGTCGAGACGGCGTGCAACGTCGAGGTGCTCGCCGACCGCGCGATCTCGGCGTACGAGCTGCCGCGGGACGAGGCCTTCGCGATCCCCGACATCATCCGCACGGCGACGAACCTGCTGCCCCCGACGATCGAGATCGTCCGCATCGTCGACATCGACGGTCTCGACGTGCAGGCCGACGGCGGCACCCACGTGGCGTCCACGCGTCAGATCGGCCCGATGCGGGTCGTGAAGATCGAGAGCAAGGGCAAGGGGTTCCGGCGCATCAGGATCGCGCTCGGCTCCTGACCACGACCACGACCACGACCACGACGGCCAACGCGCCAGACCAGACGCCCGTGAGCGTCAGAGGTCGATCACGTGGTCGACGAAGTCGGTGCCGTACCACTCGGCGGTGACGCCGAGGCGTGTCATGCCGAGACGGTCGCACACCGCCAGGGACCGCACGTTCGCCTCGCGCACCACGGCGTGCAGGCGGCGCAGCCCGCCATCCCGCGCCCGCGAGACCAGAGCCTGCGCGCCCTCGGTCGCGATGCCGCGCCCCCACGCCGTGGGATGCAGGTGCCAGCCGATCTCGACGGCATCGGACTCGCGGCCGTCGCTGCGCGGCAGGGTGAGCAGGAGCACCGACCCGCACGGCGACGCCACGATGTCGCCCATCGTCGGGGTCTCGACGGCCCAGACCCCCAGCACGCCGTCGGCGAGATCGGCCCAGCGCGAGAGCACCCGTGCGGCCGCCGCGACGTCCGGGCAGCGCCTGGGTTCAGCACCCAGCCACGGCCACACCTCGTCGTGGGAGAGCACGGCGTACGCCGCCTCCCCCTCCGCCTCGCGCCAGGGGCGCAGCACCAGGCGCTCGGTCTCGATGCGGTCCATGCCGTGATGATGACCCATGCAGGCGGCTCGACCCGGCGTGAGGCGATCCAGCGTGGCGCACGGGACCGTGGCGCCGGATCTGCTGCACTGGTGCGGCAACCACGTCGGTGCGGGGAGGTGCGGGCCGGTCATGCTGTGCGCCTGGTGCGACGAGGAGGCGACGGTCTACCTCGTCTCCGATGCCGACTCCCATGCCAACGCCGACGCGGCGTGCGACGAGCACGATGCCATGTGGGGCCGGCTCTACCGCCGGTCCGTGCCGCTGCGCCGCCACGTCGAGGTCGACCTCCGGACGTCGCAGCGCGTCGACCTCACCGACGCGGCGAGCCGCAGCACCGTCGCCTGAGGCCTCTGGCTAGGCTGGCGCGCCGGGGCTCGCACGCCGGGCCCGCGCACCGAGGAACACGCGGTGCATCCGCTCGTCGAGCAGCACGAAGCGCACCTCCTCGAAGGCGGTGGGGTGCTCCTCGACGTAGGCCTGCACGGCGCCCAGCGCGATCGGGGCGGCCTCCTGCGGCGGGTAGCCGTAGACCCCGCAGGAGATCGCCGGAAACGCGAGGGTGCGGGCGCCGATCCCCCACGCGACGTCGAGCGAGGCGCGGTGGCAGCCGGCGAGCAGCGCCGCCTCCATGCCGTGGTGTCGGCCGTAGCGCGGGCCGACGGTGTGGATCACCCAGCGCGCCGGCAGCGCCCCCGCGCTGGTGACCACCGCCTCACCCGGGGGAAGACCGTGCCGCCACGTCGTGCGACGCAGCTCCATGCACTCGTCGTAGATCACCTGACCGCCGGCGGCGTGGATCGCGCCGTCGACGCCGCCGCCGCCGAGCAGCTCGGAGTTCGCCGCGTTGACGACCGCGTCGACCGACTGGGTCGTGAGGTCGCCGATCACCACCTCGATGCGGGTCATGCGCCGTCACCTCCCCTCGCGCTGCGTGACCATCCTGACGGCCCGCCTCGGCCGCCGGGCCGTTGACGCGCCCGGGATTCACCCACCCGGGTCAGCCGGGGGCCGGGTCAGTGACGCGGGGCGACCACCGACCAGGGCACGGTGAGCTCCCCCAGCCGCCAGCGCGACGGGCCGTCGAGGACGTCGAGCCCCCCGGCCCGCGCCGCGCTCAGCGCGGCGATCCACCGCTGGCGCACCCCGAAGGCCGCGTGCGGCGCGGCTGCGGCCCAGCACCGGTCGAGCGTGCGCAGCAGCTCGTGGACGCGCTCACCGGGGACGTTGCGATGGATGAGCGCCTTGGGCAGCCGCTCCGCGAGGTCGGAGGGCGCGGCCAGATCCGCCAGCCGGGTCGAGAGGGTCAGGGACCGCGGAACGGCCTCACCCGAGCCCAGCGTCACCCACCAGGCGTGGCGGCCGAGCTCGTCGCAGGTGCCCTCGACCAGCAGCCCGCCCGGCACCAGTCGCGCGGTCATCGCTGCCCAGGCGGCCGGCACCTGCGACTCGTCGTACTGGCGCAGCACGTTGAACGCGCGCACGACGACCGGCACGCGGCCGTCGAGCGGCACCTCGAAGCCGCCGCGGCGGAAGGTCAGCGTGGCGTCGGCGTAGGCCTGGGCGGCCCGCACGCGCGCGGGGTCGATCTCGATCCCCACGACCTCGACGTCGGGACGCACGCCGCGGAGCCGGTCGCGCAGGTCGCGCGCGGTCCACGCGGCCGCGCCGTACCCCAGATCGACGACGACGGGGTCCGCGCAGGCGCGCAGCTGCCGGGCGCAGCTGTGCGCGATCCAGCGGTCGACCCGGCGCAGCCGGTTGGGGTGGGTGGTCCCGCGGGTGATCGTGCCGACCGGGCGGGACGGCCGGGTCACCAGCGCGAGCCGCGCGAGACCTCGATGACCCGACGGCGCACGTCGACGAGGTAGACGATCGCCGCGACGATGCCGGCCAGGCCGAGCAGGGCGAGCGGGCCGAACAGGGCCGGGAAGATCCACTGGCAGGCCACGCCGCCGGCGAGCAGGGCCAACCAGATCGGCTTGGTCTGGCGATCGGCCGCCGGGAAGGCGTCGGCCCGTCGGGTGGCCGCGTCGATGAGCGCCCACAGACCCAGGGCGATGCACGCGTATGAGATGACGAGGTAGACGCCGATCGGAGCTCCCAGCACGGTCCCAGCATAGGCACCGGGCCACGGCACCAGGTGACACCTGCCCGATCATTGGTTGACGGTTCAACTTTTAACCGATACCCTGGTGCTGGCACCGTTCACCGACCCCAGGAGCACCGATGGCCCGCACCCGCGCAGCCGCCGCGTTCGACGCGTTCGAGCCCGACGCGCTGGCCGCCACCGCGGCCCAGCGCACCTGGCGCGCCGGCGACGAGCCGTTGCCGTCGATCTACCTCAGCCACGGGGCGCCGCCGCTGTTCGACGACGCCGCCTGGATGGACGAGCTGTTCGCCTGGTCGTCGTCGATGCCGAAGCCGACCGGCATCGTCATCGTCAGCGCGCACTGGGAGACGGCCCCGATCACCCTCACGGCGCCGACGCCCGCGACCGGCCTGGTCTACGACTTCGGCGGCTTCGACGCTCGCTACTACGCGATGCAGTACCCGACGCCGGACGCGACTGCCCTCGGCGCCCGGGTCGCTGCGGAGCTCTCCGCGCTCGGCCAGGTCGTGGAGCGCCCCCGCGGACTCGACCACGGCGCGTGGGTGCCGCTGAAAGTCATGTACCCGGGCGCCGACGTCCCGGTGGTGCAGGTGAGCCTGCCGACCGACCGCGCGGACGGCCTGTTCGCCCTCGGGCAGCGCCTCGCCTCGCTGCGCGCGGAGGGCGTGCTCGTGGTCGGGTCCGGCTTCATGACGCACGGCCTGCAGTTCATCACGCCGGCCATGGTCGCCGGCCAGGTCCCGGGCTGGTCGCGCGACTTCGACGCCTGGGCGTGGGAGGCCGTCGCCGCCGGCGACCTCGACACGCTGGCGTCGTTCCGCCAGACCGCACCGGGGATGCCCTACTCGCACCCCACGGTCGAGCACTTCACGCCGCTGTTCGTCACCCTCGGCGCCGCGAGCGACCTCTCCTCGGCGCGCAGCGTCATCGAGGGCTCCATGTGGGGCCAGAGCCGGCGCAGCCTCGAGCTCGCCTGACCCAGCGCCACCCGCGGACCGCGCCCCTGCGGGTGGACCCGGGGGTCCCCGGCGCTGCGGGACCTGGACTCGCGATCATGATCGGCCCCGTCGACGTGCACGAAGCCCCACCGGTGCTCCGGTGGGGCTTCGGCGTTCGGGGAGCGGACCGCTCGACCTAGAGGCCGACGGCCTTGCGCACGTCGGCGACGGCCTTGTCCGCACGGTCGCGGATCTCGGTCACGACCGGCGACACGGTGTCGGTGGCGAAGGCGGTGCGGGCATCGGCGCGGGCCCGGAGGTCCGCGACCGCGGTCTCGACGGCCTCGACGGCCTCGTTCGCCTGGTTGGTGACGGTGGCGACGTAGGGCCTCACGGTCTCGACGACCGTGTCGCGGCGCGCCTCGGCGGCCTTGCGACGCACCGCGGCCTTCTCGGCGAACGAGTGCAGGTAGGGCGAGACGACGGCGTCGGCGGCCTTGCGACCGTCGGCGGACTTCTCCGCGACCATCGCGAACATCGGGCCGACGATCTCCTCGACCTGCTTGCGACCCTCGGCGCTCCGCTCGACGACGGAGGCGACGTACGGCGCGACGACGGCGTCGGCGGCCTTGCGACCCTCGGCGGTCTTCTCGGCCACGAGCGCGAACATCGGGGCCACGAACTCCTCGACGGCCTTGCTCGCGACGAGGATCTCGCCCTCGACCCGGCTCTTCACCGCGGCCGGCTCAGGGAGCTCGGCGAGCAGCGAGCGGACCCGCGTGACCGGGACCTCGAGCAGCTTGGTGCTCTCGGGAGCCGCGGCGGCCTTGCTCGACTTGGCGGCCCTGGTCGCAGTGGCCTTGGCCGTGGTGGTGGTCTTCGTCGCGGCCTTCTTGGCCGTGGCGGCGGTCGTCTTCGCGGCCTTCTTGGCCGTGGCGGTGGTCGTCGACGCGGCCTTCGAGGCGGTGGCCTTCGTCGTCGTGGTGGTCTTCTTCGCCGCGGTCGTGGTCTTCTTCGCGGTCTTCTTCGCGGCCTTCTTCACCGGCGCGACGACGGCCTCGACGACCTCGGGGGTCTCAGGGGTGGGGACGGTGTTCTCGGTCATGACTGATCCTTCTTCGGTGAGCTGGCACCGGCGGAGGTCGTGCCGGTGGTGGGGGGGTCGGAGGTCGGTTCGGCATCGGTGGTGGACGCGGGCATCGCGGCGTTCTCGCTCTGGAACGCGGCGTAGATCTCGAGGAGGACCTGGCGCTGGCGCTCGGTGAGCGACTCGTCCGCCGCGATCGCCTCGGTGACCGCGGCGTCGCCGTCGCGGGGCTCGAGCAGACCGGCTCGCACGTAGAGCGTCTCCGCGGAGATGCGCAGCGCCGAGGCGATCTGGCCGAGGATCTCCGCGCTCGGCTTCTTCAGCCCCCGCTCGACCTGGCTGAGGTAGGGGTTGGAGACCCCGGCGTTCTTCGCCAGCTGGCGCAGCGACACCTCGGCGGACTCACGCTGCTCGCGGATGTACTCCCCGAGGCTGTGGACGTCGATGGTGGCCATGGGTCCAGTATGCCCCCATGTGCTTGCTGGAGCAAGCGGAGGTCGGACAGACTGAGCGTGATCCGAACCACTACCCGTCAGTAACTGCTTGCTGGCGAATCGCTACGCGACGTAGCGCCCTGGGGCTGCGTCGTGCCGGCGGGCGAGCCGGCCGCGCAGCCAGAGGCTCAGGTAGACGAGGCCCAGGAGCGCCGGGACCTCGATGAGCGGACCGATGACGCCGGCGAGCGCCTGTCCCGACGTGACCCCCCAGACCCCGACGCAGACCGCGATCGCGAGCTCGAAGTTGTTGCCGGCCGCGGTGAAGGCCAGCGTCGCCGTCTTCGGGTAGCCCAGTCGCGAGCGGGTGCCCAGCGCGAACGACACGCTCCACATGATCGCGAAGTAGCCGAGCAGCGGCACCGCGATGCTCGCCACGGCCACCGGCTCCGAGGTGATGGCGTCCCCCTGCAGGGCGAACATCACCACGATCGTGAACAGCAGGCCGTACAGCGCGAACGGCGAGATGACCGGGATGAACGTCGACTCGTACCACTCGCGTCCCTTGGTGCGCAGGCCGATCCGACGCGTGAGGTAGCCGGCCACCAGCGGGATGCCCAGGAAGATCAGCACGGCCTTGGTGATCTCCCAGGTGGAGAACCGGACGTCCTGGGTGCCGAGGCCGAGCCAGCCCGGAAGGATCGTCAGGTAGAAGGTGCCGAGCAGGGCGTAGGCGACGATCTGGAACACGGAGTTCAGCGCGACCAGCAGGGCGGCGGCCTCGCCGTCGCCGCAGGCCAGGTCGTTCCAGATCAGGACCATGGCGATGCAGCGGGCGAGGCCGATGACGATGAGCCCGGTGCGGAACTCGGGCTGGTCGGCGAGGAACGCCCAGGCCAGCACGAACATCAGCAGCGGCCCGAGCACCCAGTTGAGCAGCAGCGACAGCCACAGCATCCGGCGCTCACCCGTCACCTGGCCCAGGTCCTCGTAGCGCACCTTCGCGAGCACCGGATACATCATCAGCAGCAGGCCCAGCGCGATCGGGAGCGACGTCTGACCGACCTTGACCGCGTCGAGGGCCGACTGGGCGCCCGGGACCGAGCGGCCGATGAGCAGGCCCGTCGCCATCGCGAGCAGGATCCACACGGGGAGGAACCGGTCCAGGACGGGCAGCCGAGCGAGCACCGCGGTCTCGTCAGGCTGCGCTCGTGGTCCCGCTCCGTTCACCGTGCACCCCTTCTCGGCGTGCGATGCCCGTCCGCGTGCCCCGGCCGCGCGGCCCAGTGTCCTGCGCCGGGTCGGACCGGGCGCGCCCGAGGCTCAGCGGGTCTCCTCGACCACGTCGAGGGCGACGGGACGTCGGGTGGAGTGCCTCGGCCACAGCAGGACGGTCGCGCCGACCGCGATCACCCCGCCGACCAGCTGTGCCAGCACGAACCCGGGGACGCTCTGCGGGGCGATCCCGGCGAACGTGTTCGACAGCGTCCGCCCGACGGTGACGGCCGGGTTCGCGAACGAGGTCGAGGCGGTGAACCAGTAGGCCCCGACGATGTAGGCGGCCACCGCCGGCGCGATCCACGGGGACCGACCGCCGCGGACCAGCCCGAGGATGAGCAGCAGCAGCCCGAAGGTGGCGACGACCTCCGAGAGCAGGATCCCGGAACCGCTGCGGACGTGCGTCGAGATCGTCACGGCCGAGAGTCCGAACATCAGGTTGGCCAGGGCCGCGCCCGCGCACGCCCCCGCGACCTGGGCGGCGATGTAGGGGGCGACGTCACGACCGCGCAGACCGCCGAACCAGGTGTCGACGAGCGTCACGACCGGGTTGAAGTGCGCGCCGGAGATCGGCCCGAGCGTGGCGATGAGCACGAGCAGGACCCCGCCGGTCGCGACGGCGTTCTCGAGCAGGGCGAGCCCGTCGTCGTGCGGGGACAGCCGCTGCGCCATGATGCCCGACCCGACGACGGCGGCCACCAGCAGCGCCGTACCCAGCGATTCGGCGAACAGCCTGCTGCGCAGAGGGGCGACGTCCGGCCATCCGACGACGACGTCATCGGGCATGGCGCACCCGCCGCCGCACCGGAGCTGCGGGCTCAGGACCCCCCGGCACTGGGGTGCACCGGGGGGTCACGGAGCCGTGGTCCTCGCGTCGATCTCGGCGATGAGCCCCTCGATGCGCGCCCTGATCTCGTCACGGATCGGTCGGACGTGGTCGACGCCCTGGCCCGCCGGGTCCTCGAGGACCCAGTCGAGGTAGGTCTTGCCCGGGAAGAACGGGCAGGCGTCACCGCAGCCCATCGTGATGACGTAGTCCGAGGCCTGAACCGCCTCGGTCGTGAGGATCTTCGGCGTCTGCGCCGAGATGTCGATGCCCTCCTCGAGCATCGCGGCGACGACGGCGGGGTTCACCGTGTCGGCCGGGGCGGAGCCCGCCGAGCGGACCTCGACCCGGTCACCGGCGAGGTGGCTCAGGTAGGCAGCGGCCATCTGCGAGCGCCCGGCGTTGTGCACGCACACGAACAGGACGGACGGTTTCTCGATCATCACATCTCCGGCTCTGCAGGGGAACTGCGGGTTGTGGCCGCTCCGGTCGACCAGCGAGGCTGGGCCGCGCCTGGTGGCCCGTCGGGGCGATCTCGGGGCGGGCTCAGGAGCGGGCGAGGACTCGGCGGAGGTCCTCGAGGCGGGCGGGCACGACGGAGTAGTAGACCCAGGTGCCGCGCTTCTCGCCCTCGACGAGACCGGCCTCGCGCAGCACCTTGAGGTGGTGGCTCACGGTGGGCTGGCTCTTGGCGACGGGCTCGACCAGGTCGCAGGCGCACGCCTGTCCGCCGTCGGCGGTCGCGATGAGGTTGAGCAGCTGCAGCCGCACCGGGTCGGCCAGCGCCTTGAACGCCTCAGCCAGCGTGACGGCCTGGCCGGCGTCGATCGGCTCGCGGCGGATCGGGCCGCAGCAGTCGGCGAGGTCGAGCACCTCGAGCACGGGACCAGCGGCCCGGACGAGCACATCCTTCGACATGCGTAAATATTGACAGATCTCGATGCTCGATGCAATATCGATGCAGATCGATATCTTGGGTGCGACGTCGACCCACGCGCCGCGCACGCCCGCGAACTCCAGGAGTCCCGATGACCGAGACCGTCCCCACCCGGGTCCAGCTCGCGCTGAACGTCGACGACGTCGACGCCGCCGTCACCTTCTACAGCGCGATGTTCGGCGTGGCGCCGACCAAGCGCCGTCCCGGGTACGCCAACTTCGCGATCGCGACCCCACCGCTCAAGCTCGTCCTCATCGAGAACAAGGGCGCCACCGAGCGGCTGAACCACCTCGGCGTCGAGCTCGGCTCGGTCGACGACGTCGACGCCGCGCAGACCCGTCTCGGCGAGGCCGGCCTGGTCTCCACCGACGAGCGGGACAGCACGTGCTGCTACGCCCAGCAGGACAAGTTCTGGGTCGAGGGCTCACCCGACGGCGAGCGCTGGGAGTTCTACACGGTCCTGGCCGACAGCCCCACCTTCTTCGCCGAGCCCACCGCGCCGACAGCGTCCACCACCTGCTGCGCCACCCCCGCGACCGTCGGCACGGCCACACGGCCGTCAGCACCCGCCTGCTGCTGAACCTGCCCCCGCGGCCCGCGGCGAGGGGCCGGCCAGTCCTGCTGGCAGTGCACCTAGCGCAGCAGGTCGGCGGGGACCCGGACCTCGCCGACGCGGCGCCCGCCGCCGAGGAGCTCACGGACCTCGAAGTCGGCGAGCACGGTGGCGGCGATGCCGAGGTGGCGCAGCACGGCGGCCGCGACCAGCGGCCGCGGGCGCTCGCCGCCGTCGTCGACCTTCAGGGCGACGGCGCGCCCGTCGGCGAGCGCGAGGGCGAACACGCCCTCGGCGCCGTCCTTCACCAGGAGCCCGGGCACCCCGGCCATGAGCAGCGTGACGTCACGCCCGGTGCCGGCGACGTAGTGCGGGTGGTCGCGCATCGCGTCGGCGACGAGCCGTTGCGCGCTGCCCGTCGGCGCCTGCACCGCTGCGGAGAACGCCCGGGCCAGCGCCGTCAGGGAGATCGCCGCCACGGGGGCGCCGCAGCCGTCGGTGCCGGTGGCGGCGATGCGCTCCCCCGACATGCGCTCGATCGTCGTCGCCAGGTGCGCCTGCAGCGGGTGCGCGGGGTCGCGGTAGTCCTCGAGCGGCCAGTCGCGGGCC
>Ga0075017_100003369_pt1 | contig 10031 bp, 12 predicted proteins | sample AleBraG_ABR_2012_FD_71475 | JGI IMG/M metagenome (GOLD analysis project Ga0075017, IMG submission 71475) | Freshwater sediment microbial communities in response to fracking from Pennsylvania, USA - Alex Branch Run_MetaG_ABR_2012 | ecosystem: Environmental > Aquatic > Freshwater > Creek >... | reverse complement strand
TCTCACGGAGTTCGCCCTGCTCGTACGAAACACGGAAGGCGGCAAACCAGGCCGCCGACGCAGCGTCGCCTGCCCCCGCCACTGGCGGGCCTGCTCCGGGCGCGGCATCAGTCATGGTCGTATTCTCCGGCCTTTGCCCTTCGTGCATAGAGGCGGCGCGGCTCAACGTCATCGAAAGCCCGCGATTCGGACGCCGAGGTGCCAAAGGTCACTCAGGTGGTGCGGGAGGCCCCGGCGGTAGGACCCATGAATGTTCCGTAGGCTGGCGGGTGCACCACCTAACTCGCCGGTAACCCCCGGTCCCGTCGTCCGACGGCCTCGCCGTCGAACCTCAAGGAGTCGCGGATGTCTGACTTCGTCCCGGGTCTAGAAGGCGTCATCGCCTTTGAGACCGAGATCGCCGAGCCTGACAAGGAAGGCAGTGCCCTCCGGTACCGCGGCGTCAACATCGAAGACCTCGTCGGACGCGTGTCGTTCGGCAACGTGTGGGGTTTGCTCGTCGACAACGAATTCAACCCAGGACTACCCCCGGCCGAGCCGTTCCCAATTCCCGTTCACTCGGGCGACGTCCGCGTTGACGTGCAAAGCGCCATCGCCATGCTGGCGCCGGCGTGGGGGCTGCGGCCGCTTCTCGACTGCGACGACGACACGGCCCGCGACGACTTAGCACGCGTCTCGGTCATGGCGATGTCGTTTGTTGCCCAGGCTGCTCGCGGCATCGGTCAGCCGATGATTCCCGAGAAGCGCATCGACCAAGCTCGTACTGTCGTCGAACGCATGATGGTGCGTTGGCGCGGTGAACCTGATCCCCGACACGTCCGCGCCGTCGACGCCTATTTCGTCTCCGCTGCCGAACATGGCATGAACGCATCGACCTTCACGTCGCGAGTTATCGCGTCCACGGGTGCCGATGTCGCCGCTGCGATCTCTGGCGCCATTGGCGCGATGAGCGGACCGCTACACGGTGGTGCACCGAGCCGCGTCCTCTACATGTTGGAAGAAGTCGAGCGCACCGGCGATGCCGAGGCATACGTCAAGGGTGTCCTCGACCGCAACGAACGTCTGATGGGTTTTGGACACCGCGTCTACCGCGCTGAAGACCCACGCGCTCGCGTGTTGCGTCGCACGGCGCAGGAACTTGATGCCCCGCGGTACGAAGTTGCTGTGGCGCTTGAAAACGCGGCCTTGAAAGAACTTCGCGAGCGGCGTCCCGATCGTGTTCTTGAAACGAACGTCGAATTCTGGGCCGCCATCATGCTGGACTTCGCAGAAGTACCAGCCCACATGTTCACGTCGATGTTCACCTGCGCTCGACTTGCTGGCTGGAGTGCGCACGTGCTCGAGCAAAAGCGCACCGGACGTTTGATCCGGCCATCGGCGCGCTACGTCGGCCCAGCACCGCGCAAGCCGGAAGAAGTTCCCGGCTGGGATCCCGAAATGGTTGCGCCAAGCGGCTACGACCCGTTGAGCGACTAGTAGCCCAACGCGCTACGACACAAAACCTGAACACTGCAGCCGACCGAAAGGATTTGTTGTGACCGTCGACCCGACCACCTTGGTCATTCCGGCCGACCTCCGTCCCGTTGACGGACGTTTCGGCTCCGGACCAAGCAAGGTGCGCCAGGAGCAGACCGCGGCTGTGGCAGCTCTTAACCCGTCCGTGATGGGAACCTCGCACCGACAGAAGCCCGTCAAAGCACAGGTTGCACGCTTGCGCGCTGGCTTGCGTGAGTTGTTCGCGCTGCCCGATGGCTATGAGGTCATGATCGGCAACGGCGGCTCGACTGCTTTCTGGGATGCCGCAACATTTGGTTTACTACGCGACCAAGCGCAGTTCTTGTCGTTCGGCGAGTTCGGCTCGAAGTTCGCCAAGGCCGCCAAAGAGGCACCCTTCCTCGGCGCCCCGACAATCCTCACGTCCGACCCGGGTTCGGCCCCTGACTTTGAACCCGCTGCCGGCATCGACGCCTACTGCACTCCGCACAACGAAACGTCGACCGGTGTCGCGAAACCGGTCCGTCGTCCGGTCGGTGGCGACGCCGACGCGCTCCACATCATCGACGCCACTAGTGGTGCCGGCGGCCTCACCGTCGACCCGGCGGAATTCGATGTCTACTACTTCGCGCCACAGAAGTCGTTCGCTTCGGACGGTGGATTGTGGTTGGCGTTGGTCAGCCCGGCTGCGCAACAGCGCATCGCCGAGATCAAGGAAAGCGGACGTTGGCAGCCCGCGTTCTTGGACTTGTCGATTGCCCTCGAGAACAGTCTTGCCGAGCAGACGTACAACACCCCTGCGGTCGCCACTCTCATCATGGCGGCGGAGCAAGTGGATTGGTTCAACGCACACGGAGGGCTGTCGTGGTCGGCCGGACGTTCGGCTGAATCGTCGTCGATCCTCTACAACTGGGCAGAAGCGCGGTCTTTCACGACTCCGTATGTCACTGACCCAGAACTAAGGTCCAAGGTCGTCGGCACCATCGACTTTGATGGTGTGGACGCCGCGACCGTGGCCAAGGTGTTACGCGCCAACGGCATCGTCGACACCGAGCCTTACCGGAAGTTGGGACGCAACCAATTGCGCGTCGCAATGTTCCCGGCGGTAGACCCTGCTGACGTCGCTGCGCTGACAGCGAGCATCGACTGGGTCGTCGAGCAACTCGGCTAAACACTCACTCACCCTCAAGTCTCGGGGGAGGTTATGGCAGTTCCAGCAGATCCGACAACACTCGAACGGCGCATGCTTGTTGCAGAGAATTTGCGTACGGCTCGGCGTCGACGCCTTTTGACGCAAGCCGAACTTGCAGGACGTAGTGGTGTTGATCGGAAGACCGTCAGTCGCATCGAGAACGGCGTGCACGCCGTCACTATCGACCACTTATTCGCGTTGGCCGAAGCCCTCGATGTTCCCGCAGCCAGTCTCGTGCACGATTACGCAGCAGCAGGTCGGCGTTAACTAGGCCGACAGTTCACAGCGGGTTCGGCGCGCTCGTCTCGCGCTGGGCCCGCTCCGTTGTCTCTACCGCCGAATTCCCTAGCGCTTAAACGCCGCGACTGAAACTGCCACCGCAATAAGTCCGAACAGTACGGCCAGCGTGACGTAGCGCCGAGTGCGTGGACTCATGAGGTCACCCTAGAACGTTCCCGCAGCAGCCCGCAGGCTCCAGCGCTCTAGCACTTCATAAGTAGCGGTAGCGCCGCGCACTGACGACACCAACTGCAGTTCTTCAGCCAGCCAATCGATCGGCGTGAGACTGAGCGTTGCCGCAAGTCGATCGACGACCGGCGTTAGGACGGCCTCGTCCCGAGTGCGGGCGACCGTGAGGTGCGGACGAAATTCGTGACCCTGGACGCTGAGCCCAGCAGCCCGGACCGCGATCCGAGCCGATTTCGCCACGTTGCGCAATTCGTCGCTCGGCTCGCTCGGCGCGGCCCAGACCACCTTGTCCCCAAAGTGTCCGGCGCGGTCAATCGTGAGTTGAGGAGCGGTCGCGTGCGTCGCGACGTCCGCCAATTCGTCGGCCAGCGCCGGCACTCGCTGTCCGGCAACGTCGCCGAGGAAGGCGCACGTGAGGTGTATCCGATGCGGCGCCGTGACGCGTAAGTCGCGCCCCTCGCGCGTCCGAGCGGCCTCGGCCGCGGTTTCCGCGAGGTTGTTCGCCACGGCGATCGGTGGCCAGAGGGCGACGAAGAGTCGGAGCACGCTCATGAGTCTGCCCGTCCGTCCGATCGGTCGCCGGTTAGGCTGCGGGATGTGACCTCGTCGGACGAGCCCGTGCAGCCGGCCGCGCTGTTGGTTCCCACGCCGCCGACTGTCGAACCCATCGACAACGACGGCGTTGGTGTGACGACCGCAGGAACAATCGTTTGGTTTGTTGGACTCATCATCACCGGTTTGAGTTATCACTGGTTGACGAAACACCACGACACCGCATGGATCGGTGTGTGTGCGATTGGTTTCGCGTTCGGATTGATCGGAACTTGGTACACGGTTCGGCGTCGCGCTGCGTATCGTGCGGCTGCCGCGCTAGGCGACCCGCGCGTGACGAAAGCAAAGCAGGGTGACTCGGCGAGTCAATCGGACTAGTCGACATCGCTTTCGTTGGTTGCTTCGGATGGCGCAGCGGACGTCGTTTCAACGTCGCTAGGCACCTCGGCCGCTTCGCTAGCTTCCTGCGCCTCATCAAGCGGTTCGGTGCGATCAATGGGTTCGAACTCTTCATCGACGAACGGGTCTTCGACCGGTACCGGTGACGTCAGTTCCACGACAACCTCAGAGTGCGCACCGCATCCGTGGTCGAACGACACAACACGTCCGTCGTCGAAGGCGAAGGTGTTGCCGCAGACTCCAAAGACGCGGCCCAGACCACCGGCTAGCGGCAACAAGAATCCACACGAGATGCATTTATCGGCGGCCGCGCGGGCAACTGCGGCACGCGGACCAGAGTCGCCGTCGTACCAGTGCTGCGCCACTTCGTCGCGCCCTTGGTAGGACAGCACGCGGGCTCGGGTAAGTCCGAGTTCATAACCGAGTTCAAAGCCGAGTTCGCTCAGCGGTTCTTCGAGCGTCTCGATGTCGACGTCGGACCAACCACCGACTAGTCGCGGATCGTCCGGTGCTGTTGGCAGAACGTCTCCGGGTCGCAAGTCGCCGGGCTGCAGCCGCTGCGACCACGGCACCCACGGTGCGGGCACCAAAGCGTCCGGACCGGGAACAAGAACAACCTCATCGACGGTCGCGGCACGAGAACGGGGGATGCGTGAGACGGTGACGGCCCAACGCCAGCCCTTGTAGCCGGGCAAGAGCGACTCAAAGAGGTGGGTGACGACGCGTTGGTCCTCGGCGATTGCTTCGACATGTGTGCCTACGGCCATCGGTCCGCCGACGTCGGTGGCGGCCTGTCGGGCCAGGTCGCTGGCCTTAGCGCCTACGGCGTCGAGCTCGATCACGTCGGTCATGCCGTAAGTCTCCCACGCGGAGCCCGTCCGACAGTCCGCCGCGTGCTGACTCGGTACGCTGACGGGGTGCTTCTGCGACGTCCGTCGCGAGGCCTACGTGGCATCGGAGTCAGATCATGAGTCGCAGTCGGATCGTGGCCTTGGTTCTCACCTTGGCATCGTCAGCGCTCTTGGTTTCCGCCTGCGCTAAACCTTTCCCCGGTGTCAGCGTGTGGGCAGGCACCAACAGCATTCATCTCGAAGCCCAGTGCTGGTCGGACAATCCCGCAATTTCGCTCAACACGTCCTCGTGCGCGAAGGTGCTGTCGGCTGCGCAAGCGGCCAAAGAAATCCCAACACTCAAGGTGGTGCCCGGCGCCACGATGGGCATCAGTGTCGACGCCAAGGTCGCCAAGAACGGCTGGGTGGCAAAGCTCGGCAGCAACAACCTCACGCCAAAGACTTTGCACACAACCTATTGGCGCTTTACGTGGCCCCAGTTGTCGAGCCTCGCCACGACGAATCAACTCATTGTTCTGGCCAGTGGTCCAACGTCGACGACCTACCGAGGTATCTGGGTCTACTCGACAGTGAGCAACGGCAACTAAGACTCCCGACATTGCGAAGGCGGCCAACCCTTGTGGGTGGCCGCCTTCGTCGCGCCGGAGTCTGTTGCGCAACTACACGTCGAGGTCACTTGCCACGGCGCGCAGCACCGCGGCCACCTTGGCAGCGGCCGCGTCGTTCGGATACTTCCCGCGACGCAAGTTGTTGCTGACACCGTCAAGAAGCTTGATGACGTCTTCGATGATGATGGCCATGTCTTCAGCCGGCTTGCGCTTGGCTTTGACGACACTCGGCGGGGCGTCAAGGACAGTGACAGCCAGCGCCTGCAATCCGCGCTTGCCATCTGCCACACCAAACTCGACCCGCTGCCCGGGCTTAAGTGGGCCTCCCGACGCGACCGACGTTCCATGAACGAAGACGTCAGCTCCGTCATCAGACGTCAAGAATCCGAACTTCTTCTCGTCGTCGTACCACTTCACCTGACCGGTAGGCACAGCACACCTCACTCATCGGCACGCAGGTTCGGGCGAACCCCCGTGCGTCGTAGATCGAAGGCCGCACCAGTGGCGCGGCAGCCGTACCAGGGTACCCGCGGTCCGAGAGTGCTCGTCCGAGGCCGTTCGCGGAGCGGAACTACCGCTTACGCTGGGCGTGTGAACGAACCGTCCGAAGCGCCTGCTCGTCCGGGTGAACGGCTGATGATTGTCGGAGCCGCACTCACGGTGTTGGGCATGGTGTTGACGTTCGTTGCGATGGTTCCGTTGGCGGACTCGACCGTTCACCTCCCCAGCGTCTTCTGGGGCCTTGCCATGGTGACCGGAATCGGACTTGCGGTGCTCATCTTCGGAATCTGGCGCGCCGCTCGCGGACGTAGTGAGCGCACGCGCACAGCCCTCGAAGAGTTCCACAACAACGGACGCTAGGACGTCACTCTTCGATCAGTTTTCACGCCTCGCTCGGCACCGTACCTGCGACAGCCCTAACGCCCGGCAATACGTGGCGTGGGCCGCACACGACAAGCAGATCTCGTGCCCTGCTCATGCCGACATACATGACATCGCGCGGGTCGACCCCGTCATGAAAACCATCAATCGCCAACACAACTACTGGACGCTCGAGTCCTTTGAAGCCCGCAACCGTCGAGTAGAAGATGTCGGTGTTGTCGAACAACGTCGACCAGTACGCCTCACGTCCGTGGCTTAGCCGCTCGGCTTGCACCGGGTGCTGACTCTTAGTCGTCAGCAACACGATGTCTTGCGGCTGCCAGCCATCGTCCAGCAACGCGTCAATCTGTTCGTCCGCTGTCATAACTGCGGCGTCGTTCGGCACGTCATGCCAGGTGATGTCCGGACCCTCACCGCCGAGTAGGCGCATCGGCTCGGTTCCGAGATGGTTCACGGCAAGTCCAATTTGGCGTGTGTTTCGGATGTTCTGATCAAGAATGATCGGTACCAAGTCCACGTCGGGCGTTCCCTGCCGGTCAAACACCCGCTGTCCCACATCACCGAAAACGTAGAGCCCCGGTTCGGTCCGCAACAACGACAACACCGGGCGCCACCACGACGCGCCAAAGTCTTGTGCCTCATCGACAACCACGGCATCGAACTTGTCCGTTTGCGCGAGCAGCACAGCCTGATCGTCGAAGACCGCCGGCAACTGCGTGTTCCAGTAATCCGGTCCGGTCGGCTCGATATCGACGTCGAGCATTGATGCCAAACCGTGAAATGTGCTGACGAGTGCCGGACGTTCGCGCCGGCGCCACTTTGTCGTTTCATGATGAAGATAAGTCGCGAGTCCCCTGCTGTAGCACAGCAAGGCGACGCGTTGGCCTTGCAGCGCAAGCATTTTGGTCAGTTCCAGCGCCATCCAGGTTTTGCCAGTTCCTGGTCCACCGTGCACTTCGTAGCGACGTACTTCACGTAAGGCTTTGAGTAAGGCGCCGCGTTGTTGTGTGAGGGCGTCGATGTAAGACTCGCGGTAAGCGCGAGCGGCCGCGATGCGGTCCTTCGGATCGGTTGTCGCGGCCAACAGTTGAACGGCGAGATCGACTGCGTCCTCGCCCGGTCCGTCCTTGGGCTGATTCGGCATGGGCATCCGCATGCGGTCCCAAACCTCTGCTGCAGCGTTCGATAATTCTGTCTTGTCCAGGACGATGGGATCGTCTTCGATGCCCGGCACTCGAAACTCGTCCGACAGCGGTGTGTCAGGAAACGCAATGACGTGGCCCATGCGAACACGTCCGTAATGCCAACGTGGATCGTGCGCCAAAAAGCGAGCCATCGCGTGCTTCTCTTTGACGGCCTGTTCAACAGGTTCGATCTTGTGTGTTCCGCGCGGCCCCCACTGAAACCATTGTCCGTTTTCGAGGTAACACGTTCCGCCCTTAACTTCGATGACGGCAAAGCCAACGTCTGGCATGAGCACAGCCATATCTACTTCGACATCGCCTTGCGGTGCGGTGAATCGAATGCCGTGAAGTAGCACGTCGGAATCACGCAGCCCGTCGTGCAGCGCCTTCCAAACCTTCGCTTCACCCGGGTTGTTCGGTGGATCTGGCGGATAACAGCGCGGTGCCATGACTAACCCTCAGACCACGCGGCGAACCACCCAGGAAACTGCTCTAGGTCAGTGAGAACGACGTCGGCGCCAGCCGCCTCTAGTTCAGCGGCCGACGTTGGACCGGTCGCGACCGCCACTGCAGCCGCACCCGCTTTGCGCGCACCCGCGATGTCACCGACGTGGTCGCCGACGTAGATGGCGGCACCGTACGTGAGCAGCACATCACCCTTTTGCTCGGCAAACGATTCGCCCGCCACATCGTCCGCACTCAGACCGGCGACATCGAGCACCGCACGTGCTTGCGTCGCGTGTTTGGCCGTGACGACAAGAATTCGTCCGCCGACAGCGCGGACGCATTCAAGTGATGCACGCGCACCGGGCAACTCACGCGACATCGGTATGCCGTGCTCGCCGTAGTAGGCACGATATTCCGCTAACAACACTGGGTAAGGCACGTCGTCGATGAACATCGGGAAGACCATGTCCAACGGCAAGCCAAGCGTTGCGCGGACGGCGTCGTCATCGACCGCGCGACCGTGTGACGCAACGACGGCGGAGACAGCGTCGACAATTCCGGCGGCCGAGTCCACCAGGGTCATGTCGAGATCAAATCCGACGACGAGCGCGTTCACGTCCGCGAGCCTATTGCGCGGTGACCTGCGACGACCGATCGAGTGGGGCCTGAAAGGGCGAAGTGGCTCTTGAGCGTTACTCCCGGTAACGTCGCAAGGATGGCCGAGAAATCTGCTGCCGGTCGAGTTCGGTCCGGCAAGACGTCCGCGCGCGGTGCGGCGCCCGCGATGTCGCCACGCCTTGATGTGCTTGCCGATCTGCGTGACAAGTCGGACGACGAGCTCGCCACCCTATTGCGATCGCGGCCTGAGCTGCTCCACCCGATTGCTCCCGACCTGGAGCGCTTGGCAAGTCGATTGCTGCGTCCGGAATCACTTGCAGCAGCACTACAACGACTCGATCTTTGGACGTTGCAAGTGTTGGAGGCGCTGGCGATTGTGGGGCCGACCACCGTCGCGGAGTTGGCGCGGACGATGGCCATGGGTGCAAAGACCCCGATCAACCTGGATGCCGAGACCGAAGCGGCGTGTGCCTTGCTCGCGGGGTTGGTTCTCATCACCCGGTCCAACGAGACCGTCGCGATCTTCCCGGAAGTCTTGGTAGCGCTTGGCCCATACCCAGCTGGGTTGGGGCCTAGCGTCGCCACTGCGCACCCTGAAATCGCGTCGTTGGCTGCGTCTGAAGGCCGATTAGCCGAGCTGTTAGAGCAGGCACCGGCTGGAGCGCGAGCCGCGCTCGAACGGTTGGCCGGAGGCCCGCCCGTCGGACGAGTTGCCGATGCGCAGCGCATTGTCACCATTGCGTCCGCCAAGACACCGATCGAGTGGCTGCTGGCGCAGGGACTCCTCATCGCTATCGGGCCGGACGAAGTCGTACTGCCGCGCGAAGTGGGTCTCGCGCTGCGTCACGGCATAGTCATTAGCAACCCGCAGCCCGAACCTCCTACGACGCCGGGCTCATCGCTACTGCCACCGACACACATTGAGCAAGCTAGCGGCCTCACCGCGTATCGCGCGGTGCACGACGTCGTTCGGCTGCTTGACGCGTGGACCGATGACCCACCAGGTGTGCTGCGCAACGGTGGATTGGGAATGCGTGATCTAGCCGAGGCAGCGCGGTTGCTTGATCGTGACGAGCGATCAACTGCACTGATCATCGAAGCTGCATTCACTGCTGGCTTAGTTGCCGCGGACGACGCTGATGAACCGAAGTGGTTGCCAACTCCAACATTCGACTTGTGGCAAGCAAAGGACGTCGCCGAGCAGTGGGCGGCGCTTGTGTTTGCGTGGGCGACCGGTACGCGAACGACCACGCTCGACATCGCAGACGTACCCAATCCGCTCTCACCTCGCGGCGAACACGCCACTGTGCCCGCGCTGCGACTCGAAGCACTTGAG
>Ga0075017_100003368_pt1 | contig 10033 bp, 8 predicted proteins | sample AleBraG_ABR_2012_FD_71475 | JGI IMG/M metagenome (GOLD analysis project Ga0075017, IMG submission 71475) | Freshwater sediment microbial communities in response to fracking from Pennsylvania, USA - Alex Branch Run_MetaG_ABR_2012 | ecosystem: Environmental > Aquatic > Freshwater > Creek >... | reverse complement strand
GGCTCAGGTCACTCCCACTGTTGACTCCCAGTCCAAACGACACGGCCCAATGAGCGCCACCCCATTCCGGATTGGACAGGTGCACGAACGCATCCAAACCCAAGTTTGCCGAATCCTCGCCGGACTTGTTCTCCATCACCATATTGTTCACGACGGCGTACTTGTGGTTGACCACTCGGCTTGCGGCAAAACCCCCGGCGAACTCCGTGCGCCAGCCCGTCTCGTTGACGTAGACGAAGAACTGAACTCGCTTCAGATCCGCCACATCGCCATACGTGCCGGTAGTGATGCCAAGTTGCTGGAGTACGGTCTTTAGCACCGCCAATGATGGTTTGGGCTTAACCTTGCCCCACAACGCCGTCTTGTCCGCAGGAGACATACCAGCGAATTTCGCGGCGATCGCATCGTTGATCACCTTCACAACCTTCGTCGGAGACAGCTTTCCGCCATCATTGTAGCTGTCATTGGCCGCCGGCTTGAAAGCGCGCACCACGGTCGCTCCCGTATCGTGCGGCACCACGTCCACCACATAGTTATCAGTGCCGCTGTTTTGCACTGTCCGGGATACGCCGGCCGGTGACGTCACGCAGTCGAACAGATCATTGACCGTCGGTGCGTTAGTATCAACTCCTCTCGTCAGCGTGCTGAGCGTGGCAGATCCCGTGTCGGGCACCGCGCGGGCACTGACATCAAACTTGTCGCAGGTGTCCGTGACCGTCACAGTGATGGTATCGCCCCTGGCTGCCGTCACTGAGCCGGATTGATCTTCATTGGCCCACTGGCTGAACGAAATCGTCTGGGCCGGGAGGGGCCCTCCTATTCCCACCATCGAGACCATTACTGAACCGACACAAAGTGCTCGCTTTATCATTGTTATTCCCTGGGTTGCCATTGAGTCATCGCATTGCCGCACTCGAAACAATTCGGGTGTTGGTCGCCTATTGTGGACTGGGGCGCAGCATATAGAGGTCCACGTTGGCCGGGCAGTCTTGCTCCTGGGGTGTTCACCACTTGAACACCTCGCGTCGGGGTTAGAATTGAATACTGCCACGGTGGTGCAAGGTCATCTCCAATCAGCGTACGGGTTTTATTACAGTCGTTCCGGCAAGGGACGTCGACCTGTCAACATTGACAGGACCTCATGAGGATTCGACACAATTGCATGCGCACTGCAATTCGAAGCACATGCATTCGTCATACACCGATGCACGTGATTGGCAAGTTTTCGCCCATTGTTGGCCAACTCGACGTAAGGCACTTCGACGGTCCAAACTTCAGATTTCCATTGATTGTCGATTGCTGCCATAGCGTCTGCCGACTCGGCTGACAGGTCGGCGTGGTGTGATCGCTCGTCAAAGCGTCACACTTGTGCTCTGCCATCTCCGGCAGGTCGCCCGATCCTCACCACGCTCGGGGGCAAAGGGTGTGCTCGTGTCGTACGGCAAAGTTCGAATCGCTGGCGGACTCAGTCGCCTGCGGCGGCCTATAATAATCCGGACACCACCCGCCCCTCGTAATTTCTCGCGGACCTGTCGATTGAGTCTAGTCGTGCACTGACAGATCTCCATCTCCGTGACTTAGGAGTCCCCCATGGCCACAGTTCGCATTACTATCGACCTGTTTAGCGGCCGCCCCAATCCCGTATTGGACCTCTCGGGTCGGCAAGCTCGCACCCTTTTGACATTGCTGCGGTCCTCGGAGCGTGGTGAGCCCGCCGCTCTGCCCTCCTCCACTCTCGGGTACCGTGGCCTGCTCATTGAACGACTCGGAGAAAAGCCGCGCCGAGTCGTTCGTAGCGCCGATTCGGCCCTCGAGGAGCTGATCAGCGCGCACCCGTCGCTCCAAAGGCGCTCCGAGCTCGGCCCTCGGTTTCCCAAACTCTTGCGCCACGAAATGGAGCGCTATCGAGTTCTTCGCGCTCATTGGTCGCACCGCCGGCTCCCCTGGCCGCAGCGCCGGCATTGCCACTGTGCACCCCTGTATGAGCCCGCTTGGTGGAACGACGCCGGCCAGAAGCAGGGGAACAACAACTGTTACAACTACGCAACCGATATCCGCACTGATACCTTCGCGCAACCGGGCTTGGCCGCTGGTGCCGAATACTCAGCGCTCACATGTGCGTCCGTACGCCCTGCCGCGGTGGCCGATGATCTGATTGCCAAGCCCGGTGCCAACAACAAGTGCCCCAGCGAAGGCCACCTGGTGGCCCTGGTGATCGCTCCGGGGATCGATTTTCACTGGTACCGCAAGAACCGCAATGGCTACTGGAGTCACAAGCCGGGCTCCAGCCCCGTCGTGCACGTGGACAACAGCAACCATCTGATCCCTGACCCGCGCACCGCCGATCGGGGCATGTACACGCAGTTTTGTACGTTCATGGTGGTCATGCACGGGCATGTCAAAATCCAATGACGCGGCCGGCGCGACCGCCACGGCCTTGCTGTACTCGGGTCGACCCGATCCCACATGGAGGCTGAGCGAGCGACAGTTGCGCCAGTTAGTCCAAATTTGGGATGCGCTGCGTCCTAGTTCCGTGCCTCCACTCCGCGCCCCTCCCCTCGGGTATCGCGGATGTGTCGTACGCAGCAAAACCCGCCGTCATTGGACGGCGTACGGGGGAGTGGTGGCATACGCCTCGGCCAATCTGCCGGTCGAGCTGCGCGTGGACGATGCACGCCAGTTTGAATCGACTGTGCTGGCGACTGCCCCGGCGAGCCTCCGCCTGAAGCATCTGACCCGTCAACCTTGACAGTTGCAATCTCCCATCCTGGGTGTACCGTCAAAGCTGGCGAATGACTACGTTCACCGCATGATGGCCGGGATGCGGTCGGCGTGTTAGGGAGCACGATTGGACAGTCTGAATTCGCGTCCACGGCCACGGGCCATGGGGTGGGGCTGGAAATCGATCAGATTGAGACTCATTCCGCCGCGGTGCTCGACCCCTTTGCCGATGGGGACATTTGAGCGATGGCTTGCGCTCTTGTGAAACGGTCGTTGCTCGGTACGCGGGCAGTGGCTGCTCTGATCACAGCGGAGTCACCACGCGGCACTACGAGCCAGCGGGCGTGTGCCAGCCTGGATCAGGCCGGGTAGAGCATGCCACCGAACGACGCGGACGATGACAGTGACCTGGTCCTCACTCCCGGCGGACGTCGCTCGCGACGATGGGTCACAAAAGTGCCTAGCGGCCAGGCGGTGCGGGTAGCCGAGAATGGATCCCCCTCGCTTCATGCCTTGATGTCCCATCCATCCGAATTCAGGAGTCGTGTCATGCGCTCTGACCTTGTTCTTACCCCCGGTGGCTATCGGCATCGCTCGTTGGTTCATCGGCTCGAGCCCAATCAAGCGGTGCAAATTGTCGACGGTCGGGCGCGGCTCTTGCACCAGACCACACGGGCCATCACCGAGCTGCCGATCGTTACGTTGCAACCCGGCGACGTCCCGGGCTTTGGCACCGGATGGATCACCTACGGTACGTGGACCAACACCACGGGGACACCGATCTCCTCGTTTGCCACCCGCTGGCGCGTGCCCCCGCCACCCAAGACGCAATCGAGTCAGACTATCTTCTTGTTTAATGGTATCGACCCGGCCAATCCGTCCGATGCCATCCTACAGCCTGTGCTGCAGTGGGGCCCCTCGCACGCCGGCGGTGGCTCGTATTGGGCTGTCGCGAGTTGGTACGTGCTGGGCTCCGGTCCAGCCTTCTACACCAATCTCGTGCCGGTCAACCCAGGAGACGAGGTGGTCGGCGTGATGACCCTCACCGCTCAGGCTGCAGGAAAGTTCAGCTACACCGCCGAGTTCCAAGGCATCGCCGGAACGAGCCTACCGGTCCAGAGCGTGAACGAGCTCGTCTGGTGCAATGAGACGCTCGAGGCCTATGGCATTTCGGCCTGTTCCGACTACCCGGACACCGACCTCACTCCGATGCGCGGCATCACCTTGAAGACCGGCACAACGATTCCGGGGGTCAACTGGACGCCGGTCGATCAGGTGATCGACTGCGGCCAGCACGCCTTAGTACCGGTCAATTCAGGCGACGGCGGCGAGGTGGATCTTTACTACCGGCAACCCACGGCGCAATTCAATTGGGGCAACCTGGCTCAGTTTGTTCAGATTCTCTTCGGTGTAACCAATGACGGCGGTGGTGTCGTGATCCTTCCCAACGGTCGCATCATTCGCATCCCACCCCGCAGCCCGGAGATTGCCCTATTCCGTCAGATTGCCGAGGGCCTGGCCGAAGTGGGGCGAGGATTTGCCATTAGCGAGGATGTCAGCGGATCCGCAGACCGTATGCTTGCCAATAGTCTGGGCACCGCCAGCCTTCAGCTCATGGCCGGCGGTCTGAAAGGAGCCTCTGAGGCGGTGATGAAGGCACTCAGTGTGTCGACGCAGCGGTAGGGACCGTTCGGACCTCTTCAGCACAATGTCAGCGATCCTCGTCCCCGTAAGTTCAAAGCCAGCGAGCAATGTACTTCTCACCATCAGCGCGGTCCTCTCATCTTCCGTGCATTAACAATCGATAGGATTTGCCGGTAATTTCAGACGTGGATGGCAATTCTGGCAAGTTATGCAATTCCTTGGTGCGTTCTGGCGGGATCTACCGTGTCAGCAAAAGGGGGCACAATGGGCAGCCGGCACGCAACATTTCCGGGACTGCGCCACCTGCCGCGTGAGGTAACGGCCTTCGAGGTCGAGGCGTTCTTCCAGTGCTCGGCCGAGAAGACTCGAATCAGAGAGGAGCACCGCAGGCCCGAGCTCACGTTGGAGCTTGCACTGCAGATCGGTATTCCGCGCATGAGTAGTAGACTCCTGGATGCGGATCGGGTTCCAGTGGCTCACGGGCCATCACCTGCGCACACTGGTGGGCGTGCTGCGTCGGGAGTTCTCTCGCACGGATAACCGGCAGCGACTCCTCGGACTCGCGCGCCCCTGGCTATATGGGCATCGGTTGATCATTGTTCACGAGCGGCTCCTGCGTTCGATGATTGCCGCCGCTCGCCGCTGGCTCAATGTCAATGTGTGGTGCCCGATCCAGGGCACCTCGCAACGTGGCCAGGTGCGTCCGTCCCGCACCAAATAACACGCCACACCGACTTCTTGTCAAAATATTGCCTATGTGCCCACGTCGGCCATTCAATGAATGGGAAGTGAAACGACGTTTGCACATACACGTTTGTGATCTGCAGATCAAAGGGTGCGCCACCTGCTGACGAGTCGTACCACTTCGGCACTCCCCACGTCAGCAAATCATTGGTGTCGCTGAACGCCACGACGTGAAGGGATTCCGGGGCTTGTCCAAACTCGGCCAGAGCCCTTGAACGAATCTGCGCAATGCCAACCAATGACTTGGTCGCTGACAGCGTGGCAACAGCCGCAGACTCCGACGATGCATTGGCCCTCAGCTCACTCCCCAATTGAAGGTCCTGAGTCAAAGTCGGCTTCGGTGCATCATCGGAGGTTGAGCTACCGTCCTCAAAAGCGAGGCCAACCAGGGGCAGCTGATTCGCCATCATATAAACCGCCGAGGTATCTGCAAGCAACCGGTTCAGGAATAACTTGCCTTCAGCGGTGTCATCTTCCCCAAATGTTGACTCTCCCTTGTAAAGCGGCTGACCTGTAAGGCCGAATAAAGTGTCGTAGACGATGCGGCTGCCGAGGCTGTGGGTCACAAAGATAACGCGTACATTCTCATCGAGAGGCGAGGGCCAGTGGCAGAGCACGCCACCCGGCACCTGTGTGCCGCCCGGTGCCAGGCAAAGCGCATCGGCCACACCGCGCCGGATAATGCGCCCGTACCGCCCGCTGTAAATCACGGCATCCGTCAGATTGCGATCAAGAATACCTTCCTTCAGCAATCGATTTACCTTTTCGCGAGACGGTGGCGGCTTATACACTGCCGACGTTGTGTAAGGGCAGTCATCTTCAATTGACCCCACGGCCGGCGTTGGTGTCGTGACATCGAATCCTAGGCGATTCGTCTTTAGCCATTGAGTCAACTGAGACCACGTTATCTCCACGATATCCGTCGGGAGCCCCGGCAGATTTGGACGTCGAAGCTCATAGTGCAGCACTCGGTAGGTCACGTGCGACTTATCGTCCTTTCGGTGACCCGCCACAAAGTCTTGAACTGGAATGTTACCCTTTAGTACTGTCTTGTCGGCGCCCGGGAACAGCCCCATGAATTCCAACGACTTCCGCTTTAGCAGCGGGTCTTGGGATTCGATCGCATAACCCGGGCAGGTATCGCCCACACCGTGAACGAACACGACGATCAAGCGTTTCTTATTCAGAAGTTGTGAGCTCAGGGGAGTGACAACGCCGCGCGATGGGGATCCAGCCGGCTCTCCCGGGTCTGACACGATCGGAGCGTGTGCGCAAGACGCCATTAGGCTTGTCGCAACAACCGTCAGCCACGTTTCATTGAAGTTCCTCACTGTGCAGGGCCACTCGGCGCGGCATCCATCAGCCGCGCCTTAAAGTCTGCATCGCCATAGAAGGCGACCAAGTCATTCTCGTTGTCGGTTGTGCGGCCAGGGTCCCAGAGGTTGCGCAGACCTTCGCGCTCGCCAGGTTTGATCCGGAGGACGTGGTCAACGGCCTCCAGAGCCCGCTGACGCACTGATTCGAGGTTCTCGGGCGCAGCCCCTTGGGCCCGCAAATAGGCAAACTGCTGACCATAGGCGCAGGCCAGAGAGCGCCACACGCGCCAATTGTCCGATCCAAAGGCTCGAGTGAATTCCTGGCCGGCCTCAATGGCCGTTGTAAAGCCATCTGGAGCCGGCTGGTATAGCAGTGCCTGCACGAGGCCTTCATAAATGTCCGGGCCGGGGGTTTGCGCAGTGCCTGTGCCATCCGCTTTCAGGAAGGCGAGCGTGAGCAGCAAGCGCGTCCAGAGGTATGTTGACAGAAATCCAACAATTCCAAAATAGAGCAAGACTGCAGCCGTGAAGGCCGGCGATACGGCCGGCGAGCCGAACGCTTGAGCGGTGAATGTTGCGATGCTTTGAAAGGCTCTGGGTATCCTGGTCATCTGCACGAGTCCGAGGCCGACGATGATCTTGGTCAGCCAGTCGGATATCTGCTCCAGGTTGGTATTGACTTCGTACCGGGCTGCTTGAGCGCTCGCATCGGCAGTGCCTTTGCGATCGTAGACGACCCTGGGTATACCGAAAATGAAACCTACCACACCGCCCACGGCCAATGCGGCGCCGGCGATGACGAGTACGACGGACCAGGAGGCCAGTTTATGATCAGTGCGCGATGAGCCAAACAGCAGGATCACCACCGCGCCGGCCATCAGCGCCAGCATGATCGGATCGCTCCACGTCACAGACGGGACCTCGGCCGCGATCATCCGTTTCACTTTTCCGGCACTGTTCGTGTCGATCGCCGCGTCGCTCTGCGTATGGCCCATGACAAAGATCTCCCTTTTACCTAAGGTCGAATGACGCCGGGCGGTGTCGGAGTGAGTCGCCCCGCCGATCGACGAGACAGTGAGGCGGGCCGCTAGGACGCACGCACGGTCACGGTCACGCTCTTTTCCGCCAACGCCGGTTTGTTTTTTTCCCAGGAACGGCGCTGCGCCAAATGGACAATCACCTTCCCGGGCATCAGGCCCTTGATCACCAGCTGCTCGTTGACGCTGCCGACCACTGGCTTTCGACCACTGGCGGGCGCATCCCCTCGGAGCCCCTCCACGTGGGCTTCGATGGCCGCCCTGTCACCCGTCAACTCAAGCGACCAGGAGAATCCTGCCGAGCCCCTTCCGGTGAGGGGCAGCTCGTAGGATTCTCCGGGTCGGAGTGAGACTTCCAGGGTGATGCGTGCGCTCCCCTTATGCCGGGCCGATGACGGGGCCGTCGTGCCAGCCAGCGCCATCGCGCCAATAGTGCTGCAACTGACCATCAGTGCGCAGCGCCACCACTTCGAGGTTGAAGCCATACGAGCCCTCGATCAATGCTGCGACCGCCTGAATGCCCGTGCCGAAGGTGGCACTGTGCCGCCACTGCATATCGCCCTGATTGTCGCGCCACCAATGCTGAATCTGGCCCCCGGCCGCGACGCAGAGTTCAAAGTTGCCGAGGTGGTTCTCATCCGAAGCCCCGTATTGGCCCTCGATCATGCACGGCGGACTGGCGATTCCGGATCCAAAGATCAGCCCCGGCTTCCAGATATTGCCACTGTCATCATCCCGCCACCAATGCTGCATCTGACCGCCGTTGAGCACCGCCACGAACTCCAGATTCCCCTGGTGGCCGTAGTTGGACTGAATCAACGAGGCACCGCTCAGAGCGATGTTACTGCCAAAGCGCCCCCCATCGTTCCACGTCCAGGGCGAGCCGTTGATCCGCCACCAGTGATTGAGCTTCCCATCGGCCGTGCGCACCACCACCTCGAAATTACCCGGCGCGCCATAGTTGCCTTGGATGAATCCAGGGACCCCGGCGGCATCCGTCGGTCCAAACACGCCCCCATCCACCCACTTTTGGGCACTTTGATCGAAGTAGAAGTGATGGAGTCGACTGCCCGTGGTCAGATAAACGCATTCGAAGTTTCGGTTGTAGGTGGTGCCGCTGAGCGTCGGGCACACCGCGGCATCGTTTGCGCCGATCAACTCAGCCGTGTTCCAGGTGAGCGAGACCCCATCGCGCCAGAAGTGCCGGACCTGACTGGTTGAGGAGGTGCCGAGCAACTCAAAGTTGTCGTGCGCCGCGCCGTCCCCACTCTCGATCATCGCCCCGCTGTGCACGCGCCGTTTGGTCCACGGATCCGTGTTCGTGCCCTGCACGGCGGGCTTCGCCCAGGTGTCGATGTCGGCCTGCCCGTAGCCAATCCAGCAGTAACCTCCCATGCCCCAGCCCGTGCCCCACGAGTTCTTGATCAGCCAGGCCTGCTGCGCATCGTCATAGCCGACAATGCACACGCAGTGCGTGCCCCGGAAGTAGTTGGTCGGGCTGGTCGGTCCCTTGATGTAGACCCCACTCGCGTAGCCATCGAAATCGTGATACACGCTGAACGTCACACCGATCGGTCCGACCGTATCGAGCCACTTCTTTTGATCATCCATGGTCCCCAATTCCACGTGCTGGGGGATCTTGACGGTGCGTCCATTGCGATCGGCCGTGGGGTTGTAGGGCGGATCGTTGGTGGCCCACGCGTAACAGGCCGGATCGCAGATCCCGTTCTTGGTGATCCAATCCAGCGCTGCGGAGGGGTCCCCGCCGTTGCTGCATTTGGCCCCCATGCCATCGTGCACATCGCCTTCCGATCGCTTGCTCCAGACAAAATGCTCGATGCGCGCCATGCTCTCGACCACCGCCGTGGCACAAAATGCCCAGCACGCCTCGCACCCATCCTGATCCTGCACGGTCGTGATCCACGACCAGCCCCAGCGATTGCGCCAATCGACCGACGTGGCCGTTCCGGCCTGCGGCGCACCCCCTGCCGGAGCGGAAGCGCCGGCAACGGGTGCCTGCGATAGGGCCTTGTCCAGAGTCATCTGCAAGGGCCCCACCACAGGCAAACGGGGCAGAACCGTGGCGGCGTCCAGCAAACCGAGTGCCTTGCGGCGAGCGAGGATGAAGTCATTGGAGGCCGGCAGCAGCACTTGCTTGAAATCGATCGCCGGCACGTTCAGGGCGCGGCGCAGATTCGTGGTATCGCCGCCCAATGAATGCAAGGGAATGAGTGAGTCAGCTGCGGCTCGCGGGTCCGTGCTCCAGGGCAGCGCGACGCCGGCAATGTGAGTGCGCAACGACCCGGCGGTAAATTGTGTGGGCATGATCAAACCTCCTGCACAGTGAGAGTGGAGGTACATCGAGGCTGGCTCCACGCCCGCCGCGACATACGCGAGGATTCGATGGGATCTGCTTGACAGCGTGTTGGCAGCCGCTGGGACCTGTTGACGTGCTGTGCTGCCATCATCTGGACGGTGCAGCGCGAAGCGCGCCGCACGGAATGGTCAGAGTGGCAGCTCGGCGCAAACATAGGCAGTTCCTGTGGGATACCAAGGAAGCTCGTGGAAGGC
>Ga0075017_100003366_pt1 | contig 10036 bp, 10 predicted proteins | sample AleBraG_ABR_2012_FD_71475 | JGI IMG/M metagenome (GOLD analysis project Ga0075017, IMG submission 71475) | Freshwater sediment microbial communities in response to fracking from Pennsylvania, USA - Alex Branch Run_MetaG_ABR_2012 | ecosystem: Environmental > Aquatic > Freshwater > Creek >... | reverse complement strand
GATCAATTGACCGAGGCTTCGCATGCCGACACCACTCGGCGCGATAGCTGAATCCCGAGCTTCTGCATGCGCACCTGGAGCGTGGTTCGCTTCATCCCAAGCAGAGCTGCCGCCCCACTCCCTCCTGCAACTACCCAGTTGCACGCCGCTAACGCGTTGAGAATCTGGCTTCGTTCGGTCTCGTTCAGGAGACCTCGAAGGTTCTTCTCATCTGCCCGGACGGGTGTCGCCGGAGTGCCCGGCTGGAGGTCGGCAAGAGGGACTTGCAGCACCGGTCCCGTCGACACGATCACGGCACGCTCAATAACATTTTGCAACTCGCGGACATTGCCCGGCCAGGCATAGCGCGTGAGCGCGTTCATGGTGTCCGACGGAATTACCTCGATGTTTCGGTTGTTTCGACGGTTGAACTCCTGGACGAAATGGCGAACCAGCATTGGGATGTCCTCCGGTCGTTCTCGAAGCGGCGGAACCCGCACCGGAAAGACGTTTAGGCGATAGTAAAGGTCGGACCGGAACTTGTCGCTTTCCATCATGGATTTTAGGTCCCGGTTCGTCGCCGCGATTAGCCGGGCATCCGTTTGGATGGTGCGGGTGCTGCCCAGGCGCTCGAACTCCCGTTCTTGCAGGACGCGAAGGAGCTTCGGTTGGAGCTCTAAGGGGATCTCGCCTACTTCGTCGAGGAAAATCGTCCCGCGATGCGCCAACTCGAATCGTCCAATGCGCTGATTGGTTGCGCCAGTAAACGCGCCTTTTTCGTGCCCAAACAATTCGCTCTCCAGCAAAGATGCCGGAATGGCCGCGCAATTCAGCTTCACAAACGTGTGGGCTTTGCGTGAACTGAGGTTGTGGACGGCGCGGGCGATCAACTCTTTTCCGGTGCCGGTCTCACCGTAGATCAGAACTGTCGAGTCCGTCGGAGCGACGGTTTCGACCTCTCTCATGACGCGACGCAAAGCTTCGCTGGCGCCGACGATATTATCGAAATGAAGTTCGCTGCGGATTTGCGATTCCACGTATACGTTCTCCCGGGACAACCGATCCTTGAGCCTGGAGATCTCTGTATAATCGAGCGTATTTTGAACGGCTAATGCAACCTGGTTACTCACCAGGCCCAAGAAGGGAGCTTCATTTTCGGTAAACGCATCATTCCTTGTACTCGCAAGTCCCAGTACTCCGAGCACACGGCCACGACCAGCGAGAGGCAACCGGCAGCAAGACTGAATGCCTGCCTCGGCCAGCGTAGGATCGGCGGTAATCTCCTCGCGCGAAAGGTTGGCGGGGCGTCCGGTCTCCAGTACGCGTTCCGCGACCGCTGCAAAGTGCCGGTCTTCGTGCAGCCTCTTAGGACGTGTTAAATCGCTCGCATACAGAATCAACTCGCCGCTCTGAGGATCGGGGACAACAACGGCCGCAGAGTCGCATTCCAGAACCTCACGACTACTCACCGTCACCTCCCGAAGTAAATCGGGCAGTTCCAACTTGTTTACGAATCGGTTCGTGACTTTCAAAAGAGCGTTCAACCGCTCCTGCACGCCTTGCGAATTCATGCAGTTCAGCCCCTGATTCACGACTTCTTCCTCCTTGTCTCGCTCCGCTGCCAACGCTGTTCCATCAGCGATTGCGTATCTCCATTTCGATTCTGGGGCACATCCCAATTCCGGCCCATTCCACTTGGAGTGCGACATTGCCCCTCGAATTCGCGCGATGCACCCCTCTTTATAGGGGAGCCTCATTCATCGGGGCGCCGCGATTCGTGAATTTCGAAGACCTTGCGTCCAAACCGCCGAGCGTCTACCGACCATGCGCCCGGACCGAGCATCGCGATACTAGCGCTGAGCGCCGCCAGGAAAAGTCGAATCCAGGGCTCGCCAGTACCAGCGAAAAAAAACATCCAAGCCTCGGCCAGTACGATTGCCACCGCAGCCACGCGCGTAGAAAACCCGAGGATTAGAAATGTCCCCGCGGCAGCGGCGGCGAAATCGGGAAAGGCGGACAGGCGGCCGCCAGCCGTGTCCACGAAGGCACAATAGATCAAGCGCAAACCCAAAGCTACGCGCTGAACGAGCAGTCCTCGTCCGGGCCAGCCGTCAGGAAACGCAGAGAAGGAACCTAGCAGAGTCACCCTGTTTCGATGGTGTTACATCGGGGGCCTAGGCCAGAACCCTCGAAAGCTTTCGGTAAGACCCCTATTTCGAGGGGTGTTGCACGGCGAGCGCCTTCACGGAAGATCAATGATTCCCCGCTTCAGCCCGATAGTGACGGCGTGAGTCCTGTCGTTAGCTCCGAGCTTGAGCAGGATGTTTTTGACGTAGCCCTTTACGCTTTCCTCGGTGAGATGCAACTGCCCCGCGATCTCCTTATTCGCATTACCGCCGGCAATCAGCTTCAGTACGCTGATTTCGCGCGGAGTTAATGTGCTATCCAGAGCATGCTCGGCAACGGTGGCGGCGATCTCAGCGCTTAAGCGCTTCTGGCCTCCATAGACAGCTCGAATGGTCTCCAGCAGCTCTTTTCGCAACAGACCCTTTAGCAGATAACCCTGTGCGCCGGCTTTGAGCGCGCGCATGACCTGAACGTCCCCAGCATATGTAGTCAATACGATGATCCGCGCTTCGGGAGACTCGGCGCGAATCGCGGTGATCGCGTCGATGCCGCTCATCTTTGGCATTTGCAGGTCCATGAGCGTGATGTCCGGGTGATGTTTTCGGAACTGCTCGACGGCTTCTGCTCCATCGGACGCTTCTGCGACGAGCTCCATATCCGTTTGTGTGCCGACTAGCCGGGCGATGCCATCGCGCACGATCGAGTGATCGTCTACTGCGAGAACTCGGATTGCGCTCATCCAGCAGTCCTCCGGAACGGCAGGAATCGAGACCAGGCGGGGGGCTTGCCATAGGCAATCGCCGCGGGAACAGTTACATTTACTTCCGTGCCGATTCCCTCACCGCTGCTGATTGTCAGCTTCGCGCCGATTGATCTGGCCCGCTCGCGCATTCCCGCCAATCCGTAATGCCCGGCTCGACCTTGGTTCAGGATTTCGGGAGGAATCCCTTTCCCGTCGTCTCGAACTCGCAACCGTATCGCCTGTTCTTCATAGAGGATTTCGGCTTCAATGCGACTCGCGCCGGAATGTGTGACAACGTTCCGCAGCGCTTCGCGTGCAATGCGATAGATCTCGTCCCGGACGATCGGGTTCAGGTCCCGTGCCCGACCCTCGACGACCAAACGGAATGTACCAGTAGCATCACCCGCAAGTTCGTCTCCCAGGGCTCGTAACGCATAAGCCAAATCGTTGGTAGTAGTCGCCGAAGAACGCAAGTCATGGACCGCATTGCGGGCCTCGACGACAGCCTGATCACCGCATTCAAGGGTTGCCTCTAATTCGTCCTTCGCCCTGCCTGGAGGAAGGAGTTCGTCAACGACCTGAAACCGGAGCATCAACCCCTGAAACGTCTGCAGAAGCGTATCGTGCAGATCGCGGGCAATTCGCGAGCGCTCCTCGACGCGCTCCTCCAGGCGGACGTTGTATTCATGGGCGATCCGCCGCAGCCGGCGTCGGTACAGCACAAACAGGAGGGCGTAGCAGCACGTCGCTGCCCCGGCATGGAACCAATGGGTCTGATAATATGCTGGGGCGATAGCAAAATCGAGTATGTCGCCGGTTTCGTTCCACACACCACTGTTGTTGCTCGCAATCAAGCGAAAGTGATAGGCGCCGGGGCCGAGATTCGAATACTGCACCTTGCGGTCGTTGGTTACCTCTCTCCAGTCCGGGTCCTGAGGTTCCAGCTTGTAGCGAAAGTGGACCTTATCCGGGGCCACCAGGCTGAGCGCCGTATATTCGATGGCTATGTTTCGGACGCGCGCCGGCAGGTGCAGACCGGCCGCTGCTTCGGAGGGTTTTCCATCCGCAGTGATCTGCTCGATGTGGACAGGCGGAGGAAGCGCGTTACCGGCCGTTCGGGATGGATCGATCATCCCTACCTTATTGCCATTTTGAAACCAGATCTTTCCGTCGGCCGACTTCGTAACATGGGGCCTGAAAGGGCTCGGCAGCGGAACTAATTGAACCCCGTCGGCGCCGTCGAAAATGGTCGTCTGGATTTTGCGTTTGGGATCGGCCATCCAGGAATCCAAGTCACTTTGTGCGATACGCAAGAGTCCGCACCGCGTGTATACCCAATACGACGACCGGTCGTCTTCGACGATCCAGTGCACGGCATTGCAGGGCAACCCGTTCGCAGTCGTCAATGTTGCGACGCGGCCATTCGCGATCCGGTTGAGGCCGCCTTCGCCTGCGGCCCAAAGCGCTCCATCGTGACCGCGGTAAATATTGAAAATCCTCGCTCCCGAACCTGCTCCGTTCAATGGCAATTTCTCAATATGGCCGGCGCGAAAATGCACTATCCCACCATCCAACAGTCCAGTCCAGACGCCTCCGTCCTGGTCCGTGGCCAAGCCTGATCCGGGCGTCCCACCTACTTGCTCCCAGGGCATCCGCTCCGTCAGTTTGCCGTTGACCAAGTGAGCCAGACCTTCCTTCGAATCGCGGGCCAGGCTGAGCCACAGCCCGCCCTGCTGATCGCCCGCGATGGAATTGATTTGACCTGGCGGTACTGACGGAATCACAGTAAATCTACCGTCCTCGAAGACCGCAAGGCCGTGCTCCGTTGAAACCCAGATCCGGCCGCGCTCATCCTCGAACAGAGATCCGATCTGGTCGTCCGGGAGGCCCGGACTGTTCCGCGAGGTGTACGTTCTTATGAGCCCGTCTTTCCATCTATTGAGGCCGGTTCGAGTGCCTAGCCAGAGACTGCCGTCGCGAGCGGCGAGCGCGGCTCCAACGGTGTTGCTGGATAACCCTTCAGTTGCGGTTAGCGAGGGCACCAGCAGTTCGCGGAAGCTGTCGAGGCCCTCGGAGGTGGCGGCCCAGACTGTTCCTTCGCGGTCCTCCAGAAGCGCATTCACCTGATCACTCGAAAGACCGTCGTTATGGGTAAACATGCGCGTTATCCCTTGATAGGAGTACACGAGGCCCGTGACTGTCGGTGCCAATCCACAGGCCGCCGCGCCGATCACGGAGAAGATGCTTTGCAGTCAGGGGCGACGGCACCCCGGCGAGGGGGTAGTCAATGAGCTTGCCCGCAACGATTTGACGGACTATGCCGCGATCAAGCACGACGGTGAGGCCGGAACCATGATCGCCTGGCGCCATCGATAGCCCATCTGAAAATGGGTTTGACAGGTAACGCGTCGGTGTACCGGGCCTCCATCGCCAAAGTCCGGATGCCGCTCCTGCCCAGAGGTTGCCATCGCCATCTTCATGAAAGGAGATTACTCCGTTGCCCAGGTTCCCGTTCTCGTCCTGACACGTTACGCCGCCATTCCGAACGGCACAGACCCTGGCCGCCGGAAATTCCAACGTGCCGACCCACAGGGTTCCCTCGCGATCCTCGAACAAGGCCAGGATGACGGTCTTTGAGAGAGCCGGATAAGGGTCAGCCGCCCATCTTTCCAACTCGCCAGCCCCCCATATGTGCCGATCCAGAGTGTGCCGTCGCGTCCTGCATAGAGGACCTCAACCGGACCTGGTGGAAGCTCCTGGCCGCGGGGAGGCGTCCAGGGAGCCATACGAACGCCGTCGAAGCGAATCAATGCGGACTCGGTACCCAACCAGAGATAACCATCACGCGTCTGAGCGATCGTCTGAACGCTGCTTCTTAGAGCGCTATTTTGGGGGGTCCACGCGTTGTGCGCATAACGATCCAGGCCGACGTCGGTATTCGCGCCGAATCCTAAAGGACAGAAGGACGCCAACGTCCCTAGAGCGATTATGCTCGGTTTCCATTTCGCCACTGTCGTCACCGCTTACGTTGTACGATTTTATTGCACTTGGAAGCTGCAAATCTCGGAGCGGCAAACTCGTGATAAGGCCCGCGACTGGGGCACCGATAATTTGGACGTCCAATCGGCCGATCGGGTGAAAGCCCGCAGCAGCGGTCGCCAGCCGAGAAAATCCGATGAGGCGGTCGGCACCCACCTCCGCGCTTAGCGAGGCGTGGTGTAGCAGGAGTACGCCTCCCCTGTGATCCGTCAGGAGACGCCCAAAATGAATGCATTCTTCATGCTCGGCCGTCACGCACGTCGTGGGAAACCCCCGAAAGCTTGCGGCCGCACCCCTATTTCGAGGGGCCTTGTGGAAGGGATACGGTCTACGGCCTCTTCTCCTGCATATTGTGCGCGGCGATTAACCAGACTCCCTGCGATTTCATCACTACAAAGGTGTCGGTTTGTGAAAACGGTGGGATGCGATCTCCATCGACAAGCAAGATTCCCTCTGTAAACCGGCAGGACGCCTGAACGACGGCCAGATCGGGGCGAAGAAATCGAATCCCTTCAATCGTGATTATCGGTGGCGCAGCATTCTTGGCTACTGCCTCGAAAGAGTCTGACCACAGCTTCTCGTTGTCACTTCGTCCGGATGATACATGCAGAACGCCGAATCGATCAACAACTTGTACGTCGGGCGTTTCCAGCGCGACCAGCCGCTTTGAGTCGAGTGCTTTGTAGGCTTCTATCCAGTGCGAGATGAGCGAACGAACCGCGCATTCCTCCTTCGGCTTGGAAGACGGCCGCTGGTCGCTGGCAAGAGCAACGAGGCTGATAACCACCGGCGATAGAAGGCCGAGTTTGGCGAGCTTTGACCATCGCCCAATCGCATTCATCTTTTCACTGCCTTTCCGCGTTCAGAAACGCAATCAGATTCGACATTTCCGCCACTTCGAAACGCGGCCAGCCGATGCCCTTTGCCTGCATTTCGTCCAACATCCGCGGCCCGTGATGCCACAGAGCCGAAACCATGGTGATGGCGCTGACAGGCTTCTCATTCCGCTTCGCCGCGCTGATCCCGGATTCACCGTGACACGCGTCACAACGCTTGGCCAGAAATACGGTCCGCCCCGATCCAGCGTCGCCGGAGTCTTCAAAGAAGCTGCCCGCCCACAGGAAACTGGCGATCTCACGCATTTCCGGAACGGACAACAGCGGGGCGGCCGCGGCCATTCGAGACTGATGGTTCCACATTGCGGCCGTGACGTCCGTCAAGGTGTTGCCCTTGAGGCGTTCGGGGAGAGCGAGTCTCCCCGTGTGGCACCCTTCGCACCCCTTGGAGCGAAACAGTGATTCACCCGCCGATCCGGAGCTGATCTCGACTCGCCCGGAGATGCCGCGCAACTCCGACTGCCCCTGGATGTAAATCACCAGGTCCGTGAGGTCCTGGGAGGTCAGTTGAGGCGATCTGAGACGGCGCTTGGTAAACTCCGCGTTCATGGCAGCGCCGTGGTTCCACATCGCGCTGGCCAACGCAATTGGCTCCGATGCCGACTCCCATTGCGAGACAGGCATGACTCCCGCCACTTTGGGCTGCTGAATTCCATGGCAGCTCGAACACCCTTTGGACTCGAATGAGGCCTTGCCACGCCCGGCGTCGCCGGGTTTCTCGAAGAACCGAACGGCGTAGAAATATGCGAACAGGTCGGCGGCCGCCTGCTGGTCCAGATCCGGTCGCGGGGTGTCTCCTGCTCGCATCGCGGCCCACATGCGGGGTGCATGGTTCCACATCGTTGCGGCGAGGGCTGCCGGTGTATAGCTCCGGCCAATTCTCCACCCGAGATCGGAACCGCCGGTACCGCCTTTTCCGTTGATCCGGTGGCACCGAAGACACGAATTTCTCTCCAGGATTTGGGCGCCGCGCGACCAGTCGGCAGGTATCGGCGCCGCATGGCACCAGGTCGAACTCGCGGCAAATAGCAATGCCGCCGCGATGCCAGCAACAGATAAGGGTTTCACGATTTTTTCGTTCCTCTCGGAAGTCTCTTCCGGCTTCCGCACAACCGCTCCGAACGTCACGCAAGCCACGGCCAGCCCGAACATGCTCAGGCAGGCACCCATCAGCAACATTTCCATTCGCGTTCTCCTCTCGTTTCACTACACTCTCCGGGGGCAGTGCCTATCCTTCCACGCCGCAACCGGGACAAACGCATTCGGCGTGGTGGTCGCCGGCCGAGTAGCCGCAGGCTGAGCAGATGCATTGTGCGCGATGACGCCCGCCGTGCTCCCCACACTGCGTGCACACGCACGCAGCGTTATGCTCGCTCCCCTCGCATCCGCATTGCGGACAGACACAGCCGGTCGCGTGACTGCCGCCGCGCTTGTACACGTGTTCTCCGTAACTGGAAGTTGCGATTTTCCAGCATGCGTATCCCGTGGCTGCCAGCGCGGCCCCGGCAACCGCCATGCTGGTTACGGTAAACAAAACTCCCGTCAACACCGTTTGCATAAGATCTCCGGGCCGAGTTCACTGGTCCCCGCGATCCCGGCATCCGGTCAGCGGAAACGCAACTGGGATGCCAAGAGAAGCGTTCCATAAGTTCGCTAAAATCAAGACCTTGCCGGGGGACAATTGTGCTGCTGGTGTTGAACGTTGAGAGTGTCAAAAACGGACTGACAGATTCGCTCGGGCTAGTGCTGCGACCGCCGGCTCAGTGCCATCCCCCACGGCGACTGCACCGAATTCCGGCATGGCGCATGAATCGGACCCGCGGGCCGGATTGAAACCGGTGGTCCGGGAGTGGTTCAAAATGCTGCATGAGGACGGACGTGCAGCCTGGCTCGCGCGCGACTAATTCGCGCGGCAGCCTGGCTCGCGCGCGACTAATTCGCGCGGCCCGACGACGACCTCATATAGGGGCTGTCCGCAGAGTGTGGCCGGTCAGGTGCTCAAGGACTACGCGGACGCGGCGACGAGAACCGCCTAGGAGAAGAAAGCAATGAGTGAGCAAGCGGCGCGGGATCCGGCAGCACAACCCGAAACTGCGGCACAGGATCGAGCGGCAACCGCACGATCCACTCCGAGCTTGCAACAGCAAAATGATCGGCTGCAGTTGCTCCTGAATCTGACGAATAGCGTTACATCCAGCCTCGAACTGAAGGATGTGCTCCACGCGATCGCCGCAAACTTCCGTGAGGTGATGCGCTGTGATGCAGCGGGCATTGCGCTGCCCGGAGCGGAACCGGAGACCTTTCGCCTGTATGCTGCCGATTTTCCTGGCGGCAAGGGATTCTTTCGGGACGAACGGATCATCACGCCAGGCGAAAACAGCCCGGCAAAACGCGCGATGGAAACACTGAAACCGGTGATCGCAAACCCTGATGAGGGCCCTCCCGAAGGTTACGGCCCGCCGGGCCATGGCCACAAATTGGCTCTCGCCGAAGGGATCAGGGCTGTCTGCTTTATACCGCTTGTCAATCGGGGGCGCGCCCTCGGGAACCTGGTGTTAGCGCGGACTACAGCCGATGCGTTTACAGAAGACGATGTGGAATTCCTCGGCCAAGCTGCGGGTCAGATCGCGATCGCGATTGAGAATGCCCTGGCGTACCAGGAGATCCTGGAACTCAAAGATAGGCTTTCACAAGAGAAGGTCTACCTGGAGGACGAGATCCGCAGGGAGATGCATTTCGAACAGATCGTGGGGAGCAGCCCCGCCCTCAAGCATGTCCTGGAACTTGTTCAGACAGTGGCGCCTAGCGATTCTACGGTCTTGCTTTTAGGTGAAACCGGAACGGGAAAAGAGTTGATCGCACGTGCAATTCATGAGGGCAGCCGACGCAAAGAACGAACTTTTGTGAAGCTGAACTGTGCCGCAATACCCACGGGCCTGATCGAGAGCGAACTGTTTGGCCATGAAAAAGGCGCCTTTACCGGCGCGATCAATCAGAAGATCGGGCGGATGGAACTGGCCGACCAAGGCACGCTGTTCCTGGACGAGGTAGGGGACATCCCGACCGAAATCCAGCCGAAGCTGCTCCGTGCGCTCCAGGAACGCGAATTCGAGCGGCTGGGCAGCACGCATACACGTAAGGTAAACATCCGGCTCGTTGCGGCAACGAATCGCGATCTGGAGAAAATGATCGCCAACCGTGAGTTCCGGAGCGATCTGTTCTACCGATTAAACGTCTTTCCGATTCGCATTCC
>Ga0075017_100003365_pt1 | contig 10038 bp, 6 predicted proteins | sample AleBraG_ABR_2012_FD_71475 | JGI IMG/M metagenome (GOLD analysis project Ga0075017, IMG submission 71475) | Freshwater sediment microbial communities in response to fracking from Pennsylvania, USA - Alex Branch Run_MetaG_ABR_2012 | ecosystem: Environmental > Aquatic > Freshwater > Creek >... | reverse complement strand
TCAGGCGTCGAAGAACGCGAACGCCCGCACCTCGATGCTCTCGCGCGACGGCACCTGCGGGTAGCGCGGATCCTCAAAGGCGCCGTGCGGGGCGACGGCGCCCGCGCCCGGCGGCGTCGAGTCGAAGTTCTTGAAGAGCCAGGCCTCGTCCGTGCCCATGTCCGAGGCGTAGTACCAGCGCTGCCCTGCGTCGTAGACCAGGTAGTAGAGCTCCCCGAGCCGCTCCGGATAGCGCAGGTCGGCGCGCTGCAGGCTGTGGCGCGCCACGGTCGCACCGTCGCAGATCGCGAGGGGGTGATCGCGTAGCGGCGCGCGGATCGGGCGCCACAGGTTGACCTGCAGGTAGCGGCCGCGCATGAGCTCACGCGCCTCGCCGCCGAGCGCGAGCTCCAGCCGCCGTGCTGCCGACCGCTCGGTGTAGTCCGCATGCGCGTGCGCAACGGGCCGTCCCTGCTCGTAGCGGCTCACCTTGAGCTCGAGCTTCATCCCGCGCCGTATGTTGTGGTCGAACACGACGACCCGGGCGGCGCCGAGCGCGCTGCCGATGGTCTCGGCGGCTTCCGGGTAGTAGCGGCTCGTAAGCTCATCGTCGTCGTAGAAATTTCGCACCGCTGTCGGCCACCTCAGCAGCACCGCCGCGTTGTCGTCCAGCGACAGCGCGGCGCCTGCGCGCACGTCGTGGATCGGCACGCGCACGGCCTCGAACTCCGTCGAGGGCGGCGGATCGTCGGGTCCGGGCTCGTGGCCGTAGCTGAACAGGGGCCCGGGCCGCGGCACGAGAAACTCGATGTCGGCGTGCACGGCGCCGGGCGTCGCCGCGCTCGATGCGTTGTGGGTCACAGCAGGCCTCCAGCAAGTACCGGCGCACCTTCCGTTGCCGTGGCAAGCGTGGACGCGGCGCCGGGTCCCGCGCGGCAGGACTGCTGAAGGCACGTGCAGGAAAGCTGAACGACAGCGCATGCGCGGCGCCGAAGATGTGCGCAGCCGCGCACCCGGCCGGACCGTCCGGCGCAGCGCGGCGAACCGAGTGTCTGGCGCGACGAGCGGCCGGGAAGACGCTTGACGCGGCGTTAGAGTCGAGACCCGGCTGTCCAATGGATGGGCGACGTGACGCTGGAGACGCAGCGACCCGGCGAGACCGGCCAGCGCAGCAACCCGCCGGCGCCCGTGGTGCGCCGGCGGCGTGCGGGGCCGAGCCCGGTGAGCATCAGGCGCCTGCCGCTGGCGAGCCTGCGCGTGTTCGTTGCGGTCGGCGATCACCTCAATTTCACGCGTGCGGCCGATTCGCTCGGCGTGACGGCCGGTGCCGCCAGCATGCAGATCCGCGCGCTCGAGCAGTACCTGCGCGTGTCGCTGTTCCGGCGCAACGGTCGGCACGTCGTGCTCACGCGAGAAGGCACTCAACTGCTGCCCAAGGTGCGCCAGGGACTCGTCGACCTCGAACGGGCGCTCGACGAGGTCCGGACGGATCGCGATGCGGGGCCGCTGCGGCTGACCACTCTCGCGTCGTTCCTCGCACAGTGGCTGCTTCCGCGGCTCGACAAGTTCACCGCGGTTCACCCGCGGCTGAGCCTCGAGCTGAACACGAGCAGCGAGCTCGTCGATTTCGTCAAGACCGGCATGCACGCAGGCGTGCGCCTCGGGTCCGGCCGCTGGCCCGGACTGCACGTCGAGAAGCTCCTCGACGAATGGCTCGTCCCGGTGTGCCGCCCGGCGCTGCTCAAGAAGCTCGGGCCGGTCACCACGGCCGCGGACCTCAGGCGCTATCGGCTGCTGCACAGCAGCTCGGAGCCCTGGACGGACTGGCTGCTCGAGGACGCCGCGGCCCAGTTGTCTGCTTCGGGCATGACCTTCGACGACTCGGTGGCCACGCTGCGCGCCGCGGAATCCGGCCAGGCTCTCGCGCTGTCGCGCTGGAGCATTGCCGCGAAGGAAATAGAGGAAGGCAGCCTCGCCATCGCGAGCCCGCGCGCAGTCAAGTCTTCGCGCGCGTACTACTTCGTCTGTCCGCCACGGCTCATCGACATCGGGACGGTCGTCGCGCTCCGGGACTGGCTCGTCGGCGAGGCCCGCAAGTTCGAGGCCACGGTGCCGTTCGGCCGCGAGCCCCATGAGTGACGGCCGGCGGCGTGCCCGAACCACGGATCAGGCGCGCCGGAACGGGCGGCGGCGCGGCCAGGCGAGGTGGCTAGACCGTATCGACCAACGCGCGGCTGATCGCGCTGATGCGCGTCACGCCCGCGAGGGCCATCGCGATCTCGAGCTCGCGCCTGAAGGTGGCGAGCAGGCTCGCCAGGCCCGCCTCGCCTGCGCCGGCCACCGCCCAGATCCACGGGCGCCCGATCAGCACGCCGCGCGCGCCGAGCGCGACCGCCCTGAAGACGTCCAGGCCGCTGCGCACCCCGCCGTCGACGAGCACCTCGATGCGATCGCCGACCGCGTCGGCCACGGCCGGCAGCTTCGATATCGAGGAGGCCACGCCGTCGAGCTGGCGGCCGCCGTGGTTGGAGACGATCAGGCCGTCGGCGCCGACGGCCGCGGCCGCGTGCGCATCGTCGACCTCCTGCAGCCCCTTGAGGATCAGCTTGCCGGGCCAGACGCCGCGCAGCCACTCGATGTCCTTCCAGGTCACCGAGGCGTCGAATTGCGTGTGCAGCCAGTTGCGGACCGCGTTCAGGCGCGCCGCGTCCGGCACGACGTCGGCAAGGATGCCAAGGCCGTGCGGCCGGCCGCGCAGACCCACGTCGTACAGCCAGCCGGGTCGCGTGCCGATCTGCCACACGCGCGCGAGCCGCGCCTTGAGCGAGTTGCTCGTCATGCCGTTGCGCGTGTCGCGGTGGCGCATGCCGAGCGCCGCGAGATCCACGGTGAAGACGAGGGTCGCGCAGCCCGTGGCGCGCGCGCGCTCGAGCAGGGCCCGCACCGCGCCACGGTCACGGACCATGTAGAGCTGGAACCAGAAGTTTCGGCTCGCGACCGCACGCACCTCGGCGAGCGGACAGACGCCAGCCGTCGACAGCGTGAACGGCACACCCGCCGCATCGGCCGCGCGCACCGCCTGCACCTCGCCGCGCCGCGCCATCATGCCGGCCATGCCGACCGGCGCCAGGATGACGGGCATCGCGCAGCGCTCGCCGGCGAGCGTCGTCGAGGTGTCGATGTTCGCGACGTCCATGAGCACGCGCTGCCGGACGCGGATCCCCTGGAAATCGGCGACATTGCGCGCGAGCGTGACCTCATCGTTGGCGCCGCCGTCGATGTAATCGAACAGGAAGCGTGGCAGTCGTCGCTCTGCCAGGCGCCGGTAGTCGAGCGCGCTCGCCGGCACGACGCGCAAGGTGTGGCCCACGGCGTTGCCCCCTGAACCGGCCTAGAGAATCTTCCCCGGATTGAGTATGCCCTGCGGGTCGAGGGCCGCCTTGAGCCGGCGCATCAGAGCGATCTCCTCCTCGCTGCGGCTCAGGCGCAGCCACGGCTTCTTCTCCAGGCCGATGCCGTGCTCGGCCGACACCGAGCCGCGGCAGGCGGCCAGCGGCGCGTAGACCAGCGATTCGATCTTCGGCCGCGCCGCCACGTAGTCCTCGGGCGGCACCTGCACGATGACGTGCAGGTTGCCGTCGCCGAGGTGACCGAAGATCCACAGCTTGTGCGCGCCGATCGCGCGCGGCAGGGCCTCGCGCAGCGTATCGGCGAAGCCGGCCATGGCGGCGGTCGGCAGCGAGACGTCGAACAGCACGGGCAGGCCGCCGTGCAGGACCTGCTCGACGTCGTCGCGCAGCGACCAGAACGCCGCGCAGTCGGAATCCGACTGCGAGATGGCGGCGTCGGCGACGAGGCCGGCCTCGAACGCCGCTTCCATCGCCGCACCGAAGCGGCTCGTGTCGAGCACGCGGTCGGCGCCCTGGCTCTCGATGAGCACGTAGTACGGGTGGTCCTGCGCGACGGGCGGCCGGCCCGTGGCGGGCGGGGTCGTGACCAGCCGGTAGAAGGACTGCCACATGACCTCGAATGCCGACAGGCTGCCGCCGAGCGCGCGGTCCATGTGCTTGAGGAAGCCGGCGACGGCATCGAAGCTGCCGAGCCCGGCGACGGCCATGTTGGTCGAGAGCGGCTTCTCGCGCAGTCGTAGCACGAGGCGCGTGATCACGCCGAGCGTGCCCTCCGAGCCGATGAACAGGTGCTTGAGGTCGTAGCCGGCGTTGTTCTTGATGAGCGGGTTGAGCGAGGACACGACCGTGCCGTCGGCGAGCACCGCCTCGAGGCCGAGCACCATGTCGCGCATCATACCGTAGCGGATGACGCGGTTGCCGCCGGCGTTGGTGGCCGCATTGCCACCGAGCGTCGCTGTACCGCGCGCGCCGAGATCGAGCGGAAAGGCGAGGCCGTGCGGCTCGACCGCGTCCTGCAGCGCCTGCAGCACGACGCCGGCCTGCACGGTCGCCGTGCGCTGCAGCGGGTCGATGTCCTCGATCGCGCGCATGCGCTCGAGCGACAGGATCACTTCGTCGGGCCCGGCATCGGCGCCGTGCACGAGACCCGTCAGCCCGCCCTGTGTGACGACGCCGACGCGGTGGTCGTGGCACCAGCGCAGCACGCTCGCCACGTCCGCGGTGCTCGCCGGCCGCACGAGCGCCGCCGCGCGCAGCCGGTCGGGTCGCCAGACGCCGGCCGAGCGGGTGGCGACCTCGGCCGCATCGAGCACCGCACCCTCGCCGACCAGTCCCCGCAACGCCTCGGCCACGTTCACCGGCGGGCTCACGAGATCACGCTCACTGCATCACGCTCACTGGAATACGCCCGTGGGATGGCCCGCAACGGATCGCGCCCGCACGATCACGGTCATGCGATCACAGCCTCGATCAGCCGCGGGCCCTGCTGCGCCATCGCGGAGGCGTACTGCGCGGCGAAGTCCTCACAGCTCGTGGCGCGGCTCGCCTCGACCCCGAGGCCACTCGCGATTCGCGTCCAGTCCATCTCCGGGTCGTGCAGGTCGAGCATCGACAGCGCGCGCGCGCCCACAGCGCCGATGCCCACGCGCTTGAGCTCGATGTTCAGGATCGCGTACGAGCGGTTGGCATAGATGACCGTCGTGACGTCGAGCCGCTCGCGCGCCATGGTCCACAGCGCCTGCAGCGTGTAGGCCGCGCCGCCGTCCGCCTGCGGGCAGATCACCTTGCGGGCGGGCGCCGCGAGCGCCGCGCCGACCGCGAGCGGTAGCCCCTGGCCGATCGACCCGCCGGCCAGCGGCAGGTGCGTGTGCGGCCGGGCGCGCGCCAGGCTCATGAGCAGCGGGAACCCCCCGGTCGCCGCCTCCTCGGCATAGATGACGTTGTCGGGAGTCAGGCGCGCGATGACCTGCGCCACGCCGGCCGCCGTCAGCGCGCCACCCGGCAGGTCCGGCAGCGAGAGCGGCATGCGCACGGCCGGCTGCGGCGGCGCGCCGAGCGCGGCGGCCAGGTCCTTGAGCGCGCGCACGCCGTCCTCGTGCGGCTCGGCCAGATGGCTGAAGACGCACGACTCCGGCGCGCACGAGCTCGGCTTGCCGGGATAGGCGAAGAACGACACGGGCGGCTGCGCGCCGACCAGGACGATCTGCTCGAGGCCCTGCAGGAACGCGACGATCTGCTCGGCGAAATACGGGATGCGCTCGACCGGTACGCGGCCGGCACCCTGCTCGCTATGGGGCGCAAAGGTGTCGCACAGGATCCGCACGCCGGTCTTCGCCTGGACCCGTCCGGCCGCCTCGAGCCCCGCCTCCTGCAGCACCCTGCCACGCAACAGCAGCGCGGATTTCCGGCCGTTGGCCAGCAGGCGCGCGACGTCCTCGATCGCGGCGGCGCCGACCACCGCCGGGCCGATGTCAGGCAGCGGCCCGGCGGCGCGTTCCGCCGGGTTCCAGGCGGCGTCGGCCGGCAGGATCAGCGTCGCGATGCCGCCCGGCGCGGCCCGCGCCGCCTGCACGGCACGCGCCGCGTCGCCGGCGACCGTCGCGGCGCTGCGCGTTTCGCAGATCCACGACGACACCGGGCGCGCGAAGCCAACGACGTCGGAGCTCAGCGGCGCGTCGCACTGCCGGTGATAGGTGGCGTGATCGCCCACCACGTTGACGATCGGCGTCGCGGCCCGGCGCGCGTTGTGCAGGTTGGCGAGGCCGTTGGCGAGACCGGGACCCAAGTGCAGCAGCGTCGCGGCCGGCCGGCCGGCGATCCGGCCGTAGCCGTCCGCTGCGCCGGTGGCCACGCCCTCGAACAGGCACAGCACCGGCCGGATGCCACCGATCGAATCGAGGGCCGCGACGATGTGCAGCTCCGAGGTGCCCGGGTTGGCGAAGCAGACCTCGATCCCGCAATTGAGGAGCGTCTGCGCCAGCGACTGCGCACCGTTCATCTGTCCGCTCATGACGCGTTGTGACACAACGGTCGGGCGGGCGCCAGCCCCCGGCGCCGCGAGCCGCCGGCACGGCGTGTCGCCGGCGCCGCGATCAGGCTTTCTTGGCGGCCGCGGTCACCGCCGCCGGCAGTGCGGTGCCCGCGTGGTGGTCGTGATGGTGGCTCAGGACGCGCCGGAAGCGCGGCGACAGCCACTGCTCGAGGTCGTCGACGTAGGTGAACATCGCCGGCACGATTACGAGCGTCAGGAAGGTCGAGGTGATGATGCCGCCGATGACCGCGATGGCCATCGGCGCACGGAACGAGGAGTCGCCGCCGAAGCCGAAGGCGATCGGGATCATGCCGGCGATCATCGCGACGCTCGTCATGACGATCGGTCGCGCCCGCTTGTGGCCCGACTCGGTCAGCGCCGTCAGGCGGTCCTTGCCGGCGCGCATCTCCTCGATCGCGAAGTCGACGAGGAGGATCGAGTTCTTCGCGACGATGCCCATGAGCATCAGAATCCCGATGACGGCCGGCATCGAGAACGGCTTGCCGGTCGCGAGCAGCGCGGCGACCGCGCCGCCAAGCGCGAGCGGCAGGGCCGACAGGATCGTGAGCGGCTGGAAGACGCGCGCGAACAGCAGCACGAGCACCGCGAACACCATGAGCACGCCGGCGCCGATCGCGAGCGCGAAGTTGGTCATCATCTCCTGCATGAACTCGAGGTCGCCGACCGGTACGAGCCGCACGCCCTGCGGCAGCTTCTTGAGCGCCGGCAGCGCATAGACCTTGTCGGTCGCCGAGCCGAGCGCCACGCCGGGCGCCAGGTCGGAATCGATCGCGAGGCGCCGGCTCTGGTTGTAGCGGCGCACGGTTGTCGGGCCGGCGCCGAAACTGAAGTCCGCGACCGACTTGAGCGGCACGGCGCCGCCGCCGGCGGTCGGCACGGGCAGGTTCTCGAGCGTGGCGAGATCCTGGCGCGAGGCCTCGCGCAGGCTGACGCGGATCGGCACCTGCCGGTCGCTGAGCGAGAACTTGGCGGCGTTCTGCGGGATGTCGCCGAGCGTCGCGATGCGGATCGTCTGGCTGATCGACTGCACGGTGACGCCGAGCTCGGCCGCCTGGTCGAGCCGCGGCTTGATGACGATCTCCGGCCGCGGCAGGTCGCCGTTGATGCGCGGCTCGCGCAGCTCCTTGAGGCCGCGCATTTCCTCCACGACCTTGCGCGCGCTCGCGTCGACCAGCGATGCGTCGTCACCCGTGATGTAGAGCGTGAGGTCGCGGCCGGTGCCGGCGCCGCTCTGCGCGGCGAACTGCACGCGCGCGTCCGGGATCGCGCGCAGCTCCGGCGTGACCTGGTCCTCCCACTCCTTCTGCGACTGCGAGCGCTTGCCCGGCGGCACCAGCGAGACGTACAGGTTCGCCTTGCGAATCTGGCCGTCCTCGGCCGCGCCGATCGACTCGACCACGTCCGTCACTTCCTTGTGGCGCCGGATCAGTGCGGTCGTGAGCGCCGAGACGCGCGCCGTTTCCTCGAGCCGCACGCCGGGCGGCAGCTCGATCGAGACCTGGCTGCTCGAGAAATCGTCAGCAGGAACGAAAGCCTTGGGGATCAGTACGAGACCGGCGATCGATAACAGGAAGAACAGGCCACCGGCGGCCATGGTCCGGCCGCGGCGGTGCACGCAGCGCTGCAGCCAGCTGAGGTAGCGCGCCATCAGCGGGCCGTCCAGGTGCGCCTTGACGCCGCCCTCGGGGCGCAGCGTGAAGGCCGCGATCACGGGCGTGATGAGCCGCGCGACCAGCAGCGAGAAGAACACGGCCGCCGCGACCGTCAGGCCGAACTGCTTGAAGTACTGCCCCGTAATGCCGCTCATGAAGCTGACCGGCAGGAATACCGCGATGATCGTCGCCGAGGTCGCGACGACCGCGAGGCCGATCTCGTCGGCGGCATCGAGCGCCGCCTGGTATGGCGTCTTGCCCATGCGCATGTGCCGCACGATGTTCTCGATTTCGACGATCGCGTCGTCGACGAGCACCCCAGCGACCAGCGACAGCGCGAGCAGGCTGACACCGTTCAGCGTGAAGTCCATGAACTGCATGAAGAAGAAGGTCGGGATCGCCGACAGCGGGATCGCGAGCGCCGAGATCGCCGTCGCACGCCAATCGCGCAGGAAGAACCAGACGACCATAACCGCGAGGATCGAGCCCTCGATGAGTGCGCTGATCGACGACTCGAAGCTCTGCCGCGTGTGGTCGACCGTCGTGAACACCTGCTTGATCGCGACACCCGGCGTCTCCTGGCCGATCTTGGCGAGCTCGGCGTGCACCTTGTCGAGCGTCGTGACGTCGGAGGAACCCTTCGACTTGAAGACCCCGAAGGTGGTCGCGGGCCGGCCGTTCAGGCGCGAGATCGCGCGCACCTCGGCCACACCGTCGGACACGTCGGCGATGTCGGCCAGGCGCGCGACGCGTCCGCCCGCGACGTGGATCTGGGTCGCGCCGAGCTCGGCGGCGCTGCGCGCGCCGCCGAGCACGCGGATCGACTGCTCGCCGCCCGCGACCTGCGCGCGGCCGCCGGGCGCGTCGAGGTTGAGCGAGCGTATCTCCTGGTTGACCTGCACGGCCGTGATGCCGAGCGCCTGCATGCGCGCGGGATCGAGCTCGACGCGGATCTCGCGGTCCACGCCACCGCCACGCGCAACCTGGGCGACGCCGTTGAGCGCGAGTAGCCGCTTGGTCACGGCGTTGTCGACGAACCAGCTCAGCTGCTCGGGCGTGAACGAGGTCGTGCTGACGGCGAAGTACGCGATCGCGCCACCCTCGACGTCCTCGCGCTGCACGGTCGGCTCCTCGATGCCCTCGGGCAGCTGGCTGCGCACCTTGGCGACAGCGTCGCGCACGTCGTTCAGTGCGCGGTCGATCGGCGTGCCGATCTGGAACTCGATGAACACGAGTGCCTGGCCCTCGATCGCGCGCGAGGTAATGTTGCGCACGTTGCCAATGCTCGCGACGCCGCCCTCGATCTTCTGCAGGATCTGGGTCTCCATCTCGGTCGGCGCCGCGCCGGGCTGCAGCACGGACACCTGCACGAGCGGGAAGGCGATGTCCGGCATGAGGTTGATCGGCAGGCGCACGAAGGCGACGATGCCGACGAAGGTCAGCACGACGAACAGCACGACCGGCGAGATCGGGTGGCGGATCGCCCAGGCCGAGGCGTTCCTCATTGCGGCACGGCGTCCGTGATGCGCACGAACTCGCCTTCGCGCAGGAAGGCGGCCGCCGTCGTGATCACGCGCTCGCTGCCATCGAGGCCCGCCGTGATCACGATGCCGCCGGCCTCGGCGCCGCCGAAGCGCACGGCGCGGCGCACGACACGATTATCAGGGCCCGCGATCAGCACGTAGTTGCCCTGCGCGTCGGCGAGCACGGCCGTCTGCGGCACGACCGGGTGCATGCCGCGCGCGACCAGGACCTCCGCACGCGCGAACGCGCCGGGCCGCAGGTCGGGATGCGGCGCGAGTGCGATGCGCACCTCGCCGAGCCGCGTCTGCGGGTCGATGACCGCGCCGAGCAAGCGCACCTTGCCCGCGAACGGCTCGGCCACGCCGGTCAGGCGCACCTCGGCCGCCTGGCCGAGCCGTTCGCGGGCAAGGTGCGCTTGCTC
>Ga0075017_100003363_pt1 | contig 10042 bp, 6 predicted proteins | sample AleBraG_ABR_2012_FD_71475 | JGI IMG/M metagenome (GOLD analysis project Ga0075017, IMG submission 71475) | Freshwater sediment microbial communities in response to fracking from Pennsylvania, USA - Alex Branch Run_MetaG_ABR_2012 | ecosystem: Environmental > Aquatic > Freshwater > Creek >... | reverse complement strand
GGCCACGATGAGGTCGAGGTTCTGTCGGACCGAGACGACCTCTGGCGTCATGGTCACGTCGCTTCCCCAGGCGCCGATCTTCATGCTGCCGTCTTTGTAGATGACCGCGGACGCGGCCCCTACACGGAGTGGGACGATGACCTTGCCATCGGTGTAGTACCCGCCGTTGGCATCCTGCATGCGGAAGCCGGCGTTGAACGCGCTCACAAGCGAGTTCGCCGGCGTTGGCGACTGGATCGGCGCGGTGTAGCGGTAGGGGCCGCCCCCGGGGACGTAGCTGCCCGAGTAGAGCGTGGCGCTGAGCAGCTTGGGATCCATCCAGGCGATGCCGACCACGAAGCTGGTGTGGACGTTGTCAGGACGGACGTAGGTCTCGTAGATGGCGTAGCAGTTGGCCACAAGCCGCCCGGCAGGCTGCCAGACGCCCTCGTTGGCAGTCTGAGGCTGGGCAGGAGAGATGACCCGAGGAGGGACCGCAAGCGCGTCGGGGCAGCTCGACGCCACCGCTCCTCGCTGCGTCTTGGCGCCCACGTTGAAGGCCCCCTTGGCCGGCTTGCCACCCTTGGGCGGCTGGTGGTGGGCGTACCACTGCTGCTCCATCCAGGTCACGGCGAAGCCCATGCCGTGATCTCGCCCCCACTCGGCGAAGCGCGCCGAGTACGAGCTGCCAAAGCTCGGGTTGGTCAGCGCTCCGACCAGGGAGATCGAGACCCAGATGAAGAGGATGAGGAAGACGCTGAGGATGCCGGCGATGATGCGGCGGCGGCGGTAGATCTCTGCCTTGGTCCTGCGCTTCCGGCCGCGGCCACCACCTCGGCCGCCCCCCACCGAGCCGGCCGATCCCCGTCCGGGTGGCCGCCCAGAGCCGCCACGCCCCTGGCCCGCAGCAGGGCGGGTCGAGGCGATGCGCCTGGAGCGTGCGGGACCCTGCGCGCGGGCGTGCGCGGGCGTGCGGGAATCAGCCATTGAACTGCCATTCTTCCACCCCTCAGCGTGGAGTTGGATGAGGGCGCGGGGCTCCCTCAGGCCTTCTTCAGGGGCGCCATCGACAGCATCAGGGTCTTGTCGCCCACGCTGGGGAAACGAACCGTGGCCGTCGTCCGGTCGCCCTCTCCAGCCACCGAAAGAACCTGGCCCTGGCCCCAGCGCTCATGGAGCACAAGATCTCCCGGCGAAAGGCCGAGCAGATGAGCCCCTGAGCTGGTCGGGGCCTCTCGGCGGCCCTGCTGGCCGCTGCCGAAGACCTGACCGCCCTCCTCATCGTCGTGACGCTTCGAACGAGGCAGCTCCCAGGGAGCGTCGCTCGAGGAAGAGCCCGACGAGCTCCAGGAGCCCGCCGTCGAGCCGCTGGGGCGGCGCGGCGAGGTCACCAGGCCAACGTCGGTGATGAGCTCGGAGGGGATCTCCGACAAGAAGCGCGAGGGGATGTTGTGGCTCGTCTGGCCCCAGAGGTTTCGGGTCCATGCGTGGGTGACGGCCAGATGACGTCGAGCTCGCGTGATCCCCACATAGGCCAGCCGACGCTCCTCCTCGAGCTCTGTGGGATCCGAGAGCGAGCGGAAGTGCGGGAAGACCCCGTCCTCGAGGCCGATCAGGAAGACCGCTGGGTATTCGAGGCCTTTGGCGATGTGCAAGGTCATCAGCGAGACCCGCGTCGTCGTGTCGTCGATCTGGTCCGAGTCGGCGACCAGCGCCACGGTCGAGAGGAACTCGTCGAGGGTCTCATAGGACGCCGCGACCCCCACCAGCTCGGCAAGGTTCTCGAGCCGACCCTCGGCCTCATGGCTCCGCTCGGCCTCGAGCTCGGCCCGGTAGCCGGTCATCTCGCAGATCAGATCCACCAGCTCTCCCGGACCGGCCGCTTCCATCTCGATCCGCAGCTCGTCCAAGAGCAGTGCCAGACTGCTCGCGCCCCGCAAGGACTTGCCCGTCAGGCCGACCTCTTCGGCGCGGCTCAGGGCCTGACCGAAGCTCATGCCATGGATCGCGGCGTAGGCGCCGATCTTGGCGACCGAGGTCGCCCCGATCCCCCGCTTGGGCACGTTGACGACCCGGCGAGCAGAGACCTCGTCGGCCGGGTTGGCCAGGAGTCGCACATAGGCGAGCATGTCCTTGACCTCTCGGCGGTCGTAGAAGCGGGTGCCGCCGATGACCTTGTAGGGGACCCTGGCGCGCACCAGCTCCTCTTCGAGGACCCGACTCTGGGCGTTGGTGCGGTAGAAGACGGCCACGTCGCCGTGGTCGAGGCCCTCCGAGGAGCGCAGCCGGGCGATCTCCGAGGCGATCCAGGCCGCCTCGTCGTGCTCGTCCTCGGCCCGATAGCGCGTGATCTGGGGCCCGGCTCCATCGGTGGTGAACAGCCGCTTGTCTTTGCGACCGGGGTTGTGGGCGATCACGGCGTTCGCGGCGTCGAGGATCGTCTGGGTCGAGCGGAAGTTCTGCTCCAGCATGATCGTCGTGGCGTCGTCGAAGGTCTCCTCGAAGTCGAGGATGTTGCGGATGTCCGCCGCCCGGAAGCGATAGATGGACTGGTCGGAGTCCCCCACCACGCAGACGTTGCGATACTTCGCCCCGAGCAGGAGCACCAGCTCGTTCTGCGCACGGTTCGTGTCTTGGAACTCATCGACCAAGATGTGGCGAAAGCGCTCCTGGTAGCCCTCGAGCACGTCGGGACAGCTCCTGAGCAGCACGACCATCTGCATCAGGAGATCGTCGAAATCCATGGCGTTCGACGCCTTCAACCGCCGCTGGTACTCGGCATAGACCTCAGCGATGCGCCGCCGATACGGATCGGCTGCGCCCAAGACATCATCGGCGAAGGCCGCCGAGTCGAGCAGCTCCGCTTTGGCTTGGGAGATCACCGCTGCCACCGATCGCGGCGGCAGCTTCTTTGCATCGATGTTGAGGTCCCCCATGACCAGCTCCAAGAGCCGACGAGCGTCGAGGGCGTCGTAGACGGTGAAGCTCGGCTCGTAGCCGATCCGCGTGGCGTTGGCCCGCAGCAGGCGCAGACAGGCTGAGTGGAAGGTGGCAACCCACATGCGCTTGGCTGTCGGTCCGACGAGGTCGATGACGCGGCTTCGCATCTCCTCGGCCGCCTTGTTGGTGAAGGTGATGGCCAGGATCTCGAAGGGCCGGGCGTCACCGGTCGCCAGCAGATGGGCGATGCGACGGGTCAGCACCCGGGTCTTGCCTGACCCCGCTCCCGCGATCACCAGCAGCGGGCCACCTCGGTGGACCACGGCCCTCGCCTGCGGCTCGGTCAGCCCCTCGAGCAGCTCGGCAGGATCCCGCGAGACCGAACCGAGCTCGACCATCGGTTCGTAGTCGCCGGTGGCCTTGAGGCTGCTGCGCTCCTCAGCCAGGCCGGGGAGATCGAAGGCGAGGGGCTCGGAGCCGCTCACTCCCACTCGATGGTGCCCGGCGGCTTCGACGTGACGTCCAGCGCCACGCGATTCACCCCGTCCACCTCGTTGATCAGTCGGTTGGCGATGGTCTCGACAAGGTCATAGGGAAGGCGGGCCCAGTCGGCTGTCATCGCGTCGTCCGAGGTCACGGCTCTGATCACGATCGGGTAGGCATAGGTTCGGCCGTCACCCATGACGCCGACCGTGCGCACTGCCGGCAGTACTGCGAAGGACTGCCAGAGCTCGCGATACAGCCCCGCCTTTCGGATCTCGTCGACCACCACGGCGTCAGCGTTTCGCAGGATCTCAGCCCGCTCGGGGGTCACCTCGCCCACGATGCGCACGGCGAGACCTGGACCGGGGAAGGGCTGGCGCCAGACGATGTGCTCGGGCAGACCCAGCTCCTCGCCAACAGCGCGCACCTCATCTTTGAAGAGCGCCCGAAGCGGCTCGCAGAGCTCGAAGTCGAGATCCTCGGGAAGGCCGCCCACGTTGTGGTGGCTCTTGATGTTGGCAGCATGACCGGAGCCGGATTCGATGACGTCTGGATAGAGCGTGCCTTGAACGAGGTACTTGGGTCCCTCGTCCCCGCTGCCGGCGCCGAGATCCCGGGCGACCTCCTCGAAGATCCGGATGAACAGCTCACCGATGATCTTGCGCTTGCGCTCCGGATCGACCACCCCGGCCAACGCGTCGAAGAAGCGATCGGCAGCCTTCACGTGGATGAGCTCGACATGGAACTGGTTGCGAAAGGTGTCTTCGACCTGTGCGCCCTCGTTGGCCCGCATCAGTCCGGTGTCAACGAAGACGCAGACGAGCTGGTCGCCAACCGCCTTGTGCACCATGGCGGCCGCCACCGCAGAATCCACGCCCCCGCTCAGTGCGCAGAGGACCTTGTTCCCGCCCACCTGCGCCCGGATCTTGGCCACCTCGGTCTCGATGATCGAGATGTTGGTCCAGGTCGGAGCGATGCCAGCCAGATCGTGGAGGAAGGTCACCAAGAGGTCGTGGCCCCGCTCGGTGTGCAGCACCTCAGGGTGGAACTGGACGGCGTAGCGACCGCGCTCGACGTCGGCGAAGGCGGCCACCGGCGCCTCGGGCGTCGAGGCCAGCGACACCGACCCGGGCGGCGGCTCGGTGATCGAGTCGCCGTGGCTCATCCAGACGGTGGCCTTGTCAGGCCAGGCTTCGAGCAAGGTCGAGCTGCGTTCGAGACTCAGCTCGGTGCGCCCGTACTCGCCTCGTCCGGTGGCCGTGACGGTGCCACCAAGGTCGCGCGCCATGAGCTGCGCGCCATAGCAGATGCCGAGGATCGGGATCCCCAGCTCGTAGATGGCCGGGTCGAGGCGCATCGAGCTGTCCTCGTAGACCGAGGCGGGCCCGCCCGACAAGATGATCGCTGCCGGGGCTCGCTCGGCGATCTCCGCCGCGCTGATCGTGTGCTGGACGATCTCTGAGTAGACGTGCGCCTCGCGGACGCGCCGGGCGATGAGCTGCGCGTACTGCGCTCCGAAGTCGACGACGAGGGCCGTGGAGCCTGTCTGGCTCAATGGCCCATGCCGACGCCCTGCGAGCGCTGCAGGTCCTTGCCCTCGGTCTGCAGCGAGGGAGCCACCATGACCTCAGCCTTCTGGAACTCCTTGACGGTCTCGAAGCCGCAGGTGGCCATCGACGTGCGGAGCGCACCGAAGAGGTTCATCCGACCATCGTTCTGGTGAGCGGGACCGAGGAGGATCTCGGCGAGCGAGCCACGTACCTGGGTCTTGACCCGCGTACCCCTTGGCAGCGTCGGGTGGAAGGTGGCCATGCCCCAGTGGTTCCCCGGCGCTGGCGCCTCGGTGGCCGAGCTGAGCGGCGAGCCGAGCATCACGGCATCGGCGCCACAGGCGATGGCCTTGGCGACGTCACCGCCCTTCGACATGCCGCCGTCGGCGATCACGTGGACGTAGACCCCGGTCTCGTCGAGGTGGCGCATGCGCGCTCCGGCGACATCGGCGATGGCGGTGGCTTGCGGAACGCCGAGGCCGAGGACGCCTCGGGTGGTGCAGGCGTTGCCGGGGCCCACCCCGACCAGGACCCCGACCGCACCGGTGCGCATGAGGTGGAGGCCGGCCTGGTAGCTGGCACAGCCGCCGACGATGGTCGGGATGTCGAACTCGCGGATGAAGCGCTTGAGGTTGAGCGGCTCGGCGGTCTTCGACACGTGCTCGGCTGATACGACAGTTCCCTGGATCACCAGGATGTCGAGCTCTGCCTCGGCGATGGCCGCGGCCATGAAGTCGGTGCGCTGCGGCGTGACCGAGGCGGCCGAGGTGATGCCGGCCTCGTTGAGCTCGACGATGCGCTGGGTGACGAGCTCGAGCTTGATGGGCTCTTCGTACATCTGCTGCATCCGGCCGGTGGCCTTGTCGTTGTCGAGCTCCATGATCTCGGCGAAGAGCGGGAGCGGGTCCTCGTAGCGGGTCCACAGGCCCTCGAGGTTGAGCACGCCAAGGCCGCCAAGGCGACCAAGCTCGATCGCAGTCGCGGGGCTGACGACCCCATCCATGGCCGAGCCGAGAACGGGCAGCGCGAAGTGGAACGCATCGATGTCCCAGGAGACGTCGACGTCCTCGGGGTCACGGGTCCGGCGGGAGGGGACGATGGCGATGTCATCGAACCCGTAGGCCTGGCGACCCGACTTGTAGATCCCGATCTCGACCTCTGCCATAGCGAATGCCCTCCACCTCGTGCTCGGAACGAAGTCGTTGGGCCGACCCTCCAACGATGCCCCAGCCTACCCGGCCGGACAGGTCGGTCCGGCCCCGGCTCAGGGCTCGGGAGCCAGCTCGACCCCGAGGGTCAGGCAGAGCAGATCGACCAGGAGCCGACCGGTCGCTCCCCAGATCATCTCGCCTGAGATCTCGAAGAACCAGAGCGGGAAGCTGCCGTCCGTCGAGCGCGGCGAGGGTCGCTCGGGTCGCCGCCAGCGCTCCTCGTGGAAGACCCCCTCGACGAGCAGATCCGTGAGGGCGACGTCGAAGACCCGCTCGACCTCGGCGGGAGCGGCGACAAGGCTCGGTCGGCCGGCGAGGGTCCCGACCACCGGGGCGATCAGCGAACCCGAGGCCAGGGTGACGATGGGGTGGAGATGGGCGGCGACCTCGACGAGATCGGGCTGCAGCGCGACCTCTTCGAGCGCCTCTCGGAGCGCTGCCCCCACCACGCCCTCGCCGCCGTCGATCCGGCCGCCCGGGAAGCTGACCTCGCCCCGGTGGTTGCGCAGCTGGTCAGAGCGTCGCGTGAGGACCACGTGGGCTCCGTGGTCATCGTCGAAGAGGGCGATGAGCACCGCCGAGTGGCGGAGGCCCGGTCCGGCGGGGCGGCCGTCCAGTACCTCGAGATCGGCATCACGCGGCGTTGGAAGACCGTCGGGTGCCCCGCCGAGGCCAGCGGAGCGCAGAGCGGCGATCACCTCTGCGACCTCGATGCGTCGACTCCCGAGGTCGTTGAGCATCGACCAGGGGGCAGGGCGGCCAGGCCGCCATCCCTCCGGCCGGGGGATCAGCTGGGGATAGGAGGGGGCCACTCGACGAAGGCTATGGCGAAGGGGCGCCGGGCAGTCGCGCCCCAGACGCGGCACCGGCCGGGGCGCCCATCCGAGAGAAGTCGGAGGAACGGCCCGGCCGGTGCCAGATCGCTGCAGCGGGAGCTGCGAGCTACATCATCCCGCCCATGCCACCCATGCCGCCCATGCCGGCCATGGCCGCCGCTGCGGCGGCATCGCCAGCCTCATCAGGCTTGTCGGCCACGAGGGCCTCGGTGGTGAGCAGCAGTGCGGCGATGGAGGCTGCGTTCTGGAGGGCTGACCGGGTCACCTTGGCCGGGTCGATGACGCCCGCCTTGACCAGGTCGACGATCTCGCCGGTGGCGGCGTTGAGGCCGTTGGAACCCTTGGCCTTCTCGACGTCGCGCACCATGACCTCGCCCTGGAGCCCCGCATTCTGCGCGATGTGGCGCAGGGGGGAGGTCAGAGCATCGCTGACGATCTTGGCGCCGGTGGCCTCATCGCCCTCGAGGGTCTCGACCAGGGCCAGGACCGCCGTGCGGCTGCGCACGAGTGCCGTGCCGCCGCCGGCGACGATTCCTTCGTCGATGGCGGCCCGAGTGGCGCTGAGGGCGTCCTCGATGCGGTGCTTCTTCTCCTTGAGCTCGACCTCGGTGGCTGCACCGACCTTGACGACGGCGACGCCGCCGGCCAGCTTGGCGAGGCGCTCCTGGAGCTTCTCGCGGTCCCAGTCCGAATCGGTGTCGTCGATCTGGCGCTTGATCTGCGCCACGCGGCCGGCCACTGCTGCGGTCTCGCCGCCACCTTCGATGATGGTGGTGGCGTCCTTGGTCACGATGACGCGACGAGCAGAGCCGAGCAGGTCGAGCGTGGTGGTCTCCAGCTTGAGTCCTACCTCCTCGGCAATGACCTCAGCGCCCGTCAAGATCGCCATGTCCTGGAGCATCTCCTTGCGGCGCTCGCCGAAGCCGGGAGCCTTGACCGCCACGGAGCTGAAGGTGCCGCGGATCTTGTTGACGACGAGCGTGGCCAGGGCCTCGCCCTCGATGTCCTCAGCGATGATCAGCAGCGTCTTGCCCGACTGCATGACCTTCTCGAGCACGGGGACCATGTCGGAGACCGCACTGATCTTCGAGTTCACGAAGAGCAGGTACGGGTCCTCGAGGATGGCCTCCTGGCGCTCAGGGTCGGTGACGAAGTACGGCGAGAGGAAGCCCTTGTCGAACTGCATGCCCTCGGTGAGCTCGAGCTCGAGGCCGAAGGTGTTGGACTCCTCGACCGTCACCGTGCCGTCCTTGCCCACCTTGTCGATGGCGTCGGCGAGGATCTCCCCGATGAGCGGGTCAGCGGCCGAGATCGAGGCGACCTGGGCGATCTCCTCTTTGCCGCCGACCTCGGTGGCCTGCTTGGCGATCGAGGCGACGGCCGCGGCGACGGCCTTCTCGATGCCGCGCTTGAGACCGGTCGGGTTCGCACCGGCGGCCACGTTGCGCAGGCCCTCCTTGATGAGAGCCTGAGCCAGAACGGTTGCCGTCGTGGTGCCGTCACCGGCCACGTCGTTGGTCTTGGTGGCGACCTCCTTGACGAGCTGCGCTCCCATGTTCTCGAAGGGGTCGTCGAGCTCGATCTCTCGGGCGATCGACACACCATCATTGGTGATGGTCGGCGCGCCGAAGGACTTGCCGATCACGACGTTGCGGCCCTTCGGGCCGAGGGTCACCTTGACGGTGTCGGCCAGCTTGTCGACGCCAGCCTCGAGGCCACGGCGTGCAGCCTCGTCGAACTTCAGGATCTTGGACATGTTCTCTCCAGGGGTGAGACGGAGGGGTCGTCGACCTCGCCCTGGCGCTCGGGCGCCGAGGGCGGGCCGGCCGGCCCGATGGATGGGGCTACTTCGACAGCGTCGCGAGCACGTCGCGGCCGGTGAGGATCAAGAGGTCCTCGCCGTCCACCGTGATCTCGGTGCCGCCGTACTTCGAGTAGACGACGGTGTCGCCGACGGCGACCTCGAGGGGGATGAGATCGCCGGTCTGGTCCGAGCGACGGCCGGGGCCGACGGCGAGAACCTCGCCCTGCTGGGGCTTCTCCTTGGCGGTGTCGGGGATGACGAGGCCCGAGGCCGTGGTCTCCTCGGACTCGCTCGGGCGGACCACGATCCGGTCGTCGAGGGGCTGCAGATTCATCAGAGGGTCTCCTTGGAGCTGATTGGCACTCTAACCTTGCGACTGCCAAGTTAGCAGACGTTCCCCGCGAGTGCCAAGAGCACTCCGCCCTCTTGCTTGGCCTGCTCGGTAGGCTCCGGCCAGCCTGAGACCGAGGAGCCCCCGATGGCCACCGCCAAGCCCACCAAGAAGAAGGTCAGCACGCGTCCCGGCCGACCGAGGACGGCAGTCCGAAAGCGGGCGACCGACGTCAGCCTCGTCCGCAGATCTCGCCGCACGGTCCCCCGCCGGGTTCCCTGGGAGCACCTCGGCCACCCCTCCACCGGCGTGGTGGTCACCGGTGGCGCGAGCGGCATCGGCGAGGCCTGTGCCCACCACCTGGCCGAGGCGGGCCGCCCGGTGGCCATCTGGGACATCGACGCGATCGGTGCGCTCAGGGTGGCCGGCGAGTGCGGCGAGCGCTACAAGGTCCCCACGCTCGGGATCGGCGTGGACGTCGCTGACTCGAGCTCGATCGGCGAGAAGATCCAAGAAACCCTCAGCGTCCTCGGACCCATCGGCGGCCTCCTGCACGCCGCAGGGGTCTCTGCTGCCGCCCAGATCACCGACATGGACGACGCGACCTGGGATGCCTGCCTCGACGTGAACCTCCGCGCCGCGGCGATCCTGACCAAGGAGCTCAGCCCCTGGTTGATCCGGGCCAACCCCGGCTCCGCCATCGTCTACGTCTCGTCGATCGAGGCCTTCTTCGGCCATGACTTCCTCCCTGCCTACGCGGCGTCCAAGGCGGGGCTGCTCGGACTCACCCGCTCGGCCTGCCACACCCTCGGGCCGCAGGGGATCCGGGTGAACTCGGTCTGCCCTGGCGCCGTCGACACCCCGATGCTGGCGCCCCTCTTGGAGATCGAAGGGGTGCGGGCCGGCCT
>Ga0075017_100003362_pt1 | contig 10043 bp, 9 predicted proteins | sample AleBraG_ABR_2012_FD_71475 | JGI IMG/M metagenome (GOLD analysis project Ga0075017, IMG submission 71475) | Freshwater sediment microbial communities in response to fracking from Pennsylvania, USA - Alex Branch Run_MetaG_ABR_2012 | ecosystem: Environmental > Aquatic > Freshwater > Creek >... | reverse complement strand
GTGCTCGTCGGTGACCAGGGTCGACGAAAGGGAACCACTGCTGAAAACTACCTCAGCGCCAACAATCGCCGCGCCAGTCTGATCGGTGACCACGCCGGAGATCTGGCGGGACGCCGAACCCTGGGCGAACAGCGCCAGCGGCGCCGCCAGGCAAAGCAACCAGATCAACAGGATTAGCAGCGTGAGCGATGTCCCCCGAAACGAAGGCAGCCGATGAGAAAGCAGGATGATCCCCCCTGGTTCGAACCCGCGAGCCAAAGATGACTTAGACTCAATGTACCGAAAAATCACCCTGGATCATACATGACCGTACCGTGGCCGCTCTCCGCGCGACTGCACTTTTGGCTGTGGCATCCACTGCACTCGAGAGCTGCGTAAGGTGCCCCAAAACTTCGAGGATTTTGTTCATTCTCGCCTACCGCCAACATTCGTCCCTCATAGACTGCAACGGTTTTCATCTTGGGGTCGTAAGGTCTGCGTCGCCTCCACATCAACTCCTGTTGCATCAATTACTTACATAATATCTCTTGGGCATGTCGATTGCCCCTCGATTTAGGCGCATCGGAGCGTGGCTAGCCACTGCGCTTCGCGAGGGGAAACGAGCAACATGCCGCTTCGCAGACTGTGGTTTCTTATCTGGATGCTTTCCGTGCCAGCCCTGTGCCTCGCCTCGATCGGGTCCGTTCTAGGGCAGATTGGAGGCGGTCAGGTTTCGCTGGCTGAGCGGGAACATCACCTGTGGATTTCGGCGGTGCACGACTCGGAATTCGCCGCTATGACCCACCCTACCGCTCGGGCCGAATGCGGAGCCGTACAGCCTCCGCAGGCGCTGGCTACGCCCGATCCCTTGCTGGACGAAACCGAGTTGAATTCGAAAGTAAGCGTCAGCTTCATTATTGGGACTGACGGCCGAGTGCATAGCGCCCTGATTCTGGAGAGCGCCGGGCCCAACGAAGACCGTACCATCCTTGATGCGGTGCGCTTCTGGCGCTATCGTCCCGCCCTGTGCAATGGTGTACCAACCGAGGCAGAGGCCAAGGTGGAGTTTTCCAGTCGCTAGGAAAATTTTCGACTAGAATGAGCGAGGCCGGTACTCGTCCCAGGCTGGGTGCTGGGATAAGGCCGGAAAGCGGGGACGCGGGCAGGCATGAATGATCCCAAACTGGTCGCTCAATCACCGCTTGCTCAATCTAAGACTGCCGTGCTCCGGGCCATGCAGCAATTCGCCCTGGAGCAAAGCGTGGAAGAATCCGTGAAAGTAACCTCTGAACCTGAAAGCGCGGGCCGGCAGACTTGTACCTCTTGCGGAAGCGCAAATCGTAAGGGAAACAGCTTCTGCGCCAACTGCGGCGTCCCTTTGCAGAAAGCGCCGGAGGGCGCGGAAACCGCGCCGCCGGATCCCAAGCTGATCGCTGAAGCACCCGGCGACCATCACTACCATCATCATTATCACCACCATTATTTCTCGTCCGCCGGCGGCATGGAGCCGGCGGCCAGTCCCGATCTGCGGCCGGCCGGCTCTGGTGCTGCTGGTCGCGACATCGCCCGGGTGCGTGCCCCGCTCGGCGGAGCGTCGCTGAGCCGGGCGGAAACGGCTCTCCGCAAAACCACCCAGGATTGGGCGCTGGCCTGCAACACCAAGCAGCTGGACGACCTGGTTGACCTTTATGTTCCGGACGCCACCGTGCTGCGGCCCAATGTTCCGTCGGTGCGCGGCGCGGCAGCTATTCGCGAATTTTTCTTCGGACTGCTTGATGCCGGGATGAGTGAAGTGGAAATGGATCCCCAGCGGGCAGAATTATTTGGCGACTATGGTTACGAGAGCGGGCGCTGCAAGTCGCTGGTCCCAAGTGCTGTGGGCAGACGCCGCGAAGAGCGCGGCAAGTATCTGGTTCTGCTCAATCGTCAAGCCAATGGCGAGTGGAAGATTGTGGCCGATAGTTGGTCCAGTGACCTGAGTCTTGGAGGCGCGACGGAATCGCCCGTGAAGCCGGGCGCAGCCCCGGGAGCTCCGATTGCCGGGCCGCTGCGTAAGCCATAGGGTTTCGGTCGAGGTCGCGAACGGCAAGGAATCAGATTTCTACTTCCAGCTTCCGCAACTCCCGCCGCAATTGCTCCACATCCTGCATCTCGATGGTATGCATTCCCAGTTGCCGCGCCGCCTCGAGGTTCAGAGCGCGGTCGTCGATGAAGCAGCAGTCTCCTGGCGCCTTCTGCGTCACTTCCAGCGCCAATTGGTAAATCGCAGTTTCGGGCTTGCGTAAGCCCACGAAGCACGAACTGACAAACACCGAGAAGATCTCGCGCAAGCCGAAAGTCTGAATGCGGTATTGGTTCAACTCTTTCGACTCGTTGTTGATGGTTGCCATGAAATACTCGCCCGACCTGGCCAGTTGTTCCGCCACGGCCAGAACTTCTCGGTGCGGTTGCGACAGCGAGAACACGTAGTCCTTGAAGACTTCCCGGGCAAAGGGCCGGGGACGGTAGAAGATAGTTCGATCCAGGTATTCGTCGAAGCCGATCTTGCCCCGCTCCAGCGAAGAAACCAGCATCTCATGGCGGTCCAGGAACTCCGCTTCATCCAGCTTGAATTGCTCGAGCGCGCGCTCCCTTTGGGAACGGTCCCAGGCGTTGGTGAGCAATACTCCACCGACGTCCCAAAAGATGGCGCTGATCTGCGGCAAAAACATCCCTCCTGCACTGGTTTTCACGAGCAAAACCATAGAACGATGATACACGGGGAGTCCATCTGTGCGCGGGCATGTCCTGATGCCCGCGGGTCGTGGATGCCTGGCGTTAAGGCGCAGCCCCGGTTTGCCGATGACTTCATCAAATCCCCAGTTGCAGCTTCAGGAATCGGACAGGACGTGGTGGTGATGAGTAAGATCGTGCTTCTGGCAGCCTTGTTTTCTTTGACCGGATGTCTACACGTGCGACGTTCGGGTTACATCATTCCTGCACATTGTCTGAGGGTCAGCGTCCAGAGCTTACCCAACCGTGCACGCAGCGTGTGGTAATCACGGCGAATTTCGTGGTGCCGCTTCCTGCACAAACAGCCCGGTGAAAGTAAAGTGCGAGCCGGCGTCTCCACTGGCCGCGTGAGGACGAAGGCTCGACTCCGCTGGTTCAAGGTCGGCAATCTGCCTGCAAGTCGTCGTAGAACAAGAAACTGTGCCGGTGGATGAAACGAACCCCGGCGGGTAGAGCCGCTGCGAAGTGTCATTAAAGGCCGGGGTGCCCGTAAACATCGGGTGGATGACTCGCCAGTGTGCCGCCGCCTTTATTGCTGTTACCGTTCAGCAACACAACAGCGGTGGGTGGCCGTTGAAGGTTACTTGCAAACCGAAATTGGGGCAATGTAACAAACCGCTGACGGGTTCGCTTGGCGGGACCGTTGGGCTGGGGCTGTGGCGACTGGGTCGATACAAAGTAACGGCTCTCGGCTGTCACAACAACCCAAGCCAGCGTGACAGTTGTTGTAACACGCCATTACGCATTGACCGGGTTGTGATGCGGGGCGGGCTGCAGGCACCACCGCAGTGTCCTAACCCATAGGACACCACCTACTTGACAAGGAACTCGCAGAAGGAGTAGTAGTGTAGCTGTCGTAGGTTGCTTTCCCCCTCAGCCTCAATCCCTGTCGACCTCTTTCCTTTTCGGCCTTTATCCCCCTCGGCCCTTATCCCCCTATTTTCAGCGGAGGTTCTATGCTAAGAAGAATGGTTAAAAAAGGACTGCGAGTGGCAAAGGACTGGCTGCGTAGCGACGACGACACGCGAGTCCCAGATGATGCGCCGTTCGCGTATCCTTCGATAAATGCTCTGCACTCACAGATCACCCGAGAAGCTCCTTTAATAGTTCGTCCCGGCTACCTCTGGGGTGCGCTTCACGGAGCTTGCTTGGCCAAAACGTTGGGATTTGGTTCCGCGTCGTTGATCGAGTTCGGCGTTGCGGGCGGCAACGGCCTTGTAGCCCTTGAGTTGATTGCGGATCGCATTGAGCATCATCTCGGCATGAAGATTTCAGTATTCGGCTTCGATACGGGAAAGGGCTTACCCAGACCCCAGGACGTGCGGGATTGTCCGAACCTTTTCACTGAAGGAACGTATCCGATGGATGTTGACAAGCTGCGCCGCCGTCTTCGACGAGCTCAGCTCATCCTTGGAATGGTAGGTGAGACGGTTCCGCTCTTCGTATCCACGTACAAGCCGGCTCCGGTTGCATTCGTTTCGGTCGATCTTGATCTTTACAGCTCAACCAAGCAAGCTCTCCGTCTCTTTGAAGCCGATACCAGCATTCTCCTGCCGAGAGTGCATTGCTACTTCGATGATATCAATGGCTTCACCTTCGCAGAACACAACGGGGAGCGGCTAGCGATAGCCGAATTTAACCAGGAACACCAGCTGCGAAAGATATCTCCCATGTACCACCTCAGGCACTACGTACCAACGCGATGCGCTGATGACGCCTGGGTCAACAGATTCTACATGGCCCACATCCTCGATCATGAGTCGTATGGTCGTAACGACGGATTGACAAGGCTGCCCCGGTTGGATCTTGTCGGTCCTCCCGGCGATCCTGCGCATTCAACCGCAGGCAAGGGGCGGTTGGAGCCTGTGTCCGCAGGTTGCCTCTGGTCTTAAAGCACGTGGTTTTCTGCACTTGCTTTGCCAAGTCGAGCGTGCGACAGCGGCATACTGATGACGAGAGGAAGGGTATCTGGCTAGCGGAAGGGCTGCCGGACGTTCGGCACTGACTGCCGAGGCTTCGGCACGCTCCAAGGCTGACACGGGTCACTAAGCTGGTGATAGCGTTGTAATATTGCCATTGCTGTCGCGCGGCTTCCAATGGCACAACTCGAAGAGCCAGAGAATCGCGGCAGATTATGCGCCGCGTGCCTTGGCCATGTTCTTGGCCTTGGCGGCGGGGCGACGGGTGCTGGGCACATAGCTGCAGGTACGGAAATCAAAATGCTGCCCCAGACAGTCCCCACACATGTGGACCTGGTGAACCTTGCAATGGATCACCGGCAAGTCTCCGTGGCAAATGTCGCAACCGCCACGGACCCGTCGCGTGGAGTTCTTGGGTTCTCCCGAGGCCCCGAGGGTCCCGGCGGGAGATTGGAGGGTACGAGCTTTGAGAAAAATGCCCGAGGCTGCAGTCAGGGAGCCCAGGGACACTCCGCACGCGCCCAGGATGAGAAGACTCGTGTCCGGATGTTCACCCAGCGCAGCGGGCAACATGATGATTCCGATGCACGCTCCCAGTGCTCCGACGCCGATCAACCAGTTGCCGATTCCTGATGACATCTTGAGTGCCTTTTTGGCGGAGTTGAGATTCACTCGCCGCAAAACTTGGGGTGGGACTGCCATTGCGACCATAGCGAGTTCTCCGGTTTAACTCCAGATGACGAAAGTCACCCCCGGCCCTAAATTCACGGCTCGATGACCGAGGTAACTTGTCTCGCCTTACCGGGAACCCTAACATTCTGGAGGTATGGCGCTTACGTCCCTGGTGGTGTGTGCTGACTTGAAAGCCGTGCAGGTGCTCAGCCAGATTCTGCAGGAGCTAAACATCCAAGCGGAGCATTGCGGCGATTTACCTGCGGCGACCGTCCGGCTGGCGGCCCAACACTTCGACGCCGTCGTGGTCGATTGCCAGGACCAGCTGCCCGCCATCGAGTTGATTGCGGGTGTGCGTAAGCTGCCGATTAACCGGAGCACACTCGTCATTGCACTGGTGGACGGACGGGAACAGGTCCGCGACATTTTCGGTCAAGGGGCCAACTTCATTGTCTACAAACCGGTTTCCGTAGAACGGGCGGGCAGCAGCCTGCGGGCGGCACGAGGTCTGATGGCACGAGAAAAGCGCGGCAAATTGCGGGTCTCTCTGCATGCTCCGGCCTCGATCACATACGCCAACGCGGAGGATGTGGTTGCTACTCTTCTGGATCTGAGCGAGGATGGACTGGCCATTCAGTCCGAACGCCGGCTGCCTCCACGCTGCAAGGTTTACTTTCAATTTAATTTGCCGGGAGAGCAATCCTCCGTCCGGCTTTCGGGCGATGTGGTGTGGCAAGACTCTTCGGGACGAGTGGGAATCCGCTTCGTGGACGTGCCGCAAACTTCGCGGCGCACCATGAACGAATGGATCAAGGGTAGTCTTTCCCGGCTGGCAAAGGCCGAACAGAACGCGCCCCGGAAGGAGCAACTTCCTCCGCCGGAAGCGGTGGCTACCCGCCTCGCCGGTCTGGGGCTCTCTGCCTCGTCTTCGAATCGCCGCATCCAGTCGCGTCGCGCTTGCCACCTGAGCGCCGATGTGTTTCGCTTGGGCGAGGGCGTTCCCAATCGGTGCACTCTAAGCGATGTAAGCACGGGCGGCTGTTACGTAGAGACCGTTTCTCCGTTTCCTTCGCACACCGCATTGGACATCGTGGTTCGTACCCACGACATGAAATTGCGGGTTCGGGGAACGGTGCAGGTGGTGCATCCTGGCTTCGGGATGGGAGTGCAGTTCAGCCTCAACACCGCCGATGAGCGGCAGCAGGTGAAGCAGTTGATCGCCGCCCACACGGCTGAAGACAGCCTGGCTTGAAAGCGTTTAGCCCACGGCCTTGCGGAAATAATCCAGAGACCGCCGTAACCCGGTTTCCAAATCAACCTTCGGTTCCCATCCCAGCAGGGTCCTGGCTTTCGTGATGTCCGGGCAGCGTAGCTTGGGATCGTCCTGGGGCAAGTCTTCGTAGCGAATCTTGCTCTTCGACCCAGTCACGGCCAGCACACGCCGGGCACACTCAAGAATTGTGAACTCGATCGGGTTCCCGATGTTTACCGGCCCAGGCTCCGCGGATTTGGCCATTCGCAGGAAGCCGTCAATCTCATCGCTGACGTAGCAGAAACTGCGGGTCTGGCTGCCGTCTCCGTATACTGTCAGGTCTTCGCCGCATATCGCCTGCTTCATGAAGTTTGGGACCACCCGGCCATCATTCAGCTGCATGCGCGGTCCGTAGGTATTGAAAATTCGAACAATGCGCGTGTCCACCTGGTGATAGCGGCGGTAGGCCATGGTGACGGCTTCGGTGAATCGTTTGGCCTCGTCGTACACCGAGCGCGGCCCGATGGGATTTACATTGCCCCAGTAAGTTTCCTTCTGGGGATGCTCCAACGGATCGCCATAGCACTCCGAGGTCGAAGAGACCAGATACTTTGCGCCGTACTTGTGGGCAACATCGAGCGCGTGAAATGTGCCCAGAGAGCCCGCCTTGAGCGTGGCGATACCGTGCAAGGCGTAATCCACCGGGCTGGCAGGGCTGGCGAAGTGGAAGACATAATTCACCGCGCCGCAGTCGAACGGCTCATTGATATCAATTTGCTGAAATTCAAAGCGGGTTTCGTGGCGCAGGTGATCGAGGTTCGAAAGTCTTCCGGTCAGCAGGTTATCCACCACAACCACGGAGTAACCTTCAGCCAGCAGGGCATCGCACAAGTGCGAGCCCAGGAATCCGGCTCCGCCAGTCACCAGGGCGCGTTGCGGGTTCATGATTTCTCGAGGTTTCTCGCGGAAGGAGTCGCAGCGCTTGCCGGAACCCCAGGAATTCCCGCCGCGCGGCCGATGCTGTAGTAAGTAAACCCACGCGCGGCCATCACGTCTGGATCGTAAAGATTGCGACCATCGATCACAATAGGATACTTCAGCAGCTTGTGGAGACGATCCAGGTCGAGAGTGGCGAACTCTTCCCACTCGGTCAAAATCAGAAGCGCATCCGCGTCGCGGGCCGCTTCATACGGATCATTCACGAACTCAATGCCGGAGTTCAAAACCTCTCGCGCCCGAGCCGTTGCCGCTGGGTCGTAGGCCGCAATCTGGCAGCCCTCCTGGACGAGGGACTGCACCAGCAAAATGGCCGGCGACTCGCGGATATCGTCGGTTCCGCCCTTGAAAGCCAGTCCCAGCGCGCCCAGACGCTTGCCCCGCAACGTCCACAAGGCAGTGCGTACTTTGCGCAGGAAGCGCTGGCGCTGGTCCTCATTGATGCGCATGACCTCATCCAGCAGCCGGAACTCGTATCCACACTCCCGCGCCACCGAGCGGAAGGCCATCAGATCTTTGGGAAAGCAAGACCCGCCGTAACCGATTCCGGGATTCAAAAAGCGCGGACCGATGCGGCTGTCTGTCCCAATCCCCTGGCAGACCTGGTGCACGTTCGCGCCCACCGATTCGCAGATAGACGCGACCGCATTGATAAACGAAATCTTCATGGCCAGGAAGGCGTTGGACGCGTGCTTGATCAGTTCGGCGCTCTTGGCACTGGTGATAATTAGCGGAGGAGGAATTTGCGCCCGGTCGGGCGCCGGAATTGCATCCTTGCGCTGGTAGTAGCTGCCGTCGGTTAAGGGTGCGTAAATCTCGCGCAGCACTGCGGCGCAGCGTTCGCTATCGGCCCCCACCACGATGCGATCGGGATACAGAAAGTCGGTGACCGCGGTGCCCTCCCGCAGAAATTCAGGGTTGGAGGCGATATCAAAAGAATCCGGAGCCGCGGCGTTGCGCAAAATGATCTTGCGCACCCAGTCGCTGGTGTAAACCGGGACCGTACTTTTCTCCACGATAACCTTGTAGCCGTTGATGGCTCCGGAAACGCTGCGGGCCACCGATTCCACGTAGGAGAGATCGGCTTCCCCCTGTTCCGTCGGCGGCGTGCCCACTGCAATAAAAATTGCCTGGCTGGCGCGCACCGCCTGGGGTAAATCGTCGGAAAATTTAAGATTGTGCCCGCGATGCCGCTTCAAGAGCTCGGGCAGGAACTTCTCGTGGATAGGGACTTCGCCCGCGTTGAGCGCCGCCAGTTTGGCCTGGTCATTATCCACAAGGATTACCTGGTGCCCGAGGTCGGCGAAACAAGCCCCCGCCACTAGTCCCACATAGCCCGAACCCACGATTGCAACTTGCATTACGAATGCTCCAGCAACAAGCGAGTTGATCCCACTCCGAAAATTAGCAGATCAATTACTTTAGCATCTCTTCCCAAGGGGATGAAGTGACGGTGGTCAGATGGTACTGGCTCAGTTTGGAACTCTCTTGCTGTTAAGGGCGCGCTTCCTGGGCTTCGCGATGATGCAGCGTGCCCCCTGAGAATTGATGTTGGACGGATTTGGATTTTGGGTGGAGCAGCGCCCATTCGACTGTGCTCGGGGCAGGCCTTTAGCGCCGCATTGAAGGCCGTGTCCCGGTGCTTCTTGAGCCGCTGAAAAGTGTTATCAAACCGCCCCCAGGCTGTTTATTTGCATGGAATCGCTGCCCCTAACCGGTCGGCAGCCGACTGCAACCCCGGCGTAGGCTCAAGCCCAGGCCCTGCCATCACAGTGCCAAGTGACCTCGGTCACTGCGCAGCCCGCGTGTCAGGAGTAATAAGAAGAACTATCTTTACTCGTTATTGGCGATCCAGCCGGCAGCTTGTCTAGCTCAGGCTCCGGGAGGCAGTTATGAAGTTTCCGAAATGGTCGCTGTTTGTTTTTCCTATTCTTGCCATTGTCCTGATCAGCATGTTCCCGATCCCGGCCATCGCGGTCGCAGCGTCTTTCGCGATCTGGGCCCTGATAGCCGCACAACGGGCAGCAGCTACGAAGCCGCCGGATAAACCGGCGCTCGGAGAGAACGACACCCACATGGTCAATTGATGTTACGCCAACCCGCCTAAGGCCCGCCCAACGTCTCTACATTCATTGACTTGCCTATTTCACCCACGTAAGATTCGCGACAGTGATCGACCAAACAATTTCGCACTACCGCATTATCGAGAAACTCGGTGGCGGCGGGATGGGTGTGGTTTATAAGGCCTAGGACACCCGCTGCACCGTTTTGTAGGCTTGAAATTCCTGCCCGATGAAGTGGCCTGCAACTCGCAAGCGCTCAGCCGCTTCCAACGCGACATCAAGCCAGCCAATATTTTCGTGACCAAGCGCGGCGGACACGCCAAGATTCTGGACTTTGGGCTGGCGAAAATACGCGCCACCGTAGCAAGACCTACCGAGGCGACGGAAACC
>Ga0075017_100003360_pt1 | contig 10045 bp, 16 predicted proteins | sample AleBraG_ABR_2012_FD_71475 | JGI IMG/M metagenome (GOLD analysis project Ga0075017, IMG submission 71475) | Freshwater sediment microbial communities in response to fracking from Pennsylvania, USA - Alex Branch Run_MetaG_ABR_2012 | ecosystem: Environmental > Aquatic > Freshwater > Creek >... | reverse complement strand
GACGGGCTGTTGGGCGAGGCGATCCGCCTGAACGCGCCGCTGCGCGTCGACGACGTCGCGGTCGATCCGCGCGCCGCGGGATTTCCCGAGGGCCACCCGGTCATGCACCGCTTCCTCGGGGTCCCGGTCGCCACCGGCGACGGCCACGTCTTCGGCAACCTCTACCTGACCGACCCGCTCGACGGCGAGCCCTTCACCGACGACGACGCGGCCCTGGTCGAGGCGTTCGGACGTGCGGCCGGTCTCGTGATCGACCAGGCGACGCTGCGCAGCCACGTGCGCGAGCTCACCCTCAGCGAGGAGCGCGAGCGCCTCGCGCGCGACCTGCACGACACGGTCATCCAGCGCCTGTTCGGCGTCGGGCTCGCGCTGCAGATGTCGTTGTCGTCGGTGCTCGACGACAACGTGCGCGCGCGCATCAACAACGTGCTCGACGAACTCGACACGACGATCCACGAGATCCGCACGACCATCTTCGAGATCGACCAGGACGAGTCCGACAACGCCGCCCTGCACACGCGCATCCAGACGCTCGCCAACGAGGTCGCCACGCGCCTCGGCCTGCACGTGGAGCTCAAGATCGCCGCCGGCATCGACGCCGACATCGGCCAGCACTGCGCCCACCACACCGTCCAGGCGGTGCGCGAGATCCTGTCGAACGTGGTGCGCCACTCCGACGCCTCCGCGGTGCAGATCCAGGTCGACATCAAGGACAACCTGGTCGAGGTGGTCGTGCGCGATAACGGCGTGGGCTTCATGCCCAACATCGGCCCGGGCCGGGGACTTCGCAACCTGTCGTCGCGCGCCCGCGAGCTCGGCGGCGACTGCGTCATCAAGTCCGAGATCGGGCGTGGCACAATGGTCCAATGGACCGCCAACCGACTGGACTGATGTGATCCGACTCCTGCTGGTCGACGACCACGAGATCGTCCGACGCGGACTCCGCGAGCTGCTCGAGGTCGAGGACGACCTGCGCGTCGCCAGCGAGGCCGGCACGGTCGCCGAGGCGATCGAGCTCGACGTCGCCGAGATCGACGTCGCGGTGCTCGACGTGCGCCTCCCCGACGGCAGCGGCGTCGACCTGTGCCGGATGCTGCACGAGAAGCGGCCCGACCTGGCGTGCCTGATGCTGACCTCGTTCGCCGACAACGACGCCCTGAACGCCTCGGTCCTGGCGGGGGCGCGCGGCTACGTGCTGAAGAACGTGCGCGGGGACGAGCTGGTGAAGTCGATCCGGCGCGTCGCCGACGGTGAGATGCTCCTCACCAACGACCAGATCGATCGGGCGCGCGAGCGCCTGCGCCGCCAGATCACCGAGGACATCCGCCTCGAGAGCCTGAGCGCCCAGGAACGGCGCATCCTCGAGCTGCTGAGCGAGGGCCTGAGCAACCGCGAGATCGCCGAGGTGATGTTCCTCGCCGAGAAGACGGTCAAGAACTACGTGTCGAACCTGCTCGCGAAGCTGGGCTTCCAGCGCCGCACCGAAGCGGCGCTCTTCGCCCAGCGCCAGTTCGACCGCGCCCACCCCAAGGACTAGGCGACCTAGAGGACGGTGAAGACCTCGGGGCCGTTCGCGGTCACGGCGATGGTGTGCTCGAAGTGCGCCGAGCGCAGGCCGTCGCGGGTCATCACGCCCCACCCGTCCTCGAGGACGTAGGTCTCGTAGGAGCCGACGTTGACCATCGGCTCGATCGCGAAGACCATCCCCTCCTTCAGCGTCGGTCCGGGCGAACCGGGCCAGTAGTTGGGCACCTGGGGGCTCTCGTGCATCTCGGTGCCGATCGCGTGGCCCACGTACTCGCGCACGACCGAGAAGCCGGCCGCCTCGGCGACGCGCTGGACGGCGCGGCCGACCTCGTGCAGGCGGTTGCCCGCCGTCAACTGGTCGATCCCGGCCCACAGGGAACGCTCGGTGACGTCGATGAGCCGCTGGGACTCGGCGCTGATCTCGCCCACGCCCGCGGTGTAGGCGGCGTCGCCGTGGTAGCCCTCGATGATGGCGCCGCAGTCGACCGAGATGATGTCGCCCTCGACGAGCACGTGGTCGCCGGGGATGCCGTGGACGATCATGTCGTTGGGACTCGTGCAGATCACCGCCGGGAAGCCGTGGTAGTGCAGGAAGTTCGACCGGGCGCCGCGCTTGGCGAGCACCTCGGCCGCGACCTCGTTGAGCTGCATGGTCGTGACGCCGGGGCGGATGGCCGCGCGCGTCGCCTCGTGCATCTCGGCGACGACCCGGCCGGCCTTGCGCATCTTGTCGAGTTCGGGTCCCGAGCGCCTCACGCGAGCCCCCGAGCGCTCACCACGGCCTCGATGGCGCGCGTCACCTCGTCGGGACTCTGGTCGCCGTCCACCTGCTCGAGCAGTCCCCGGGCCTCGTAGAAGGCCAGCAGCGGCGCCGTGTCACGCTCGTAGGTCTCGAGGCGGGTGCGGATCGCCTCGGGCTGGTCGTCGCTGCGCTGGACGACGTCGCCGCCGCAGTTCGAGCACGTGCCCGAGATGGCCTCGACGTCGGCGTCGGTGTAGATCGCGCCGCACTCCTGGCAGACCCGGCGCGCCGACAGGCGCTGGGTGACCAGTTCGATGGGGGCCCGGAGGTTGATGCAGAGCTTGATGCCGTCGTCGCCCAGCATCGTCTCGAGCGCCTCGGCCTGGCCGATCGTTCGCGGGAAGCCGTCGAGCAGGCCGCCGCGCTGCGCGTCGCTCTGGGTGAAGCGCTCCTCGACCAGCCGGTTCACCAGGTCGTCCGAGACCAGGGCACCGGACTCGAGCACCGAGGAGACCTCGTGGCCGAGCGCGGAGCCCGACTTCACCGCGGCGCGCAGGATGTCGCCGGTCGAGATGTGCGGGATGTCGTAGGTCGCCGCGAGCCGCTTGCACTGGGTTCCCTTGCCGGCCCCTTGGATACCCAGGATCACGAGGTTCAGTCGCGGCGTCATGACTATCGCTTCAAGAAGCCTTCGTAGTTGCGCATCATGAGCTGGCTGTCGATCTGGCGCATCGTCTCGAGCGCGACTCCGACCGCGATCAGCAACGTCGTGCCGTAGTACGGGAACGACGAGATGCTCCACAGGGCCATCAAGATGCTGGGCACGACCGCCACCGAGGCGAGGAACAACGCGCCCACGACCGTGATGCGGCTCAGCAGCTTGGCGAAGTACTTCTCGGTGGGCATGCCCGGACGGATGCCCGGCACGAAGCCGCCCTGCTGGCGCAGCATCTCGGCCTGCTGGTGGGGCTCGAAGGCGATGTACACGTAGAAGAAGGTGAAGGCCAGGATGAGGATGAAGTCGGCGAAGATGTAGAAGAAGCTCGTCGGGTGCAATGAGCGGCTGACGAAGTTCTGGAAGGCCGGCCACGGCACGATGTTGCTCAACAGCACCGGGATGTAGAGGACCGACGAGGCGAAGATGATCGGGATCACGCCCGACTGGTTCACCTTCAGCGGGATGTACGTCGAGTTGCCGCCCATCTCCTTGCGACCGACGACGCGGCGCGCGAAGGTGACCGGGATCCGGCGCTGGCCGTTGTCCATGAAGACGATCAGCACCAGCAGGGCCAGCGAGACGATCAGGATGACCACGAACTTGCCCGGACCACCCTGGGCCCAGACGGCCTTGCCGCCCGCGGGGATGCCCGCGACGACGTTGGCGAAGATCAACAGGCTCATGCCCTGGCCGATGCCGCGTTGGGTGATGAGCTCGGCGAGCCACATGACGAACGCGGTCCCGGCGGTCATGATCAGCACCATGAACAGGCCCAGCCAGAGGTTGAACTTCGGGATCAGGTCGATGTTGAAGCCGAGCAACGCCTGGTCGTGGTTGTGGAAGGCGTAGATCAGGCCCGTCGACTGCAGCAGGGCCAGGGCGATCGTGAGGTAGCGCGTCGTCTGGGTGATCTTCTTCTGGCCGACCGCGCCCTGGTCGCGCCACTCGGTGAGCTTGGGGATCACCGTCGTCAGCAGTTGGATGACGATCGAGCTGGTGATGTAGGGCATGACCCCGAGGCCGAAGACCGCGAGGCGCGTCAGCGCCCCGCCCGAGAACAGGTTCAAGAACCCGAGCACCCCGCTGCCCGAGGCCTTGGCCTGCAGGGCCACGACCTGGGACCAGGCGACACCGGGGATCGGAATGTTCGCACCCGCCTGGTAGAGGCAGATGATCGCGATGGTGAACAGGACCTTGTTGCGAAGGTCCGGTACCCGAAAGATGTTCCCGAGTCGCTGCAGCACGATAGGCCTAGCGGTTCTGGTGCTGGTTGCCCGCCGCGGCAGGTCGGACCGCGAACGGCAGCGCGACCTGGGTCGTGGTGCCACCGGCGGCCTCGATCGCGGCCTTGGCCGACGCCGAGAAGCCGTGCGCCGAGACGTTCAGTGCCGTGGTGACCGAGCCGCGTCCGAGGACCTTGACGAAGTCCTTCTTCTGGGCGAGGCCGTTCGCGACGAGCACCTCCGGGGTGATCTCGGCGATCCCGAGCGCCGCGATGGCGTCGAGGTTCACGGGCGTGTACTCGACCCGGAACGGGTTCGTGAAGCCCTTGAGCTTGGGGATGCGCTGCAGGAGCGGCAACTGGCCGCCCTCGAAGCCCGCGGGGATCTGGCGACGGGCCTTCTGGCCCTTGGTGCCTCGTCCGGCGGTCTTGCCGCCCTTGCCCGCGATACCGCGACCGACGATGCGCTTGCGGTGCGTCGAGCCGGCGGGCGATTTGAGATCGTGCAACTTCATTCGTTGACCTCTTCCACTGAAATCAGGTGCGGTACCCGAGCGATCATCCCGTGGATCTCGGGACGGTCGGGCAGCACGTTGCTCTGGCCGATGCCCCGCAGCCCGAGCGCGCGCAGCGTGCCGCGGTGCTTGGGCTTGGTCGCGATGGCCGATCGGATCTGGGTGACTTTCAACTGCGTCATGGCTAGGCCTCCGTGACCTTGAAGAGGTCACCCTCGCGCTGACGCTCGCGGTAGGCGCGAAGCGTCCCGGACGGGATGACGTGGTCGGCGGTCTGGCCGCGCGACGCGGCGATCTCCTCGGGGCGGCGCAACTGCTTGAGCCCCTCGATCGTGGCGTGCGCGACGTTGATGCCGTTGGACGATCCCAGCGACTTGGCGATGATGTCCTTGACGCCGGCCATCTCGAGGATGGCGCGCGCGGCGCCACCGGCGATCACGCCGGTGCCGGGGGCGGCGGGCTTCATCAGCACGCGTCCGGCGCCCGAGGCGCCGAGCACGGGGTAGACGATGGTCGTGCCGGCGAGGGGCACGTCGAAGAGGTTCTTGCGAGCCTCCTCGATGCCCTTCTGCACGGCGAGCCCGGCCTCCTTCGCCTTGCCGTAGCCGAGGCCGACGCGGCCGTTGCCGTCGCCGATCACCATCAGCGCGGTGAACGAGAAACGACGTCCACCCTTGACGACCTTGGACACTCGGTTCACCTTGATGGTGCGCTCTTCGAACTGCTCTACGTCGCTCATTAGAACTCCAGTCCCGCGGCTCGCAGGGTGTCGGCGAACGCCGCCACCCGGCCGTGGTAGTCGAATCCACCGCGGTCGAAGACCACGGTGGTGATGTGGGCATCCTGGGCGCGCTGGGCGAGCAGCGTCGCGACGGCCTTGGCGCCGTCGATGTTGGCGCCGCTCGTGCCCTTCAGGCCGGCCTCGACCGACGAGGCCGCGGCCAGCGTGCGACCGGCGACGTCGTCGATGATCTGCGCCGAGATGTGCTTGTTGGTGCGGCTCACCGCGACGCGCGGACGCTCCGGCGTGCCCGACAGGCGACGACGGATGCGCGCGTGTCGACGCTGACGCAACTCACGGGTGGTACGTGCCATTACTTCGCAGCCTTTCCAGCCTTGCGCACCACTCGTTCACCGAGGTAGCGCACACCCTTGCCCTTGTAGGGCTCGGGCTTACGGATCTTGCGGATCGACGCGGCCACCTGGCCGACGACTTCCTTGTCCGCACCCTTGATGATCACGCGCGTCGGTGCGGGCACCTCGAACGTGATCCCCTCGGGGGCGGTGAACTTGACGGGGTGCGAGAAGCCGAGCGCGAGGTCCAGGACCCCCGGCGCGCCGGCCGCGGCGCGGTAGCCCACGCCGATGATCTCGAGCTCGCGCGTCCAGCCGTCGGTGACGCCGACGACCATGTTGGACACCAGCGTGCGCGTCAGGCCGTGCAGCGAGCGGTACATGGTCTCGTCGTTGCGACGGTCCACGGTGAGCACGTCGCCCTCTTGGCTGATGGTGATGCCGTCGGGGATGATGCGGCTCATGGTCCCGTTGGGACCCTTCACCGTGACGACGTCGCCGGCGACGTCGACGTTCACCGACGCGGGCACCGTGATGGGGTTACGACCAATACGTGACATCAGCGGACCTCCCGGTGGCTCGTCAACTGGTTACCAGACATAGCAGAGCACCTCGCCGCCCAACTTGGCCTTGCGCGCTTCGCGGTCGGTCATGAGCCCGTGGCTCGTCGAGACGACGGCCACGCCGACGCCGCCGAGCACCTTGGGCATCTGGTCCGAACGCTTGTAGATGCGCAGTCCCGGCTTCGAGATGCGCTTGATGCCGATGATGGTCTTCTTGCGGTCCTCGGAGTACTTGAGCGTGATCTCGAGCTGGTCGCCCGGCTTGCCCTCGACCTTGGAGACCGTGAAGCCGGCGATGAAGCCTTCGCGCTCGAGCACCTTGGCGAGGTTCACCTTCAACTTGGAGCTGGGCATCTTCACGCTGTCGAACATGGCCGAGTTGGCGTTGCGGATCCGCGTCAGCATGTCGGCGATGGGGTCAGTCATTGTCATAGCTGTCCTCCTACCAACTCGCCTTGGTGACGCCGGGGATCTCGCCGGCGTGGACCATCTGACGCAAGCAGATACGGCACAGGCCGAACTTGCGGTACACCGAGCGCGGACGACCGCAGCGCTCGCAGCGCGTGTAGGCGCGCGTCGAGAACTTGGGGGTCTTCTGCTGCTTGATTCGTAGAGCTTTCTTCGCCATGACTATCGATTCTCCTGCTTGAAGGGGAAGCCGTAGGCGCGCAAGAATGCGCGACCCTGCTCGTCGTTCACGGCCGTGGTGACGATGGTGATGTCAAAGCCACGGGGCGCGTCGATCTTGTCGTAGTCGATCTCGGGGAAGATCAACTGGTCGTTGATACCGAATGTGTAGTTGCCGCGTCCGTCGAACGACTTGGGCGACAGGCCCCGGAAGTCGCGGATTCGCGGGATCGCGAGGCTCAAGAGGCGGTCGAAGAACTCCCAGGCGCGGTCGCCGCGCAGGGTGACCTTGACGCCGATGGGCTGTTCCTCGCGCAGCTTGAAGCTGGCGATCGACTTCTTGGCCCGCGTCACGATCGGCTTCTGGCCGGTGATGAGCTCGAGGTCGTGCTGGGCGCCCTCGAGCAGCGAGGCCTGCTGGGTGGCGCGTCCGACACCGGAGTTGAGGACGATCTTCTCCAAGCGCGGCACCTGCATGATGTTGGCGAGGCCGAGCTCTTCCTTCAGCGCCGGACGGATCTGCTCGTCGTAGCGCACCTTCAGGCGTGGTCGGGTGGTCGTGGTCATAGCGTCTCTCCGCACTTTCGACAGACGCGGACCTTCACGCCCTCGTCGATCTTGAAGCCGATCTTGGCCGGGCCCTTGTGGCCCGAGCACCACAGCGCCACGTTCGACACGTGCATCGGCAACACCTTGTCGATGATGCCGGCCTGCATGGTCGAGCCCGACTGCTTGGTGTGGCGCTTGGCGATGTTGAGCCCGTCGAGGATCACCTTGTCGACCGACGGCAGCGCCTCTTCGACCTTGGCCCGCTCCCCGCGGTACTTTCCGGCGAGGACGAGTACGTCGTCACCCTTGTGGATCTTCATCACAGCACCTCCGGCGCCAGGGAAATGATTCTCATGAACTTCTTGTCGCGCAGCTCGCGACCGACCGGCCCGAAGATTCGGGTGCCGCGCGGCTGCATCTGGTCGTTGATCAACACGGCCGCGTTCTCGTCGAAGCGGATGTACGAACCGTCGGGACGACGCTTCTCCTTGCGCGTGCGCACGACGACGCAGCGCACCACGTCACCCTTCTTCACGGCGGCGCCGGGGATGGCGTCCTTCACCGTCGCGATGAACACGTCGCCGATCGACGCGTAGCGTCGTCGCGACCCGCCGAGCACACGGATGCACAGGACTTCCTTCGCACCCGAGTTGTCGGCGACCTTGAGTCGGGATTCCTGTTGGATCATCGAGCACGCTCCACGATCTCGGTCAGGCGCCAGCGCTTGAGCTTCGACAGCGGACGGGTCTCTTGGACGCGCACCTTGTCGCCGACCTTGGCCTCGTTCTTCTCGTCGTGGACGTAGAGCTTCTTCGTACGCTGGACGGTCTTGCCGTAGCGGGGGTGGCTCACGCGCTCGACCACCGCGACGACCAGCGTCGAGTTCATCTTGTCCGACACCACGGTCCCCTCGCGCACCTTGCGCGGGTTCTCACGGGTCGCTTCGTTGGTCACTTCAGCCATGACTACTCACCTTCTCCGGCGGCCTCGGCCGCCGCGATCTCGCGCTCGCGCAGGAACGTGGCGAGGCGCGCGATATCCCGGCGCACCATGCCCAGCCGTGCCGAGTTGTCCAGCTGGCCGGTCGCCAGCTGGAAGCGGAGGTTGAACAGCTCTCGGCGAGCCTCGCTCAAGCGCTCCACCAGTTCGTTGTCACCGAGCAGACGCATCTCCGCGACGTGTTCTTTGGTCTTTGCCATTAGATCGTCACCTCCGGGGTGCCGTGGGTGCCGGGTCGTACGACGAACTTGGCCTTGATCGGCAGCTTCTGAATGGCGCGCTCCATGGCGGCGCGCGCCAGGGCCTCGTCGACGCCACCGAGCTCGAACATGATGCGCCCGGGCTTGACGACGGCGACCCAGAACTCGGGGTTGCCCTTGCCCGATCCCATGCGGGTCTCGGCCGGCTTCTGGGTGACGGGCTTGTCCGGGAAGACCCGGATCCAGACCTTGCCACCACGCTTGACGTGACGGGTCATGGCGATTCGGGCGGCCTCGATCTGACGGGCGGTGATCCAGCCCGACTCGAGCGCCTGAATGCCGAAGTCACCGAAGTTGAGCTCGACGCCGCCCTTGGCCATACCGGCCCGACGTCCGCGCTGCTGCTTGCGGTGCTTCACCTTGCGGGGCATCAACATGATTACTCGGCGTCCTTTCGAAAGTGCGGCGTGTCGGTGTGGTCCTGAGCGGTTCGACGCTCGATCTCCTCCTCGACGCTCAACTGCGCTTCGACCTCGGGCGTCACGGCCAGCAGGTCGGCCGGGGTGACGTCGACGACGACCTCTTCGACGACCTCTTCGACGACGGGCTCGGCCTCCACGCGACGACGGCCGCCACCGGCGCGCACGACGCCCTTGGGGGCGGCGGCGTTGGCGGTCGGGACGGCGTCACCGGCGGCCATGGCGGCTTCGCGGACGATCTTCTCGTCGTTGGTCAGCTGGTAGGGCAGGATGTCGCCCTTGTAGATCCAGACCTTGACGCCGATGCGGCCGGTCGAGGTGCGGGCCTCGCGGAATCCGTAGTCGATGTCCGCGCGCAGCGTGTGCAGCGGCACCCGACCCTCGCGGTAGGACTCGCGACGCGACATCTCCGCGCCACCGAGACGGCCCGAGGCCTGGATGCGAACACCCAGCGCGCCGGCCTTCTGGACGGTCTGGATACCGCGCTTCATCGCGCGGCGGAAGGCCACGCGACGCAGCAGCTGGTCGCAGATGCCCTGGGCGATCAGCGCGGCGTCGAGCTCGGGCTGCTTGATCTCTTGGATGTTGAGCGAGATCTTGTTCTTCTGACCGGTGATCTTCTCGAGGTCCTTCTTCAGTCGCTCGGCCTCGGCGCCACGACGACCGATCACGATGCCCGGACGGGCCGTGTGGATGTCGACGCGAATGCGGTCCGAGTTGCGCTCGATCTCGATGCGGCTGACGGCGGCGCTCTCGAGCTGCTTGGTCAGGTAGTCGCGGATCTTCCAGTCCTCGATGACGAGGTCCTTGTAGCCGCGCTCCTTGAACCA
>Ga0075017_100003359_pt1 | contig 10045 bp, 12 predicted proteins | sample AleBraG_ABR_2012_FD_71475 | JGI IMG/M metagenome (GOLD analysis project Ga0075017, IMG submission 71475) | Freshwater sediment microbial communities in response to fracking from Pennsylvania, USA - Alex Branch Run_MetaG_ABR_2012 | ecosystem: Environmental > Aquatic > Freshwater > Creek >... | reverse complement strand
ATTATTATTATTATATTAATATTATTATTATATAGGGTATCACATTTCTTACGAAATGTCAATACCTAAGTACCTTGTTTAAAAGTATTTTATCTACTTTGTTAAATAAATGCAATTTATGCTTGACAAACAAGACAATTTGTGATATAATATTAGTATAAGCCACATATTGTGTCTTGTTTTCGTGGAGATACGATGGAGAATCTAAAAATATCCAACCTTGCTGTGAAACATCAGCGAAAGCATAAGTGGTCTAATGAGGCGAGAATTCAGGCGGTGACGCACTATCTTGTCCTGGGTAACATGGCCTTGGTGTCAGCAGTCACCAAAATACCCCATCAGTTGTTACGCAACTGGAAAACTCAGCCTTGGTGGAATGAGTATGCAGCCCAGATTAGGGCAGCGGAAAATGTACAGGTTGATTCAAAACTTACCAAAATTGTAGACAAGTCCCTGGACGCAGTCATGGATAGGCTGGAAAAGGGAGATTTTGTTTACAATCAGAAAACAGGGGCGATAGTACGCAAACCTGTGAATATGAAAGACGCAGCTAAGGTGACAGCAGACATGCTCACCAAGCGAGAACTTTTACGGGGGAACGCCACAGAGCGCAAAGAAACTACTCAAGTCTCGGTCCAAGACCAATTGAAAGCACTTGCACTAGAATTTGCGAAATGGCAAAACCCCACCCAAAAACAGCCCCTTCCTCTTGTAGAGATTGTTGAAGATGACACGATTGAAATGGAGCAGATTGACGGGATTTCCAATCAAATGGACAGTGACGACGGATTTGACGAAAGTTCAGACCTGGGCGAAGAAGAACAAACAGACAGTGGAGACTCAGGGGAACTTGGGGATGACATTGGAAGCGGGTTCGGAATTCCTAGTATGGGTCAATCCTAAACAGTCCACTGATGACATCACCGATACAGCCATACACGAGGCTGTCCACATCTTCCAGAAGCTTTGCTCCTTTATTGGGGAAGAGTCTAAGGGAGAGGAATTTCAGGCATATACAATTGCGTATATTGCCACATCAATGCTTAAAACTATTGCTAAGGAGCATCCTAATGCCATTCATGAAGAACGGAAAACGCGATTACAAAAAAGAGAAAGCGTGGGAGGACAACACTCACCCACAACGAGTGAAGGAACGGGCGGAACGCAACAAAGCTCGCTCGGAGATGGAAAAAGCGGGGAAAGTGCATAAGGGTGATGGCAAAGCCGTTGACCACATTAAGCCTCTCTCCAAGGGTGGTTCTAACACCAAAGACAACTTCAGGATTGTTCCTGAAAAGATTAATGATAGCTTCAGTCGGAATAAAGACGGAAGCCTGAAGAAGAACGACGGAGCTGCTAGAGCTCGAAAGAAGAAATAATGTTAACAGCAGACGTCATTGAAGGGTTCTCTCGTAGCTTGCTCCAGAAATCCTTCGACGGTGCTGTAGAATCTCCTGCCTGTCATAAGGAATGGTGGCAACTTTTCTGTTCTCCCCATCAACAAGTAGCTATTGCAGCCCCTCGAAGACATGCCAAAACTACTGCCATTACCCAAACCTGTACTCTTGCCGCGGTTTGTTTTCGTGAGCGAGAGTATGTACTCATCGTATCTGACACTATCACCCAGGCAAACCAGTTTCTTGGTGATATTAAGCGGGAACTAACCGATAATGAGGCTCTGAGGAGCCTTTTTAAGATTAGGGAATTGATAAAAGACACGGAAGATGACATGATTTGCATGTGCGAAGATGGTCATACCTTCCGTATTTCAGCTAAAGGTGCTGAACAGAAGATTCGCGGGATGAAATGGAACAACAAACGTCCCGATTTAATCATCTGTGATGACCTTGAGAACGACGAAATTGTGCTGAACAAGGAACGCCGTGCTAAATTTAAGAGGTGGTTCTATGCTTCACTCATGCCTTGTCGCTCTTACCGCGGTATTGTACGCTATGTTGGGACTATTCTGCATAACGATTCTCTACTGGAGTCTGTCATGCCTCGCAGGGGGGATAAGTATACTGTTGAAACTCCTCTTAAGACCTATTCTCGCAAAGACCCTTCTAAATTAGCGTGGTGCAGTGTCAAATACAGAGCCCATAACCCTGATTTCTCTGAAATACTTTGGAAAGAGCTATACTCTGCCAGTCATTTTAGGAAATTACGGCAACAACATATTGAAGACGGAATGGCTGACGTCTATTCCCAAGAATATCTTAACTACCCCATCGACGAAAACCTCGCCTTCTTCAGAAGAAGTGATTTCACCGATTACTCTGATGCAGATAGAGTTAAATTTGATGGACGCGAATGGTTAAAGACACATAATATTTATATTGGCAGTGACTTGGCTGTAACAACCAACGAAGCTTCTGACTATTCCGCCTTTGTAGTGGGAGCAGTCGCAGAAGATGGGATGTTGTACATCCATAATGTCATTAGGGAGAAGATGGATGCACAAGAAATTGTGGAAACCATGCTTTCTCTACAACGCCAGTACAATCCTATGTGCCTTACAATGGAAAAGGGACAAATTGAGAAATCAATTGGACCATTCCTACGGGAGCGTATGCTCCAAGAAAACAATTTCATTAACATAACCCTGCTGTCACCTTCCACTGATAAGAAGTCCCGTGCTAGGAGCATCCAAGCTCGCATGAGGATGGGAGGAGTGAAGTTTGACAAACAGGCAGACTGGTTTCATACACTTGAGGAAGAGGCAGTCATGTTTGGTCGTGGTAAACACGATGACCAGGTTGATGCCCTATCCTATCTCGGCTTAATCCTAGACCGCATGGTTGAGGGGCCTACACAGAAAGAAGTAGAGGAAGAAGAATATGCCGATGAACTCCGCAGTTCCGGGTCAGACAATGGGGGGCGGTCAGCCTTTACAGGCTATTAACCCTAGTCAAATGCCTTCTCAACCACAGCCTTTGGCTGGTCAGTTGGGAACTCAGACGGCTGAACAGGAGCCTGATGATAATGAAGAAAGCAGTCTTCGTGCCTCAATAGAATCTGTAAATCTAGCTAAGAAACTCGATAAAGAGAAGCTTAGGAAGATTGGGTCAGATGCTAAAGAGGGATATGACCAAGACAAACAATCAAGAAAACATTGGGAAGAGCAGGTAGATGAATGGACCAGGCTTGCTTCCCAGATTCGTGAGGATAAGACATTCCCTTGGCCTAAAGCATCGAATGTTAAGTATCCTCTCCTAACGACAGCCGCTATGCAATTTGCTGCTCGTGCCTATCCGAGTCTTTTGCCTTCGGATGGTAAGATAGTAAAAGCACAGGTAATTGGTAAGGACCAAGACGGAACTAAAACAGACCTCGCTGACCGCGTTTCCATGTACATGAGTTATCAACTTATGCATGAAGTGGTTGGGTGGGAAGAAGGAATGGATAAACTTCTTATCATGCTTCCTATTGTGGGAACACTGTTTAAGAAGACCTACTGGGATTCAATCCGAAAGAAAGTAGCCTCTGAAGTTATACTCCCCAAGAACCTTGTAGTTAATTATTGGGCGAAGTCACTAGCAGATGCAGAGCGAGTTTCTGAAATAATTGAAATGAGTCCTCGCGTTCTTAAAGAACGCCAGATGGCAGGAGTGTTTTTGGATGAGGATTTGGGTAGTGCTCCTACTCCCGAAGACCAGGATAAGCATGCTCCAGCTAATGACGAGACTACTCCGTACACCATCATCGAGCAACACACGTATATCGACTTGGATGATGATGATTACCCAGAACCTTATATTGTAACCTTTCATCTGGAATCAGGGAAGGTGTTACGAATCACCGCCCGATTCTCAGAAAAGACCATTCATCACACAGATGATGGAGAATTGGCAAAAATTGAACCACTCCAGTACTACACCAAGTATGGATTCATCCCTAATCCGGATGGGGGATTCTACGATATTGGCTTTGGAATTTTACTCGGCCCTATCAATGAATCCGTCAACACGCTTATTAATCAACTTATTGACTCAGGTACCCTTAACAACCTACAGTCAGGCTTCCTCGGAAAAGGCCTCAAACTAAGGATGGGTGAAACCAGGTTTCAGCCTGGTGAATGGAAAGCAGTCAATAGTACAGGTGATGACCTTAAGAAGCAGATAGTTCCCCTACCATCTAAAGAACCTAGCAATGTGTTGTTTCAACTCATGGGTTCTTTGATTACTTCAGGTAAGGAACTTGCCTCTATCGCAGAAATCTTTGTGGGTAAGATGCCAGGACAGAATACTCCTGCAACTACTACAATGGCTACTGTAGAGCAAGGCATGAAAGTGTTCACTGCGGTCTACAAGCGTGTCTATCGTGCTTTGGCTGAAGAGTTCGTAAAACTATTTGACCTAAATGCAACTTATCTAAACCCCAATACCTACCAGCAGGTAATCGGTATTACAGTGGGTCCAGATGATTTTGATTTAGACCAATTTAAAATATTTCCTGGTGCAGACCCAACTGCGGTTAGCCAAACAGACAAACTGATTAAAGCTCAAGGACTACAAGAACTCATGCCAATGGGTATCCTTGACCCAGTTAAAGTTGGTATCCGTATCTTGGAAGCTCAGGAGCAACCAAACTGGCAAGAACTGCTTAATCCGCAGGTCGCGCAAACAGGACAGATTCCTCAACAGCCAGACCCCAAAGTTATGGAAAGTCAGGCAAAAGTTCAAGCTATCCAGCAAACATCCCAGATTAAGCAACAAGAAGCTTCTTTTAGGATGGAAATGGACCAGCGAGACCAACAGTTTAAACAGGCAATGGCAGCCCAACAACAAGATATGGATGCCCGCCACAAAGCAATGTTAGCGAGTCTGAATGAGGCTATTCAGATTCATTCTGCTCACATGAAAACTGCTGCTGACCAAATGGCTCAGAATCAGCAGATAATGCAGAACAATCAGGCGCATAGGCAAGAGCTTGTACATAATGAACAAAAACATGTTCAGAAATTGACGCAAGCAGAGCGTATGGCTGAAGTTCAAAGACAAATAGCCGCTAAGCAACCTTCCAAAGGGAAATAACCTAGATGACGAAGAAAGACTTTATAGACTGGAAGCAACATCCAATCACTAAAGAGGTATTTGCTATTCTGCGAGAGAAAATCTACGGAATGCAAATTGAACTGGGAATGTCCGCAGGAGTAGACCCCCGCCTTGATGCTATGAAGGTGGGAGCAATACAAGCCTGCAATGATGTTCTAGACCTTGAGTGGGAGGATGACAAATGATTATTCCACTTCTACACAGAATCATAGTAAAGCAACACCAACTGCAAGAAGTCAACAAAGACTACAAGCGAGCAAGAGCACTTGGACTGGAAATCCCAGAACATGATGATAATAAACGTGCTCAAGCAGGTGTGGACAAGGGAATTGTTATCTCAATTGGCCCTACTGCCTATCGTGATTTTCACACTGATGTACCTATTAAAGTAGGGGATACAGTAGCTTTCGCCAGGTATAGTGGTAAAACCATTACTGACCCGAAAGATGAAGAAGAATATGTTGCATTGAACGACGAAGATATTGTCGCCGTGCTTACCGGAGAATAAAGTGGCTGAAGAAAACGTCAATACAGAAGTAGAAGTTAGTCCTGTTGAACAACAGGCAATGGAAGCTGGTTGGGTCCCCAAGGATAAATACCTTGAAAAAGAAGGTGCTGAAGAGCATAAATGGGTAGATGCTGGAGAGTTCCTCCGTCGTGGAGAACTCTTTAAGAAGATTGAAGACCAATCTAAGCAACTCAAGGATGTGCGTTCAGCTTTGAACGAAATGAAAAAGTTGCATAGCCAAGTACGTGAAGTAGAATACAAACGTGCATTAGAGGCTTTGAAGCAACAAAAGAAGGAAGCTATTAGGGAAGGTGATGCTGATGCAGTTATTGCTGCTGAAGAACGCATTGACCTAGTAAAAGAACAAGTCCGGCAATTCCAAGCAGAGCCCGCTGTACAAGCAGACTCAGGTGCAGAGCACCCAGAGTTTGTAGCGTGGACTGAACAGAATAGCTGGTATAAATCCTCTGCCCCTATGAAGGCTTTTGCTGATGCGCTTGGGCGTGAATTGGCAGGAGCAGGTAATAGCCCCGCTGAGGTACTTCGGAAAGTAGCTGCCGAAGTCCGGAAAGAGTTTCCAAATAAATTCAGGAATGCCAATCAAGACAGGCCTGGAGCAGTAGAGGGAACTAGAAGTACTGGAACATCTCGTTCTGGTAGCTTTAGTCTCACAGACGACGAGCGTCGCGTTATGAATACTTTTATTCGTCAAGGTGTATTCAAAAATGAAAAAGAGTACATAGACGAACTTAAGAAAGTCCGAGGTTAATATGACCCAAAAAGAAGCAATTGCAAAGGCTCCAGCGAGTCGTGTATCCCGCATCCCTGTTGGTGCGCGTACAATACTAACGGTAAAGGGTAAAGACCCAAACTATGAATACCGTATCGTGAACGATGTAGAAGACCGTATCACGCAGTTCCTCGACGCAGGCTATGAAATAGTCGCCGATGAAGCTGTAAAGGTGGGGGATGGACGTGTATCGCAAGGTAGCTCCATCGGGTCTCAGAAACATCTTTCTGTTGGGCAAGGTACAAAGGCTTTCGTAATGCGAATTAAGAAAGAGTTCTTTGAAGAAGACCAGGAAGCTAAGCAAAGACGTGTCAATGAACTGGAATCCTCCATCAAACAAAAAGCTCTTGATGGTAATTACGGTAAACTCGAAATAACACGCGACTAACCAAACAATAATAATTGCCATTAGGAATTACTAAATTTGACTATTTGGAGAATTACTAATGTCAAGTGTATCACGTATTAACGGGTTCCGTCCCGTTAAGACAATTACTGGAAGCCCTTATAATGGCCAAGGTAATATCTATTATCTAGATGCTACTGACGCAACTGTTGTGATGGTTGGTGATGCAGTTAAGCTAGGTGGTTTTAGTGGTAACGCAGATGCTCGTGCAGCTTCTGGTGTTCCTACTGTAACTCGCGTTAGCTCTGCAACCGACATCCCAATTGGTGTTGTTATTGGCTTCTTGTTTTCAGGTGTTGGCGATGCTCAAAACATCCCGCCTGTAACCAATCTGAATACTCCTATCTATCGTACGGCTAACCAAGCTCGTTACGTTCTGGTGTGTGATGACCCCAATATTGTGTATGAGACTCAGTTTGCTGGTACTTCCCAGTCTGCTGCTACCATCACATCCAACGTCGGACTGAATGGACAGTTCCTTATCAATGCTGGTAACACTTCCTCTGGTGCCTCTGGTATGCAGTTGGACATTACTGGTTTGGCAACGACTGCTACTCTTCCTTTGAAGATAGTTGGTTTCCCTGCTCGTCCGGATAATCTACCTGGTGACACATATTTTAGCTATTGGGTTAAACTCAACGCTACTTCTATGTCTCAAGGTACTGGCGCTGCTGGCGTATCCTAATCTTTATAAGGAGAGACATAAATGTCTGTTATTAATACTGGCTCATTTGCCAAGGCCCTCTGGCCTGGTGTTAACGCTTGGTATGGCCGTGCCTATGAGCAATACCCCGAAGAGTACACAAAACTCTTCGAGACCCACAAGTCAACGAAAGCTTTTGAAGAAGAAGTTGGCATCTCCTCGTTCGGCCTAGCCGTAATGAAGGGTGAGGGCGCTCCTATCTCTTACGATACGGAACGTCAAGGCTTTATTAGCCGCTACCAACATCTCGTCTATGCATTGGGATTTATCATCACTCGTGAGATGATGGAAGATGACCAATATGACGTGATTGGTAAACGTAAAGCTGAAGGCCTAGCTTTCTCCATGCGTCAAACCAAAGAAGTTGTTGGTGCTAACGTCTACAACCGCGCTTTCAATGCTGCTTATGTGGGTGGCGATGGTGTATCGCTGATTAACTCTGCTCACCCCAATATCAAGGGTGGTACATGGTCTAATCTGATTGCTACGGCATCTGACCTTTCTGAAGCTGCTCTTGAGCAAGCTTGTATCGACATCGCTGGTTTCACCAATGATGCTGGTCTGCTCATCGCTGTGCGCCCAGAAACTCTGGTGATTCCTCGCCAGCTGATTTTTGAAGCTAAGCGTATCTTGGGTTCTGAAGCTCGTCCTGGTACTGACAACAATGACTTGAATGCTATCCGTTCACTCGGTTCCATTCCTAACATTGTTACAGACCACTTCTTGACTGACGTTGATGCATGGTTTATCCGCACCAATGTTAAGGATGGTATGAAGTACATGGAACGTCGTGCTGATAGTTTCGACATGGATAATGACTGGGATACTGAGAACGCTAAGTTCAAGGCTACTGCTCGTTACTCTTTCGGTTGGACTGACGCTCGCGCACTGTACGGCTCTCCAGGCGCTTAATCATTGATTTTTTAGGGGGATGGTAGGGTAGAAATACACCGCGTCGTTTAGTCTCACGTAATAGACTACTCCCCCTAACTTTTTAAAGGAAATCAAATGATTCTACTCCCTGAGTTTCAGGTAACGGCTACAAGTAATATTAAAGCGTCTTATTGCAAGACACTTCAAATTAATCGTACCGATAATACCTTTCTGAGCACTAGCTCTGGTGTCAATCTGGTTAAAGCTGTAGTTCCTGCGGACGCAACTCTGCAAGACTTTCAGATTTGGACTGGAACTGGTTCCAATGCTGGTACTTCAGCTAACCTTTATTTGGGTGTCAAGCTTCCCTTTACTTCTATTACTGCCGCAGGTACAACTGCTACAGTAGTTACCCCAGTCTTCCATAACCTAGTTACGGGTGATTTGATTGTTGTAAATGGTACTGGACAGGCCAACTTTGACCAAGCAACTCCGATTGCAATTACTGTAGTTTCTACTACCAGTTTTACCTATACGATTAGTTCTACAACGGCTACATCTACTATTGGTGATATTGGTATTGCAAGCTACTTTGTAAACCCAGTTTCTGTACTTAATAGTTCGCAGATTACTGTTTCTGTTGGTGCTTCTCCGTATGCATATACTGTTTCTACCTATGGCAACCTAGTTGTTAATGGTGGTACCGTATCTTCAATTACTATTACCCGTCCAGGTGGTAGTGCGGTAAACATTGGTGTTGTTGCAGGTATGTTCCCAGTGCAAGCTGGTGACGTAGTTACTGTAACATACACTGTCGCTCCAACAATGACATTCATTCCGAATGACAGAAGTGCAGCTGGTTATCTTAACACTGTAACTAAGCGTGTTGGTCCTCCGGCTTGCGGATGGATTAATGCTGCGGCTGGTACACAAGGCGTTCCGATAGGAACTGACGTCCAAATCTTTGGTATGTACAAAGAGACTGGCGGAGCCTCCACCGCTGGCGGCCCTTGGTTTGTAACCATGTGGTACGTGCGATAAAATGAAAGAGGGGGGCATTTGCTCCCCTTTTTTTCTAAGGAAATTAAATGTATCTTCGTCCCTTTGAAGCCCAAGGAGGCGGTAGTTCTTTTGCAGGTAACTCTACAGTAAATATTGTGGTTACAGCCTCTAATCAGGTACTTGCAGTTAATGCTACTCCATTAGGCAATCGTTCTGTACGTATTGCAAATATTGGCACACAAACAATTTTTGTTGCTTTTGGTATCTCTACCACAACGGCATCTGTTACCGGAAGTATGCCGATACTTCCAAATACAGTAGAAACATTTTTTATGAGAAATGAAAACACTCATATTGCAGTTATAGCTTCTAGTACAGGTAGTACTATGTATGTAACAACTGGAGAGGGGATTTAATGTTACGCTCAGGGACTGGACGTTCGTCCACATATCGTCGTGCATGGAATGCCAGTATCCCTACGGCTCTGGCTATTGATTTTACTTATCCTTATTTAGATTCCCGCGTCACCTTCACCCGCGCAGACTCTACGACCTGTGCAACGTATTTCAATAGTAGTGGGGTATTGGCTACTGCTGCGGCTAACGTGGCTAGATTTGACTATGACCCGAGCGCCCCCTTGGGGGTGACGGGAGCAAGTGTTGTTTCCAATGGCAATTTCAATGGACTGACAGGTTGGGCGACAACGGGG
>Ga0075017_100003358_pt1 | contig 10046 bp, 6 predicted proteins | sample AleBraG_ABR_2012_FD_71475 | JGI IMG/M metagenome (GOLD analysis project Ga0075017, IMG submission 71475) | Freshwater sediment microbial communities in response to fracking from Pennsylvania, USA - Alex Branch Run_MetaG_ABR_2012 | ecosystem: Environmental > Aquatic > Freshwater > Creek >... | reverse complement strand
TGAACTGAAACTCACGGTAGAAGCTGCGGCCATTGTTCGAAAGTGATAGAAGACCAACATTCGCCAGCGGATCGAGCACAAAATCGCGGGCCGTGTTGCGTTCCTGGAAACCGGCGCGCACAACAAGAGCCGATGTCAGTTGCCGATCCAATTCGACGTTGCAGCCAACGCTTCGAGGATTGCGAAGCCCGCCGGGAACTGCATTAACGAAGGTGTCGGAAGAGAGGATCGCGCCGGTCGGAGAAAGCATTGCCATCGTCCGGTCGGGCAAAAGCGTAAACGACGCGACATTGAGCGGCACGCGATCGTAGAATAGTCCGGCGCCGCCCTTGAGAACCGTCTTGGCGTCTTTCGTCAACATGAGAGCAAATCCCGCTCGTGGCGCGGGATTCACGGAATCCGTGATCGAGTCACGGTCGAACCGGAGACCGAGATTGATCGTTAACCGCGGAATCGGTTGCCATTTGTCGGCCAGAAACCAGGCGATCCCATTTTCACGCACGCCGAAGCGCGAAGGGGGCCCGAAGTTGATTTGCTCAAGTGGGAAGTTTGAAACACCAACTATTGTCACAGGCAGGAGCGCCGTCCGGCCGTCGTAGTTGTCGTGGACGTAGTCCGTTCCGAACTTCAGTTCATGCGAGCCGAGGAAACCGCGCCGTTCGAGTTGATAAATCTCCTGCCATTCTGTGTGTTCACTTTCCCTGGCCTGCCGGTTCCAAAACCCGCCGCTTGTCGTTTCGACCAGCAATTCATAGGGAGCCGTACTGTTCGCGGTCACGTCCGCGTCGAAGCGTTTGTAACTGAACTGCGAAAGGAGCAATGAATTAGAATTGATCGTGAAGCGGTGTTGCAAAGAGGTCATGTACCCGCGCTGGTGCAGGTCCGGCGTCGAGGGCTGAGGAGTAAACGTATTCAACCCAAGGTAGTTTAGCTTCTGCGGGTACAAACTGAAGGTCCCTGTAATGGATTGCCGGGAGTTGAGATTCACGTCCACTTGGTTGAAGAAAGTGAACCCTTCAAATTTCATGTCCCGCTCTAGCGGCGGAAGACTGTTGACTGGCGTTCGGACAAATCGATACTCAAATGATTCGGTGAAGGCGACCTTATCTTTAATGATCGGCCCGGTAATTGTCGCGCGAGGCGTCGCCGCTTCGATTCCTATAAAGTCGCCGTCACGCTTACGAGACCTTGGCAGGAGATTCTGCATCGAGAAGTAAAAGTCGTTGAAGTTGCTTGTGGTCGTCTCGACTTTCGATACCGCTCCGGCGAACCGGCCGTACTCAGGATCATAGGGGTTTGCAATTACGGTCGCAGACTCGATGACATCGATCGGAAGGTTCATTGCCGGGTTGCCCGTCACCGGATCGATGACGCTCGCGCTGTTGATTAACGCCCCGGCTTGAGAGGACCGGGCGCCCTTCATGTTAATGAGCCCATCCGGGCCTCGAACGACGCCGGGTATGAGTGGAAGGAGACTATCGGCTCTATCGTTTTTGGTCGGCGCGTTTAGAATCGTCGATCTCTCAATTTGAGTTCGCTGCTCGGTCTCCGCCGAGATGGGCGGTTCGACGTTTCCGTTGACAGTAACCGACAACTTAACATTCTCAATGGCCATCACGATTTCAACGTCGAGAGACTCACCGGAGTCAATTTCGGCAAACGTTGAACCGACCAGCCCAGGCGCAGTCGCTCGAATCTGATATCGGCCGGCGGGCAAGTCCGCGAAGGCGTACGAGCCTACGTTGTCGGCCGTCGTCTGTCGGGCTACTTCGACGCTTTCGACCACTACAGTTGCCCCTGGAATCATCGAACGGGAACCGTCAGACTCAATCATGACGATGGCTCCGCGAATCACCCCGGTGCTGTTCTGCGCGTTGGCAACACCTCCGGCGATGATAAGAAGCGTCAAGAAGTAGTAGGCGATCCGTGGACTTGAGCTCCGATGTTTCACGCCATCGGAATCTGCAACCCCTTGCCCACTCTGCAAGTGCTTTCTGTCTACGGCGATTCAGTGAAATAGCGGGTTTGTCCAGCGCAGGCCGGCTCGGTTCGCTGCCGAGTTGCCGGGCAGGTGCCCAAATACAGCACGCATCAGCGTCCCGGGAGGGAACCTCGTTCGAAGACCCTGTAGCGGCTACATTCCGGAGTTCTACAACCCAAGCTTAAGAGGGGTCGTGATGAGCTTGGGCGACTCGATTAGATTGAGTCGCACCACCTTACCCAAATGCCTACTCAATTGGCGCCGAAAACACCGAAATCAGTCGACGACGCCGACGACAACCCACTGGAAACACGGATCAACCCAAGCCAGTATTTGCCTCGGAGCAAAAGGTCAGAGGTTCGAATCCTCTCGGGCGTACCAATTTTTCAATCAGTTAGTCAGGCCGGGGCTCTTTTCCTCCGCCTACCGAAAACCTGCCCAATGAATTCTACTCCGATGCGACGTACTTCTACAGTCATCGTGGCCAGTTCGCGGTCCATCTTATTCGATGGCGGCTCGAACCGGGCCGGGAATCTCAGTCTGCGTTGCGTCCGCGTTGCGGGTTTTGCCCGACTTGTGTCGATTCTGCCTTCGTAAACTCTTCATTCTGTTGACCAGGCAATGCCGCCAAAGAACTCTGGATCTGCGTATCGGGGTTCGAGTCCCTGCCTCCCAGCCAAACTTCTACCCTTTCCACTTTGCCACCACCATCGGAATCTGGTAAGCCTCCCGGAACACATCGGCGGTGTTCTCCGCCGCCCAAATTTCCAGATCGGTATCCGTCTCGGACTTTACGGCGACCACGACGTTGCCGTTCTTCAATTGCACACTCATGTCTTCCACCTGTTGCTGATGGCTGCGATCCAGGCTGTCGGCGATTCTGAGCAGCGGCGCCAGCAAGGTCACGGCGCGGCGGGAGTCCGGGTCGATGGACTGAAAAGGCGCGTGGCGGGGCACGGGCATGGTCTTGCGATGATAGCGGCACAGTAAGGCGATCAATTGGCGCTCGGGGTCGGTAAAGCCGGGCAGATCGGAATTTGCGACCAGATAATAGGAGTGCTTGTGGTGGCTGGTATCGCTGACAAAATGTCCGATGTCATGCAGGTAAGCCGATGCTTCCAGCAGTTTTCCAAACGGAGCCGGCAGCTTATGCAAGGGCTGCAAGCTCTCAAACAGGCGCAGGGCCAAGTCGGCGACCTGGCGCGCGTGGGGCACTTGCACGCCATAGCGTCGCGCCATCTGCTGCACGGTTTGCCGCTGTTCGCGGCTCAAGACAGCGCGCTCGCGGCCCACTCCGCGCGCCGCCAGATCGGCAATAATGCCATCGCGCACGCCCGCCGCCGAGTAATAAAGCGAGCGATGCTTGAACATCTCCAAGGCGCGCAGGAACACGGCGGTGCCGGCGACAATCAGCTCGGCCCGGCGGGGCCCAATGCCCTGCACCTTGCGGCGGCTGCGAAGATCGCGCGTCCGCAGGTCGTGATAAAAACCGCGGAGTTGTCCCACTCCCGCGCGCAGCCGGTCCGCCATTTCGCGCTGGGGACGCGGAATGCGATTGACCGCGCAAACAATTGCCGCTGCGGTGGCCGACGTCGCCACTACCCGATCGAACGGGCCCGGACCGATCTTGCGCAGGGGCGCGGTCAGTTTCTCCTCAATGTACTTGTCCAGCCGATGCAGTTCGGTTTCCGTGGGAGGATCGGATTTCAGAAAGACTTCGGTCAACCGTACTGCGCCCAAAGGCTTGGAGAAGGCTTCCGTAAGGCGTCCGTCGACGCTGGCAATCACTTCCGCGCTGCCGCCACCCACGTCGATAATCAAAACGTTGTTGCCGCTTTTCGGCCAGCGCAGTTGGACGCCCAGTTGAATCAAGCGGGCCTCTTCGGGACCGGAAATGATCTCGACGGGAGCCCCCAAGGCCCGGGCAGCGCGGTCCAGAAACTCGGCCTGGTTGCCCGCATCGCGCACCGCGCTGGTGGCGACGGCGCGCACGCCCGCTACATCCAGCTTGCGATACATTTGCGCCATGCGGACCAGATTTTCGCAGACGAAGTCGAGCGCGTCGGCGCCGATCCGGCCGCTTTGAAACACGCTGGAGCCCAGCCGCGTGACCTGCCGGTCTTCCGCCAGAATTTGGAATTCCCCCTGAGCGCTGATCTCGGCGGCCAGCATGCGGACGGAGTTGCTGCCAATGTCTAGAGCGGCATAGCGCGGCATAGGTTAATAGTAGCGGCTTACCATCCCATGGTCGTCATGCGCGCGAGAATTTCCGCAGCGTAGCCGCCCATCTGCGTGGGCCGCCGATGCAGCGGCGCCGGAATGACCGCCGCCAGTCGCGCGGCCTCCGCGCGGCTGACGCGAGACGCGTCCTTTTGATAGTAGTGTTCGCTCGCCGCCTGCACTCCGTAGACGCCCGGCCCCCACTCAATGACGTTCAGATAGAGATTGAGAATGCGATCTTTGGTGAGCACGGCCTCCATCACCGGCACTAGAGACGCTTCGATGCCCTTGCGCACAAAAGAGCGTTCGGTGCTCAAAAACAAATTCTTCACCAATTGTTGCGTGATGGTGGAGGCGCCGCGCGAGATGTGTCCACTCTCGTTTCTCTCCTCCATCACCTTTTCCACTTCCACCCAATCGAAGCCGCGATGCTGAAAAAAGCGCGTGTCCTCGGCAGCCACCACGGCGTGCTGCAACGACAGCGAGATTTGGGACATGGGGACGGGATCGTATTGCTTGGAGTAGGGCTGACCGGCAAGCCACGCCTGCACTCGCCTTTGGATCTGAACGCTGGTGGTGGGAGGCGTCGACCAACGGCAGAGAACCATGGACAGAATACAGAAGGCGTAGAAGCAGGCCAGCGCCAACAGCGGCGCCAGGAAGAAAGGCCGCAGCCAGGCGCCCGCGTTGCTTACCCAGCGGCGGGAACCGCTATTGGTTTGTGGACGAGGTCTTTTAGAATGGTTCGCGATCCTACCCATAACACCAACGCCAAGCCCACCGACAGCACCGGGATGATCAACATCGCCTGCTGCAAACCCACCGCTTTGAATGCTTCCGTCACCACGCCCGATCCGGCTGCCTCCGCCGCCCGATGCGCCATGGCGTCACTGAGCGCTCCCGTCAACAGCGGACCCATGGAAGCGCCACACATGTACATCAACATGAAATAGAGCGCCATGGCCGTACCGCGCTGGGCCGGCGGCACGATGTCCTGAATCGAAGAGTACACCAGCCCGTAATAACCATTGAGCGCCGCATACGCCACCGCAAGACTGGCCATCACCAGCAACTCGAAACCGCGCGGCAACACAATTCCAATATACGAGAACGGCGCGGCCAGAAACGTGATGGCGGCGGCCGAGAGCATGCGCCCGTCTTGCCGCCGTTGCACGATCCGGTCTCCCCAGATTCCAGCCAGCACGCCCCCGGTCACTCCGCCAATGAGATAAATGATGCCCGTTTGGATCCCCGAGCGCGCCAGCGAGGACCCGTGAATTCGGCTGAAGAACGCCGGCAAAAACGTTCCGATGGCGTACATATTGAAGTTCAACAGCGCGCCCGACGCGATGATCCACCACAACGTTGGAATCCGCAAAACGGACCAGAAGGAAGTGGCGGTTGGTTCTTGCAAGCCGGTCTCCGACGCTCCCCGGTGCGGCTCCGGCAGTGTGAGCAGCAACGGAATGAGCAGGAGCGCCGGCAGCGCAGCGATCACCATGGCGGTACGCCATCCGTACGCCTGTGCAATGGGTCCGCTGAAGAAGAAGCTGAGTGCGCTGCCCACCGGAACTCCCAGCATGAACAAGGACAGGGCTCGCGCCCTTTGCTGTACCGGAAAGAGGTCGCCGATCCAACTGGTGGCGGTTGGCGCCGCCACGGCTTCCCCGACCGCTACGCCCAGCCGCGAGAAGATCAAGGTGAAGAAACTGGTGGCCAGCGCGGCATAGGCGGTCAACAGCGACCACACCCCCATTCCGCTTGCCAGCAGCTTCTTGCGGCTCCAGCGGTCAGCCAGACGTCCGAGCGGCAGCCCGACAATTGCGTAGAGCCAGATAAAGGCGCTGCCCAGGAGTCCCAGTTGCGCATCGGTTAAGTGGAACTCCTTGCGCACCGGCTCCGCCAGCGCGCCTGGCACCTGCCGGTCGTAAAAGTTCAGAATGTTCACGGCGACCAGGATCAGAACCGGATAGAAGAAGCCCTTTCGGCGCATGGGGGTCCATGCTATCACAGGTCTGGTTTATCCTGAATCGATGCCATACCATCTGGCTCAGATCAACGTTGGACGTTTGGTTGCCCCCATTAATGACCCGAGAATCGCGGAATTTGTTGCCCAGCTTGATTCCGTGAATGCCCTGGCGGACCGATCCCCTGGGTTTGTCTGGCGGCTCCAATCGGCGTCGGGAAACGCGACCGATGTTGCCTACAACGACGATCCGTTGGTAATCGTCAATATGTCGGTCTGGGAATCGGTTGAAGCGTTGCGCGACTACGTTTACCTGTCGAGGCACGTAGAAGTGTTGCGGGAGCGCGCCCACTGGTTTGAGAAGCCAGCTCTGCCTCATTACTGCTTGTGGTGGGTGCCCGCCGGGCACATTCCCACGGTGATGGAAGGGCGCGAGCGTTTGGAACACTATCAGCGGCTCGGCGCCACCGAATTCTCGTTCTGGTTTTCCCAGCGCTTTCCCGCGCCGGCAGAGCAGGAGACGTTTGCGTCCTGAAGCCAGCGCCGCAAGCACTGTTTTTCTGAACCGAATCAACCAGCGCGCAAGGAAAGCGCCGATCTGAATCCAGGCGTAGCCTTAGAGGCATGCGGTAGAATAAGGCGTCTAAACGTTCACTTTTCTCATGCCTGCCCCGATAGAAGGTGGCCTGAACGCCCAAGGCCTTCGATTTGCAATTGTGGTCGCGCGCTTCAACGCGTTTATTACCGACCACTTACTGGCCGGCGCGTGCGACGTGCTCATCCGTTCCGGCGCAAACCTGGAAGACATTGAGATCGTCAAGGTACCGGGCGCGTGGGAACTGCCGTTGGCCGCCAAAACCGTGGCTTTGCAGAAGCGGCACGATGCCATCCTGGCGCTTGGAGCCGTGATTCGCGGAGACACACCGCATTTCGACTACGTGGCGGGCCACGCCGCCGCTGGGTTGGCCGCCGTGCAACAGGAAACCGGAATCCCGGTGGCTTTCGGCGTTCTGACCACCAACACCGTGGAGCAAGCCATCGACCGCGCGGGCGCCAAGGCAGGCAATAAGGGCGCGGATGCGGCGGCCACCGCCATCGAGATGGCCAATCTGCTGCGCCGTTTGCGCTCCTAACCATTTTATTTCCGGTTGTGGTACATTCGTCTTCTTTGACCATTTGGAGGACAAATGAAAACTTTCCAGCTCTTTTTTTCGACCATCCTGCTGTGGACCATGGTTGCGTCCGCGCAGGTGATTCCCGGCCGCTACATCGTCGAACTCGCCGGCAACCCGCTGGGCGCCGAGGTAAGAACGAAAGGCCGTGCCGCTCTCCGCGACCAGGCGGCCAGGATTCAAACCGAACAGGCGCGCATCCGTCCCCTGATCGAACAACATCAAGGCAAAGTGCTGTCCTCCATGAACAGTCTTCTCAATGCATTGATCGTGACCGCTCCCGATGCCGAAGCCGCCGCGCTTGCCGCGATCCCGGGTGTCAAGAATGTCTATCCGGTTCATGAGTACAAAGCCGACCTCGATCACGCGTTGCCGGTACACAACGTGCCGGACGCCTGGAACAATATTCTCGGCGGACAGGCCAACGCCGGCGCGGGCATAAAGGTCGCCATTCTCGATACGGGTATCTCCCCCGGGCACCCTTCGTTCCAGGATGCGTCGCTCAAAGTGCCGCCAGGGTTCCCGTTATCTTCCAGCAAGGCAAACGCCGCGCTCACCACCAACAAGATTATTGTGGCGCGCAGCTACGAGGATATTTACCAGGAGAAGGTACCGGATGATGCGCAGGATCACTACGGCCACGGCACCATGGTGGCCATGTGCGCCGCGGGCGGAACCAGCACCGGCCCGTACGCCACTATCACTGGCGTGGCGCCGAAGGCCTGGATTGGCGGATACAAGATCGTGGCCGGCAGTAGCGGGAGCGCCAGTGGCGACGTAATTCTAAAAGCCATGGACGACGCGCTGGCGGATGGGATGGATGTTATCAATCTGAGCTTTGGGTCGCCGTTCCAGTTCCCCGCAGCGCCATATTCGGCTGAGGCCATCGCGGTGGACCGCTTGACGCGGTTTGGAGTCGTTTTTGTCACCTCTGGCGGCAACGGCGGCCCTGGGTTGAACACCATGGGCGACTATGCCTCCACTCCGGGCGCTATCGCTGTGGGTGCGATTCAAAACAGCCGCTTCCTGGCCGGTTCCGTCTCAGTAGCGGGCGGCACGCCTTTCCGGGCTAACCCAGGTAGCCTCTCTGCCGACAACCCCACACTCTCTGCAACCATCCTGGATGTCGCCACCGTCGATCCCACTGCTCTCGCCTGTTCGCCCCTGCCAGCCGGCAGCGCTACCGGCCAAATAGTTTTGATCTCCCGCGGAACGTGCACCTTTGAATCCAAACTCAACGATGCGCAGGCCGGCGGCGCCATCGGAGCCGTCATTTACGCCGCGGCTTCGGCGCCCGCCATCTTCGCCGCAAGCGCCGGCGCGGCCACTTTGCCTCTGGTCACCGTCAGCCGCGCCGATGGTTTGGCGATCAAAGCGGCCATTACCTCCGCCACTGCGCCCCCCACGGCAACGCTGGTCTTCAACGGGATCTCGTATCCGGAAAGTTTTAACACCCTCGCGTCCTTCAGCAGCCAGGGACCAAACTATGACCTGAACATCAAACCGGACCTGACGGCCGTCGGCACGGATGTCTACATGGCGGCAGAAACCCTGGATCCTCTGGGACCGCTATACAGCAAGAGTGGCTACCTAACGGCGGCCGGCACCAGTTTCTCTTCGCCCATCGTGGCGGGAGCGGTTGCCGTGGTCCGCGCGTATCGCCCTGGCTTGACGGTGGATCAGTACCGCTCACTGATCATCAATTCCTCTTCGGCCTATGCCCGTTCGGGTGATGGCTGGATCGAGCGCGTACAAAGGACCGGAGCGGGGTACATGAACCTCGACAACGCCTTGCAAGTTACCGCAACCTCTTTCCCCACATCCATCAGCTTTGGTGTTGGCAACGGTACACTTGGCGGCGCCACCACCGGCGACCTCAATCAATTGACTCTCACCAACGTCGGCAAGACCACGGACACGTTTGCCGTTTCCGCCATCGCCTTCGACAACGCTCCGCCGGTTCAGTTCGGAACCAATACAGCCGGCACCGACGCAGCCAGCACTCTGTCCGTCACCATGGCTCCCGGCCAGTCGAAGACCATCACCGTTTTCTGGACTACCAAGACTCCGCTCGCCCCCGGCGAGTATCAGGGCTTGGTTTCGATTGTCGGAAGCAAGTCCACCGATCCCACCAACGTGCCGTATTGGTACGGAGTGCCGCCGTACGTTCCGTTCGCATTTAACGCGCTCAACAGCCCGCCTGCGTCGGCCAAAGTTGGAACCGTGGCAAGTGTGTATTTTCGCGTGACCGATTCGATAGGATATCCGATCACCGACAATGCGACGCTGGCTTTCCAGGGAGCCGTCTTGGCCGGAGGCGGCACCATCACGCTTACCAACAACCTGTTCTTCCCAAATATTCGCCAGTTGCAGTTCAAACTTGGGCCCAATCCCGGCACCAATAGCTACGCATTTGCGTTCGGCAACCTGGGCGCCTTTGGAGTAACGATCACCGGCACCGCCGGCAGCAGCGTTCAGCCGGCCGGCGACGCACTCCAGCGCGATTCGCACGGGGGACTTCTGGCCATCCAGTAAACCTGGAAAGGCGGGCAGGCTTCTTACCTGTCCGCCCAGCGTTGTTTATATAGACTGCTGTAGGAGCAATGACGAGCGTCTGGAAGGATGGACGGGACGCCACGAGGCTCTCACCCAGTCCTAGCCAAGTTTTTTTCGCTGCAGGCGGTTCAGCGGGACCACCTATTCCGCC
>Ga0075017_100003357_pt1 | contig 10046 bp, 9 predicted proteins | sample AleBraG_ABR_2012_FD_71475 | JGI IMG/M metagenome (GOLD analysis project Ga0075017, IMG submission 71475) | Freshwater sediment microbial communities in response to fracking from Pennsylvania, USA - Alex Branch Run_MetaG_ABR_2012 | ecosystem: Environmental > Aquatic > Freshwater > Creek >... | reverse complement strand
CGGTTCGGCGCGTGTCGGAGGATTGGTGACGCGGTACGGAACGAGCTGCCCTAGCAGGAAGGCTCCGAGCAAACACGATCCGAGGACGATGAGCGCCTTGCGCATAACTGCGTCAGCCCTCCATCGCGTCGAGGTCCATCCCGAGACGGTCGTCGCCGAGGCGCGGTGCGGTACTCGTCATGCAGAGAGCATGTAACGGCCGTAACCCCACTTGTAGGGGCGAAGGACCCGTTGCGTTCAGACCTTCGGAGGTCCTCCGGCTCTGTTCATCTTCAGCCATCGCGACGTGAGACGGTGCCCCGACCGGTCCGAGGACGTAAGGGGAGACGCTTCTTATGGTTTGGTCGTGTCTTCGAGTCGGTAGCCGGCGCCGCGGACGGTGGTGATGAGTTCGTTTCCGAGCTTCTTGCGTAGGTATCCGACGTAGACGTCGACGATGTTGGATCCGCTGTCGAAGTCGTATCCCCATACTCGGCTCAGGAGTTGTTGGCGTGAGAGCACTTGGCCGGGGTGGGTGAGGAACGTTTCGGCGAGCGAGAACTCGCGGGCACTCAGCTCGACCGGAGTGCCTGCGCGTTCGACGCGTCGCGTTGTGACATCGAGCACGAGATCCCCGTGTCGGAGGGTTGTCGTTTGGGGGCTGCGGGACTCGCGCAGGCGGGTACGGATGCGCGCGAGGAGTTCGTCGAACCGGAACGGCTTGACGATGTAGTCGTCGGCGCCGGAGTCGAGTCCGCCGACGAGGTCGTCGATGCTGTCGCGCGCGGTGAGGATGATGACCGGGATCTCGATCCCGTCGTTGCGGAGTGCGTGCAGCACCGAGAGTCCGTCCCGGCCGGGGAGTCCAAGGTCCAATACGATCAAGTCGAACGCGCCCGAACGGCCCGCGGCGAACGCTTCGTTGCCGTCTTTGGCGACGGTCGCGGTGTGGCCATCCGCGGTGAGTCCCTTGACGATGAACGAGGCGATACCGGCTTCGTCTTCTGCGACCAGGATGCGACTCATGCGGTTCGCTGCTCCGTCCTCGACAACGGGAGCCGAATCGTGAACAGTGCGCCGCCCGCGTCGGATATCCCGACCTCGACCTGTCCATGGTGTGCTTCGGCAATCGCGCGGACGATGGGCAGGCCGAACCCGAAATGCTCACCGCTTCGAGACCGGTCGTGCGGCCGAGCGAAACTTTGGAAGATGGCCTCGCGGTCCTCGCCGGGAACGCCGGGCCCGGAATCACCGACCCAGAGTTCTACCGCGTCGCCCGCAAGCCGAGAGCCCAGTTCGATCGGATCGCCTGCTGCGGTGTGCTGGACCGCGTTCTGGGCGAGTTGCATCCATGCCTGGGTGAGTCGCTGACGATCGGCCACGACCACGACTTGTGCGCGTCCTCCATCAAGCCAGTCCCGATCGGCGAGCGTGGCGGCTTTGGCTTGGACTTCAGCGGTGCACGCGCCGATATCGACCTCGGCCAATCGCAGGAAATCGGGCCGTTCCGCCCGGGCGAGCAGGAGCAGTTCGTTCACCATCCGGTTCATCCGGTCGAGTTCGTCAATGACGATCGTGCGCACTTCGGCACGCTCGGTGGGATCATCGCCGAGTAGTTCGAGATGTCCGCGAATCACCGTGATCGGTGTGCGCAGCTCGTGGCCGGCATCGTCGATGAACTGCCGTTGCGAGCGGAACGCGCCTTCGACCCGGTCGAGCATCGCATTGAATGTCGCCGCCAAACGCGCCAGCTCATCATCGCCGTTCACGACCAGCCGGTGCGTGAGATCCGACTCGGTAATCGATCGTGCAGTCTCCTCGAGATCACGGACCGGTGCCAGCACCCGACCGGCGATCAACCACGCCAAACCGACCGCGAGCAACAGCGCGAGGGCTCCGACTTCTGCCGCGACCAGTATCGTCGCGTCAACCGCCGCGCGCTCGGTGTGCACGAATACTGCCGCGACAAACACATCTCGCGCGGGCCCGGTGATCGACTGCAGCGTCACCGGTTCCGCAACCACACGGACAGTGCCCGCCGACGTGTGGATCGTCGAAAACGTGCGGGTCGTCAACACTGCCCACCGCTGGACCAACTCGCGGTCCGATTCGAGCCTGAGGATCGGGGCCGCGGGGCTGTGTCCGATCACCCGGCCGTCCGAGACGGCCACCAACTCTTGTGTGCGAGACGGTGCGGCCTGCGCCAGCGCAGCCAGCAGCAGATGGTCTGCGTCATTGAACGGCAACCCCGTCCGCGGGTCGACCCGCGTGCGCTGGAGGGCCCGGACCTCGGCAAGTTCGTGTGTCAACTCGCTGTCAATCTCCCGCGACAGACGCCGCAACAAAACGACCCGAGTTGCCAACACCGAAGCCGTGAGCGCCCCCGCGACCAGCAACGTGCACCATGCCAAGATCCGAAACCGCGCCGAGACCCCCGGAATCGACAGCCGCCGGCGCCGCCGAACCGCAACTCCAGGCCCAGTGTCGACCATGTCGCCAGGTCTAGCGCGTGACCGCACACGAGTCAGCATGCTGGAGCGGAGCGCGGAAAGGGGGCGGCATGCCGGAGCACGCCTCCCCCTTCCGCATACAGACCTGCACGAACGCTCGAACTCAGCGGAGGCTCACCGACGAGTCGATGCTCATCGAGTCCGTGGGCGTGTCCTTGCTCGAACCGTCCTTCGACGAATCCTTGGACGAATCGACGCTCGAGCCTTCCTTGGAACCGGACATGTCCTTGGACGTGTCGACGCTCGAGCTCTCTTTCGATGAGTCCTTGGACGAATCGGCACTTGTGCCTTCCTTCGAGGTGTCCGTGGACGCGTCCACAGACTCCTTGTGCTGCGCGGCAGCCGTCACGACTTGGGTACCGGTAGCCGCGAAAGCGGGGCTGCTGGCGACAACAGCACCAATCGGGACACTGAGCGACGCGGCAGCGATAACAAGGGCGATCTTGCGGTTCATGGGGACTCCTTCGTTTCGGTGGACTGGCTTGTCACCGATCCTGAAGTCCCGGCGTGAGACGAACATGAAGCGACAATGAGACTTCTCTCACCTTCCAATGCGGAAACTGACGATGAGCCGACAAGGGCAATGCCCGGCGTCAGTTCGACGGGTTGGGGATGGGGCCGGGCTGACCGATCGTGCAGATCGGCGCACCGGTCGTGTTCTTCGGCGCGGGGAGCTTCGGCGGAGTGAGAAACGCCGGCGGGCCGCTGAGGTCGAGACTGTCGAGCAGATTGTCGGCGGCGCCGTCGCGGTTGGTGAGAGCGGGCAGGTTCCACTTGTGCTCGACCAGGCTCAGGATCGACGTGTGGTCGTGCACGACCTGCGATACGTAATTCGGCTTCGCGAAGGGCGACACGATCACCGCCGGGACCCGGAAGCCATACCGCGTGTAGTCGCCGGGAAGCTCGGCGGGGAGCCCGTCGAGGTGTTCACCGGCGTGCAGCTTGAAGATGGGCTCGATGTCGTCGGGCGCCACGGCCAACGGCGGCGGCACGTGGTCGTAGTAGCCACCGTGCTCGTCGTAACAGAGCACCAACACCGTCTTCGCCCAGTTGGGGCTCCGCATCAGGGCATTGATCACTTTGGCCGTGAAGGCTTCGCCCATCGAGATGTCCTGCGGATCCTCCTCCGACTGCGTCTCGCCGTTCGACTCGACGAAGCAGAACGACGGGAGCTTGCCCGCAGCCGCGTCGACGAAGAACTGATCGATCTTCGGGCACTTGTCCGCGACCTTCGCGTAGACGTCGGGGAACAAGAACAGCGACGGGATGACCGCGTTGTAGTCGAGCCACGAGATCCCGTGCCGGTCGAGCATCTCGACGATCGTCCCGTTCTTCGGCGCGGGCACGTCGTTCTCGCCCACAACCGTGTTGATGGTTCCGAGCGCCGAACCGCACAGCATGAACCGGCGGTTGGGGTGCGTCTGGCCCAGCACCGACGCGAACCAGCGGTCGCACACTGGAAAGGTGTTGGCGAGCCCGTAATAGAACGGGAGGTCGGAGCCGTCCCAGTAGCCCATCGCGGCCGCTCCCGACGGGCTGTGCACGAAGCCGTCGAGCTTGCCGTTGTCCCATTGGAGGTGCGACGAATTCCAGTTCTGGCTCACCGAATGCCCCTGGCACGTGTTGGCCATGTGGAACGACCGCACCGGGTTGCCGTGCGCATCGGAATTGCTGTTGAGCGGGCGGCCGTCCGAATCGAGCGTGAAGCCGTCGCCCCGCCCCAACATGCCGAAGTAGCTGTCGTAGGAGTGGTTCTCCTGCATCACGACCACGATGTGCTCGATCTCGGGGATCAGGTCGGCGCCGACCGCCCGGGTGAGATCCGGCCGCTGGCCCGCGATCCGGGGCACGGTGGTCGTGGTCGTCGGCGACGACGAGGGCGAGGGCCGGGCCCGATGGCGCGGCAGGCTCGACGAGCAGCCTTCGAGCGCCGCGAGCGCAGCCGTCGAGCCGACCGCGGCGAGAAACTGCCGGCGCGACATTCCGCTGTGACCACCCATTTGCCGCACGATAGAGGTGATGGAGGCGACCGCCCCGTCAACCGCGCGGCCGGACGCCGAACACGGACTTGATGGGGCCGCCCCCTACCCGCTTATTCTCCGGACATGACCGAACGCACGCTGCGCGCCGCCGCCGCGATTGCCGGCGTCGCGGACAGTGCCTCCCCCACCGGCGTGCTCGATCTTCACGGCCGTGCGCTCGAGGTCGCGATGGTGCGCGAAGCACTCGCCGACGCGGGCCTCACGATCGACGACGTCGACGGCGTCTGCTACGGCGGCATGCCACCGGGCATCGCCGAGTATCTCGGCATTCACCCCAGGTTCGTCGACGGCACGATGACCGGCGGGTCGAGCTACGAGATCCACGTCGAGCACGCGGCGGCGGCCATCGCGGCCGGACTGTGCGAGGTAGTGGTGGGCGTGTACGCGGCGACCCCACGCGGCGACCGGGGCCGCAAGAACGGAGGCGGCCGGCCGGGACCGATGCCCGGACCGAATCCCATGTTCGAGTGGGAGATGCCGTACGGGTTGCGGATGCCGATGGGTGCGTACGCCCTCGCGGCCAGCCGGCACATGGCCGAGTACGGCACGACTTCGGAGCAACTTGCGCAGATCGCCGTCGACACCCGGCGCTGGGCGTCACTCAACCCCCGCGCGCGATACCGCGAGCCGATCACGATCGACGACGTGCTCGCGTCGCCGATGCAGGCGTCGCCCCTGCATCTCCTCGACTGTTGCCTCGTGACCGACGGCGCGGGCGCGTTCGTGATGACGTCGGCCGCCCGGGCTCGAGACCTGGCGAAGGCGCCCGTCTTGGTCCTCGGCGCCGCGACGTGCACCGACCATTCGATGATCTCGGCGATGCACGACCTCGCGACGACGGCGGGGACGATCTCGGGGCCCGCCGCGTTCAAGCAGGCGGGCGTCACCCCTGACGAAGTGGACCTGTTGATGGGCTACGACTCGTTCACGATCACCGCGCTGTTGCACCTCGAGGATCTCGGGTTCTGCGCCAAGGGTGAAGGCGGCGCGTTCGTCGAAGACGGCAAGCTCGGCCCCGGCGGTGCGCTGCCGATGAACACCAACGGGGGCGGATTGTCGTACACGCACCCGGGCCAGTACGGCATGTTCCTGCTCGTGGAAGCCGTGCGTCAGCTACGCGGCGAGTGCGGGCCGCGCCAGGTGCCCGAACCGGCGATCGCGGTGGCGCACGGATCGGGCGGGGTCCTCTCGACCATGGCCACGATCGTGCTCGGAACCGAGGCAACGCAGTGAGCGCGTTGTTGGAGCCCCCGCCCTCCGACGAAGCCGCGCCGTTCTGGGACGCGACCCGACGCGCCGAACTCGTGCTCCCTTGGTGTGCCGCGTGCGATCGGCCGTTCTGGTATCCGCGTGCCGCGTGCCCCCGCTGCCTCGGCGACGACATCGAGTGGCGCAGTGCGAGCGGCGAGGGGGTCGTGTATGCCGCGAGCGTGCAGCATCTCCCGGGCCCCGGACGCGACGCGGCCGACGGGCCCTACGTCGTCGTGCTCGTCGACCTCGCGGAAGGGGTGCGGGTGGTGGGCAACGTGCACGACTGTGCGCCCGACGACGTGCACGTGGGCATGCGTGTGCGCGCAATCTGGCATCCGCTCTCGGACGGAAGGAAGCTGTTGCAGTTCGCACCGCAGGAGTAGTGACCGCAGTGAGGGGGAAATCGATGCCGATGGAGATCGAGCTCGGTCCGGCTGCGGCCGAGTTCCGCGCCGAAGTTCGCGAGTGGCTGCACGAGAATCGCCCCGACGACCCGGAGGCGGTGCGATCGCAACTGATCGGCGGCGGACCCGAGCACGACGCGTGGGCCGCCCGTCTCCACGACGCGGGATTCCTGTGCGTCGGTTGGCCGAAGGAATACGGCGGCCGCGGGTTGAGCGGGATCGAAGTGGCCGTGATGAACGAGGAATTCGGCCGGGCCGGGATCCCGCGCGTCACGCGGGCGATGGGCGAATGGCTCGTCGGGCCCTCGATCATCGTGCACGGCACCGACGAACAGAAGGCGTACTTCCTGCCCCGCATCGTCGACGGGACCGATCGCTACTGCCAGGGCTTCTCGGAGCCCGACGCGGGATCGGACCTGGCCGGGTTGAAGACGCGAGGCGTGGTCGACGGTGACGAGATCGTCGTCACGGGCCAGAAGGTATGGACCTCCGGCGCGCACCGGGCCAACATGATGTTCTGTCTCTGCCGTACCGATCCCGACGCGCCGAAGCACCGCGGCATCTCGTACGTGCTGTTGCCGATGAAGCAGTCCGACGGATCGTCGAACGGCTTCGAGCTGCGCCCGATCCGACAGATCACGGGCAATAGCAACTTCAGCGAGACCTTCATCACCGAGGCGCGCGCGCCGCTGTTCAACGTGATCGGCGGGCTGCACAACGGCTGGCGCGTCACGATGACGACGCTCGGCAACGAACGGGGCGGCAACGCGACGACGCAGCACGTGCAGTACGAGCATCAGTTCGAGCGCATCGTCGACGAGGCACGCCGGTGCGGCGTCACCGGCGACGCTCGCGTCCGGCAACAACTCGCGTGGGCCTTCACCCGGGTCGAGATCATGCGCTACGCGGGTCTGCGCACCCTCTCGGAGGTCGTCGCGCGCAAGGAGCCCGGACCGGCCGCATCGATCAACAAGATGTTCTGGTCGGAGTACGCACGAGACGTGTCCGACCTGATGATGAACCTGCGCGGGCCGGAGAGTTTGATCCGGCCCGAGGGCGAGGGCTACGCGCTCGATCGTTGGCAGACAGAATTCCTCGCCAGCCGTTCGGGCACCATCTGGGGCGGCACCGCGCAGGTGCAACGGAATATCGTCGGCGAGCGCGTCCTCGGACTGCCGAAGGAGCCGGACACCGAGCTCGGGGGGCGATCACGGTGACCGACGACGCGCTCGCCCGGGCCGGGAAGACGGGCACGACGCTCGCGGTCTGGGCTTCCCGTGGGGCCGACCGGGTCGCGATCCTCTCCGAGCACGGTGATCGCACGTTCGGCGAGCTCAACGCCAACGCGAACCGGCTGACGCGCGCGCTGCGCGCCCGCAACGTCGGGTCCGACGACGCGATCGCCCTGATGGTCGCGAACCGGCCCGAGTTCGCGGAGGTGATCGCCGCATCGCAGCGGGGCGGTCTGCGGTACACGACCATCAACTGGCACCTCACGGCCGACGAGGCCGCATACATCGTCGGCGACTGCGAAGCCCGGGTGCTCGTGGCCGACGCGCGGTTCGCGGCGGTCGCACGGGACATCGCCGCACGTACGCCCGGGTTGCGGGTGCTCCTCGCCGTCGGTGGCGACATCGACGGCTTCGACAACTACGCCGACGCGATCGGCGGCGAGGACGGAGCCGACATCACCGACCCGGTGCTCGGGCGTTCGATGTTGTACACGTCGGGGACGACCGGCCGCCCCAAGGGCGTCCACCGGACGCAGCCGGCGCCCGCCCTCGTCTCGCCCTTCGGCTACACACCCGGCGAGTCGGTTCATCTCTGCACCGGTCCGCTCTATCACGCCGCGCCGCTCGCGTTTTCGCTCGCGAGCCCCCTGAACGCGGGCGTCGGTGTCGTGTTGATGGACGGCTGGTCGGCGGCGGACACGCTTCGCCTGATCGACGAGCATCGCATCACGCACTCGCACATGGTGCCGACGATGTTCCACCGGCTGCTCGCACTGCCAGACGACGTCCGCGCCGCCGCCGACGTGTCTTCGTTGCAATTCGTGCTCCACGGTGCGGCGCCGTGTCCGGCCTGGGTCAAGCAGTCGATCATCGAGTGGTGGGGTCCCGTGCTCATGGAGTACTACGCGGCAACGGAGGGCCTCGGTACGTGGGTGAGGAGCGAGGAGTGGCTGCGCAAGCCGGGCACGGTCGGCAAACCCGATCCGTCCGACACCATTCGCGTGCTCGACGACGCCGGCGTCGATTGTGCGCCCGGCGCGGTCGGCCGTGTCTACCTGAAGGCGCCGAGCGCGACCCGCTTCAACTACTACAAGGACCCCGACAAGACCGCGGCGAGCTACCGAGGCGACCACTTCACGCTCGGCGACGTCGGGTACCTCGACGACGACGGCTACCTCTTCCTCACCGACCGTTCCGCGAACCTGATCATCTCGGGCGGGGTCAACATCTATCCGGCCGAGATCGAAGCCGAGCTGCTCGCACACCCGGCCGTCGGCGACGCGGCGGTGATCGGTGTGCCCGACCCCGAGTGGGGAGAGATCGTGCTGGCCGTAGTCGAGCCCCAGGTCGGAACCGAGCCGTCGGACGAGCTCGCGCGCGAGCTCACCGAGCACTGCCGCGCTCGCCTCGCGAGCTTCAAGTGCCCGCGCCGCATCGACTTCACCGACCAACTCCCCCGCCACGAGAACGGCAAGCTCTACAAGGAGCGGCTACGGGCCGCGTACCGCGAAGCAGCCCGGGGATCACAACAATGAGCGCCATATGCGAAGGTCGGGTCGCGATCGTCACGGGCGCGGGCCGCGGCATCGGCAGAGGGCACGCCCTCGAGCTGGCGCGGCAGGGCGCGCGAGTCGTCGTGAACGATCTCGGCGGCGCGATCGACGGTTCGGGCTCCGACACCGGGCCGGCCCAGGTGGTCGTCGACGAGATCATCAGCCGGGGCGGCGAGGCGATCGCCAACTCCGACGACGTCTCGAGCTGGGCCGGGGCCGAGTCCCTGATCACCCTCGCGATCGAGCACTTCGGTGACCTCGACATCGTGGTGAACAACGCCGGCATCCTCCGCGACCGCATGCTCGTGAACATGACGGAGGAGGAATGGGACGCGGTGATCCGCGTGCACTTGAAGGGCACGTTCGGTCCGACCCATTTCGCGGCGGCGTACTGGCGCGAACGTTCGAAGGCCGGACTTCCCGTGGACGCACGCGTGATCAACACGTCGTCGACCTCCGGGCTCTTCGCCAATCCCGGACAGACCAACTACGGCGCCGCGAAGTCGGGAATCGCGACCTTCTCGATCATCGCGGCCAAGGAGCTCGGCCGCTACGGCGTCACGGTCAACGCCATCGCCCCGGGCGCGCTCACCCGGATGACCGAGAACCTCTCGCGGGCACGCACCGCACCGAGCGCGGGTGAGTGGAACGAGCGTGACCCCGACAACATCGCCCCGCTCGTCACCTGGCTGGCGAGCCCGGCCGCCGCCGGGATCACAGGCCAGGTGTTCCTCGTGGCCGGCGGGCGCATCGCCGTCGCCAAGGGATGGGAACGGGGCCCGGGCGTCGACGGCGGCGCCCGGTGGGATCCCGCGCAGCTCGACGATGTCGTGCCCCGGCTCGTCGCGGATGCGCAAAGCTGACGAGGGCGTTACCTTCGACGCATGACGATCAAGCGCTTCCCGATCGAGGCCGGGCACATCATGATGTTCGCCCGCAGCATCGGCGATCCCAACCCCATCTACTCCGACGAGGCGTACGCAGCTGCGAGCGAAGTCGGTGCGATCATCGCGCCTCCCACGTTCGTGCAGGCGAGCGCGCAGTTCGATGACGACTATCCCCTGCGCCCCAAGAT
>Ga0075017_100003356_pt1 | contig 10047 bp, 7 predicted proteins | sample AleBraG_ABR_2012_FD_71475 | JGI IMG/M metagenome (GOLD analysis project Ga0075017, IMG submission 71475) | Freshwater sediment microbial communities in response to fracking from Pennsylvania, USA - Alex Branch Run_MetaG_ABR_2012 | ecosystem: Environmental > Aquatic > Freshwater > Creek >... | reverse complement strand
CTAGATTTGTCGTACCTATCGGTGGGGATATTTGGCCCGAAGATCGTGTCGGTCTGACGTTACGTTTCCAGGGAGTGATCATGAACACTATGTCCGATGACCCAACACCGGCCAAGCAGGCCACTGCGACCGTCAGTTTGGAGGCATCACCACCCTTGGATCCGATGAGCGCCTTCACAGCCTTCACCCAACAAATGACGTTGGTACAGCGGCAGATCCTCGAACAGATGGCGGCCTTTTGGACCGGGGCCGGCGACGCGCCCACTGCCCCGACATTGGCCGCCCAGAAAAGCGACAAGCGATTTGCCGCCGACGCATGGCGCAAGGATCCAAGCTTCGACCTGCTGCGCCAGACTTACCTTGGTTACTCAGATTATCTTAACGACGCGGTCGAGGCTATGGCTCTGGACGAGAGGACAAAATCTCAGATGCGTTACGGCATGCGTCAACTGATCGATGCGATGAGCCCGTCAAACTTCCTGATCACCAACCCCGAGGCGCTGCAGCTTGCCGTCGATACGGGCGGACAGAGCCTCGCGCAGGGAATGGGTCTCTTTCTCGAGGATCTCGCCAAAGGGCGCGTCTCATCCACCGATGAGCGCGCTTACGAAGTCGGAAAGGATATTGCGGCCACGCCCGGCACAGTAATCTTCGAAAACGAACTGATGCAGCTCATTCAATACGCACCGACCACCGAGACTGTGAGTGAACGGCCACTGCTCATGATCCCGCCGTGCATAAACAAGTTCTACATCCTCGATTTGCAGCCGGAGAACTCGCTCGTTCGTTATATAGTGTCCCAGGGGAACACCGTCTTCATGGTCTCCTGGCGCAACATCGGACCGGCGCAAAGCCACTTGCAATGGGACGACTATCTCGAACAGGGCGTAATGAAGGCTATCGAGGTTGCGCTCAGCGTAAGTGGCGCGGATAAGCTCAACACCCTGGGCTTTTGCATTGGCGGTACCCTGCTCGTTTCAGCCCTGGCGGTGACGCGTGCCCGTGGCAGAATGCCCGCCGCGAGCATGACCCTTCTCACCACGATGCTCGATTTTACGGATACGGGAGAGATTGGTGTCCTGGTATCCGAGGAGGGCATCGCAGCCCGCGAAGCCGCCATCGGTGCAGGTGGGCTGATGCCCGGCAAGGATCTTGCCTTTGCCTTTTCGTCCCTGCGCGCGAACGACCTCATCTGGCAATATGTGGTGAACAGTTACCTGAAAGGCAAGGCGCCGCCGGCCTTCGATCTGCTCTACTGGAACGCGGACAGCACGAATCTGCCGGGTCCCATGTTTTGCTGGTATATGCGCAACACCTACCTTGAAAACAATTTGCGGATTCCGGACAAGACCATCCAGTGCGGGAAGCCGGTCAACCTGTCGCAGATCAACCTTCCCACCTTCATATATGCCTCGCGCGAGGACCATATTGTCCCCTGGCGCACGGCCTTTGAATCCACTCAGCTGCTTGCTGGCGATACGACCTTCGTCCTAGGCGCCAGCGGTCACATTGCGGGCGTAATTAACCCTGCATCGAAGCACAAGCGCAATCATTGGGTCGCAGGCGAGGTCGGGACCGATCCCGATCGCTGGCTTGAGAACGCTCAGGATGTGCCAGGGAGTTGGTGGCCGCGCTGGATCGCCTGGCTGCGGAAGCAAGCCGGCGCCGACGTACCGGCACCCACCAAAGTCGGCAACCCCACGTACTCAGCCATCGAGGCCGCGCCTGGACGCTACGTAAAAGTAAAAGACTCCGAAGCGAAATAGGGAACAGCAAGCGCGCTTGCAATCACACTCCCCGAACGACGGTCAGATACAGGCCATCGTGCTCGCTGAATGAGTGCCTTTACCGCTCCCGCAACGTCCTCGATCGGCACGTTCGGGTCCACCCCGTACTGATAGTACAGATCAAGGGCATCGACCCTTCCGAGGGTACTTAGTTGCATCATGTCTCCTCTGCTCCGAGAATCTAATATCGCGCGCGGCGAGATATCCACGCAAGTTAATGATAATTTGGGAGCACACATGCCTTACTTTAAATCCATGCCACCGAATGCGGGTCCGCCGGCCGTCTACTTGCGCTTTCCAGGAATCTATGGTCCGTGGTCGAAGATGAGCCAGGCATTGATGAACGGCCCTTCGTCGTTTAGTGAAGGCGAGCGGGAATTGATCTTTGCCTATGCCGCGGGTGTCTCGGCCTGCGAATTCGTATATGTGGCTCACGCAGAAGTCGCTTACGTGTGGGGCATCGAACCGGGACTGGTCGAGCGCCTGCTGCAGAATCTGGATTCCGCACCGATAGAGCCCCGCCTAAAATCACTACTGTCCTATGTGCGTACGCTGTCGTTAGACCCCAATGCGATTACGCAAACAGACGTCGATGCCGTGCTTAACGCGGGCTGGAGTGAGAATGCCTTGCTTGACGCGATTGCACTGACCGCGCGCGCCGCGTTCATGCACCGTCTAGTCGGTGGTTGTGGCTTCACCCCGCTCACCCGCGAGGTAGCCCGGAAGCACGCCCGGAAGCGCGTTGATAGCGGTTACGTCAATCTGTATACCGCCTTCCGCGAAGACAAGAGCTAAGGATTGCAATTCGGTGCCTCCGAACCTAACAGTTGCCCTTCCGACTGATTGGCTACTGCTTTGGTAAGCTGCAAGCGTAGCTGCTGGCCTTGTTCCGAGCGCCCTGACCGATGTAGTAGGCGACCTTAGGGTACGCGCACCATGGTCGTTGCGCGGCTATGCCTTTGGCGGGATCATCGTCGGCGTATTTCGTGGCAGTAATCTGGTTCGGCGCAACGCCATCCTCTACCCAGTGTGCCAACGCGGCGATCAGATCGTGGTCAGGATCGCGACTTGGCGACTGGAGAGCAAAAGTGCCACCCAGCGCATTCGGCCCTGGACCCATGCCACAGTGACGCATACCCGTCCCTAGGAATAGGCGGTAAAATGAATCGACAGCTCCGACACCGCCCATTTTCTCCAAGACCGAATTGTAATAAAGGATGGAGGCGCGCGCCGGTATGCCCGGATCGTTGTAACCGTGATAGTGCAGTAGCCTTCCGCCCGCAGCCTTAAAGGCGCTCAAGTCCGGATTCTCCGCGGAGACAGCTTTGATATTGTCGCTGGCGAGCCCAATGGGAAGATCACGCTCCAACTGGAAGCTTCGGAAGTCCCAGTTGGGATTCTGAAATACCATGGCTTGATACAGGCCAATCGCGAATGGAGCGCTGACCGATCCGGTACCGCGATTTTCTGCGGGTCCAAAACTCCAGGCCCAGAAGGCTTCGTCCCCTGGGCTGAGACCGGGATAAACGATCTTGCCTTTGGCATCATAAAGATCCTTGTATAACAGCTTCATGGCAACGACCTCCGGCTGGGTCAAGCAAGCCTCGGTCTGACCCTTTTTGCACAGCAGCGTCGCGGGATCAAACTTGCAGTGCCCCGGATCATCCAGGACGCCTTCGGCCCCGTGGCAGGCTGCCAGCGAAGCCTTGTTGACCAAACTTAGTTTCTCGCCGGACAACCAATTCCCGGGTGCGGCTGAAATGTACTGGATATACCCTATCGTGGCCGTCTGCGCCTGCACCCAATAGTTGGCCGGTGCACCGGCGACGATGCCGTCATAATCGGTTGGGAAGCGCTGGGCCTCCATGAGACCTTCACGCCCACCACTTGAGCACCCGTTGAAGTAGGAGTGTGCCGGGGACCGACCGTAATAGACGGCAACGAGAGCCTTAGAGGCCACGGCCGTCTCGTGCACGGCGCGCCAGCCGAGATCCACTACCTTTTCAGGATGACCATAGATCCACGATGAATCACTCATTTCGCCGCTATGACCGGCGTCGGTACTCGAAACCGCGTAGCCTGACTCCAACGCCCACGCCATGGGTCGATAGACGATGATTCCTGCGAAGCCGCCATTACCTATGCTTTGATACTTGCCGTTCCAAGCGCTGGGCGGCGGAAGCCACGCCTCCATGTGGATATCTGAATCGGCCGTAGGTTTTATGACTGCGCGCACGCGGCAAAAAGGCGTTGCAGTGGTAATCCCGTGGCCCGGAGTAAAGGCATCTGAGCTCGCCAGCGTGATGGGACCGGTGACATCTTCAGTCTCCATCACATGCGCTTTACCGAAATCCTTGCCGACCAGGCTCTGGCAGTCCATCGCGTGGACAACTCCCGTGCCCAAACAACAAACGCCGGCAGTAACAACGAGACTAATCTTACAATGCATCACTTCCCCCAACGCATTCAGCCAACCAGTGCGCCCGCATGTCCATCGCTTTAGGAGCAACAACCGTACCAAGCGCGAATGCAAGGTACTCTTGCGCATGAGCGCATTGGAAGATAAGTACCATCAAGCACGATGCGTCGCTGTGTGCACAGCACCGACATAATGTCCGGCTGAAACGCAGCTTATGGCCGCGATGCCACGAACTTGCCGACGAGATTCCTGGCTGCAAGCGATTTGCCTGCCTGAACTTTTTGACGTTGCCCCGTTTGTCGTCGCCGCAGCGCGCCCTCCCAGCCACCATTTCGGCGGCACGTTCGGCGAACCGTGGTCCCTGAATCGCCGTAACGAAACTCTCGAGGCACCACCCATTCGAGCCTTTTCACCTTCGGCTGACGGCAGAAGCGGAAATAGACGATCGCCTCAAGCGCGGCGACTTCGAGGAACTGGCGAACAAGTGAACAACCAGCAACGATTACGCAAGGGGCCTGGAGGAGGACTCCGGTGGGCTATTCGACCTCTTTAGGCGGCCGGCACGGCGCCGATTTGCTGTAGCAACGAGAGCAGATCGGGCTGGCCGCGTTCTTCCACAAACTGTCCACCGGACAGTCGATAGAAGTTCATTGCTTGAACCCGGATGGTTTTGCCTGTGGGAGGTACTCCAAAGAAACTTCCGCGGTGGGTACCCCTCATAGTAAAGCGCGCTGCCACCATGTCTCCTTCCACGATCATCTCTTCCAGCGTCCACTGAATATCCGGAAAGCCTCCTCGCATCATGCCGATGATTTCGAGGTAGCCAGCCGGACCCCGCACCGGCTCTGCCCGCCCCGGCACGTGGAATATGGCACTGGGAGAAATCAGCTCGTCTGCCAGTTTCTCGCTGGCGGTATTGATGAAGTCCGTGAATCGGAGCATCACGCTTTTATTGGCTTCTGTTGTCACGGCGTTTCCTCGAAATTGCTATGGCGGCTCAAATGCTTAGAGTGACGGTCATGCCCCCGCCGTACCGGCGCGAACATGGGCACCCCGCGGCGTGGTTGGCGGTCGATGCCTTCCCGGTGTCAGGCGTCATCGTAGGCTAGGGAGGTGGACAGCTCTCGATGAGCGCTCGCTTGAGTCAGCAATGCACTCGCTTTGGCCTCGAAGGTCCGCACGGCATCGGCGCCAGCCGCGAAGCGGACCGGAGGCTCTTTGAGTCCGGCAAGATGGACGAGCGCGCCGGCGAGCTTGGCAGGGTCTCCTCCCTGCTTGCCGTCCATTTTGCTCCAGGCGGCGATGATCTCCCCGGATTGCTTGGCATAGTCGTCGATGGAGGGTTTGGCATAGGTCGTGGAGTCATTGCTGAGCAGCTCAGTGCGAAAGAAGCCGGGCTCCACCAGCAAGGTGCGGATTCCGAAAGGGGCGATTTCCAGGGCGAGCGACTCCATCCACCCTTCAACGCCAAACTTCGCAGCCGCATAAGCAGTGCAGAACAATAATCCAGAGATGCCCGCAGTCGAAGAGATTGTGATAAGCAGGCCGTCGCGTTGCTTGCGCATCACAGGTAGGACCGCGCGGGCGACGTTCATTGGGCCGAACAGCAGCGTCTCGATCTGGTCGCGGACCTGCTCGGGTCTAAGCTCCTCGAAAAACCCGGCGTAGAAGTTGCCGGCATTGTTGACCAGGACATCGAGCCGACCGAATCGGGCAACGGCGGTCGCGACCGCGACCTCGGCGTCCGCAAGGCGGGTGATGTCGAGCTTGATCGTCAACAGGTCTGGGTGGTGGCCGATGGCTGCAGTAACCTTAGCAGGGTTGCGCCCTGTGGCGATGACTGCGTGGCCGGCGGCAAGCGCTGCCTTGGCAATGTCGAGTCCCAAGCCACGGCCTGCGCCGGTGACGAGCCAAACCTTCTTTTCAGCCATGACAAATCCTTCTGCTCAAGTCGTACTGCCGTCAGTCGGAGGGGCCGCTTCAATATGCCAATGTCGTCGACTCGGCTCGGGGCCGCTTGCCAGAACCGCCGTAATTCTTGCCTAAACCGACAATCAATCGCCGAGAGCAGGAATGCGGCGTCTTGCCGGGTGTTAGAATTGGCCTGACCTCAGCCGGAACGGAAGTCACTCATGGGTAGGCGCCTATCGCCGAACAACTCCGCGGTCACGGTAATGAGTACCCTGGCTCGCGCCATTTCAGACCTTGCCCAAATCGACGGCGACTTCCCGACTGCCATTCCGGCCCTCTCCCTCCATCGCCGCAAGATGCCAACCGAGCCGCTGCACTGCATCTACGGCCTGGGTCTTGGCATCGTCGCGCAAGGCGGCAAGCAGGTGATTCTCGGAGGCGAAGTGATGAACTTCGGCCCAGGGCAATCCATGCTGACCACCATCGACCTCCCGGTGGTTGCGCATGTCACCCGGGCCAGCGCTCGCGACCCTTTCCTCGGCATGATGCTGACCCTTGAGGCACCGATGATCGTGCAACTGGCAGCCGATATGGAATTGACACCGATGCGAAATGACCGAGGCTATCGGTCCCTCTCGATCGAGACCCTCGACGCCGCCTTGATCGATGCACTAGTGCGCCTGCTGGCATTGCTAGACGAGCCAGCGCTGCTGCCACGCCTAGCGCCGCTGACTCAACAGGAAATCACCATCCGCCTTTTGATGGGCCCGCACGGACCGTACCTGCGCCACCTCGCTTCCGCAGGCTCCGCGGGCCGGCAAATCGCGAAGACCGTGGCTTGGCTGAAGCAGCATTACGCCCAGGCGGTCGACGTGGAAGAGCTAGCAGTCCGCACACACATGAGCCCCTCCACGTTTCGGCAGCATTTCCGTGCCATTACTGGCGTGAGCCCACTGCAGTACCAGAAACAGCTGCGCCTGCAGGAGGCGCGGCAACTGATGCTTAACCAGAATCTCGACGCAGGCAACGCGAGCGGGCGTGTGGGCTACGAAAGCGCCTCGCAGTTCAGCCGTGAATACAGTCGCCTGTTTGGCGCGCCGCCGCAGCGCGACATCAAGCGCGTGCGACTGAGTCAGGCGTCGTCATCATCGTAGCCTTGCGGCCCCGCTGACCGTACCTCGCATTGGGGCTCGCCTTACGACCGGGATTTCCTCCCATGAGCGGCAGGTATTCTCATTAGCCCCTGACCAAGAAGCCGACTAACCATGAATACCTGCGTTGACCCGGAGCCCGGCGATTCAGCAAACTGGTCGAATTCCAGACCTGCGTTGATGACCCCATACTCGGATCTTGAACAGCCGCTGGTAATAGGCTGCGCCCGAGGGCAGCACAAATTATTACCCTACTGACAACGTCGTCAGAACCCAGCTGCTGGAGCAACCTTCTTCGGCATCAGCGCGGAGTTACCCCGCCGCTTCGACGCAACGAGACAGCCCCGGTATTCTAGCCGCCGCCGCGGCTGCCAAAGCGACGTAACGCACGAACGACGCAGAGGCCTCCAACAGCTCGCGCAGCGCCGTCCTCAGATCAGCCACGCATCGCATTGCCTCTTGCCGAATGCCTCAGAACCTATAGTTCGCGCGAATGCCACCGTAACGGAAACTAGATCGATCGTAATATGCGACGGTTGAGGGGGCCGAGAATACGTCAATGTCTGTCAATTCGGCATAATACAATTTGTTGAGTAGGTTATTGACGAACAGCTGTACATTCCAGCCGCCATCCTTGCCGGAAAGGCCGGCGTAGACATTGACCGTGCCATATCCATCCATAAAGGTTCTCGGGTCGTTCAGGACATCGCTATGCTGACTGCTTTGGTAACGATAAAATCCGCCCAGGTCCACGTTGAACGAAGACAATGGGATTGAATAATCCACTGTCGCGGTGAACTTAAGCTTGGAATGGAAAGGCAGCGAGACTCCATCGACATTCTGGATGCCGTTGACGCACCCTGTCGCCAGCGTCTGACGGGTGAAGCAGCCGGCGCCGGGATAGTCGAGAATGTCAGCGTTGATATAGGCCAAGTTAAGGCCCAAGTGCAAATCTTTGGTTGCACGGAGCAGTGTGGTTAGCTCGATGCCTTGCGATCGGACACGGCCGATCGACAGGAGGTGGATGACAGGAACCGAACCCAACGATCCCGTTTCGACCGAAGTAAACTGGAAGTGCTGATAGTTGGTACGGAACACATCAGCATTCAGTGTGAGCTTATGATCGAACAGCTGAGATTTCAGGCCGACCTCGTACGACTGCACCTTCGAGCTTGCAAGTGGTGTTAGTGGCCCGCGAACGGCGTCCGCATTGTCTTCCATGTCGATCGCTCGACCCGTCTCCGTACGCGCATGAGTAAAGTATACGTTGAGGTTGTCGTTAAAGTCATGTTTGTAACTGATTTCCCCTGCGAGAAAGCCGTAACGGTCGGAGCCAGTGGTCGTCGTGTTGGGGTCCGTCGGGCTGAGCGGGGTAAACTTCCAGTAATAGCCTAACCTATCGTACTGGTAACGCGTTCCGACCGTCAGGGAATCGCTGGACGAAAACTTATAGGTGCCGCGGATAAACGCACCGTAACTTGCGGTGGAAAAGGTGCGATCCCAATCTACCGGGAAAATCTGCAAGCGCGAATAGGGAAAATGAAGATCCGTATTCATATAAACGAGGCCAGCTAGGTAGGTCAACGGCTTGTCATCTGGCGAAGTCAGCCGCAGTTCCTGACTAAAGGTCTTGCTGTTTACATCGACATGGGCATCGAAGTCATTGATGGGCGCGAAGAGGTTATCACGCGGCGCACCGATAAATACGTCTGTGCGCGGCTCGCTGCTGTGGGTGTAGCTGGTGAGTGAACTGAAAGTGCCAAGACCACCCCCCTTATAGTCAGCGCGGAAGGTGCCGCCAACGTCCTTGTTGACAGTGATGCCGTCCTCGGGACTGTAAACGACATTGTTTGCGGGCCGGATGTTGAGACCGGGATAGAGCTGAGTGAGCGGACGGCCTAACGTATCGAAGTCATATGTGGATTTGGGGTCGCCTGCCACCAGCAGCTGACCGCCAATGATTGGCATGGTCTTGTGAGTGTCATAAATGTAGAAGCCAGTGAGCGTCGTTGAAAGCTGGTCTGTCGGCTCCCAGCGCAGTTTTAACCGACCGCCGTAACTATCAAACCCACCGATCCGTTCGTTATTGCGGAGCGCGTTAATCAATGGACCGTCCCATTTGTTGTAAAAGGTCGACAGGCTGTAGTCCAGCGTCGTCGACAACGGGCCTGTCATGAACGCTGTTGCTCTGGTCTGATTGTCGGTGGTTTGTTCAATTCCAAAGCGGTGGTCGGGGGTTGATGAGGGTGCCCGGGTTACGAAATTGATGAGGCCGCCAGCGGCATTGCGGCCCGAGAGCGTCGATTGCGGCCCTGCGAACACCTCGACCCGTTCCACGTCGGCCAGTTCGAACGCAAGCGTAGAGAAGGTTGATTGCGGGAAATCGTCCACGACGATACCGGTTTGAGCCGGTACACCGATCTGATAGCTGATTGGAGCGATGCCGCGGAGACCGGGATTCAGGGGGTTCAAACCCAACGGCGTGGGCGTGATCGTCGGAAACAAGACGTAAAGATCGGTAATCCGATTGACGCCAGCGATAGTTAGCTGAGCTTCGGAAGCAATGGCAACTTGCTTGGGGACATCTTGGATGTTCTCGGCACGTTTTTGGCCCGTGACAATGACTTCTTCGAGGTCGGTATCAGTGGCTGGATTCGCTCACTAGTGTCCGGTTGATGACGAAGTTGCCGATTGTAACGTGCTGATGTCATGGTGTTTTTCAGCATTATTTGGGTGGTGTCGACTTGAATGTAAACTGCGGATTTGGGCCAGTTTTCGG
>Ga0075017_100003354_pt1 | contig 10049 bp, 9 predicted proteins | sample AleBraG_ABR_2012_FD_71475 | JGI IMG/M metagenome (GOLD analysis project Ga0075017, IMG submission 71475) | Freshwater sediment microbial communities in response to fracking from Pennsylvania, USA - Alex Branch Run_MetaG_ABR_2012 | ecosystem: Environmental > Aquatic > Freshwater > Creek >... | reverse complement strand
CGTCCGTTCTCGATGTGCCCGATCCAGTCGATCTTGCTGTCATTGCTGTACCAGCTGATGCCGTCAGCGCCGCCTTCGACGAATGCGCGCAGCGGCGAGTCAAGGCGGCGATCGTGCTTTCGTCGGGCTTCTCTGAGTCGGGCGACGAAGGTGCCGAGCTCGAGCGCCGGCTCCGTGTACAGGCGGCGACAGCGGGAGTCCGGCTCTTGGGCCCGAACTGTCAGGGCGTCGTCAGTCTCCCGGATAAGTTGTTCGCCAGCTTCTCGCCATCCTTCCAAACGGGGGAGAGCGGTTCGGTCTCGATGGTGTCGCAGAGTGGTGGCTACAACAGCGTCGCCTTTCGTCTCGGCCTCATGAGCGGCGTTCACTTCAGCAGGATCGTCAGCACCGGCAACGAGTGCGACATCACGGCAACTGACCTCTTTGAGTTCCTCGCCGAAGACCCGGAGACCGAGATCGTTGCCGCATATTTGGAGCAGGTGCGCGACGCTCGCCGCTTCTTGGATGTGGTCTCTGAGCTCTCTGCGAAGAAGCCTGTCGTCGTGGCCAAGGCAGGGCGTACCGATGTCGGCGGCAAGGCGGCTTCATCACATACCGGATCCCTCGCTGGATCGGGGGCCGTGGCAAAGGGTGTGCTGGCGCAGGCCGGAGCGCTGGCAGCCCGGTCCGTGGACGAAATGATCGCGTTGCTCGTGGCCTTCAGCGGCCCGCACACCATGGCGGCCGGCGATCGTGTCGGTCTGCTCTCCCAAGGCGGCGGATTTGGTGTCGAGACGACCGATCTCTGCCGCGAGAGAGGCATGAGGTTGCCTGCCTTTCGGCCCGAGACGGTGGCCGCGCTGGGCGAAATGATCCCGTACTACGGGACCGCTGACAATCCGGTCGACTTCACGGCGGCACTGATGGGAAATCCAGCGTGGCTGGCAGAGACCGTGAACCTCTTAGCCAAGGACGACAGCATCGACATGGTCGCGCTTCTCTTGACCTCGTCACCCGGGCCCGACGCCGTCGAAGATCTGGCGAACGCAGTGAGAGCCAGCTCGAAGCCAATCGTGATCGGCTGGCTCGGAGGCGTAGGCGATCCAGACCGGGAGAGACTGCACGGGCTCGGAGTTCCCACCTTCTTCAGCCCACTGTCATTGACGACGGGTTTGAAGGGGTTGGCCCAACGCGGCCAGCATTTGTTGGGTGGCGATTTCGCGGGGACCCTGAGGCCGCCGAAGGGAAGCAATTGATGGTTGAGGCGATGGGCGTGGCTGCAACGAGTGAAACCCTGGCGGCCATTCGAGAGTCCGGGAGGTTGGCTCTCAGCGAGCGGGAAGGATTGAACTTGCTGTCGAGCTTTGGTGTGCGGGTCCCGGCACACGCGCTCGTGACCAATACCGACGAGCTGAACCAGAGCCTCTCGGAGATGTCGTTCCCCGTCGTACTCAAAGTGGATTCCGCCGATATAGCGCACAAGAGCGATGTCGGTGGAGTCCGAGTGGGGTGCCGGTCGGCGGAGGAGGCGGAGCGTGCCTTCGCCGAGATCCTCTCTTCGGTCGAGCGGGCGTGCCCCACTGCCACAATCGGCGGTGTGCTGGTCGAGGAGCAAATCGAGGGGACTGCCGAGTGCTTCATCGGGGCCCACCACGATCCGGAGTTCGGCCCCGTGATCGGATTCGGCCTTGGAGGTATCTTTGTCGAACTCATCGGCGACCTGGTGTGGCGTGCGGCCCCAGTGGATCACGATGAAGCCTTACGTATGATTCACGAGAGCCGGGCGCTGGAGGTGCTCGCCGGGTGGCGAGGAAAGCCTCCGGCCGATATGGCTGCGCTGGCGAGCGCCATTGCCAACGTGTCCGATTTGGTCTGGGCTCTGCGCGCCGAGGTGGCCGAGATGGACGTGAACCCGCTGATCGTCGGGCCTGCCGGTGCGGTCGCCGCCGATTCGTTTGTGCTCTTGAAACATTCAGACCAAGAGAACGTGCTGCAGAGGGAGACAAGAGAGTGACAGGACTCGAAGGAAGAACGGCGCTGGTGACAGGGGCTGGCACCGCAGTCGGGGCTGTCGTGGCCCGGACACTCGCTGGTCAAGGAGCCAAGGTGATTGGCGTCGATGCCGAAGCGGTGGATGATCTCGCTGATGCCGAGTGGTCATCAGGGGGTCTCATCGAAGTTGAGACCGTCGACGTGTCGGACTTTGCCGCCTCGGACGACCTGATCCAACGGTTGACGGCCAATGGCCGTCAACTGGACATTGTTGTCAATGCTGCGTCGCTGGCTGCAGCAGGATCTCAGGGAACTCTCTTTGAGATCGAGGAGAAGCAGTGGGACGCCGGGATTGATGTCTGCTTGAAATCAGCGTTCAACGTGAGTCGTCATGCTGCGTCGTACTGGCGCACCAACCGTGACAAGCCGTATCGCTTGGTGAACATGATCGAGCCCTCCGGCCTGTTCGGTGCGCAGGTGGAAGTGGACCGTCAAGCGGCCCTGATGGCACTCGTCGGATTTACCTACTCATGCGCCAACGCACTCGGTCGCTACGGGGTCACGTCTAACATCTTGGTGCCCATGGGATCAACGCCCGAAGGTATGGCCGAGGTGGGCTCAGTCGCCGCTTATCTGGCCAGCCCCGAGTCGGACTGGATCAATGGGCACGTCGTGGCTGCCGGCGACGGCCGGGTAGCGCTGATCTCAAATCCAGAAATCGAGTACGAGGTCGTGTCGACTGATGAGTGGACCGACCAAGAAGTCGTTGACGGGCTCTGGCGTGATCTGCGTCGCTCGGTCGAGCACCGACCTCCGGCCTATGCACCGGTGGAATCGCTATGACCGAGAGCGTCACAGAAAGCAAACGACCAGGCACGTCTTCGCTGGCGGAGCTGTGTCGGCTGGTCAATGGATCTTCCGGTGCAGCTTCCGTCTTGAGTGGATGGCAAGCAGTGATGCAGGTCTCCTTCACCGATGAACCTCCGTGCTTCCTCCAGGTGACCTCCACCGGTGTCGACCTTCGATCGGGTACCCATATCAAGCCCACCGTCGAACTGGTCGGAACGGGAACCGACCTGGCCACCGGGTTCGGTGGCGACGTCGATCTGACCCAGCTGCTTGCCCGCGGTCTGATGACCTCGAAGGGCAGGTACAGGGATGTCATCGAGTTTGGCCGCTTGACCAATGCGGCTCGACGAGCCCGACGTGCAGAAGGAGCTTCATAATGTCGGAACTCTCCCGGAAGGTGGCGGTGGTGGGGATCGGCCAGCTCCCCTTCAAGACCCGCTACCCCACGCACAACTTCCAAGAGCTTGCCTTCGAGGTAACCGCACTTGCGTTGAAGGACGCTGGCATCGGGGTCGACGACGTAGATAGCGCCGTGTACGCCATCTACAGCGACATGCTCCTGCGGCAGCAGACTCCTGAAACGCTCATCCACGAGTACCTCGGGCTGACCGGTAAACCTGCCCTGAGGGTGACCGCTGGAGCTTCCACCGGTACGTACGCCCTCCGTACGGCATTCGCCGAGATTGCCGCAGGCATGGTTGACGTCGTGCTGCTCGTGGGAACTCAAAAGTCGGGAGACCTCGTCAATCCGGAGACGATGCATCGAGGTGAGGGAACGATGATGTCGGAGTCGATCACACACGACGTCAACTGGCAACATCCGTACACGCCGTTTCCACCGTCCGCATGGGGTCTGATCGTCACTGCCCATATGAGCCGGTGGGGAACGCCCAGCGAGACCCAAATCGCCCAGGTGGCCGTCAAGAACCACCGAAATGCCTTCTTGAACCCCAACGCTCAATTGCGTCTGGATGTGAGCGTCGACGAAGTGCTCAACTCCAGGCTCATCGCGTGGCCGACGACGATGTACGAGGCGTGCCTCTTCAGCGAAGGCGCGTGCGCGATCATCTTGGCCAGTGCCGAAGCAGCGGATCGGATCGGTAAGCCCCCGATCTGGGTGAGCGGCGTAGGCACCAGCCACGAGGCTTCAACGCCCTACATCGACGAGGAACGGCTCGGTCGCATTCCGGCGATCGAGAAGTCGGCAAGGGCTGCCTACGAGATGGCCGGGATCCAGAGTCCGCGCCACGACTTCGACGTCATCGAGCTGCACGACCTGTTTGCCGCTCTCGAAATCCTGACCTATGAGGAACTGGGGCTCTGCTCTCCTGGTGAGGGCGGACAACTGGTCGACGAGGGCGCCACAGAAATGGCTGGTGACATCCCGGTGAATCCGTCGGGCGGCAGGTTGGCTTGTGGACACATCGCCGGTCCCTCAGAGGTTTACAGCATTGCCGAGGTGGCTCTCCAACTGCGTGAGGAAGCCGGGGAACGTCAAGTGCCCATCGATCGAGGTCGTGGGCTGGTTTCAACGGTCGGAGGTCAATGCGCCTCTCTCGGCGCGGCGGTAGTGCTCGAGCGAGGTGACGCATGAAGCCCGAGGAGTTTCTGGAGATTCCGGCTCAGGTGATCAACGAGTACCGCTACAGCTACGGCGGTGTCTCACGATTCTTCCGCTCGGTCATGGAGGACCAGCAGCTGCTGGGCACCCGCTGTCCCGTATGCGAACTGGTCTCCTGTCCTCCCCGGCGCTTCTGCGCCACATGTTCTGAGGAGACCGCTTGGGTGGAGCTGGCTGGCACCGGTCGCGTGGTCTCGGCGGTGGACTGCTACTACGTCCCGGCCAACTACGAACTCCACCGGTACCTCAACTTGCCGTACACGCTCGCCCTCATCCAGCTGGACGGCTCCGATACCGCCATCTACAACACCGTCTTCACCGGATCGCAGGAGCTGCACCAGGTCAACCCAGGCGATCGCGTGCGGGCTGTCTTCCGAGAGCAGCGAGAAGGTCGCCTGACGGACTTCTACTTTGTGATCGACGATCAGAGCGCTGGGTAACGCCATGGGTGAAGTGTCGCTGAGCAAGGTCATGGAGGAGCTGGCGAGCGAGGCACCGGATCGCCCTGCCCTGACGTGTGACGGTCAGACGTTGAGCCGGATGGAACTTGACCTCACGAGCAACCGGCTGGCCAGGGTCTATGGGGAACTAGGCGTCGTAGAAGATGATCTCGTCACGCTGGCGTTACCAAATTCCATTGACTTCGTCGTAGCCTGCCTCGCAATTTGGAAGTGCGGAGCCACCCCTCAACCAGTGTCACATGCGCTTCCGGACGCTGAGCTGGGGAAGATCATCGAGCTGGCGAACCCCCGCATCGTGGTGGGAGTGGACGAAGACCGGAGCTTCGGAAGGCCGTTTCTTCCACGAGGGTTTGAGGCACCTCCCGAGGTGTCTGATGCGGCATTGCCCGAGAAGACGGCCGCCTGCTGGAAGGCTCCGACCTCCGGAGGGAGCACTGGACGCCCCAAGTTGATCTTGGCTACCTCTCCCGCCACTCTCGATACCAAGACTGCGTTCGCACAGGGCCAGGTGCGCGACGGCGTGTCACTGGTTCCGGGGCCGATGTACCACAACGGCCCCTTCGCCTGCGCGATGCGAGCCATGTTCATCGGCAACCACGTCGTGCTCTGCTCCCGATTCGACCCGGAGGCGACGTTGAGCCTCATTGAGCGCGAACGGGTCGACTGGACCTTGCTGGTGCCCACCATGATGAGTCGGATCTGGCGGCTTCCCGAGTCGACACGCAACAAATACGACTTGTCGTCCCTCCGCTATTGCCTGCACTTTGGTGCACCATGCCCCGTCTGGCTCAAGGAGGCCTGGATCGCGTGGCTGGGCCCAGACCGTATCTTCGAGCTGTTTGGACCTTCGGAGGCCCAAGGAGCAACACGGATCAATGGTCATGAGTGGCTGGCCCACCCCGGTTCGGTGGGTCGCCCGATTGATGGATGTGAGGTGAAGGTGTTCGACTCGGAGGGAGTGGAGTCTCCACCGGGGGTGGTTGGAGAGATCTACATGCGATCTTCAACGGGCAAGGTCACCTACCGGTACTTGGGCGCCGAAGCGGAGACCTTGCCTGGTGGCTGGGAGACGGTCGGTGACTTGGGCTGGGTGGATGAAGACGGGTATCTCTTCTTCGCTGATCGCCGGACCGACATGATCGTGACCGGTGGCTCCAACGTGTACCCGGCCGAAATCGAGGCCGCGTTGGAGTCTCATCCGAGCGTCAAGGACTCGGCAGTCATCGGACTTCCAGATGACGACAAGGGGCAGCGTCTACACGCCATCGTGCAATTGGAGCCTGAGGTAAGCGATGATGAGCTCCGGGAGCACCTCAGGAATCACCTGGTGCACTATAAGATCCCGAGCACTTTTGAGCACGTAGCCCATTCGGTCAGGGACGAAGGAGGAAAAGTCCGTCGCTCGGGCCTCCGTGCTGAACGACTGCCTTCCGCCTGATTCGTCGTGCGCCGTTTTCGGCTCTCTGGCTCAGAGCTCGTAAGCGATGAATTCCAGCAGGTTGCCGTCAGGATCGCGGGTGTACACGCTTCGACCGCTCCTACTTCCGCCGGCGCGTCCTCCGATGCGATCCACGGGTCCGGCCACGACCTCGCCACCTGCCGCCTCTACGGTCGCAACCGCTTCCTCTGGCGAACCTGACCATACGAAGCAGAGGTCGAGGCAGCCGGGAAGCGCTGCTTCGGCTCGCAGGCTGGGATTTCCTTCCTTCCAGACGTAGGGTCCATGAAGGTTGATACGGATGTCTCCAAGGGCGAGGCTTGCTGAGCGCGGCTCTTGACCACCGTCGGGGTGCTCGCGTAAGCGCACAACCGAGAAACCCAACCGCTGATAGAAGTCAATGAGCCGCGTGGGACTCTCAGTGGGAAGGGCCACGTGGTCGATCGATTGAATGGACATTCTCGATGCTCCTCTCCGGAGATTTGTAGGGCAAGCTCCTACCGATCTTGGGCATGCCGCCCATCTTGCTGACTCGCCTGGACAGCCCGAGATCCAGCTGGCGGTTGAAGGTGGTCGTACGGTAGTTGGCAAAGACCGCCACAGGGGGATCTGCCGAGGCACCCAGCGAAGCCTGAAGCAATTCGCCGACTCCATCGGTCACTTGCCGGGAGCATGGAATGAGGCTCCTCGTTCTTCTGTGTGGCACCACGGTGGAGTTCTTCGAGTCACGCAGGAGATGGCTGGCACGGATCTCTGGCTCAGGCAGCTAGCTCGACGACACCGAACCCGAGGGGAAGCGAGGTGTCCGCTTGTTCGTGACGGCATCTACTCCTTCGGCGGCATCCGGCCCGAAGAAGTTGAGGATCTCAAGTGCCAGCGAGTGCTCGAAGATTGGCGCGGCGCTGCGAACCCAGTGATTGAGAGCGCGTTTGGTGAATCGGATGGCGCTCTGAGGTCCATTGGCCAGCTTCTGAGCGACGGCAAAGGCTTCGTCGAGAAGCTGGTCTGCTGGTACGCACTTGCTGACCAACCCAATCCGTTCTGCTTCCTGCGCATCGATGAAGTCCGACGTCAACAGGTAGTAACGAGCCTTTGCCAGTCCGCACATCATCGGCCAGAGCATTGCTGCGTGGTCACCCGCCGCCACGCCCAGTCGGACGTGGCCGTCGGTGAAGCGGACCCCTTCGGCCATGATGCTGATGTCCGCCAGCAGTGCGATTGCCAATCCGGCTCCGACGGCGACTCCGTTGATGGCTGAGATGATCGGCTTGTCGCACTCGGTCATGTTGACGACGATGTCCCGTGCCTCCTCCATCGTCTGAAGGATCGCTGGATAGTTGTTGAGCAGGCGAGCCTCCATCTCCAAGTCGCCGCCTGCTGAGAACGCCCGGCCGGCCCCAGTGATGACCGCCACTGAGGTCTCGGGGTCGCAAGCTACGTCACGCCAGATGTTTGCGAGCTCCCAGTGCATCCTCTCATTTGCCGCGTTGAGACGCTCTGGGCGGTTCATGGTGATCAGCAAGACGCCCTCGGCAGGCGACTCGATCGACAAATGCTGGTAGGCGTCGTAGTTGGAAAACATGGGCCTCGTAGTCTGACTTTTCGCCGCGGTTGATAGGTTCGTGAGCAGACTACCGTGGTCCGAGCCGGCACTCAGGGCCAGCCTTTTCGAACAGAGTTGAGGGCATGGATATGAATCTCCAAGACAGAGTCGTGCTGATTACCGGGGCCGGTCGGGGCGTCGGCAAGGCCACCGCTCTGACCATGGCGAAGCTGGGCGCAAAGGTGTGCGTGACGGCGCGAACGACGACTGAGATCGAAGACGTTGTCAAGGAGATCCGATCTGCCGGAGGGGACGCAATAGCGGTGACCGCCGACGTGGGTCGAGAGCCAGACGTCGGGCGGCTCTTCGACTCGGTGATCGAAGCCTTCGGTCGGGTCGACATCGTGGTGAACAACGCCGGATCCTTTCCCGTGGGGCCGATCAGCGAGTTCCCCGACGAGGAGTTCGATGCCGCGGTACGAATCGATCTGAAGGCGGCGTTCATGTGCGCGCGTTCTGGTCTCACCATCGGAGGGATGCTCGAGCGCGGTTCCGGGCATATTGTCAACATCGGTTCAGTGTCGGTGAGACGCCAGGTTCCAAACATGGCCATCCACTGTGCCCTGAAGGCCGCGCTGCTCGGGCTCTCTGAGTCGCTGCGCAGGGAAGTGGCCGGGCGCGGCGTGAAGGTCTCCCTGCTCTGCCCGGCAACCATTGACACGGAACTTGTCCAGTCGGAAAAGGCCCGAGACTACGTCCATGGCGAGGACAAGTGGCTACGTCCTCAAGACGTGGCGGATCTCATTGCCTACGTGACCACCACGCCGGAGAATGTCCTCATCAGCGAGGTATCCATCGTCGGCCTCTGAACCTGCAAGCAACGATGACTTGTTCGGCCGCGATCACAGGAGAGTGCACATGGTAGAGGGGCTGAAGTCTGGAGACGGGTTCGAGTACCTCATCCAGGACCCGGACGACCGCTGCCTCGGCAAAATCCTTCGCAGGGCAACGATCGCACATCCGGAACGAACCTGCTTGATCTGGAACGCCTCGAGACATATCAGCTATGGGGAGATGGACAGCGCTGTCGATCGGGTGGTCCACGGGCTCAAGAACCGAGGCGTGCAAGCCGGAGATCGGGTAGCAGTCATGTCCGGGAATTGTCCTGAGTACGTCTTCCTGATCTTCGCGTTGGCCCGACTTGGCGCTGTGCTGGTGACCGTCAATGTGCACGCTCGCGGGACCCAGCTCGCCCACATCCTCGAGAATGCCGAACCGCGACTCGTGGTGGTCGAATCGGACATCTTGAATCATGTGCGTGAGGCTGTGCGCTCAGCCGCACCCGCACCTGACGTCATGCTCGTCGAGGGCGATGAGCAGGGTTACGACACAGTGAGGATGATGGCCGCTCAAGGGCACGTTGACCATCTTGATCACGCCGATCCTGAAGGACCACGGTATAACGACCTCGCCCAGATTCTGTACACCTCTGGGACGACCGGCCCCTCTAAGGGCGTCATGATCACGCACAATCAGGCCTACGCATTTGCGGACTATGTGTCGCAGGCGATGGAGCTGTCTGAGACTGACATCTACTACACGTGTCTCCCGCTCTTCCACGTGAATGCCCAGATATCAGTGCTGGGTTCGATCATGGCGGGGGCATGTGTCGCCCTGTCCGATCGGTTCAGCGCTTCGAGATTTTGGTCCGACATCGCAGCCACGAACGCCACCGCAGTCAGCCTGTTCGGAGCAATGGCTTACATCCTGTACCAGTTGCCTGCGGAATCCGACGTGAAGACCTCGATGCGAGTCTGCTGGGCCTTTCCCTTGCCCTATGACATCAAGGAGGAGTTCGAAGAAAGGTATGGCGTGAGGCTTCTCACTGCCTACGCCAGCACGGAGGCGAACTTCGTGGCGATCGGCGGACTTGCTGACGAGCTCCCCTCTGGTGCGGCGGGCCTTGTGCATCCCCGTTTCGAAGTCAAGATCGTCGATTCCGACGACCGGGACCTTCCTTTCGGGTCCGTTGGAGAGATAGTGACTCGCCCTCGAGACCCGTGGACCATGATGGCCGGCTACTACCGGATGCCGGAGGTAACGGCCAAGGCATTTGAGAACTTGTGGTACCACACCGGTGACGCCGGTTCACTCACCGAGGACGGC
>Ga0075017_100003353_pt1 | contig 10050 bp, 10 predicted proteins | sample AleBraG_ABR_2012_FD_71475 | JGI IMG/M metagenome (GOLD analysis project Ga0075017, IMG submission 71475) | Freshwater sediment microbial communities in response to fracking from Pennsylvania, USA - Alex Branch Run_MetaG_ABR_2012 | ecosystem: Environmental > Aquatic > Freshwater > Creek >... | reverse complement strand
GTTTTTATATAACGCGATATTCGAATAAGAATTGATTCTGGTTTGAATAAAAGAAATACAAGGTGATGTTACCTGAGTTTGCGCAATCAGCAGATATATAATAGCTATTGTGTTTGGTCATCTATTATTTATAGAAAAAGTAAGGTATAAAGGCATAGGGGATGGGCGATGCAGGATCAGTATATAGAAGTGGATAATGGTTGTGGTGGAATAGATATAGTGAAGTATAAGAAGTTACGAGAGTGGAAGGTGATGGGGTATCGTATTAGTGGTCGGGACGAGTATTTGGAGGCGAGTGGATTATTGTATTTGGAGGGAGGTGATTTGGAGAAAACGATGTAAAGATAGGTATAGATATATGGAGTATCAGGATGTCAATAACCTTTTCTAGTAATAGGGCATATAGTGGAGTGGCAGCGATTCCGACTATGATGTATGATTTTAAAACATTTATGGTTGGGACTGGAGGATTTACGGTATTAGCGAGTGGAGATGGGGTTTCTAATTTTTCGATGAGTGGTGATGTGATAACTGGAGGGGGAAGTGGAGCGCATGGAATGGGAAACCAGTCATCATGGTTTATATTGAAGGAGAAGTTGAGTTATGCTGGAGTTCAGCGTCAGTGGTTGTTTTGGAACTATAATAACACGTGTATGAACGTGTATAATAGTTGGCAAGGGTTTAGTACGAGTGGGAGTGAGGGACATATTTCGTCAGCGGTATCGGCAACGAATGCACCGATAGCGTATGATGAATTTCATTTGATGAATCCCGCGTCAGCTACGACGAGTTTATGGGCAACGGGATCAAATTTTGGAGCATGTCCGGCGATGGGTGCGGCGGGAACATGGTATGCAAACTTTGCGGTGGATCCAAGTAGTCCGAATATTTGGTATGTATTGATTTGTAATGGTGGAGCTAGTCCTGCTGTGATAGTATGTTTTGGATATGATGCTTTGACTGGTTATGAGAGTGGAAACCCTGATCCTACGGTACATTTCTATCACGGCAATACGTTTCCTTTGAATTCGGCGACATTTTTTACCAGGTATATGGCGCATTCGAATTCGAGTAAGGCGTTGGCTACGGCGGATACTACGTTAGTGAGTAGTGCTGCGTATTATTGTCATATTGGTTCGGTGACAACGGTAGTCAAGGGATATATGAGTGGCAATGATTTTGCGATGCCAGCGATAGTCAATAGTTTTGGAACTAGTGGAAACGGGTATAATTTGGGAGCTATTCGAGCTGACAATAATGTGAGGTATTTGGGAGTGTCATCGTTATATATAGCGAATGCACCGAACCGAGTATTTAGTAACGCCATTAATTATAATGGAGTGAGTTATGTAGGTCTTGGATATTTCAGTATCCGTGGCAATGGAATACCGACGACTTGATTTAGTGGATGGAGACATAAATGACATTACATTTTCAGAGAGTTAGTTATAGCAGTTGTGGATCTACGTTAGCAACGAATTCGGGGGATCAGTTATTTTATGCATTTAAGACATTTATGAAGGGGGTGGGATGGACGGTACCTCAATCATCGGATGGAATTAGTTTTGACCAGAGTGGGGTGGATAAGATCACTGGCGCGGGGAGTGGAGCTGGTGGGTTAGCAAATGCATCGTCATGGTATATATTGAAGGAGCCGTCGGCGTATGTGGGACAGCGTCGGGAATTTTTATTTCAGAAGAATTCGCCGTGGTCGGTGCCTAGTGATGGATGTTATCGTAATATATGGTATTCGGTACAAGGATTTCAGACGGGATCATCGAGTAATTCAGGATTTGGATCGGCGGCGATATCTGCGACGAATTATCCGATAGCGTATGACATGTTTGCGGTGAATCCTGCGGGTCAGACGACGCAGTCACCTACATTTTGGACATCTGGATTGGGCAATGCGTCACAGACGAATCAATTTATACCATATTTTGATGATGGTAGTAGTAGTCAGCGGATAGAGTATATGTTTTGTGCATCGGATGCGGCTCCATATTTCTGGTATATACTGGGCTATAAGCGCAATGTTCGTGGAGCCGGAGGCGTATCATCTGGAATATATAACTGGCATTGTTACAATCCATTGACAGCGTATGATTCTAGTGATGGAGATCCCGCGGTATTGATAGGGATGACGAATTTGTCATCATGGAACACGTTTTTTTCTGCGGTCAATAACTGGACGGGTGGTGGGTATCAGACGGCGTCGTGGTGGAACTGGGTAAATTTTTCAAGTAAATCGGATGCAACGGCAAAGATAGTGACTGCAGCTACATCTGGTAAGGGATTTAACCAGAATGCGATTCCTATATTTACGACCAATGGAGGTCTCACGAATTCATTTCACACGGCGGCATCACCATATTCCTCGAATTTGAAAAATCCTAAGGTAGTATTGATGCCTACGGTATTTGGAATAGCTACGCAAACCGGGACGCAGATTCAGGTCAAGGGGTCATCATCAAATATATTGACGGCGATGGGTCAGATACCTGCTATGGCGTTGGTAACTGTATCTAGTGCGAAGGATTATTTGGCTTTGGATAATGGGGTAGCTGGTTCATCGCAGGTTCTAGTGCCATGGGATGGACAATCGCTATCATTTTAGGATTTTGGAGAATTTATGTCAAACTTTAGTTTAATGAATTTTTACCCATATAATACTGGATATTCGTCAACGGTATCTGTAACATTTACGGACCAGATGTTTTGGGATTGGAAGACATTTATGATTGGGGCGGGGTGGACAGTTATAGCATCTGGTGATGGAATATCTGCGGTAAGTATAGTGGGGGATGTATTTACGTCGAAGTATAAGGGGGTGGCTGGAGGATTAGGAAATCCGAAGTCATGGTTTATCATTCGGGAGCCTGGTAGTTATGCGGGTTCTCAGCGTCAATTATTGATAGTGAAGAGTAGTGCGGATGATTCGACTAGATTTGTGATTTATAGTCAGCAGGGATTTGTGATGGGTACGGGTCACAACAATGGAGCTGCTGTATCTGCGGTAAATCCACCTATGGCTTATGATGAGATATTTTTGTCAGCGTATCAGGCATACAGTGTTGGCGCCAATTATGTCCCGAGTAATTTTTACAATCAGGATGTGGTGAATTTGGGTAATTCATTTAATAATAGCAATGCATATTCGCATCAATGGAATGAGAGTGTGAGTTCGAACAAGTCATTTCCTGGAGTATATTATAGTTTTTATGCAACGACTACGGCGCCATATTGTTTTTATATAATGGTGACGTCCCCGGAGACGATTGGTGGAATAGCGCAACCGGTGAAGAAGGTGTTTATATTTGACGAGTTGATAAACTATCAGAATTCTGATGATCCGTTGGTAATGTTTAAGATGAGTATAGGGGCTACGTATTCTGCTAGTTATGCAACGACGACGGGATTGCAGGATCATTTCTTTACTGGGGCATGGTATAAGAAATCGGTGATGACGAGTAAGTCGGATGCGTTGGCTAAGACGGTAACGAATTTGACGGACATGTATGTACCGGTTCGAGTGATAGATCGCGGGACATCAACGGCAATCGGGTCATATGAAGAATCTGGTAAGGATATGTTGATGCCGGCTTGGTATGTAGGATTTGGCAATGAGCCGAAGTTGTTAGGAGAGTCATCGATGGTGAAGATAGTGCATAATTATCGAAATCAATTGCAGACGGTAAGTGTTGGTTCGACCAGGGATAATATTGTGGTGACCAATGGATCTTATGGAGTATGTGTGCCATGGGACGGATCTAGTAACGGGATTTGGTAGGAGCGAGCATGTCATATACATTTTTCAAGAGATCATATATACAGGGTCAGGGTGGAACGAACCAAAGCAATTGTGATCAATTCTGGTTTGATTTGAAGACTGTGTTAAAGAGTAATGGATGGAGTTGTGTACGGTCTTCGGATGGGACGACGGTAAGTTCTGTAGGAAGTGATAATATTACTTTGGCAGGATCTGGAGCGGGGGGTATGAATAACAGCAATAGTTGGTTTATCATGCAGGCACCTGTGTATGGTGGTAAAACGCGACAGATGATGTTTTATAAAGTGGCGCCTAACAATAATACGCAGAATCAGTATCGTAATATCGGATATTCGATGCAAGGATATTCGACAACGGTGGCAATGGGAGGCGGATCTATATCGGTAACGGCGCCACCTATAGCATATGATGGGATAGTGATGGTAGGACCGTATAGTAATGGGGTGAATTCGAATTTGCCGAGTTATTGTCAGACATCAGCATCAACGATAGGAGCGGATCCCACGAACAATTTCTTTTCATTTCCGACGCCATTATCTACATCTGTGAATCTCACGATATTTCATTATATTATTGGGGTTGATTCGGGGACGGGGGCATGGTTTGCTTATATTTATGATAATATGATGAGACCGGTATCTATATGTGGATATGATCCATTGACTGAGACGGATTCGGCGGTGGTAGATAATGTGGCGATAGTAAGTTGTTGTAATTTGAATCAGGGTCTTTTGTCGACCAACAACTATAACGGCAACTACAATTTTGGTAAGGTGTGGGGAATGCGTCCTGGTAGTAATTTTACGTCATTATCAGATACGGCGTCGCAGAATTATTACAGGGCGGAGTGGGCGAAGCCGATTACGTTGATGACTAGTGGAGAGAGTGTATTTTCATCAGGATCCAACATATATAGTCCACCGAATTCGAATGGAGCGGTATTAGGGTTTCCGGACACGAATTCGAAGCAGGCGCAGTTATTGCCGGCATATTATGTGTATACGAATGCTTGGAATGAATTTAGTATGATAAGGGGGCGTTCTACTTTATTTTACATACCCATGGATGGCAGGTATTATAACATGACATTGTCTACATCTGGAAACACCAGGGATTTGTTATGTATAGGAGATAGTTTGGTATCAGCGGCGCAGTTAGTGATACCATGGGACAATTCGGTACCACTTAATTAAGGAGTAAAGTTATGGCATCAACGTATACAGCGACATCGATATCAGTATCTCCCGTTATATTGGGGACAATAGCGGAGTGGGAAAACACAGCGGGAGTTAATCAATTTTACAGTAGCAATGTAATTACATTAGCAAAGTCAGATGGTGGAGATGTAATCATACATACGATAACGGTGCCATTGATCCACAGGGCATTTGATGTGGGGTTCCAAAAGGGATAATACGGATGTGAGTTAGATAATACGGATGTGAGTTAGATAATATTGTTTAAAGTGAAAAAGCCCTGGTTAGTGCCGGGGCTTTATCTTTGATAATATGGAGAGATTAATTTAGCAGGTATAGTAGAAGTTAACCCATCTCCCGTAATAATTGAAACCCGTGCATTGGACGCTGACGTAAGGATCTACGAACCATGTGCAGCCATCTCCATACGTAATACATGAGATGGAGTAGGATCCGCAACTGGTAATGGCTTGGCAAACCGCAGTTTGTGGGATGGGTTCGGGATCTGTAGCGGCTTGAGTAGGATTTGATATAAAGGCGATTGTGATCAGAAGTATGGAAAACAAGTATTTCATGGATCCTCCTTAGATGGGGATGGATTTGTCAACAGGATTTTGATGGCTTGATCTTTGTGAGAGGCGGTGAGACCGTGTCTTAATTTGGTGTGGACGAAATTGGGCAGATTTAGATTCATGTCATCAATAGCGACCCAGTTGAGATCGGGATATTTGGAGAGGGAGTGTTTGATTTCAGATTCTCTAATAGATTCTGGTGAAGGTAGTTTTAGAAATTCAGTAAAGGGCATGAGGTTAGGATCGTCTTTGTATCCGAAATCAGGAGTGATATCGATAATGCGGTCAATCCAGGAATTAGACTGTGTTGAACCACAGCCGGACTGATTGGATTGTTTGATTAGATTTAGGTAGTCTTGATGTAATCTCCAAGCCGAGGATATGATAATATCTGCGTCGGTGGCGTCAATGATTTCGATGAGGTTATTGACGGTATATGGTTCGAAGAAGAAGCCATCGATACATAAAACCCCGTCAAAATCTAGGAAGATTATGGAGTGAGTAGTTCTAATCATTTCATCATATCTCGGATAAGGTCACGTTTACGGGATCCTGCTTTAGCGATCATTTCATCGATTTCGGCAGCGGCGAAGAAGTTATGGATATAGACTGTTTTAGCTTTTTGGAGAGCGCGGACGCATCTACCATTTCTTTGTTCTATTTTCATGGGGTTCCATAACAGTTCTATATGGATGATATGGTGGGCGGCGAGTTGGAGTCCATCTAAACCTGAGCCGGCACTGTCTGTGGCTAGGAGTATTTTGGAGGATCCGGAGATAAAGTCATCTAATGCTTTATCTTTATTTTTTATAGAGATTTCGGAATTAAATTCAGAGAACTGGATATTATTTTCTTTGAGGAAAGGTTTTAGTAGATTGAGTGCGCGAATCCAAGATGAGAATACAACGATTTTATTGGGGAGGATGGTAGATATAATGGATTCGATTTCGGATAAGCGATTGGATTTGGGGTAGATTTTGGCAGGAGTATTTGGAGGAAGTGTTTGGTGAACGAGATTGGCGTCTACAGAAGCCATAGCTGCTTGAGAGAGATAGGAATTGAGTAAGGCTTTTTCGCCAATAGAAAGTGGATGTTCCACGGATTTGGCGAGGAGAGGGCGAGCCTGGGCGATAAAGTGATCATGAAGTTCAGCTTGTTCTTTGTTTAATTTGACTTGGTGATCGAATTTTTCAGAGTCTGGTAGAGGTAGGGTGGATTCATCTATAGGAGGGTTAATGATATAGCGAGCGAGTCTGGATTTGAGATCTTTGATTTTATTTTGTTTGAGCCCGAAGACTTTGGCTCGGCTGGTCATGCAGAATTCTTCAAAGAATTTCCATTCGGGTAGAAATTCCTTTGGATTGAGGATACGTATAACGGACACAAGGTCTTCGACGGAATTTTGGATAGGTGTACCTGATAATGCGAAGACGAATTCGGAGTCAATGAGTGATATAGCTTCCCAGCACTGAGATTCTTGATTTTTGATTTTTTGGATTTCGTCAATAATAGCGATATTGAAGTTAAGATTTTCCAGGAAGTATTTATGACGAGCCAGTAGTTCATAGGATATGATGAGAAATTTTTCATTTTTATATTGAAAGATTTCAGATCCTTTTGATATTATTTTAGCTGAGCCCAGGTTATATTTGTTTATTTCATGAAGCCATTGTGATTTCAAGTTATTGGGGACGACGATAAGATGTCTGGGTAGATTTAGGATTTTGATAGCAGCTAGAGCGCATAAGGTTTTGCCCAAACCCATTTGGAGGGTAAGTACGGTACGTTTATTTTCCAGCATCAATTTCAAAGAATCGATTTGGAAAGGAAATAATGTTATGCCATAGGAGCTGAATACTTGAAGATCTTGGGCAGGGATGGTGAAGTGAGGAATTTCTCGATTTGATTTAAGGAGATCTAGGGCTTCGATACAGGGTAGTGTGGTAATTTCCTTAGATAGTAGTTCATCACGTTTTGATTTTCCATAGATATTGGTGGCTTGGAAATCTTTATCTAAGTAAGCTAGTGGTCTGATATTGGAGTATGTGGTGGGGTAAGCGCGTTCTACGGATTCGATGTGCATACATGTGCCCGATTGCGTGGAGATAAAGTCATTGCAATCGCAATTTCTAATAAAGTGTTCGAAGTAGACGTAATGGATAGTGTCTTTATGAACGACTTCGAAGAAATTGTTATAGAAGTAGATATTCCAGTTACGGATCATAGAATCGTATCTGGCTCTAGCTTGTTGATAGGATTGGGTATATATGCCATCGTGAGCTGGTAGAGTAGGTTTTTCTTCGGCGTGGACGCGATATATTTCTTTTTGGACTGGATGATCGTACATTATGATCCTGAGATAGTCTTATAGATGTTAATTAGGTTTTGATGTTCTGGTGAACTTTGTATATAAGAATTTAGGTGGATATATTCGATATAAATGTCAGATATATGTTTTTTTAAATGTGTGAGAGAGAAAGGAGATATAACCGAAGCAAATTTTCTATAGGTAGTGGTTGGAGTCGTAGGTATATCGAAAGGGGAGGAAGAGATAAGGTGATGAAATCTTAGTCTTCTATTGTAATTTTCTGGAAGGATAATATCTTCGAAGAAGGTGAGTGAGACAATTTTTTCTTTGACTGGGATAAAGTCTGTGAGATTGAATTCACGGTCGTCGAAGTAAAGATTGATATTGGGTTGGGTGGGATCTGATTTATGGACAAATATGGTGGAGATGCGAGGTCGATTATTGAATATGTGCCAATTTGGGATTTGGAAATAATTATCATGAAGTTGATAGCGATGGTTGAGCCAGGTATGGACTTCAGTTTGAGTGGATATTGTGGGGCGATTAAGGTTATCGTAGAAAAGTCTCTGGATATCGCCTGGGGAAAGAGATGGATACAGTAGGGACATATCTGAGAGATGTGGTATATTATCGATAAGGATTTGGAAATGGTAGTCAGATATGTGAGTAGGTGGTCGATTTTGGGAGATAACGTGTTCGATAAAGGGGATGGGATGTAGGATCATTAGTCGATAATGAGGGAGGTGGATTCAATGAAGAATTTAATGGAGTCTTTGAAGGGTTGAGAGAGTCTTTTATTTTGGTATATAAGTTCCAAATCTATGGCGGTAGGATTTTGTTTGATTAACTGTTTAGTAGGGACAGAAAATAGAGAAAGTATGATAATCAGAGATTGTATTAAATCATCTTGATTGGAAGACGAGGAGATAATGTGAGAAGGGTTTTTGGTATTATATAGTTCTACGACCAATTTTTCATAGGCATATACTTTAGTGAAGTCTTCGATATCTGGTTGACCGAATAGGATTTGGTGTAGAACATTTCTGGAAAAAGGTGATTTTAGAAAGTGTGATGTAGACATTCTGTACCAGTGATCGGTTCCCTTTAGTTTCCAGATATGTTGGTACTGGTATAGTTCTGATAGATGAAAGGGCATTGGGATATAGAAGTATTTGACAGGTTTTGTAAATACGAGGGTTCCGAAGAAGCCATTTCTGACGCCTTGTGTTTTAGAATTTTGTATGCGTTCTGAGTCGGCGGGGAATTTAGGTTCTTTGTAATCGTTGATAATATCTACGTAATATCTAGGATCTAGTTCTTGAGATTCGATCTTCGGATAGGACGTAACTTTTTTGAAATCCACTTCTGTAGAGGAGAGGGAGTGATAGCAGGTGCGTGTAGGAGTCATACGTGGAATATAGCACGTATTTTAGTCGGACACGAGTGAAAACTTTTTCTTTAATTCCATAATTTTCTGATAATCGAGATTTGGGTTTATTTTTATAAAAGAGATATCGAGGTCATGGATATGGGTGAGGATGAATTTATTAGGGGTATTGCAGGAGGACAGGCAGAAGGTGATGTAATTGATTTCGGTTCTAAAGATTAGTTTTTGTTCTGGTGATAGATTGGAGAATGGGAGTGGTTTATTGAAAAGTAGGTCATGGATAAAGGGTAGATTTTGCGTGGTGAGAATTTCTGAGGCTAAGAGATCGTAATTGGATGGTAGTATTTCGAGTTTATGAAGGTTAGCGCCTAGTAGAGAGGAAGCGGGGGTATTATGATTGAATTCGAAAGTCAATTTTACATTGAGATTTGGAGGGGATGAGATTTTGTAATAGAGTATTTTTTCAACAGGGGACGGGGTGGTGGTGGTGGTAGTGTGAAAATTTCCTAGAACCGGATTTTGAAACAGATCTTTATTTCTAATTCTGTAAAAGTCATCGTCATCATCGTCTTGGGAGTAAGCGGCGATTGCATTTTGTCTAGCGATTTCGAGAGTGTCTTCGATATAAGGTATGAATGAAGCTTTTGGATTTGATTTTCGATAATGGAAAAGTCTTTTGATAAAAGAGGCTTGTGATTGATTATCTAGTTGGTGGTTTAGTTTTTGATTTGCGAGCCATTGCGATTGTTTTTGGTATTTGTCTGACATGATCGTAATATAACAACGGGGAGTAGAGA
>Ga0075017_100003351_pt1 | contig 10051 bp, 9 predicted proteins | sample AleBraG_ABR_2012_FD_71475 | JGI IMG/M metagenome (GOLD analysis project Ga0075017, IMG submission 71475) | Freshwater sediment microbial communities in response to fracking from Pennsylvania, USA - Alex Branch Run_MetaG_ABR_2012 | ecosystem: Environmental > Aquatic > Freshwater > Creek >... | reverse complement strand
ATCAAGGCTCTTCTCGACGCTCATCTTCGTTACCTGACGAAGCCGTCCGAGTAGCGACGTCGACTCCCGCCGCCATATCCCTTTTTAGGAACTCTGTTATTACTTTCAACGTTTCCGGTGACACGTCGGCCAAGGTACGTGCGGCCAAAGCCTGCACACGGGCGTGCCGCAATGCTCTGACGAATTCCAGCCGTGCCTGAATAGTCTCGGGAATCGTTTCGGAGTCCATGTCGAGGAGATACGAAGGATCGACGCCGAAAATATCGCAGATTGCCGTGAGCATCTTCTTGTCGGTAACAAAGGCCCTTGTTCCATCCTTCATGTAGAACCACCGGGCGCGGGACATACTTATCCCTCGATCTGCCAGCTCTTCACGGACTTCCCTGAATGTCACAGCGGTGCCGCGCTTTTCTTCTGCAGCATCTAGGAGCAGGTTCAGGCGCCTGGAGAGTATCACCTGAGGCGGCGGAACGTCTGGAGTTTCGCCGCGTCCAGCGCTCATGCCCCGCTCCTCACTCTGTTGGCGTAGCTCGGTTGTTGTTTTGTGCCGAACCTCTCGGTTCTCTCAAGTATTGTCCGTGGCTTCCAACGCCACAAGTGACACTAAGTTCTATCTTCCACGGCTCCGAGAGAAACTTTTTCGCTGCTCTGGGGGCCAGCCGCGGCTCCCCCTTGGACCAGCCTGAAGCCATCCTGGCCGGGTACCTACTCCCCCGCAAGATGGAATCACACTTCCGTGAGCACGGCACGGGGCGCAGCGAGAATGGCCTATTGATCCAGCGAGTCTCGTGCCCTGCATTGGTTGACTGTCCTCGTCTCGACAGCAATGGCAAACGCTTCAATCTGAGGATGCTGGGTCAGTGAATTAGCCTTCCAGCTGGAGAAGCTGATACCACCGAGCGGGTGCGCTGACCGATGCCAAGTCAGGTCGTTCAGCGGCATTTACACCATGATCTAGTGAGAGTAAATTAATCAGAGTAGACGGGTCTAACCGTCGAGCAGGCAGCTTTCTGGGAGTGTTTTCCATGGAACCTTCAATCTTGTTGAATCTGACACGAAGCCGCATCCTTCACATGCTGGTGACGCATGGTCCGGCGACAGCGCAGGACATTTCCAAGACCTTGTCCCTCGCAGGATCCGTGGTCAGCAGGGAACTCGAAAGACTGGCACGGGCAGACCTGGTCCACTCGGACAACCCAATTCCCGGACAATTTGATTCCAACTTTGACGCAGACGCACCTCAGATATGCCAAGAAATAGCACAGGTGAGAAATTATCTGGGGTTGGAAACCTGAGCACCACGGGTGCAAGCACAGGGGCGGTCAGGTAACAAAGCCCTCAGCAAACCATGAGTGTTCATCAATTGAGTTTGCCGATGTTTCATAAATTGGCAAAAACAGCGGAAGGCACGGCGATGACCCTCTACACCCACAACCAAGAAGCAAGCGAACTGGAAACCATCGAGGACGAAGGTCGACCTGAAGCTGAAGTCACCGAGTGGCTGTCCCCGACCGAGATCTGCCGTGAGCTGCAGATCCCGCTGCCAACGTTCTACCAGTGGCGTTCGAGGGGAATTGGTCCTCACGCCTACAAGATCGGGCGGCATGTGCGCGTCAGCAGGGCGGATCTTGAAGCATGGATCGCACTCCGTTCGGAGACTTGACGACTTTGACAAGGAGATCATCAGATGAGCAGACAACCCCTTCCCCTTGGTGCATGGGGATCCATCCACACCAAGCGCTCATCGGCCAAGACTTGGCTGGCGGAGACCCGCTACCGCGACATGGATGGAAAAGTCCGCCGGGTGGAGGCGCGGGGTCCGTCCGCGGCTGCCGCCCGCCGAGAATTGCAACAGAAGCTCGCCAACCGGAAGACCCCGCGATTCGGTTTGGTCACCAGTGCCGATAAGATCGACCGCCTCATCGAGATCTTTCTTGTTGACCTGGAGGCGTCCGACAGGGCTGATCGCACCAAAGACAAGTATGCCTACATGGTGAAGAAGCACATCTCCCCCCGAATCGGCTCGGTCAGAATTGGCGAGGCAACCTCAGGTCTTGTTGACCATTTCATTCGCTCAGTAGTTGAGGAATCGGGTCCCTCCACGGCCAGAACTTGCGGCGCCGTGCTCTCTTGGATGTTCAAGGTCGCCCTGCGCCACGACGCCGTCGTCGTCAACCCCGTCCTCGGAGTATCAATTCCCCGACTTCGTACGAAGAAACCTCAGGCCCTGGATGCAGAACAGTATCAAGACCTACGGAGGAAACTCATTGCGTGGGAACGATCCTCGACGCTTGGCCGTCCGCGTTCACAGGAGCTCCACGAAATAGCGGACGGTCTGGTCGCCCTGGGTGTTCGGCCTGGGGAGCTCTTCTCACTGCTATGGGAAGACCTCGACGTGGAAGCCGACCCTCCAACTATCTTCATCCACACCACAGTTATCAGAACCACCGTTGGCGGAGTCAGAATCCAAGACCATCCAAAGACCCGACATGGCATCCGCCAGCTCACAGTCCCTGATTTCCTGGTCAGGCAGCTTCGAAAGCGCCGTGTCCGCCAAGCAAGATCAGCGATACCCAACCCACTGAACCTGATCTACCCGTCCTCCACCGGCACTGTGATGGATGCGAACAACGTGGGCAAAATCTGGCGCGTAGCGTCGGACGCCATCGGGTACGACTGGGTGACACTAAAGACTTTCAGGAAAACCAATGCCACCATGATCGCTAGGACTATGGGGGCTGAGGCCGCCGCCTATCAGGCAGGCCATTCTAAGGTGTCCATGACCCAGGCGCACTACATTGAAGAACGCCGTGGGGCTTTGGACACTAGGTCCGTCGTTGACGCCTTCAAGCCGCAAAGCAAGTCTGGACCGAAGCATGAGCAAGTCCAAACAGTTGAGGGTCAGGCTCAACAAGGGGACGTACCCGCCCCAGACCTGACTGCGCCAGTCTCACCGCCGGAGGCTGACAAGTCTCCACTTTCGGAGGATCATGAGCCTCATGAAGACCCTCCAAAAACAGCGGAAACTAGCGGCAAATAACGAAAATGGAGAGTTAATCTGGAGAGTTTGTGGAGAGTTAAGGACGAATGGCCCCTTTCGGGGCCATTCTCACTTCCAAAATCCCTGTAAATCCGGGCTTTTTGGGCCCCCTATCAGATTCGAACTGATGACCCCCGCTTTACAAGAGCGGTGCTCTGGCCAGCTGAGCTAAGGAGGCAAACGCAATCAAGCGCTAGACAAGGCTACCGTAAGAGGTGCCAGAAACTGAAAACCGGCCCCCCATACCGCAAAGCACAAGGGGCCGGTTCCAGAAAAAACAGGTAAAACGTTACTTCTTGGCGGCTACGATCCCGTTGACGAAGTCAGGGAGCGCGCCGTCCTGCCACTGCTGGCCGTCAATGAACACCGTGGGGGTGGCATTGACGCCGTGGGCCGATGCCAGGCCGCTGGTGTTGGCAACGTACGGGCGGAACGTCTTGTCATTGACGCAGCTGCTGATGTCGGCAGCCCCCGCCTCGGTGGCCAGCTTTACCAGTGTTGCGTTGTCCAGGCCCTTGCCGTTCTCTGCCGGCTGGTTGGCGAACAAGGAATCAAAGAACGTCTTGTACTTATCCGGGGAAGTGTCGGCCACGCACGCCGCAGCAGCTGCCGCGCGCGATGAGTAGTTGGTGCCGGAGGAGAAACGGTCCAGGAAGTTCAGCGGACGGTATTCCAGCGTGATGGTGCCATCGTTCTGCCACTTGGTCAGCTGGTCGCTGTACTGCTTTTCGAAGTTGTTGCAGGCCGGGCACATGAAGTCCAGGTAGATGACGGCCTGGGCCGGCTTGCCGGCGGCCGTGGCCTTGATGCCGATCTCATCCAGTCCAGAAGCCTTGGTGGCGGCCGCCGTCGGCTGCGCCGGCAACTTGGCCGTGTCCACGGTGGTCTCGGCGGTGGTCGGGGGAATCAGCACGCCGTCCTTGCCGAATTCAATGCCGCCGTACACGTTGGTGTTCGCCGGGACCGGACCATTGGAAGCGATGGGCTCGTTGGCCTTGTTCGTCTGAATGACGATCAGGGCAATGACCACCACAATCGCCACTGCTGCGGCCAGCACCCCGCCACGGATCAGCCAGCTGTTGCGCTTTTCCTTCTTGAGCTGGGCGTCACGAATGGTCTTGGCCTTCTGGCGCGCAAGCGCGGTGCGTTCGGCATTGGTCGGCCGTGGCTGGTTCTTGGAGCTCATAGTTCCTCAGGTCTGTGGGCATGGAAAAAGGGCCGCAGGACGGCATCTCTTCAAATTATCGTAGGCCACGAACCTTGGAGCAACCTCAAGGTGCCAATCGCACCTGCATCGGCCACCCGTACCGGCTAAGCTGGCACCAAATCGACACCTATTATCGGAGCCCCACGTGCCGGAGAAGTTGCAGCCCCAACCTCATACGAAAAGCTCACCGGAGCCCGTTCACGGGGACTCGGATTTCCTGGTGGTGTCCAACCGTCTGCCCATTGACAGGGACACCACTGACACCGCCGACGTCGGATGGAGACGTGCGCCGGGTGGTCTGGTCACGGCGCTGGCCCCCGTCATGGCGGCCAGGGAAGGCGCCTGGGTGGGCTGGCACGGCGCGCCCGATGAAATCCTGGAGCCGTTCCACCACGAGAACATGGACCTGATCCCCGTCCCGCTCTCCAGCGACGAGGTGGAACTGTATTACGAGGGTTTCTCCAATTCCACCCTGTGGCCGCTCTACCACGACGTCATTGCACCCCCGGAATTTCACCGTACATGGTGGGACGCCTACCGGAGGGTGAACAAGCGCTTTGCGGAGGCGGCCGCCAACGCGGCAGCCAAGAATGCCACCGTTTGGGTGCAGGATTACCAGCTGCAGCTTGTCCCCCGCTACCTGCGCCAGCTGCGTCCGGACCTGCGCATCGGCTTCTTCAACCACATCCCCTTCCCGCCGCCGGAGATCTTTGCCCAAATGCCTTGGCGCCAGGCCATCATTGACGGCCTGCTGGGTGCGGACCTGATCGGCTTCCAACGCCCCAACGACACCGCCAATTTCCTGCGGTCTGCCCGGCGGTTCCTGGGCGCCAGTGTCAAGGCCCAGCAGGTCCATGTCAAGGAATCCGACGGTTCCATCAGCCACATTGCCCGCGCCGAGCCCTTCCCCATCTCCATCGACGTGGGCCGGGTCCAGGAACTGGCCGCCCGCCCGGACATCATCGCCCGGTCCAAGCAAATCCGGGAGGATTTGGGCAACCCGAAAACCATCCTCCTCGGCGTGGACCGGCTGGATTACACCAAGGGCATCACGCACAGGCTCAAGGCCTATGGGGAACTCCTGGATGACGGCGTCATCACCGTTGAGGATGCCGCGTTGATCCAGGTGGCCAGCCCCAGCCGCGAGCGCGTGGAAACCTACCGGCAGCTGCGCGAGGACGTGGAGGGCATGGTGGGGCGGATCAACGGCCAGTTCGACACCATCCAGAACACGGCCGTCCGCTATCTGCACCACAGCTACCCGGTGGAGGAAATGGTGGCCCTGTACCTGGCCGCGGACGTCATGCTCGTGACAGCCCTGCGCGACGGCATGAACCTGGTGGCCAAGGAATATGTGGCCGCCCGCACCGACAACACCGGGGCACTGGTCCTGAGCGAGTTCACCGGGGCCGCCGACCAGCTCAAGCAGGCACTGCTGATCAACCCGCACGACATCGACGGCCTCAAGGCCACCATCGCCCGCGCCATCAAGCTGCCCAAGGCCGAGTCGGCCCGCCGCATGCGAGCCATGCGCAAGCAGATCCTCTCCCACGACGTCCAGCGCTGGAGCGAGGACTTCCTCTCAACCCTGCAAAATGAGGCGGTCCGTGACGACCGCTGACCCGCTCCCCGGCGGCTTGGGCGCAGACTTGCGCGCCGCCGTGGTCCACATCGCCCGCACCCGGCACCTACTGGTCGCAATGGACTTCGACGGCACCATGGCACCCCTGGTCCCCCGGGCCGATGACGCCCGCCCGCTTCCAGCCGCAGCCGCAGCCCTTGCAGCGCTCTCGGCGTTGGAGGGTACGACGACGGCGCTCGTGTCCGGGCGTGCCCTGGCCAGTTTGCGCGCGGTCGCCAGCCCGCCGGAGCCGACCCTGCTGGTGGGCAGCCACGGTGCCGAGGTGTGGCTGGGGCGCGACTCCCCCGCCCTGGCGCTAACCGAACCCCAGGAGCATGCCCTGCGCCGGGCCCAGGCCGCCGTCCAAAGTACGGTCCGCCTGTACCCGGGCACCGTCATGGAACATAAGCCGGCCGGCGTGGTCCTGCACTACCGCCAGGCAACCCCGGACGCCGGACAATCCGCCGTCAACCACGTCCGCACGGCACTGGAACAGGAAACCGGCCTGTTCATCACGGAAGGCAAAATGGTGCTGGAAATCTCCGTCATCAACGCCAACAAGGGCGAAAGCCTTCAGCTGCTGCGCACGGTCAGCGGCGCCACGGCCGTGATCTTTGCCGGCGACGACGTCACCGACGAGCACGCCTTCGCCGCCCTGGGCACCGGCGACGTCGGCATCAAGGTGGGAGCAGGCCACACCGCGGCCGCGTTCCGCATCGGCTCCCCGCAGGACCTCCCCGCAATCCTTGAACTACTCCTGGCAACCCGCAAACACTCGTGAAAGGTTCTTCCTTGTCCTCTTGCACCATCCGCGACGTCCGCCCCTGGGGCGGGGAACGCAGCGACGTCACCGTCACCGACGGCCGCATCAGCGCCATTGCACCGCACAACCCCGCCACCGTGTCGGATGGCACCATGGTGGAAGGGCTCGGCCGGCTGCTGCTGCCGTCCTTCTCCGACGTCCACGTCCACCTGGATTCCACCCGGCTGGGCCTGCCGTTCCGCGAACACACCGGCGGGCCGGGGGTTTGGACCATGATGCTCAATGACCGCAACAATTGGCGCAATGCCGAGGCGCCCATCGGTGAGCGTGCCGAGACCACCTTGCGCATGATGATCGAGCGCGGCACCACCAGGGTGCGCAGCTACGCCCAGGTGGACGCAGACTGCGGCCTGGAACGTTTCGAGGCGGTGGCCGCCGCCAGGGAAACGCACAAAGACCGGGCCGAGGTGAAGATCATCGCCTTCCCGCAGGCCGGGTTGCTGATGGAAAAGGGCTCGGCCCAGATCCTTGAGGAAGCGCTCAAGGCGGGGGCCGACGTCGTCGGCGGGATCGATCCCTGCTCCCTGGACCGCGATCCCGTGCGGCACCTGGACATCGTGTTTGGGCTGGCCGAGAAATACCAGCTGCCCATCGACATCCACCTGCACGAGCCCGGCGAACTGGGACACTTCAGCGCGGAGCTGATCGCCGAACGCACCCGGGCCCTGGGCATGCAGGGCAACGTCACCATCTCCCACGGCTATCCGCTGTGGGGTGTCAGCGAGGCCCACACACGGTCCTTGATTGAGACATGGGCGGAACTGGACATTTCCACCGCCACCGTTGCCCCCGGAACCGGTGCCAAGCTTCCGCTCACCGATCTGGCCGCGGCGGGTGTCCGGGTGGGCCTGGGCGAGGACGGGCAGCGCGACTACTGGTCACCCTATGGCAATGCCGACATGCTGGACCGCACCTGGCAGCTGGCCTTCACCAACGGATTCCGGGCCGATGAACTGATCGAACATGCCGTCGCGGTGGCCACCATGGGCGGGGCCTCCATCCTTGACCGCTCCACACCCAGACTGGCCTCCGTAGCCGACCGCCCCGGCACCCAGGTGTCGGATGTGGCAAGTTTTGTCCTGCTTCCCGGGGACTCCGTCAGCGCCGCCGTGATGGAGCGCCCGGCCGACCGCACCGTCCTGCACAACGGGCGCGTGGTAGCCGATAAACTGGAACTGGTCTAAGCACCACCTTGGGCCGATGTGACGCGCGGCACGAGCAAAATGTGTCATACTTCATATATCAGCGTCGTATCCGCCCTCGGCGGATTGCGGCCTGACCAACTTAATAAATAACCATTCACTTGAGGATCGTTCGGCACGTACCTGCCGATGAAGGGAACTATTACTGTGGCTTCAGTAACTTTTGACAACGCAACACGTATCTACCCGGGCACCACCAAGCCCGCCGTTGACAAGCTCAACATCGAGATCGCCGATGGCGAATTCTTGGTCCTCGTTGGACCCTCCGGTTGCGGCAAGTCCACCTCACTGCGCATGCTCGCAGGGCTGGAAGATGTCAACGCCGGCCGAATCCTCATTGGCGACCGCGACGTCACCGACGTCCCGCCGAAGGACCGCGACATCGCCATGGTTTTCCAGAACTATGCGCTGTACCCGCACATGAGCGTTGCTGACAACATGGGCTTCGCCCTGAAGATCGCCGGCGTATCCAAGGAAGAGCGCGCCACCCGCGTCAAGGAAGCCGCCCGCCTCCTGGACCTCGAGGCCTACCTCGACCGCAAGCCGAAGGCTCTCTCCGGCGGCCAGCGCCAGCGTGTTGCCATGGGCCGCGCAATCGTGCGTAACCCGCAGGTGTTCCTCATGGATGAGCCGCTTTCCAACCTGGATGCCAAGCTCCGTGTACAGACCCGCACCCAGATCGCTTCCCTGACCCGCCGCTTGGGCGTCACCACCGTCTACGTGACCCACGACCAGGTCGAGGCCATGACCATGGGTGACCGCGTTGCCGTTCTCAAGGACGGCCTGCTGATGCAGGTTGACACCCCTCGCAACCTGTACGACACACCCAAGAACGTGTTCGTTGCCGGCTTCATCGGCTCCCCCGCCATGAACCTGCTGGAACTGCCCGTTGTTGATGGCGGAGTCAAGTTCGGCGGCGCAATCTACCCGGTTCAGAGCAGCGTCCTGGGCGCAGCAGCAGGCAACACCGTCACCGTTGGTGTCCGCCCCGAGGACCTCGAGCTCGTCGGCGCCGGCGAAGGCCTTGCCGTTGAGGCCGACGTCGTTGAAGAACTGGGTGCCGACGCTTACGTTTATGGCCACGCCATCATCGACGGCGTCGAGCGCGACATGGTGGTCCGTGTTGACGGCCGCCGCCCACCGTTGAAAGGCGACACCATCCACGTCCGCCCGCAGGTTGGCCACGTTCACCTCTTCGACGCCACCTCAGGTCTGCGTTTGGGTGACCAGAGCATCGTCACCAGCTAGTCCCCACGCTCTCCCAAGGGAAGCCGCTGACGCGTCTTCACTTGGGTCCCTCGGACGTGTGGGCCCAGCACTTCAGGCAGAATAGATCGCTAGCGCGATTTCTTCTGGAACCTGGCAAGCGTGGGCCCAGCACACCGGGTTCACGGCGTTTGGGTTGGTGTATTGGTATTGAGGCGCGGTTACCTGTTGGATGTTTATCCGGCAGGCAACCGCGTTTCACCTTTTAAGAGAGAATTAGTCCATGACTGACCTTCCCGGCGCCCAATGGAATCACGAGCCCACAGACTTTGAACAGATCGGCAAGTTGCCGCGCAAGTCTGCGCCACCGGCCCAGGTCATGGGCTCGCTGAACATCACCGCCGCCACAGCCGACCAGGGACTCTTGGACCTGCCCTGGCACATAAAGCTTGAGGAATGGCCCGCCGCAAACCTTGCAGCACTCCCCCGCGGCATCTCCCGGCACGTGGTGCGGTTCGCGCACATGGATGGCTCCGTGATCGCCATCAAGGAAACCTCCGAACACGTTGCCCGGCACGAATACCACATGCTGCGCAAGCTGGCCAGGCTGGATGTACCCTGCGTGGAGCCGGTCGCCGTCATTACCGGGCGCACCACACCCACGGGCGCTCCCCTGGATCCCGTGCTCGTCACCCGGCACCTGAAGTTCTCCCTGCCGTACCGGGCACTTTTTTCCCAGAAGCTGCGCCGCGAAACACTCACCCGGCTCATTGACGCCCAGGCGCTGCTCCTGGTCCGCCTGCATCTCGTGGGCTTCTATTGGGGCGACGTCTCGCTCTCCAACACCTTGTTTCGCCGCGACGCCGGCGCCTTCGCTGCCTACCTGGTGGATGCGGAAACCGGCGAACTGTACCCGGACCTGTCCACCGGCCAGCGCGAGTACGATCTTGAG
>Ga0075017_100003350_pt1 | contig 10052 bp, 10 predicted proteins | sample AleBraG_ABR_2012_FD_71475 | JGI IMG/M metagenome (GOLD analysis project Ga0075017, IMG submission 71475) | Freshwater sediment microbial communities in response to fracking from Pennsylvania, USA - Alex Branch Run_MetaG_ABR_2012 | ecosystem: Environmental > Aquatic > Freshwater > Creek >... | reverse complement strand
CGAGCCATCCTGGCTGACGGCCGAGACCGCCGAGGCCTGGGCGAATTGCGTGATGCGCGGCGTGGTTCCGTTGTATAGGTTCCAGGACAGGCTTAAATCCGACGCTCCATCGGCCAGACCCGCAACTTGAAATTGCGGCGCCGGATCGGTGGCCGCCGGAGTCGTCAGTTTGCCATTGGAATCGAAGGTGATGCTGCCCGTCAAGGGTGTAGCCGGCGGGTTGGTCACGTCGGCGTCAGGTACCGAGAGGGAGTAGTTCCACTGGCCCAAAGTGGTGGGGTCCTTGGTGAATGTAGCGGTGACCGAGTGGGCGTTGCCGAGCGAATCGTACACCTGGAGAGACGTGGAAAACGTCGCATCCGTCGATCCCGCCGCGGCCGCCGCATTGAGATTCATGTCCAAGGAAAACGTGGTGCTCGCCACCGGCGCCGCCGACGAACTAGCCGGGACTCCGATGTTGCCGATCGGCGCGTTGGTGTTGAGCACACCGTTGGTGAGCGTCCAGCCCTGCACGTTATCTCCGGTCGCCGTGGTCAGCAGGCCCTTACTGTCAATTTCAAAGTTTCCGGCGCGGGTGTATTGCGTGGCCCCGGCAGCGGTATGGACCACGAAGAATCCATCGCCCTGAATGGCCACATCCAAAGCCCCCGACGTCGTTTGCAGAGCGCCCTGGGAGAAGTCAAACTGCGTGGTGGGGCTGCCGACTCCGAAACCGATCTGGCTCTGGCCGGTGCCCGACCCCATGGTTTGCGTCAACAGGTCGTGAAACGATACATCGCTGGTTTTGAAGCCCAGCGTGTCTAGATTGGCCAGATTGTTGCCGACAACATCGATGGCCGTAGACGTGGCGCTGAGAGCGGATAAGGCGGTGGATAGGGAAGTGAACATGATGCTCCTAAGTAGTCTTTGTGGTGCTGGCAGCCGAGGTTGTTGTTGTGGCGATCTGATCCAGGTCCTGCCGCATTTGCAACTCCTGCTCGAGCGAACTGAACTGAGCCAGTTGCGAAACGAATTGGATCGCGTCAGCAGGCTGCGTTGGGTCTTGATTCTTAATTTGAGCGACCAACAACGTTAGAAAGGTCTGCTCGCTCGCCAGTCCCGTAGCGGCTGACGAGGCGGTTGTCACGGCGCCGCCAGACGTCGCCGGCGAACTGGCGCTGTTAATCGGATTGTTAACTGAGTTCATGGTCATGGTGAGAAACCTCCTCTAAAGAAAACGTGGGCGAATCCGGCGGGGGCTGAGCCCGGCGCCGCGGTTCCTGTTGATTCTGATGCCGGGACTGGTGGCCAGCCGTATCTTGCTGCGAGGCGCTCCGTGGGTGGTGTGAGCCTGGCAGTTGGGAGGAAGAATCTCCCGTCACGGGTACCGCAGTCTCGGCTTGATAGCCGCGGCGCTCCAATCGCCCCACCAAGTCCCCCAAGTCCGAACGGAGCGACTGGGCAAACTCGGGACTTTCCGAGCGTACCGAAACCAAAATCTTGCCACCGCGATCCGTCAGCCTGATGTCGACGTTTGGCATTTCTGTATGACCGACCTTCACCGATATCTCTCTGGTTGGTTGTGGCTGACTCGGCGCATTTATTTCAGACTTTGATTCAGGTTTCACTGAGGGCGGCGAACTATTCGTAGACTGGCCTGTGCTTGAAGTAATATTCCTGTCTGGAGTAATCATCACCGCAGGATCGGTTAGCTGCCCAGCATTTGACACCATGCTCTGAGCATTGGAAACCGGTTTCTTAGTATCCGGTTCGGCGGGCGAGTCTGGTTTCGCTTGTCGATTTTCAGCTAAATCAACCGGCTCGTTTGAACCGAGGACGGTTGGTTCCTCAGGAGTCATTTTTGGTTGGCCCGAAGCGCTACTTGGATCTAGACGTTGAGCCGCAGGTCCCGCGCCCGAAGTGGAGGCTGGGGAGGCGTAGACCCTATTGGTTCCGATCATACTGACGGCAACGTTGCGCAAGGGGAAGTTTTCACGTGGCTCCATCGGCGTCAAGGTGGCTCGAAAGGCCAAAGTGTCTCGAGTTACGGCTTCTTTTAATGGCTGCAAGGCGGATCGCTGTACGGACAAAGGAGTTGCCCGTGAAGAGAAGTGGGCTTCGTGCGTGAGATTTGGAGCGGATCTCCCCGGACGCGTAGCGGAATTGCTGCCGTCCGCTCCGATGAACTCGACCAAGTCTGGAAGTTTTTCTCCTTCAGCGGGAGGGGCCGCGCCAAAGTCAAAAGAAAGAACCAACGGAAGGGGCGTTGGAGAGGCGGTTAGGAATGCTGGTGTTGGACTCTCGACAGTCGCAACTTTGATTTCCTCTTCGCTGGAATCTTGCTTGGAGTCCTTGCGGAGTTGGCCCGAGGCGGAAGAGTGGCCAGGAGCGGAATCGGAACTGGTTTCCGGAGCGCTCTCAGATGCGGCCGGGATCGGAGGACTGGCGAGAGCCAGTAAGCTGACGCCCCCCACGGTCTGCTGCTGTTGTTGAAGGTTCGATCCTTCTTTGCCGGCGATGGCCGAAGCCTCAAACTGGAACCTCTGCAGCGGTGGAGGCATGAGCGAAGAGACCATGCTCCCAACCGCAGATTGGGCCGCTGGCTTCGGTTCCGTGGGTACCGCAGGCTGCCGTCCTTCGCCCGTGCCGGGCGGCGCCTGGATGAGTTCCCCCGCGTGGTTGGAAGCGACAGGCGCGCTGGATTCTCCTGGCAAAGCCTCTCCTCGCAGAGCTTCTCCTCGCAGCAGAGTAAGGAAGTTGGTGACGCCTACCACTCGAGAAGTCGCCCTTGGGGGAGCTCCGCAAGCGGAGGCAAGAATCGTGCTGAGGGACGATGCCAGAGGAGACCCGGAGGATTGCACGACCGGCACATGTGCACTCTGACCTCCAAACGACGGGCTTTAGTTTTTCATTCTCATACAAGCGAAGCCTGTGCCAAAAAAGTAGCTTCCGTTTCGATTTGGCATTATTTTGTCGTGCCGGCTGGCTCGCGCAAACTACCTTATCGGCGCGAAACGCATATTTTTGGCGACTTTCTGCGCGGCACGAGGATTGCTACTGGAGACAGCGACTATGGATCCACTGACCACGGCAGCCGCGAGCGGCATGCGATCGCGCATGGAAGCGCTCGACATGCTAGCCAACAACATTGCCAATACGTCCGTTGCCGGATTTAAGATGGATCGCGAACTGTACGACCTATACCGTTCTCCCGAAGCGTCTGAGGACACCACCAATCAGCCGCTGTTGCAGAGAAACTGGACCGATTTCTCCCAAGGCCTCTTGGGCGCTACCGGAAGTCCGCTGAATCTGGCGTTAGAAGGAGCTGGTTTTTTTGTGGCCAGTTCACCTTCCGGCTTACTCTATACCCGCAAGGGCACCCTCAAACTATCCACCACAGGCGAACTCTCCACCGCCGAGGGATACCCGATTCGGGGCCAGGATGGGAAGCCCATCGTGGTCGATCCTCTGCAGCCGGTTGACGTCGATCCGGAGGGCGTGGTGCGCCAAGCAGGCGAGGAAGTTGGACGTCTGGCCGTGGTTACGTTTAAGGATTCGGGCTCCTTGGCGAAACGGGGCGCCACTTATTTCTCCAGCCAGGCGCCGATTGTGCCTGAGCCGTCCAGCGCACTGGTCCGGCAGGGACAACTCGAAGGCGCAAACGGCGAACCGGCCGAGAACGCAGTGCGGCTGGTAAGCGTAATGAGGCAGTTTGAATCCCTCAAGAAGGCGTTGTCGGTCGGGCTGGACATGAATCGCCGCGCCATCGAGGACGTGGCTAAGGTTAGTTAAGCGAAGGAGCAACATCGATGATTCGGGCTTTGTACAGCGCGGGCAGCGGGATGACCGCACAACAGATGAACGTCGACACGATCGCCAATAATTTGGCGAACGCGAATACCACTGGCTTTAAAACGAGACGGATGCAGTTTCAGGATCTGCTGTATCAGAATTTTGTGCAGCCGGGATCTTCAGCGGGTTCGCAGACACTGGTTCCAAGTGGTTTGCAGATCGGCATGGGAACCCGTGCGGCGTCCAACGAAGTCATCTTTACGCAAGGAAGTTTTCAAGAGACGGACAATCCGCTGGATTTAGTTATTCAGGGCAAAGGATTTTTCCAAGTGCGGGTGCCTAGCGGCGAAACCGCCTACACGCGCGATGGCAACTTCCAACTGGATAAAGACGGCAACCTGGTCGATGCCAGCGGCAATCCGGTGATCCCCAATATAACCGTTCCCGCGCAAGCCCAATCCATCGCGATCGCCGCCGACGGAACTGTCACTTACACGCAACCGGGTCAAACCGCGTCTCAAACCGCCGGGCAGATTCAATTAGCGAATTTCGCAAATCCGGCGGGCCTGAACAGCATCGGAAACAACCTTTTCAAGCCGACGGATGCTTCCGGCGACCCGACTGTGGGGAACCCCGGAGGGCAGGAGGGTCTAGGGACTTTGTTGCAGGGGTACATCGAGAACTCCAATGTAAGCGTCGTCCAGGAGTTTATCAATATGATCGTCAGCCAAAGAGCGTACGAGGCCAACACGAAAGTCGTTAAAGCGGCTGACGAAATGTATCAAGCGGTTAACAACCTGGTGCCATGATTGCTCTTTGGCTTGTTCCAGCATTCTCGCTTTCTGCCCTGGCGCCCTGCTCGACGGTTCCCCATGATCGGGTGCTGGCCGGAGACTTGGCCAAACTGGAGCCGGCGTTTGCCAATCTCTCGCCCGACTTGCCCATGACTTTTGCTCCGCTGCCGGGCATCCAACGTGTTCTATCGAAGAAGGACCTGCTGACTCTGCTGCGGCGGCATGGGGTGGATCCGCCCGGCTCGTTGGCGGAGATTTGCGTTGAGAGAGAAACAGTGCCCTTGAAAGAGCCGGATCTGATCGCGGCGATTCAATCGGCGCTTAATATCGAGGAGGTTCACGTCCGCATCCTGGACTATCCCCGCCGACCTTTACCGCCCGGCACGCTTCAATTTCAGCCTGGCGCAGTAACCTCACGCCCTGCGGGCTCAGCGGATCTGCCCGTTTTTTGGCCCGGCCGTTTACGGTATGACGACGCGCACAGCGTCTCAATTTGGGTGAGGGCGGTGGTGTGGGTGGAGCGGCAAGCCGTGGTAGCCGTGGAGGATTTGGCTGCGGGAAAAATCATCGAGTCAGAAAGTATTCGCCTGGAACAGGTACGCGCGTTTCCTCTTGGGAACCCATACGCGAGCGGCGTCGACAAGGTAATTGGACTGAAGCCCCGCAGTCTGATTCGAAAGGGAAGCCCGATAACGCCGGCTCAACTCGAACTCCCTTGGACAATCCTGAAGGGAGACGAGGTTTTGGTGAGAGTCTTGGCAGGTTCCACGCACGTCAGTCTTGAGGCTATCGCGCTTGGTTCAGGGCGCCTGGGTGACGAGGTTGCACTACGAAACCCTTTGAGTGGACGATCCTTTCGAGCCGTGGTGGATGCCAAGGGAGTGGCTTCCTTGAAACAGCGAGGCACGCCGTGAAACGCTTGGTGATCAGCTTGCTCGTAACGCAAAGCCTGTTCCCTTGGCCGCTGAAAAAGACCTCCCAGTCTGAAGGACCATCCGCAATGAAGCTGGATCGGTATGTCAAAGAAGTTACGCTACGTAACCAGCAAACTTCTACGGCGTCACCGGGCTCTATGTATTCCACTCCTGCGCGTCTGGGAGATGCCTTTCGAGACGTGCGCGCCGGGCAACTCAACGATCTGGTGACCATTGTCGTCTCGGAGCAGACCTCGGCTGTGTCGACAGGTGTCACGAATACGTCGCGAAAATCCAGCGCCAGCGCTTCGGTCACGTCCTTGTTGGGGCCCACGAAAACTGCTGGCGCGCTGTCGAACCTTGCCAACGCCACCGGCAATCAACAGCTACAAGGGCAGGGCACGACGTCGCGAACAAGCACCTTGACGACCACCGTCACCGCGGAAGTGATCGCGTTACTTCCGAATGGGAACCTGGTCGTCCGCGGCCAGAGAGAGATCAGCGTTAACTCCGAGCATCAGGTCGTCACGATTCAGGGTGTTGTCCGGCCAGCGGATTTAAGTCCGGTGAACTCCATCAACTCGGATCGGTTAGCGCAACTGGAGGTACACGTCGACGGAAAAGGCGTCGTGGGAGATGCGGTGAAGCGGCCGTTTATTCTCTATCGGCTGTTGCTCGGGTTGCTTCCATTCTAAAGACCATGTCCCGGCTGATACCGACGCTCGTGTTCCTCTTCGCCATTGCCGGTGCGGCCGAAACCCTCACTCGACTCAAAGACCTGGTCTCCTTGGAAGGAGTTCGGGATAACCAACTCGTTGGGTACGGTCTCGTGGTCGGACTCAAAGGGACGGGGGACTCGCGTCAGACCGTATTTTCGGCGCAGAGCCTAACCAACCTTCTCCTCCGGATGGGAGTCTCCGTGACCCCCAGCGCCATTCAGGTTCGAAATACTGCAGCCGTTCTGGTGACTACGGATTTGCACCCTTTCGCTCAACCTGGCACGCGAATCGACATCACCGTCTCGGCCATCGGCGATTCGACGAATCTGCAAGGAGGAGTCCTGGTGCTCACGCCCCTGAAAGGTCCCGACGGCCAGGTGTATGCAGCAGCTCAAGGCTCCGTGGTTACAGGCGGTTTTTCGGCCGGTCAGTCGGGTTCCAGCAAATCCGTGAATCATCCGACCGCCGGACGGATTCCAAACGGAGCCATCGTCGAACGGGCGCCACCCACTGTCTCGCCCACCAGTCATGTCCGCCTGCAGTTGCGCCTGGCGGACTTCACCACTGCGGCGAGAATTGCCGGGGCCATCAACCGAAAATTCGGGGATGGAAAAGCGCGAGCCGAGAACTCCGGCACGGTGGTAGTCGAGGCCCCGCAGGAATATGCATCCAAGCCGGTGGAGTTTCTTTCTGTCGTGGAGAACTTAACGGTGGAAACGGATCGGCCGGCTAAAATCATTGTCAACGAGCGCACTGGAACCATCGTGATGGGCAAAGAGGTCCGTATCGCTCCGGTGGCAATTCTGCATGGCCCTTTGACTGTGGAGATTCGCACGACGAACGAGGTGTCGCAGCCAAATCCTCTTGCCAGCGGCCAAACCACCGTTGTCCCCCAAACCACCGTTTCCGTAAAAGAGGAGAAGGCCCGCTCCATCGTTCTCCAACAGGGGGCGAGCGTGGAGGAATTGGTGCGCGCTCTCAGCGCGATCGGTTCCACAGCGCGCGATATCATCGCTATCTTGCAAAATCTCAAAGCCGCCGGAGCGATTGAAGCTGAAGTGGAGGTTATATGACGACCAGTCCATTGAATGGCTCGATCCCTGCGCGCCCAGCCAACCAGACTAAACAGATTGCGGAGGCCGCCAAGCAGTTTGAAGCTTTGCTCATCGGCCAGATGCTCAAATCTGCTCGCGGGCCGGAGGGAGCCGGGTTAACGGGAACGGAAGATGAGCCCAGCTCGGCGCTCCTGGATATGAGCGCCGAGCAGTTTGCCCAGTCCTTGGCCAACAAAGGCGGCTTGGGACTGGCTAAGATGGTAGTAGCAGGATTGGAGAAGCATGCGAATCGATGATGTAAACCACTCCCCGAAGACCCAGGCGACGGAAAAAGCAAATTCAGCGACGCCAAACCGCAGCCAGGGAGACAAAACCCAGCCAGCGGGTGTGGACAGCACCGATATCTCGCCACTCGCCAAGGCTCTGCAACCTACGGATCCGCAGCGCTTGGAAAAACTGCGTCTGGATGTTCAAAGTGGCCAGTACGGAGTTTCCAGTGAGAAAGTCGCCAAGGCCATGGTCGACGATGCGCTCCAGCATTAACCAAAGCGTAGTCTCAACCACCCCTCAGAATTATGTAACTTTCTCCTCCCCCACGAATCCATTGGACGCAGGCTCGCTATCTCGTTAAGAGATAAGGTACAATCGAAAGAGTTTACGCTTTAGCTCGCTCGCCCGATTATGATTGGACGAATAGTCGCTGGTCTTGTGGTTAGCCTGCCTCTCATTGGAGGTTGGCAATCCGTTGGTCCGTATGGAGGCGCAGTCGCGGTGGTGCAGGTCGACCCTCACCATGCCGACACGATCCTGGCCGCTACCAATAACGGACTTCTCTTTCGCTCCACCAATGCTGGGGCGTCCTGGAGTTCTGTTCATTTTCCGGCCCAACTACACTGCGTTCTCCATGCTTTCCTGGTCGACCCGGAGCACGCCAACACCTATTTTGCAGGCGTATCCGGCGATACTCCCGATATTTCCGGTCTCTTTGAAACCACCGATGCGGGCGCCACTTGGACCCTGCTTGCCGGACTCGCCGGCAAAGAAGTCTGGTCGCTTGCCTTTTCGCCCGGCAACTCACAAACTCTCGCCGCTGGAACGCATGGCGGTATACTCCTTTCCCGCGATGGAGGTATGAGATGGAAACCGATCTCCGATTCCACCAATCGCGAAATGGAAGTAGTGGTTTCTTTGGCCTTTGACCCGGTGGACAGCCGAATTCTGTTTGCGGGAACGCCGCACCTGCCGTGGAAGACCACGGACGGTGGGGCCAAATGGTTCCCGGTGCATAACGGAATGCTCGACGATTCGGACGTCTTTTCTCTGAACGTTGACCGTGCCCATCCACAACGGGTTTTTGCGAGTGCCTGCAGCGGGATATACAGTAGTGCCAACGGGGGGAGTTCGTGGATCAAGTTGACCGGCGCCCCAGGCGCCTCTTATCGTACCTACTTCGTCTCGCTCGATCCTCGCGAACCGGAAACAGTCTTCGCGGGTACCACGCATGGTTTAGTGAAATCGATGGACGGCGGCCATACCTGGCATCAGCTCTCCAACCGCTTGACTCGGTTTGTCGCCTTCGATCCTAACCATCGTGGCCGGATCTACGTGGCCACCGACGACGATGGGATAGAACGGAGCGATGACGAAGGCGAGACTTTGCAAGCGGTGAATGAAGGGTTCTGCAACCGGCATCTGCCGATGCTGACCGCTGCGGGCGACTCGTTATACACGAACGCTATCTACGAAGACATTAACGGCGGGGTGTATCGGCTGACTGGCAAGGACGGGCAATGGGAGCAAGTCGCGCCGCCTTCCCATCTGCGGGGAGCGCAACTACTGGCACTGGCGCTGGACGGCACAAATCCGTCGCGGCTATATGCAGCCGGCTATAATTCGCTGCTCCAGTCCAATGATGCCGGCAAGAGTTGGGTTGCCTTGCCTGGATCGTTTGCCAAATCCCGCGTCACTGCGCTGCTCGGCCCCGAGCCGCATGCGGCATTTTTGCTGGTCGCCACTGAGGGCGGCGTGTATCGCAGCGGCGATTCCGGAAAGATCTGGAAGCGTATCGCCTTACCGGGCGGGCCACAACGGGTGCTGAATTTCTCCCGGCTGGAACGCAACCGGATCGCGGCCATCACTAACGCCGGGCTCATGCTGACTGAGGATGGGCAGCAATGGGAAGCAGCGAGTCCTTTGCCGGATCACGCGCAGATTCTCGCCGCTATTTCGTCCGGGCCAGCGCTAATCGCCGCCTCATCGTCGGGCTTGATGCGGTCTGAGGATGGCGGTCATACCTGGCAATTGATCCTCAACGGTCTGGATCGCAGCACCGTGAGAACCATCTGCCGACATCCGCGAGAGCCGGGCGTGCTTTATGCCGCCCAATACAGCGACGTCTTTGAGAGCCGGGACAATGGCCAGAGCTGGACTCGGATCTCGCCGGCGGAGCCACGAATTTCCATTAAGGAATTGGCGATTTTGCCCGACAGGGCAGACCGCCTATTCGTCCTGACGCAACGTCAGGGCGTTTTTGCATTGCCTCTGGAAGCGTTTGCGTCTGGCGCTTCCAATTCAAAAGGGCTTTCCACAGGCGTAGAGAGGGGAATCAATGATAAATAAATTAAGGAGCTTCGGCGGCTGTGCCTTAGCCGGAGCCCTGCTATATAGCTGTACGTTCTCCGGAATGGCCCAAACAACTTCGGGGTCCACGGCGAAGTCGTCCGACGACGGCGACTGGTACAAGTACTCCATCGGCGTGTTTGGAGGCGTTCAGTTCTGGAAGAACGAGTCGCGCAGCAG
>Ga0075017_100003348_pt1 | contig 10057 bp, 4 predicted proteins | sample AleBraG_ABR_2012_FD_71475 | JGI IMG/M metagenome (GOLD analysis project Ga0075017, IMG submission 71475) | Freshwater sediment microbial communities in response to fracking from Pennsylvania, USA - Alex Branch Run_MetaG_ABR_2012 | ecosystem: Environmental > Aquatic > Freshwater > Creek >... | reverse complement strand
TCTGCACATCGTGCGCCGACTTCGCCAGGCACTCCTGTAATTCGCTGAGGAACCACTCCTTCATGGGCCGATCGTGATAGCGATGCCCAGTAAGCGCCGAGACAAATCCCACCGCTGCGAAGCCTCCTTCGACCAAGGCCTTCTGGAAGACTTCATTCTTGTATGGATCTGTGTCGGCTGGGTAGCCGTATAGATTCAGGATTACGCCCGGCCGCTTGACCCGCTTCGGTTTGATTACGTAAAGGTCAATGGGATCTCCCCAACGCCATTGCACCTGCACAAGTTCTACTGTGTAGTCGGGATGAGAATCATCCACCAGGGCAATCGGCGGAATCGGGATTAGATTACTGCCTTTCAATGACGGCGTACTCCAGTCCTCCGTGACGCTTTGAAACCGAGTGTCTCGCGGGTCGGCGATCGGTGGACTGGCTGGTATCTGCGCGAAGCCCGCTGGCGCTACAGAAGTGAGCGCGAGTCCAAGCGCAAACGTTCTGATCGCTCTTGAAAGTAAGGGTGAAAACAAGCCTGACATCATGTGCCCCGGTATGGAATGCGTCAAAGCATACAATAGTTTTTTGTAGAGCCGAATCACGCAAACTTTACGGTTGGGTTGTCTTTCCCAACCTCCCGGTACGTGCCCGGGCAGATTCTGATAAGGGTTCCGGCCGGGGACGCATCGATCGATGTTGAATCGTTGCGAAATTGACCAAAGTTGAGCAACTGCCGACCGCGAATGTTGCAGAAAAAGCGGACCCGGTGAACATAGCAATCAAGATCACCCTCAGGCTGGCCAGAGTAAGAAAACGTGTGACATGCACTGACATTCCTCACTCCAGGCGCAAGATATCGGCTTTTTTATCGAAAATGGCGGGCCGGTAAGGGCCCGCCACTTGGTTTTCGTGCAGCTTCGTAAATCGGACTACTGGACGACCGCCCCTGGCCGAATCGCCGAGCCCAAGCTTCCATCCGGCAAGCTGGTCTGGACGTTCGAGCAGCGCTTTTCGAGGGTCACGCCGATCGTGGTCGGGATGATCCATCCGCCCATGTCGCCACCTTTTTCTGGTACGTTGCAAGTATCCGCAGCCGTGACGAAAGCTCCGAGCTTAACGCTTGCGCCGTCGTACTGCTGATAGTGAGAACGCACCAGTTTGAGGCCGAGGTCAGCCACGCTTTTCCCAAGGCTGCCAACCGCAGTCACTGCGCCGTTAGGTACGTAGTCAGGGGTGTTGATGACCACGTACTGGTTGGAGGCCTTGGCGAGTGCAGCGGCGTTCGTACTGGCAGTACCGGTGGCCACGAGTCTCAGCAGAGACCATGAGCGGTACGTTCCATTACGCAGGTTGGGGAAAGAGAATCCGTTACCCCAAATGGCATCCTCGGAGCAAGGGAAGCCGGTGGGGCAAACGGCAGGCAGATTCGCCTGAGCCGGCAGCACGCCGTTGCCGGAGGGTTGGCCGGGATCGATCGACTGTCCGGCGCCGAAGGTTTGGAAGATCGGGTCGATGCCGTTGAGAGTGACGTAACCGTAGCTGACGTTGTTGGAGATCGTGCTCACGTTTCCATAGCTGAAGAAGGTGAAACCTATCCCATCCTGAGCCGTCGGGAACGTAGCTGCCGCGTTGGAATTTAGTACGGACTTGACTTCTTCACCAGTGCCGATCGCGCGGAATCGTTGACCGCCACCGGCGCAGGTGCCAGCTTGTCCGGAGAGGGGATTGTTCGCGGCGACGCCGGTCTCCATGCTGAGCCCGCCGACGTTGCTCCCTGCGAGCGTACCCTCTGCGTAAAGCGTCGGGTAGCGCATTACGGTCGCTTCCGTGGTGTTATAGGTGCCTGAAAGAGGCTCGCGAAGGAAGACGTTGATGTTTCCGGAGGGCAACCCAAAAGCGCTGGCATTGCAATTGGTACCCGAGAAGACTTGCTGCAGCTGTTGTTCAGTCGCGTTGTTCAGATTCTTCAGGGCACCGGTTCTTGCTGTGACAAACACGATCGGAGCTGCACCCACAGCCGTCACCGTGTACGCAGGCACCGTGGTATTGGTAATGGGGTCCTTACCGGTAATGTTGAACGCAAGGACGTTTGCTTTTGACGTGGATGCAGGATAGCCACTGGCGATCGCGGTTCCGAGACCCTTTGCCTGGGCGGTGGACGCGCTGTAGACCGGGCACACACCAGAAGCGTTATTGGTGTTGTAGCCAAGACCGTCAAGTCCGTCACTGTTGGCGCCGCCTGCGGCGCTCGCGCCGAGTGCAGAGTTTACACGGCAGGCCGCGAAAGCTGCGTCTTCAGGGCGAATATCCGTAGCGGCGACGCTGACCGATTGCGCTGCAACGGTGAAAAGATTCTGAATGGTTGAGCCTGGCAGAGTATCAACCGAGGTGTCCGGCCAGACCTTGATTGAGTTTCCGACTGCCGGAAAGGCCGCAACCGACACCGTGCACGCAGGCCGGGCAAAATAGCACCGATTTCCGACGACAGAGTCCACCTTAATGAAAGCCCACACGTTCGGGGTCGCAGCGCTGTCCCAAACGATCCAGATCGCACCGGTGTCGACCGTTGCGATGGTGGACCTGCTGTCCGTCAGATTGAAGTTAGCGCTGCTTGTATAGTGAAACGTCGCGCCGCCGCCGCTAACGATGCTTGTTCCATGGTTATACGCACCCAGGGCCAGAGTCTGCCACAGCGCAGATGAGCCCGCGATCATAACCTTCACGGTCTGAGCCTGCGATTGCGGCACGATGCCCACCACCGCGGCCAAACACAGCGCCGCGAATACATATTTGATTCGGTTCATGCGATAGTCCTTTCGGTTGATTTGAACGGTCATCGAAACGCACATGCGGCATCTGCGCCACACGCAAGGGAATTGCGCCTTAAACTTGGAACGACAGTGAGGCTTTAGCCTGATAGATTTGCGAATCGGAGAATAGCGCCTTAGGCGTGGCGGATATATCAAAGGAATGTGAACATTCGAATAAAAATGTGTTACGGAACGGGTATCGGACCCCAACCTTCTCCGAAAGTTTTAATATTCTTTTAATATTGCCGTTCGTGGTTCGACCTCTACAATCGCTCGTCAACTCCGAAATTCCTTTACAGCAAAGCAGGGAGAGAACGCATTGTGAGAGGTGTCCCTTGGTCTGTCGTCCCTCGGCTGGGTTGGCTGCTTGTGTTCGTGTTCCTGAATCCCATGCTGGGTTCCGCTCAAGAGGTCGCCAGGACGGATAGCAAGGCAGTCATTAGCGGCAGCGTTACGGATCAGACTTCGGCGGTAGTAGGTAGCGCAAAAGTGGTCCTGACCAACGCCGCAGGTTTGCGCCGAGAGAGCCAGACCAGCGCGGAGGGAGTATTCACCTTCGCCGACCTGGAGCCGGGGACATATACGTTGACGGTGTCGGCTCCGAACTTCGCTGACAAGATACTCGACAACATTCCATTAGCAGCCGCTCAGTCGTTGACCTTCGATACCGCGCTCCAGCCCGCCGGCGAAAAGACGGAAATCAATGTGGAGTCCTCGGGTGTGGGAAAAGTGGAAGTCGAGAATGCCACTGTTTCAGGCACGATTACGGAAAAGGAAGTTGAAAAAATCGGCCTCAATGGACGCAATTTCACGCAATTGATTGCGCTGGCACCCGGAGTCAGCAATCAGACGGGCCAAGACGAGGCGAAAGTCGGAGTGGTGGGCAGCGTCAAGTACAGCGTGAATGGAGGACGGGTCGAGTACAACACGTTTGAGGTGGATGGCAGCGATGTCCTCAACACGGGCCTCAACGGGGCTGCCAGCACCCTCATGGTTTACCCCAGCCTGGATGCGATTCAAGAAGTGAAAGTTCTGACCTCCAACTACGGAGCGCAGTACGGGCGCACCGCATCCGGCACTGTGCAAGTGACAACCAAGGCAGGCACGGCTGCGCTGCACGGAAATCTCTACGACTTCGTCCGTAATGAAGCGTTTAACGCTCGCAACTACTTCGACGTGGGAACGTTCGTGGTAAACAAATTTGCCCAGACAGAGGTGATTAAGAAGGCGCCTCTTTATCGACGGCAGGACTTCGGTGGAACCATCGGCGGACCGCTCACCATCCCACGTGTATTCAACACTAAGAAGGACAAGACGTTCTTTTTTTTCTCAGAAGAGTTTCGGCTGGAGAAATCGCCGACTGAGTACAATCAGGCGGTTCCGGGTCTCAAGGAGCGCGGGCTGATTTTGACGCCGCAGGGAACCATTCAACCAAATTTCCAGGTCAGCCCCAACACGGGTGCCGTTTACCAGGATTTCGACTTCAGCGATGTGTGTGCCCCGCTTGGATCCGCGTTTGCGCGAGCCCAATATCCAGACTGTCCGTCCTTCCGGCCTGCTGGAGGAGGGCTTCTGAATCCCGCAACTCACTTGAATCAGCCTGCAATCAACGGAGTCGCCACGCAAGGCGTGGACAAGAATGCCGCATTGATCTTGAACGCCGGCTTGATTCCATTCCCGAACGCTCCCTTCGGCTGTAACTTCTCTCTGCCGGGTTTCACCGGGAATATCGCCAATCTTGACCCAACGGATCCGTACCGTTGTTATGACACAACAGTGTCTCCATCAACCTACTGGCGCGAGGAACTTGGTCGTATCGATCAAACCATCACGGCAAAACTTAGAGCGTCGTTTCGCTACATCCACGATGAGTGGGATACCACGGTTCTGACTCCGCAGTGGGGTGTAATTCGCAACACGTTTCCGACGATACAAAATCGCTTCGTTGGCCCCGGGATCAGCCTTGTGGGTCGATTTACATACACGATCACGCCCACGCTACTGAATGATCTCGTGCTCAGCTATTCAAACTCAACCATCACTCTGGTCGATCAGAACGGAAGCGGTGCTGCACAATTTCAGCGGAATCCAGCATTAGACCAGCCCCTGGTTGGGGATCCCAGTGCTCCAGGGCAGTGTAATCCGAACCTCAGCGTCGATCCCGCAACTCTTCTGCCCCAATGCGCGATTGGCCATATCTTCAACAATGGATTTGGCCGCAAGATGCCCGGGGTCGCGTTGTTGGGTACCAACGCCGCTTACGGTGGAAGGGGGTTCGCATTCGATTCAGCTTACATGCCCTGGGAACATACCAATCCTACATACGCAGTACGGGACGATGTTGGCAAAGCATTCGGCAAACACACAATGACGTTTGGCGCCCAAGTCGTCCTTTCGCAACGCAATCAGACCAACAATGCAATTGGCGCAGCGTCTGGCGACCTTCAGGGCTTATTGAGCTTCAGCAATCTGGCTCACAGCACCGGGAACGCGTTTGCTGATTTTCTGCTTCAAAATCAGACCCAGAATGGATCGAACCTGACCACGGGGTTTATTCAGAGCTTCACCCAGGATTCCGCCCAGCGTCGTTACTATCAGCGTTATATGATCGCCGAGCCTTATTTCCAGGATGACTGGCGAATCTCCAGGCGCCTCGTGTTGAATCTTGGGCTAAGAGTGAGTCTGTTTGGGACCTATCACGAACGCTACCATAACGCGTGGAATTGGGACCCCGCCCGCTTTAATCCGTCGCGGTTCAGTGTTGATCCGTTGTACGGCGAGGTTCTTGACAGCACTGCTTCGCTAACTCCGATACCGTTCGATCCCGTGGCGTTTCAACTCGACCCGGGGGTCGTGACTGACTTGGGGCTTGTCCGGTGCGGGGCAAATGGCACGCCCGACGGCTGCATGAAGGGACACCTTTTCAATCCAGCACCGCGAATAGGTTTTGCCTGGGATCCGATCGGAGACGGCAAAACTTCTATTCGCGGCGGTTATGGCATTTTTTTTGAACACGGTACCGGCAATGAAGCGAATACCGGTTCCCTGGAAGCAAGTGCACCGTTGGTCCTCAGTATGACGCAGCAGCTTCCTGTGAACTACACGTGCATCGGTAATGTCGGATACGGATCTTCCTTCGACCCGAGCAACAGCGCGTGTGCCAGCGTCATAGATCCTACGCACCCGGTACCTCCCAGCGGATCGCTTTTTCCTCTTGACCTCACGGCCATTCCCACCAAGGCAGTGTGGCCGTACGCGCAGCAGTGGAGTTTTGGCATACAGCGTGAATTGCGGAGTGGCCTGGTCGCGAATGTCGCTTATGTGGGCAGCCAGGGAACGCATTTGACGGTTGAGCGTCAACTCAATCAACTTGCACCACTTCCCGCCAGCGAAAATCCCTTCGGGCCCAACGAACCTTTGACCATCGCGGATTGCACCGTTAATCCCGTGGGAAACAGTGCGCCGGGGGCCGCGGGCACTCCATTTTTTTTGCAGAATGGAACCGTCGTGACGCAGCAGAGTCCCGCATATATCCATCTGCAAGCGGCGTGCACGAACCCGAATCTTCCCAATGTCAATTCGCTTCCCGGCAGGCCGTACCCGGGTTTGGGCCGGGTCCTGTCGCTGCAGAACGTGGCGAACTCCTCGTATCACGCTCTTCAGGCAACGCTGCGACAGACCGTTGGGTCACTGACTACCGGGATCTCCTACTCCTACAGTCATTCTCTGGACGAGGCGTCGGATCGTAGTGATCCGGTGCTGGTAGATTCCTACAATCTGCGAGGCAATCGTGCGAGCTCTAATTTTGACCAGCGTAACCTGTTGAATTTCAGCTATGTATACCAATTGCCACTGCGGCGGTTTAATGATTGGATCAACGAACGCGATGGGGAAGACAAGACCGTGGGGCCTCCATCCCGATCCTCCATCGCGGGTCAAATTCTCGACGGCTGGGAGCTCTCAGGGGTAACAACTTTTCAGTCTGGATCGCCGTTCACTGTCATCAACAGCGCCGGTAATACAGGTATTTCACTCACAGACAATGCCGGAGTGTCGAGCGGCTTGGGCATTGCCGCGTCTTATCCGGATGTAGCTCAAGGACTACGTTCGCCCGGATCGAATCCCAGGAGTTTTGGCCCCCTGATCGGCAATCCATCACAATTCGTCGCTCCACGCGGGCTCACTTTTGGTAACGCCGGCCGGAACTTTCTCAACAATCCTTCGCGACTCAATTTCGACATCGCGCTCTTGAAACGCTTTGTGATTCGCGAAGCTACCGCGCTCGAGTTTCGTGCCGAAGCGTTCAATCTTTTTAATCATACGCAATTCCGCATCTACGATCCGGATAACCCCGGCAGCAGCGGTAACAACATTGTCAGTTGTTACGCGGGCCCGGAGTACTCTGCGGGCTTCAGTGGAAGCGGTGTCGACTGCGCGACCGGTGCGTCCTTCTTGCATCCGCTGAATGCGCATCGACCCCGCACAATTCAATTTGGCCTCAAGCTGGCTTTTTAGGACTGGAAGACCATGCTGAGACGAAGCAATACGAAATCATCCGAGATGAATCACAAAGGGGCGTAGGTGTGCGATTCTTCTGGCTTTCATCCTTTGCCGGATTGTTGATGCTGTGCGGCTGTTCGAATCACGTTCCGGATGTACCGCCGTTTGGTCCGCAACTCTCGGGTAACTGGCAGTTCACGGTGGCGAATCCTCCCGACCAATCGTTTGCGGGCGGCCTGCAGGGTGGTTTTCTGGTTCAAAACAACAATTCTTTGACTGGCAGCATTGCCTATTCGATCTCCGATTCGCCGGCCTCGGTTTGCAACAGCGGTTCGGCCACCATCACTGGCACGATCAGCGAACAGAACGTTACTTTCACCGCCGCGGCCGGTACACAAACATTCACTTTTATCGGCTCCGTGAGCACGGATAGCTCGACGATGATCGGGACGTACAGTTCGACGGCAGGCACTGGAGCGAATGGCATCGCATGCGGAACGGCTCAGACGAGCTTAGCCTGGAGTGCAAACTTTGTTCCGCCACTCGTTGGAGCAATCCAAGGGAACTTTCACAGCACGGGCGGTAGTTCCGGACTCATGAATCAGCAGTTCCCCGTGACTGGATTGATCACCCAGGCGGCGAACAGTGGCCAAAGCAGTGCGGTGGTAACCGGCACGCTGACTTTTGTGGACCCCGTTTCGCTGTTGAGCGTCTATCCGTGTATTGACATGGTGACACTAAACGGAAGCATCAGCGGCAATATCGTAACTTTGCGGTTGATTGCGGGCGATGGCTCAAACGTAGGGCAGATGGGGGGAATTTTGCCCACCCAACCGGTTACGTTTGATCGTTTTCGTGGCGGTAACGTTTTGCATGACTTGGCTGGGATGGGATATGCGTTCAACACGCAAACATGTCCTGGCACAAGCCTCGTGCAAGCCGGAGATTTTGGAAACATTTGTCTTGGAGTTGCAAACTCCACTGCTTGTTCGCAACCGATTTCTTTATCTCCGGCAGAACTTGTCTTTCCCCCTCCAGCGCCTGGCGCGACCTCCACTTTGCCCGTATATCTCGTGAACAATACACAGTCGATGCTCAGTGGGGTAGCGGTAACGCTCGCGAACGCTTCGACTCCGGAAAACAATTTTGCCATCGTTGGAGCCACCTGTGATGTTCCAGGGGAACCGTTGGCGTTGCCGATTCCTCTACCCGAACCAGATCAACCCTTTGATTTCTTAGCCGGACAGACATGCACGCTTCCGGTTTCATTCACTTCTTCGTCGAGCGCCGCGGTGAGCGCCACCCTTAGTGTCACCAGCCCGGCCAGCGTCGATAACGACAAGGTTTTCGCGGTGCCGATCTCGGGCACGGCCAGCGCATCGGCTAGCCGGAGCGACATGGGGGCCGACGATAGCAAGGTAGTTCTATGGTGATTTCGAAGATTAGAGTTCAACTGGTTTCACTTTTTCTAACGGCCGCAACCGTCATGCTTGTTGGCTGTGCCAACGGCGCGTCGCACGGAAACTCGGGTACGGCTAGCTTGTCCGGCAATTGGCAGTTCGCGTTGCAGAACCCGACTGATCAGTCATTTGTGGGCGGCTTGCAGGGCGGATTCCTGTTGCAGAAGAGTGGATCGATTTCAGGTGCCGCAGTTTTCGCGCTCTCCCAGCCGCCACAATCCGGCGGAACGCCGGTTGTCTGCAACGGCGGATCCGCTCCCATAAGTGGTCAAATCGCCGGCCAGAATGTCACGCTGACGGCGGTCGCCGGTTCGCAGACATATGTTCTCACCGGATCGCTCAGTGCAGATCAGTCGACGATGACCGGTACCTACACTTTGTCCGCCGACACATCGTCGAGTTCCACCCCGTGCGGAACGGCCCAGACAGGCCTAAGCTGGACAGCAAAGTCGGTCCCGCCGCTCACTGGCCCCATCCAAGGAGTGTTTCATAGCACATCGTTTACGCTTGCAGATCAAGTGTTCGCGGTAACTGGATCGCTGACCCAGGGTGAGAATATCGGAGCAAGCACGGCGACCGTCACCGGGACGTTAAGCTTCATCGATCCGGTGAGCCTTTTAAGTGATTATCCTTGTTTAGCGACCGCCTCCTTGAACGGCCAAATCAGTGGCAACACAGTCGTTCTTCAAATCGTTGGAATTGACGGGCTCAACGCGGGTCAGATCGGCATTCAGTCCAGTCAGATCAACCAGGGTGGAAGTGGATTTTATCCCGTCACGTTCGATTCCACGACAAACGGGTACATTCTGCATTCCACCGGAACCGGATACCTCGTAAACACCAAGTCGTGTCCCTCAGGCAGCAGCGTGAACCTGGCAGACTTTGGAAATGTGTGTTTGGCATTGGGGACGTCCAAGGCGTGCCAGGCCCCCGTCACCTTGACACCAGGCTTCCTGAGTTTTCCTCCTCAGTTACTGGGCTCGGCGCCGACGACGCAGACCGTTACCGTCGCATACAACGATCCTTCAGGAACTCCGGTGACTGGGTTGACATTGGATTGGGAGGTCGAGTCCGGCTTGGGTTCAGAGACAGGGCAGACTTCGTTCAATGGCCAGCCTAATTTCACTTTGGAAGACACCGTGCAAGGCGACCCTTGCAATGTTCCGATCGGTTCCGCGTTCTCACTTGCGCCAGGACAGTCTTGCACGCTGACGGTCACATTCGCCCCTCAGCAGAGCTGCACATGGCTGCCCAACCAGGGCGGAATTCCTCCAGCGCAATGTCCAATTTCCCTCAC
>Ga0075017_100003347_pt1 | contig 10059 bp, 3 predicted proteins | sample AleBraG_ABR_2012_FD_71475 | JGI IMG/M metagenome (GOLD analysis project Ga0075017, IMG submission 71475) | Freshwater sediment microbial communities in response to fracking from Pennsylvania, USA - Alex Branch Run_MetaG_ABR_2012 | ecosystem: Environmental > Aquatic > Freshwater > Creek >... | reverse complement strand
TCTTTCCACCGACTCGCGGTGGGGTTGGGCAAGTTGCTCCTAAGGGGGGGAGCATGCTTCAGGAAAAAGCAGGACCACCGGCTCAAGTCGCGAAGCTGAACATTCGTTGCGTAAACGGCCTAGCAGATCTGCTGCGGATCCCCGGAGAAAGACTGCTTAAACTATCGGCGTCCCCCAATGCAAGTTACAATCCATTTGACCACATTAGACCGCTGCGCCCATTTCAGAAGAAGCCAGGCTCCAAACCGCGACAGATCGATAATCCTCTCGACGACCTGAGCTGGGCGCAAAAACGGATCAATCGACGCCTGCTCGCTCCCATCTGTTTCCCGGAACACATTTTTGGAGCCGTACGTGAGCGCAGTGTACTCGACAATGCCGAGCACCATCACGGTACGTCGCTTCTAGTCACAATAGATGTAAAGCAGTGCTTTCCGAGCATCACAAACAAGCGAGTCTACTCTATCTGGAGTGATCTGCTTGGATGCGCTCCGCCAGTAGCAGCACTTCTCACCAGACTCACCACCTTTGAACGCTACCTGCCACAAGGTGCCGCTACCAGCCCCCTGCTGGCGAACCTATACATCTGGATGATCGACGAACCGATCAGGCAGGCATGTAAGCAATTAGGTGTCGTCTACTCCACCTGGATCGACGATTTGGCATTCTCAGGACAGCGAGCTAGGGACCTCATTCAAATAGCGGCCGACACCCTCAGAATTAACGGGCTAAGAATCTCAAGAAACAAGATTCACATTATGGGCCCACGCACAACAAAGATGATTACTGGCACCCGGCTCGGAGCAGATGCAATTCGTGCTCCCAGTGAAAAGCTGTCGCGTATTCGTTCGGGAATCTTCAAATTCGAATTGGGGCTTGTCAGCCCCGACGAAACCGAAAGATACATCAAGGGCATCGTTGCGCAACTCAGATTTGTCCATCAACTGTGCCCGAAAGATGCCGTCCAGTACGCCCGAAAGCTTCGGAATGCTGTCAGAGGCCGATTCTTGTCAGCGCCCGACAAAAAGTTTCTGGCAATAGTCGCTTCGTGACTTGAGAGATCGTGCGGCGCACGGCGGCGAGTTGGAGCAGATTCAGTTTCTGCTGGGTCATGAGTCGATACTGACGACGGAGAGATACCTCGGGTCGGAGCAGGACTTAAAGAATGCGGTCAACGACGCGCTGGTGTTTGAATGACGGCTCCATGTCGAGCTGTACGTACGAACGCAACCGCTCTATCGCCTAAATCAGCTCTGTGAGTTGAGCTTTACGGCGAGGGGGTCGATAGTGTGTACGTGATGCAACATCGTGCACACCCCCGTTTGCCTCGTTGCGAAATCCCCTGTGTTCATGCGCATCTAGCGTCATAAAATGCGTTTTACCCGCGTCATTACGGCGCCTTAGCGACATTGCAAATTGGGCCTAGAATGCCATGGAGACCCGTTTCTTCGTCGGGCTTCGATGCTCTCTCGTCGTACAGCGAGCGCCGCGCAGCCTAGCACTCCAACAGAGCGAGGCCATGCGCCAAATCACCGACCATCGTGATCCGCCGCACAACGTGGCAAATTCTTGTTGACATCCACAGCTCGATTCACCTAGCTTGTTCAACACAATCAGCGAACAGGAACCGCCAGTTAAGAGCGACCGGATTCTCAGTTCCGCCAGAACTCCTACCTCGCTGCTTCCCCTGAAGTGTTAAACAGTCCTTTCCGTGCATGGCTTTGCGCGGGCGCATGGCTCTGCGGCTTGGATTCCTTTAGCGACTCGCAGTCACTCTGTTTGAGGGAGGAAACCGATGGCTCGTCTACGCTTCGTTCTTGGTTGGCTGTATCTTTTGTCGACTGCGCTGCCGGGGGTGCTCTTTGGCCAGATCGCGGAGGTCACTAGTATCACTTCGACGCCAATTGCAGGTTCCGGCCACGACTACTTGCACGACCTGAGTGAAATCGTGAATCCAGCGAACGGGTCAGTAAGCATTCGAATTGCGGCTCCAACACCTCACGAGCGTCGAGCTGATTCACCAATTTACGCTTACATATACGATACCAATGGGCAATTCATCGTGACCTTCGAAGGTCAAGTGCAGGCGATTGGGGGTGGTGAAGAACTGGTAGTGCTAGGCCCGAACTTTGCCGATCCGGCGACTACAGGAGGCAACTTCACGGGTTCGTTTGGCGCAGGCAGTGTCAGTTATCAAAAGACTGCATTTTCCTATTGTTCGAATCCCACGGGATCTGGAGGGTGTGGGACTACTATCTATTGCACCTATCAGGGCGGGTTTGTTGCCACTGATCCTTCTGGAGGAAGGCATACGCTTGGAGTGGGGTTTGAAATAAATGGAGGCCATTCCCCAGAGGATTGCATCTCGGTAGGAGTCGATCTAGGGAACGCTGGAGGGGATGAACAATACAAAATCGACACGACATGCTATGTCACCACTCCCCCCTACTGCGGGGGTGGAATCGGCAGTGGCCTTGTCGTAGACCTTCATGGGGACGCACTCGTCGCAGGACTAGAGGATACAAACGGAAACTATCTCAACACAGACGGCCGACCGTGGAGCGCCTCATATTCGTATGTGTGCACGCCATGGTTTCCTTGCCCGACATCGATGACCTTTCCGGGGCTCTCCGCTCCCTACACATATGGTCCCCAAAGTGGCCCGTCTGGGACTTGGTACTCTAGCTCAACTTCCTTAAATGCAACACTCCGGTACAACAGTGGGGCAGACATCGGCTATGCGGGAAACTGCAACTACTCGCTCCTAAGTAGCAGAGGAATTAGTGGGATAGGAGGCGCCAGCTCGGTTAACTTGCCCAACGGTCAGCAGTACGCTTTGACTTATGATCCTGCTTACGGATACATAAAGACAATTACTTATCCGAGCAAGGCAAAAGTGGAGTACACCTGGGCTGTAGATCCACAATCGGAAGTTTCCGGCTATCAAGGCAACTACACGGCGGGGCAGCCAGTCAGTAATACGAATCAAACATGCATTTATACCATCGATATGCCGCGCGTTCAACGTCGCGTAGTGAAGTTTGACGGCGTGACTCCAGCGTTGGAACAAGACTTTGTCTACAGTACGCAATGGAACACTAATTACACGACGTGGACACAGAAAACCACAACCGTAACAACCAAAGATCTAGTCCGTGCTGGGCATCCGAGTTTCACAACCGTCTATACATATGTGCCGATGGCAAACCGAGGTGTGGTCGGTGCAAGTACGACCTTCCCGTCCCCGGTACTGCCCGTTGAGTCAACTGTCGCTTATTACGATACGTCCGGGAATCTCCTGCGCACCGTTACAAAGGTTTGGAACACCCCGAATCAACTTGCTGCAGAATGTGTAACCTTAGACAACAATCAAACGGCTGGTACTTTTTATAAGTACGCTCAGTACTCATGGGGCTCCGTCAAGTCGATTGCGAACACATCCTACGCATATTTTACGAATCTGGTTACTGATAAAGCTGAATATGACTACGGAACAGTAGTGACACCATGTCAGCAGCCCAGCTCAACGCCGATCAGGGAAACGAAGACAACCTACGCCTCTCTCGGCCAGACTCCATATTGGCAGCACGCTCCCGCCATTGTCGACCGGCCGCATACGGTTCAGGTTTATGGCAACGGGACTCTCCTTTCAGAGACGGATTACGCGTACGACGAAACCGCGCTAGGGCCCGTTAGCCCTGCTCCGTACGGCCATGACGAGACCAACTATGGACCGTCGGCCTCAACGGCTTGGGCGCGTGGGAATGCCACGACCATAACCAAGAAGTGCTTCGTGGGGAGCACGTCCTGTACGAATTCAGTTTGGAAGATTGCGTACGATACAACCGGACAGCCAGTGAGAGTGACCGACGCAAATGGGAATATCGCCGCCATTTCTTACGCGGATGGCTTCGCGAGCGGAACTGGGACGCCACCCCAACCGACAAACCAGTACGTCACAACAATAACTAGACCCGTGACAAACGGCGTTTCACACATCGAGACTTTTCAGTGGAACTACAATCAGGGCGAACTCGCGGTTCTCACGGACGAAAACGGCAAGAGCTCATTCTTCTACTACAACGATCCCTGGAATCGACTGACCGAGGCGGACTATCCGGACGGCGGAGTGACCAAACATGCGTATGTCGATACTCCTCCCATCAGCGTGACGACCTGTGAGCTTATTAATGGAAGCGCGAGTGCGACGTGCAACGCGACAAGTGCACCAACCGGGTGGGAAACGAATGTTGCGTTGAAGGATGGTGTTGGACATGTCATCCAAACACAGTTGTCCTCGGACCCGGACGGAGCCACATCCACGGCCACAACCTACGATGGGATTGGGATGCCGTACCAAGTCTACAATCCCACGCGCTGCAATCCCCCGGCTACGAACTGCGGAACGGAGACGACTTGGGGATTTACAACATATACCTATGATGCCCTGGGAAGAACCAAGAATGTATTGCAGCCGGATGGCTCGATCGTGCAGACGACATATTCGGGCAACCAGTCCACCGTGATCGACGAGGCTGGCAAATCGCGCGAGTCGGTCGTGGACGCGCTGGGTCGCATGACCCAGGTGTTTGAGGACCCGGCGGGCCTCAAGTACGAAACGGACTACACCTACGATGCCTTGAACAATCTGCTTTCTGTGACGCAAAACGGCAGCAATAGCGCCAGCGCTCGCTATCGAACTTTCACCTACGACTCTCTGTCCCGGCTTTTGTGTGCTGCGAATCCAGAGGTTCAAGCAGTGACGTGCCCAGCGTCCACCAACGGCTCCATCCCGCTGGGCGCGATCACATACGGTTACGACGCCAACGGCAACCTCCTGACCAAGACTGCGCCGGCGCCGAATTTGGTGGCAGTTCCTGGCACGGCAGGGACGGGGTCAGCTTCAGTGGGCGGCACCGAGCAATCGGTATATTATCCTGCAATTGCCGGATCAGGCACTATCACCCTGAGCGGGTCGGAACAAAGCACTCCACCCACTGGCAGTACCGGTAGCGTTTACCTAAACTTCTCAGTTTACTTATATCTCGGTGCCAGTGTATCAATTGTTGTGAACGGATCGACCGCAGGCACTGCCACCGTTCCCAAAGGTGGGTCGGGTTGTATGGTGGCCCAAAGCCTGACATCGGCTATTAATGGCAATTCTAGCTCACTCGTAACTGCCAGTTCATCGTGCCCAGGTACTAGCAACTATGGCACCGTCCAGTTGAGTAGCAAGTCGACAGGCAGCCAAACTAATTATCCAATATCGGTCACTTGTCAGAACGGCAGCGTATGCAGTTATATATCAACTTCAGGAGGAATGGGAGGCGGAACTAATGGAACTCCCGATACAGGCAAAGTGTCTGTAACGGTGAATGGCTTCATTGCTTCTGCGCAGTATGGGAGTGGGAGTACGCCGGGGTCAATAGCAACTGCCCTCGCATCTGCTTTGTCTGCATCGGGGTCCCCAGTTACGGGCTCGGCAAACGGTTCTGTTGTAACAATGAGGGCAACACAGTCGGGAGCAAATTCGAACTACCCTTTCTCAAGCTCCGTCACCTGGAACTCACAGCTATTTAGTAAATCGTCATTTACTTCTGCTCCATCGGGTTCTTCCCTGACCGGTGGCCTAAATGCAGTCACCGTGTATGATAACGGTACGGTGTGGTTGACAGTAAACGGATGTCAGGCCTCGACTACCTATGGGCAGAGCAGTACGGCTGCCGGTCTGGCATCGACGCTCGCAAATGGCCTGAATGCGGGCGACTGCGGCGTGAACGCCACCGCCGCCGGCTCGGGAATTGCGCTGACCGCGACCTCCATCGGTTCGAACACCGATTATTCTCTATCGTCTGGATCATCGACCAACCTGCCGGCGCAATTCTCTTCTCCGGCTTTCACTGTTACGGCAAGCGGCTCAGCTCTCTCGGGCGGCAGCAATGAGCAGATCACTCTTACCACCACGACCTACACTTACGACGCACTGAATCGGCCGCTTTCCGTCACGCACAGCAACCCGAGTAACGCAAACGCCGCGTGGGCTTACGACGGGACGTCAATTTCAGCTTGTCCCGGAATACCCGTTCCCACGCTCAACTCGCCAACGAATCTTATCGGACGCCGTTCGTCGATGTGTTCGCAAGAAAGCACCTCCAGCTTTAGCTACGACCCGATGGGACGCATCATCGCTGAGGTCCGCTCAATCGGCTTGAATACCCCAATCACCAATGCTAGTGCATATACGTACTACAAAGATGGTTCGCTCAACAAACTAACCTACCCCAGCGGTGATGTTGTGACCTACACGGTTGGCGGCGCGGGCCGGGTCACACAGATAAGCGATACTGCCAACAACTTTGTTGTCGCTCGTACCACACCGCCGATGTACGCTCCTCATGGAGCCTTGCTTGCCATGACTCAGGGATCGGGCATCATAACTGAGAACATTTATAATGATCGTCTCCAACCCATTCTGTTGTCGGCAGGTCCCTCGGCGGGTCCCATGTTTAGCCTCTGCTATGACTTTCACTTGGAAATAGCGATCAACAATTCGCCTTGCAACTTCAGCGCCTCTCCGACGGGGAACAATGGCAATGTCTTCCAGGTTCTCAACAACATTGACTCGACGCGCAGCGCCACGTTTGCCTACGACTCGCTGAACCGCATCATGCAGGCCAACACGGTCAATACAACTTCTACAAACTGTTGGGGAGAGGCATATACCATCGATGCCTGGGGTAATCTGACGAACATTGCGGGAGCGTCTGGCGTCGGTGGAAATTGCTATACGGAAACGCTCAATGCCGCACCTGCCACTACGGCTAATCACCTCAACGGATACTGCTACGATGCGGCTGGGAATCTTGTGTTGAACAGCCCTTGCCCAAGCGGCACCTTCACACCCACCTATTATTACGATGCAGAAAATCGCCTGTACAACCCGCAGGCACCGTATACCTACTTCTACGACGCGGATGGCGTGCGCATTAGAAAAGCTGCCAGCGCGACGCAAGGAACCATGTACTGGCCCAGCCCCAGCGGTCAATATCTTATGGAGACGAACGGTTCCGGTACGATCAATGAAGAGTATATTTATTTCAACGGCGACCGCATCGCACGCATAGATCGGCCGACTGGAACCGTGCATTACTATTTTTCGGACGAGCTTCAGTCTGCGAGCTTGATCACCGACCCCTCGGGCAACGTTCAGGAGCGCTACTATTACTATCCCTATGGTGGGCTTAGAACCAGCACCGGTAGCGACAGCAACCACTACCTGTTCACCGGCAAAGAACGCGATTCGGAGAGTGGGCTGGATGAGTTTGGAGCCAGGTACTACGCCTCCTCGCTGGGCCGCTTCATGATCCCCGACTGGGCAGAGAAACCAACCGCTGTGCCCTACGCCAGCTTCGGCAATCCGCAAAGTCTCAACCTCTACAGCTACGTCAACAACAATCCCACCACGACCCGAGACCCAGACGGCCACGAACTATACGTGGCTCCGGAACTTCAAGATTGGGTAAATGAAATGAGAACCCAGTCGTCTTCGTTCAGCGCTGAACTCGCGGCTCACGAAGGACCAAACAATCCCGACCTTACCATCAACACTGGCAGCACTCCGAACGATCCGAACGGATCGCCGTCTACCGGGAACACTAGTGCGAGCATCGGTGGAGGCCCAGTTGTAACTTGCAGTCCCAATTGCGTTCCCACTGACAGGCCATACACGTACAAAGGTGCCACAGTAACAGTGAATGACTCCGTGAAAGGGGATAAGGACAAATCCCAAGACGTTCTGGGTCACGAAGTTGGGCATGTGCACGACGCACGAACTAACACGGACCAATACCACAAGGACAACCAAACTACGCAGCAGACGAAGGGTAAGACGCCACACGACGAGCGCCCCGAAGAGCAGAGAGCAAACCAATACAAGAAGCGGGTGAATCAGGAGAGAAGAGAATGGCGAAAGCAGCACTGTCACGGTTTCTTTCACCAGATCTGCAGCTAGTCGTCGGTGCGCTTTGCGCAGGTTGGCTTGTGCTGTGCACCATTTCGCTTTTTACGGAGTCGGTCGCTGCACAAGCCTGTCAGGCCGAAAAGCTGCAATCAAAAACTTTGCAGATCGAGCGTGAACTACAGCCGCGTTTAGGTCCGGTGCGACTGCATAGGCTCGAAGAACTGGAAGACGACGTTTTTGTACCGAGGTCGGGAAGCACCAATGTCGAAAGTCCGTTCTTGCTCTATCAGATCGAGCAGCGACGCTTTTTTGTAAGCGCAGGCGAAGTCCAACAGAATGTTCCGGCGCGAACCCTGTCTAACTACATCGCCATCTCTCAGGATGGCGAACAGGTGTATCGTCTCGCTGGCTTCCCTGACTCCGAGGCCAATTTTAGGCGCTTGGTATCCGACTACCACATGCTTCCTCCGCGCAGCCCAGAAGACGCGCAATCACGCGCGCTCTACTGTGCACGTGTGGTGTTCGGTGTCGAGCCAAAGCAATGGCTACTGGGAGAAGCACAGGCACGGATGCTCGCAGCGGATTACTTTTTTCAGCAGGGGGATAAAGACGCATTTGCCCAAGCGGATCGCTGGTGGCGTAGCGTTCGGAGCAGGGATCAGAAAATCAACACGAATCTGGCAACCACTGGTAGTGCTGACGGTAGTTTCATGACCCGACTGCCCCTGCTCTGGGCACCACTCGAAACTCGCATCACGCCGGAGATTCGAGAACTGCAAATCAAGGTGAACCGCGACGGCTCATGCCAACGGATTGCTGAGTCGCCCCCAATAGCGAGCACCAAGCCGTAAGCGCAATCCTGACCGACGAGCAGAGTACTTTCCGTTCGCGTTCCTAGGCGGCTGGACGAGCGATCCGGGGGCGGGTAAGGGTCAGGGTGCGTTGTCGTTTTCCGTTAATGCGGTTCTTCCTGGAGAGCGGAAGATTCCGGGGGGTCAGGCAGCATTGTTGACCTCCGCTCCGACCTTGGGCTGAAATGCTGGGTACCAACTCCGAAATGTGTTTTCCCATTCCTCGTTGAGCACCCGCGTCCGGATCTGCAGTAAGAGATGGGCGCCGCTGTCGTTTTCTCTTATTGAGGGGAGTGGAACGTATGTGGGGGCGCCGAGGGTCAGTCGCTCGCACTGACAAACTCAGAGGCTCCGCGAAGGCGTGGATGGTCGACGCGGTAGCGGTCGAGCAGCGTTCCATTCAGCAGTTCGGCGCGCACCTGGAGTAAGTAGTGGGCACCCGCGCGACTCCACCGCATTTGCTGTTTCTTGCTCAGTCGATGGTTGACCAAATGGTTCATCACCGACTCGACGTGGGCGGTAGAAATTCGGTGTCCGGCGGCCCTCTGTGTTGCATAGTCGGGTAGGCTTCGCCGATTGCTACAGACGTATCCCTGGAACTCATCGATTGTCCGTCGAGCGCGCTTGAGGGCCGAGTCTGACGTGTGTGGATGGTCCAGGAGCCAGCGGTCGATATCGCGTCGCAGGCGCGCAAACTGCAGCAGAGCTCGCCAGGGTCGACCGCGCCAGAGCGCGTCCCGTAGTCTGGAGACACGGGCTCTCATCGGCTCCGAGGCTTCCGGATTTTCAAGATATTCCCGATAGGTCGTGGGCAAGCTGACGACCTTTCGCAGGTGTTCCAGCCGCATGCCGATGTGGAACCAATCGAGTTGTGCCTCGATCGGCTTGGAGATACTACGCTGCACCAAGTTGCGCAACCCGTCGTCGCCGTCCGTCACGACTCGCATCGTGGTACGGTCGTTCCGTCCTTGCTGCTTCAGGAATCCGTCGAACTGCCTGAGGTTCCAGCTCGGGCTAGAAGACACAAACGCAAAACGTGCGCCCAAGGCTCCGTTGCGTTCGAGCCGCCCTGCAGTTATCTGAATTTGGCGTGAGGCGAGTCGTTCGCGGTGCCGAACATATGTGTCATCGATACCGACGACCATCGCGTCCGCGGACCTGAGCGGCGCTGATCCGCTGTGTTTCCAGATTCCTCCCGACCGCGACCGTGTGCCGCCGAATCGCGGCATGGCTAGCTCGCATCGTCCC
>Ga0075017_100003346_pt1 | contig 10059 bp, 9 predicted proteins | sample AleBraG_ABR_2012_FD_71475 | JGI IMG/M metagenome (GOLD analysis project Ga0075017, IMG submission 71475) | Freshwater sediment microbial communities in response to fracking from Pennsylvania, USA - Alex Branch Run_MetaG_ABR_2012 | ecosystem: Environmental > Aquatic > Freshwater > Creek >... | reverse complement strand
CCCGGCGGCGCGCTCGACGGCAGCGGTGTCGAAGACGACCGTCTGCGACTCATCTTCACCTGCTGTCATCCCGCACTTTCACGCGACGCGCAGATCGCGCTGACACTCCGAACGCTCGTCGGGCTGACCACACCCGAGATCGCGCGCGCGTTCCTCGTGCCCGAGGCCACGATGGCGCAGCGCCTCGTGCGCGCCAAACGCAAGATCCGCAACGCGGGGATTCCGTACCGGGTCCCGCCCGCGTACGCGCTGCCGGAGCGAACGGGCGCGGTGCTGGCCGTCCTCTACCTGTTGTTCAACGAGGGCTACTCCGCGACCGCGGGCGCCGAGCTCGTGCGGGTCCAACTGAGTGCGGAGGCGATTCGGCTCGCCCGCACGCTCGTCGCGCTGATGCCGGACGAGCCCGAGGCACTCGGCCTGTTGGCGCTGCTCCTGTTGACCGACTCCCGCCGGCGTGCCCGCCTCGACCCCGCCGGTGACCTCGTCCCCCTCGAGGAACAGGACCGGTCGCAATGGGACGCGGACTCGATCGCCGACGGTCTCGATCTCCTCGATGCCGCGCTCCGGCGCGGCCAACCGGGCCCGTATCAGGTGCAGGCCGCGATCGCCGCCTGTCACGTATCCGCCCGCGACGCGGCCGCGACCGACTGGGTGGAGATCGCCGCGCTCTACCGGGAGCTCGTGCGCATGGTCCCGACGCCGGTCGTCGAGCTCAACCGCGCGGTCGCGATCGGGATGGCCGACGGACCGGAGGCCGGGTTGCGGCTCGTGGATGCGCTGGACGACTCGGGCGCGCTCACCGGATACCACCTGCTGCCGGCGACCCGCGCCGACCTTCTCCGTCGCCTCGACCGTCGGGCCGAGGCCGCCGCCGCGTATCGCGACGCGCTCGCGCTGGCCGCCAACGACGCGGAACGCCGTTACCTCGAACGCCGGCTCGCCGAAACGTCCTAGCTCGGCGCGACGGCGCCGGAATCGATCAGGCCGACTCGACCAGATACGAGAGTCCGCACAGGTCGAGCAGCCGATTGACGACGCGCGACGGCGAACGCAAGGTCAGATCGCGGTCCTGGGTGCGGAGCACGGCTCGACTGCGCACCAGCGTTCCGATCCACGCCGCGCCGATGAAGTCCACGTCCGCGAGATCGACGACGACGTCGGAGTCGTCGCGCGCGATCGCGTCCGAGAACTCGTCGACGAGCGAGTTGAGCGCGGCCGAGTCCAGCTCGCCCTTCAACGAGACGACCGTGCGCACCTCGCATTTCGATGCGTCTCGTTCCGCGACGGTGACCCGGGGCCGATCCTCAACGCTGTACCTACGAGAAACGGTTGTTGCCATGGCGCAGACTCCCAAGCATTGGACGCAAAATCGATCTCAATGCGCTACCGGGGTCTGGAGCAACGCTCCCGGAGACCCACCCTCGCCGCCGCGAGCAGGGTGCTCCCGCACGGGAAGGGCTGTGCCCGTGATGGATTCACCGTACACCCGCGCTCGGACTCAGTGTCAAGCGAACGGCGACGGATCTCGGTCTCACGCCGGAACAATCGAACATCGTTGACCGGCGGAGACGGAGTCGGGGTGCCGGGATTCGAACCCGGGACCTCAGCGTCCCGAACGCTGCGCGCTAACCAAGCTGCGCTACACCCCGTATGGAAGCGGCGATCCTAGTCGTCGGGGGCTTCGCGGATCGCAGCCAAAACCGTTGCCGCCAGCTCGGGGCGGCATACGAGGAGATCGGGCAGGTACGGGTCGGGCCGGTTGTACACGAGCGGCGATCCGTCGAGGCGCGAGCAGTGGCATCCGGCCGCCGTGGCGACGCCGACGGGCGCGGCCGAGTCCCATTCGTACTGTCCGCCCGAATGGGCGTACACGTCGGCGCGGCCCTGCACCACGGCCATCGTCTTCGCCCCGGCCGAACCCAGGGGAACGAGTTCGGCGTCGAGCACGTCCGCGAGATACTCCGCGAGTTTGGGTGGACGGGTGCGCGACACCAGGAGCCGCATCTTCCCGTGGTGCGCCGGCGCGAGGGCCGGCGCGGGCTGCGTTGCGAGCACGGTGTCGTCCTGCGCCGGGAGCGCGACCGCACACGCGAACGGAACGCCGTCGATCACCAACGCGACGTGCACCGCCCAGTCGCTCCGACCGGCTTCCCCGAACTCGCGGGTGCCGTCGAGCGGATCGACGATCCACACGCGCTCGCGTGTGAGGCGAACCGCATCGTCCTTCGCCTCTTCCGACAGCACCGCGTCGTCGGGGCGGGCCTCGGCCAGGCGGCTCAGGATCAGATCGTTGCTTTCGCGATCGCCGTCGTCCTTGCTCGCACCCTCGGCGCGGCGCCGCACGAGCAACTGTCCGGCTTCGCGCGCGATCTGCGCGGCCAGCTCGTGATCGTCCATCGCGGAGCTCAACTCGCGGCGGGCAGGAGCTGCTTCGCCGCCCGACGCAGGATTCCCGCGTCGACCGGTTTCACGAGCATGAGGTCGACGTCGGCGCGGCGCGCGATGAACTCGTCGGCCTCACGGTCGAGCAGCAACAAGATGGTGGCGCGGTCGAGGCGGCCGCCCGACTCTTCGAGCCGGAGGTCGATCGCGACGGCGACGCCGCCCATGTTGCCGATCTGCATGTCGAGCACCACGAGGTCGGGGTCGACCTCGTCGAACTTCGCGCGGACGTCCTGACCGCGCGTGACCTCGACGACGTTCTGGCCCCGCCCCATGAACGCGGCGCGCACCTGGTCTCGTACCCACTTGGCGTCCGCGGCGACGAGGATCGTGGTCATCGGGCCGAGACTGTATCGAACAGCAGGGCGCCGACCTCGTGTAGCGCGGTGAAGTCGTGAACGTCGTGGGCGAGGTACGGGACGTACGCCAGCGTGATGTCGCCGCCGATGCGGTCGCGCAGCGCTTCGATGTGTGCGCGCTCGAGTGCCGCGATTTCCCGGAAGTCGGCGAGATTGGCGTAGAGCGCGGACAACCGGTTCGTCGGGCCGGCCCGCTCGGCGTCGGGGGAGGAAAACTGCAACGCGTCGGCCGCGGCCCGGAGCCCGGCGGGCGATTCGTCGCCGAACGACGGATGAATGCGATTGACGATCAGCGCCTGCACGGTCTGACCGGCGACGGCGAGGCGCTCGGCGAAGAAGGTCGCCTCTTCCATCGCGTCCCGACGGGGCGAGGTCACGAGGACGAACGCGGTGGCGGGGTCGGTGAGGAGCTCCTCGACGACCCGCGCCCGCTCCCGGAATCCCTCCTCCATTCCTTCGAAGGCCCGGAAGAACGCGACCACGTCTTCGATCACTTCCGATCCGACGACGCGGGCAACCGTGCGTAGGAACGTCTGCACCGCCACGCTCGCGACGCGGAGGTACGCGCGCGTCGGCATCATCAACAGTCGGAAGACGCGGTTGTCGAGGAGGCGCGTGAGTCGCTTGGGCGCGTCGAGGAAGTCGAGGGCGTGGCGGGTCGGTGGTGTGTCGACGACGATGAGATCGAAGTTGCCTTCGTCGTGCAGCTCGTGCAACTTCTCCATCGCCATGTACTCCTGCGTTCCGCCCAACGCGCCGGAGACGTTGCGGTAGAACGCGTTGTCGAGAATGCGCTGCGCCTGATCCTCGGTCGAGGCGTTGCGCGCGACGAGTACGTCGAACGTCGACTTGGTGTCGAGCATGAGCGCGGAGAAGCGCCCGCCGGGTACGACCTCGCTCGCGTCTCCGCCGCCGAGGTCGCCGGCCCACAGCTTCGGGTCGATCTCGGTCGGGTCGTTGGTGAGGTGCTCGATACCGAGTGCATCGGCGAGCCGGCGTGCCGGATCGATCGTCACCACGCACGCGTTGCGGCCGCGGCGCGCGCCTTCGAGCGCCAGGACCGCCGCGGTCGTGGTCTTGCCCACTCCGCCCGAGCCGCAACAGATCACAACGCGACGCGAGTCGACGAGCTCCTCGATGGGCGTCGTCACAGTCGCTCGATCCCGCGCTGGAACGCGTCGGCGAGTACGGCCAGTTGCGGGCGCGTGATATCGGGGTTGAAGACGAACGGAAGCTCGATCTGTGGCAGTGGAAGTTGGGCGCGGAGCCGTTGGATCTGTTCGACCTGGAGCGCGTGGCGCTCCTCGAGGAACGCGGCCGCGTGTGCGAGATCGTCGGCCTCGCGCTGGGAGACGAAACGATCGCAGACGCGGGCGTCTTCGAGGATTGCGGTCGCGTCGGCGGCGACGGCGACGGGAAGGGGTGGGAAGCATGCGTTGACCACCACCGGTCCGAGCGCCACACCCGCCCGATCCTCGATGGCGAATGCGGTGTCGACGACTTCACTCACCGGCGTCTCTTCCGCGAGGGTTACGAGCATCACCTGACACCGCTCGGGATCGGAGATCAGGCTCACGACGTCCTGCGCCTGCTTGCGCACCGGCCCGACCCGGACCGCGTCCAGCAGGCCGCGAGCCGACAGGAGAAATGTCACCGCGTGGCCGGCCGCGGGTGCGTCCACGATCACCAGGTCGGCCTCACGCGCCTCCTCGATCGATTTCACCTTTCCGAGTACGAGAATGTCCTTCATGCCCGGGACCGCGGTTGCGACCACATCGAGCGCGCCCGACGCGGCGAGGCGCTTCGAGATCCGCTTCATCCCGTGCGTGACGAGGTAGTCGATGAGTGCAGCGTCCGGGGTCAGGAAACGGGCCCGCACACCGACCTCGAGATCGATCTCGTCGTATCCGAGCGCCGGCGCCCCGAACATGGACGGGAGGCCCGACTTCCCCTCGACCTCGACGATGAGCACCGACTTCCCGGCGCGCGCCGCGGTGATCGCGAGAGCGGCGGTGACCGTGGTCTTCCCCACGCCCCCCTTGCCGGCAACGATGACGACGCGGGAGGTCGAGCAGAAATCAGCCACCTCCATTGCTCCATCGTACGAGGCGCGTGCTACGACTGGCGGGGTGCGGTGGCGTCGTCTACTCGTGGGGCTCGGCGGCTGCGCGCTGATCGCAAGTTCCTTCGCCGCGGTCGCCGGCGCGCAGACCGTGAGCGGTGGACGCATCGACGTCGTGCAGGTGAACGGCTTGATCGATCCCGCGAACGCGGCGCTCATTCGTTCGTCGTTGCAGGATGCCGCGCGCGTGCATTCCTCGGTCGTCGTGTTTCAGATGGACGCATCCGCGGCGGTCGATACCGACGTCGAGGCCCTGCTCCACGACTTCACCCACTCGTCGGTTCCGGTGACGGTGTGGGTCGGTCCCGCGGGCGGCGGAGTGCGCGGCGCATCGGAGCTGTTGACGCGCTCGGCCGGGTTCGCGGCGGCCGCGCCGGGCACGCACATCGGCCCCCTGAATCCGATCAGCTACGACGACACTTCGTTCACCGTCGACGCGCCGCTCAAGGATGTGACCGCGAAGGCCTCGACGTTGCTCGAGTTCATCGGTCTCCTGGACGGCCGGACCATCCAGACCGCGAACGGTCCGGTCAAGCTCTCGACGATCAAGGTCGTCGAGTCGAACGACAAGAAGGTGCGCGAACCGATCGGTGAGGTCCACTTCCGCAAGCTCGGGCTCACCGCGCAGCTCGCCCACACGCTGAATTCGCCCTGGGTCGCGTACTTCCTGTTCGTCGCCGGACTCGCGTTGATCATCTTCGAGTTCTTTTCGGTCGGCATCGGTATCGCCGGCTTCGTCGGTGCCGTCGCGCTCATCGGTGCGTGCTTCGGGTTCTCCCATCTCCCCGTCACACCGTGGGCCGTCGCGCTCTTGTTAGTCGGGATGTTCGGGATGTCGATCGACGTACAGGCCGGAACGCTCGGCCCGTGGACGTTCATCGGCGCAGGCGCGCTGGTCGCGGGATCGATCTGGCTGTACGGCGGCTCCTCCCATCTCGACCCCGAGTGGTGGGTGCTCGTCGTCGTGATCGGCGGCACGGTGTTGTTCATGCTCTCGGGCATGACCGCGATGGTGCGTTCGCGGTTTTCGACGCCGACGATCGGGCGGGAAGATCTCGTCGGGGAGATGGGGTCGGCCGAAGCCGACGTCGATCCGGACGGCGTCGTGAGGATCCGGGACGCGCTGTGGCGGGCGCGCACGAACCGCGCCACGCCGATCCACGCCGGCGACGCCGTCCGGGTGGTTTCGATCGAGGGCGTGGTGCTCGAGGTCGAGCCGGAAACGGGCGGGGCGCGTGATCACCGCGAGCGCCGCCGCGGCTCCTGACCAGCCCGTTTGTCTCGCCACCAGGCCGCGGATACGTTCCGAACGTCCCACGTGGTGCGGGGTTTGGAGTCGGACGTGGCGCTCAGCATTGTTCATGAAACGTGGCATTTGAAGGCCTCTTGCCGTGGCCCCGAGTCGGCGTTGTTCTTCCCGCCGGCGGTTGCGGAGCGACGCGAGGAGCGCGAAGCCCGCGAGGCCAAGGCCAAAGGCATCTGTGCCGAGTGCATCGTGCAGCCGGAATGCCTCGATTTCGCGCTGCGGGTGCACGAACCGCACGGCATCTGGGGCGGCCTGACCGAAGCCGAACGTCGCCGCCTCCTCCCCGACGCCTGACCCCAAGCTCAGGCAGGCCGAGCACGCGGCCCGGGAATCCGAAGGTCGCCCCGGCGCCGCGTGACACCTTCCGCATCCATGCGATTGATGAGCGGCAGCGCGTACTTGCGCGACGCGCCGAGCAGATCGCGCACGTCGGCGACGGTGATCGCCTCGCGTTCGACGACGAGCCGCGCGATCTCGGCGCGAGCCCGGTCGAGCGCACGGGTGGTGAACGTCACACCGTCGAGGTCGACGATCGTGCCGGCGCGAGTGAGCGCACGCACGAGCGCAGGTGACGCGCCCACGTCCGCGGGCGCGGGTGGCGCGAACGGCGAAGCCTCGAGCGCCTCGAGCAGCTTCCGGGCCGCGGGATCGTCGATCGTTCCGGCCTGGCTCGCCGAGCGCACGATGTCGCCCTCGACGACCAGTGCAGGATCGCCCGCGAGTGCCGCGCGCAGTTGGGCGTGATCGATTCCGCACGCGGCCGCCGCGCCCGCGAGTGTGACTTCTCCGCTCTGCGCCAGTTCGTCGACACGCGTTCGCACCGCCGCGAGAGTCGCCGGCGCGACCAGCCAACGCCCGACGGCAACCGCGTCGCCGTCCGCGGCGTGTTCGTCCCCGGCGAGACGCGCGATCTCCGCAGGCGTGCACCAGGGCCGCGCCGCGAGCACGCGCTCGCCGAGTGGCCGTTGGAGCCGCGCGACCGCGTCCGTTGTGCGGCGGGCGGGGGCGACGTCGAGCACCACGGCTCCGCCGACCGTCGCCTGCGCGCCCGACGAGCGCAGCACGATCCGATCGCCCGGCGCGAGGGGGAGCGGAGCGGCGAATCGCAGCCGTCCGAAGCGGCCGTCGTCGTCCAGGATCCGCAGGCGCGCCAGCTGCTCTCCCGAGCCGACGTGCGCGGCTACCGGGCCGCGCCGCGGAAGGGACCGGCCGGGCAGCGCGCGCAGCGCGACGTCGACGGTGTCGACGACTTCCCACTGGTCCGGCATCACGATTGCCGCGCCCCGCTCGACCTTGCCGTGATCGATGCCCGCGAGGTTCAGGGCGACGCGGTTCCCCGGGGCGACGCGGTCGAGCTGCTCGTGCCGGGACTCGATCCGACGAACGCGGGCGCGGGAAGTGCCGGGAACGATCACGACCTCGTCGTCGCGTGCCAATGCGCCACCGGTCAGCGTGCCCGTCACGATCGTCCCCGCGCCCTTGGCCGCGAACACGCGGTCGACCCAGAGGCGGGGCCGCCCGACGTCGCGCGGCGCCGGTGCGGTCTTCAGTACCGCGTCGAGGGCGGCGCGGACGTCGTCGAGGCCGCGTCCGGTGACGGAATCGACTGCAACCACCGGCCATCCCGTCCGCGCCTCGAGGTCGGCGCGCGCGCGGGCGAGCGAGTCGTCGTCGACGAGGGCCGCCTTCGTCAGCGCGACGAGACCGCACCTGACGTCGAGCAACTCGAGGATCTGCATGTGTTCCTCGGTCTGCGGCATCCAGCCTTCGTTCGCGGCGACGACGAGGACCGCCACGTCGACCGCCCCCGCGCCCGCCAGCATGTTCTTGACGAACCGCACGTGACCGGGGACGTCGACGAACCCGACCACCCGGCCCGAAGGCAGCTCGCAGAATCCGAAGCCGAGATCGATGGTCAGGCCGCGCGCCTTCTCCTCGGGGAAGCGATCGGGATCGGTGCCGGTGAGCGCGAGCACGAGCGACGACTTCCCGTGGTCGACGTGACCGGCGGTCGCGACGACTCTCATTCGACGATTGCGAAGCGGAGCGCGGCCGTGAGGCGCGCATCGTCAGTGGGATCGACCGTCCGGAGGTCGCACACGACGCGGTCGTCGTCGACGCGGGCGACGATGCGCGCCGCGCGCAACCGCGCGGTGACCTCGTTGACGGAACCTGGTTCCACCGCAACGCCGCACGACGGGATGGTCAGGCCCGGCAGAGTGCCGCCACCCGCGACCGCTTCGGTGTCGACCACCTTCGCGCCCGGGATCGCGGCCGCAATCATTTCCGCGCGTACGCGCAGTGCGTCGACGGGTTCGCACGCCATACGCCACAGCGGGATCGAAGCCGCATCACCGGAGAGGTACGCGAACGCCACGGATTGCAGGCCCGCGAGCGTCACCTTGTCGGCGCGCAGCGCACGCGCGAGCGGATGCGCCTTGATGCGATCGACGAGCGCGCGGCGGCCGACGATGACGCCCGCCTGCGGCCCGCCGAGCAACTTGTCGCCCGAGAACGTGACGAGCGCAGCACCGTCCTGGATGCATTGCCGGACGCCGAGCTCGTCGCGCAGCCAGCGCGGTCGCTCGCGCAGCCACGGTGTGTTCTCGTCGAGCAGACCCGAGCCCGCGTCGACGATGACGGAGTCGCCGATGCCGGTCAGGCTCGCGAGCTCGGCGACGGAGACCGACGAGACGAACCCGGTCATGCGGTAGTTGGAGGTGTGGACCTTCAGCACCAGCGCGACGTCGTCGGTGCGAGCCTGTTCGTAGTCGTGCCGGCGCGTGCGGTTCGTCGTCCCGACCTCGACGAGACGGGCGCCGGTCTCCGCGAGAATCTCCGGGATCCGGAATCCGCCGCCGATCTCGACGAGCTCTCCGCGCGACACCAACACCGCGCGATCGCGCGCCAACGTCGCGAGCACGAGGACGACCGCAGCCGCGTTGTTGTTGACGACGATGCCCGCTTCCGCGCCGCACGCGCGCGCGAGCAGCGCGCCCGCGTGTTCGTGGCGTGAACCGCGCACGCCCTCGGGAAGCCGATACTCCACGTTCGTGTAGCCGCTCGCCTCGGCCATCGCCGCGACGGCATCCGCCCCCAGCGGTGCTCGGCCGAGGTTCGTGTGGAGCAGCACGCCGGTGGCGTTCACCAAGGGCCCGAGCAGCTCCAGCGCGAGCACGCGCGCCCGTTCGCGCGCGCGCGGCATCACCGCGTCCGGTGCGATCACGCCGCGCCGCGCGGCGTCGACCGCCTCCCGTGCGAGGTCGGCACGGACACCGTGGGGCAGCCCGGGGTCGAGCTCGGAGAGCACGTGCTCGACGCTGGGAATCCCGCGACGCGGGTCCGCACCACCATCGGCCTCCACACCGGGCAGGCTACGGGGCCGCGTAGACTTCCTCCATGGAAGGGGTCCGCGACGCCGCAACCGTCATCCTCGTCCGGGAGCGCCCCGACCTCGAGGTCTTCGTCCTCCGGCGCAACTCCGCCCTGGTCTTCGCGCCGGGCGCGACCGTGTTCCCGGGCGGTGCCGTCGATCCCGCCGACGGCGAGGTCGCAGCCGAGCTCGGCGTCGACCAGTTCCGCGCCGCGGCCGCGCGCGAGTGTCTCGAGGAGTGCGGTATCCCGATCGACGCACGCGAGCTCGTCGAGTTCGCGCGCTGGATCACTCCGGTCGGCGCGCCGCGCCGTTACGACACCCGCTTCTTCGTCGCGCGCGCACCCGACGGCCACGAAGGTGAGCACGACGGCAGCGAGCTCGTCGCGTCGGCGTGGATGCGACCGGCCGACGCGCTGCAGGCGTTCGCGAACGGAGACATCGACCTGATCCTGCC
>Ga0075017_100003344_pt1 | contig 10063 bp, 8 predicted proteins | sample AleBraG_ABR_2012_FD_71475 | JGI IMG/M metagenome (GOLD analysis project Ga0075017, IMG submission 71475) | Freshwater sediment microbial communities in response to fracking from Pennsylvania, USA - Alex Branch Run_MetaG_ABR_2012 | ecosystem: Environmental > Aquatic > Freshwater > Creek >... | reverse complement strand
CACGGTGCCCGAGCCCCCTCCGCCGGGCGGCAGCTCGCTCGAGTCGGCTCAGCAGCGCCCGCAGCGAGCCGTCGGCCTCGGGTCTCGCCGCCTTGATCAGGGCCAGCTCGAGGCGCGTCCGGGCGTCCGCCCCGGCGCGCACCGCCTCCAGGGCCTCACCGAGCAGCTCGAGCACCCGCAGGACGGTCGCGTGGGGGACCCGCGCCGCCTGCTCGGCCAGCGCCGTGTCGGCCTCGGGGGTGAGGGACAGCTCGGCCGGGACCTCGCCGAGCGTCTGGACGATCATCAGCTCGCGGGCCCGGCCCTCGAGGTCGGTGGCGAAGGAGGCCGCGTCGCGGCCCTGCTCGAGGCAGTCCTCGAGCGTGCGCAGCGCCCGTCCGGGGTCCCCCTCGGCGACCGCGTCGATCGCCTCGGCCAGCAGGCGGGCGTCGGCCACGCCGAGGACCGCGAGGACATCCTCGAGGGCGATCTCCGAGCCGCTGTAGGTGACGAGCTGCTCGAGCGTCCCGAGCGCGTCGCGGAAGCTGCCCGTGGCAGAGCGGGCGACCGCCGCGATCGCCGGCGGCGGGATCTCGATCGACTCGGCCGCGGCGACCCGGGACAGGACGCCGGCGATCTGGGTCACCGTCGGGCGGTGGAAGTCGAAGCGGTGGCAGCGGTCGACGACGGTCGCCGGGACCTTGTTCGCCTCGGTCGTGGCGAGCACGAAGACGGTGTTCGGCGGCGGCTCCTCGAGCGTCTTGAGGAAGGCGTTCCAGGCCGCCGTCGAGAGCATGTGGGCCTCGTCGAGGATGTAGATCTTGCGCCGGCCGCTGACGGGTGCGTAGGCGACGCTCTCGCGCAGCTCGCGGATGTCGTCGACCGAGTTGTTCGAGGCGGCGTCCATCTCGATCACGTCCAGCGAGCTCGCCGCGGCGATCGCCCGGCAGGAGTCGCAGCGCCCGCAGGGCTCGGTCGTCGGGCCCTGCTCGCAGTTCAGGCAGGCCGCCAGGATCTTGGCCATCGAGGTCTTGCCGGTGCCCCGCGAGCCGACGAACAGATAGGCGTGGTGGACCTTTTCCCGCTCGACGGCGTTGCGCAACGTCCTGACGACCGGCTCCTGGCCCACGACATCGGCGAAGCTGCGGGGCCGGTGGCGGCGGTAGAGGGATCGCTCCTGCTCGGTTGGCTGGGGCTCTGCGGACACCGTCGGCTGAGTCTAGCCGGGCCGCGGGAGCCGCTCGCACTCCCCCTCAGCGGGTAGCGTCCGCCGCGTGAAGGCCTCGTTCGAGCAGCTGCGGGGACGCCTCGGGGCGCTCTCGGCGATCGTCCTCGGCGCCGCGGCCCTGCGCCTGATCGCGGGCGTCGCCTTCGCGAACTACGACACCCTCTATGCACTCGGCTGGGGCGGGCAGCTGGCCCGCGGCGAATCGCCCGCCTACGGCGTCCCGATCGCACCGACGCCCCACCCGCTGCTCGAGCTGCTGGGCCTGGTCCTCTACCCGCTGGGCGCCCGGACCGAGCTCGACGTGATCCTGGCCCTGGCCTTCGGCGCGCTCGCCGCATGCGGCTGGGTGATCTACAGCCTGGGACGGCGGTGGTTCGGCGCCGCCGCCGGCCTGCTGGCGGCGGCGATCTTCCTGACGCGGGTCGAAGTCCTCTCCTACGGCGTGCGGGCGTACCTCGACGTCCCCTACCTGGCGCTCGTCCTGGGCGCCCTGCTGCTCGAGGTCCGCCGCCCGCGGGCGGGAGCCCCGGTCCTGGCCCTGCTGGCACTGGCGGGACTCCTGCGGCCCGAGGCCTGGGTCTTCTCCGGCCTCTACTGGCTCTACCTGCTCGAGCTCCTGCCGGCAGCGCTGCGCTCGCACCTGCCGGCCGGCGAACGCCCCCGGGGACGGGCCCGGCTCGCCGGTCTGACGCTGCTGGCCGGCGCCGGGCCGCTGATCTGGCTGGGCAGCGACCTGGCGATCACCGGGCAGCCGCTTTGGTCGCTGACCAACACCCGCCACACCGCATCGACGCTCGACCGCACGACGGGCATCGCCAACGTGCCCGAGTACATCCCGCGGCGGATCGGCGAGATCCTCCGCCCTCCGGTGCTGGCGGGCGCGGCGATCGGCGGCCTCCTGACGCTCCGCTGGCTCCCGCGGCGAGCGATCCCCGGGGCGCTCGCCGGCGTCCTGGCGGTCCTGGTCTACGCCGCCCTGGCCGCCGTCGGGCTGCCGATCAACACCCGCTACGCCTTCCTCGCGTCCGCGATCCTGTGCCTGTTCTGCGGCGCCGGGGTGTTCGGCTGGACGGCGCTCGAGCGCGACGATCCGCGGCGGCGGCGGTGGATGGCCGCGGGCGCCCTGATCGCACTGGCCCTGCTCGCCTATGCGCCCGCCCAGTACCGCTCGGCGAACCGGGAATTCAAGAAACTGGCCAGCCAGGAGCGGGTCGAAGATGACCTCGTCGCGCTGGTCGCCAGCGGCGCCGTCAACCTCCGCTGCGGGCCGGTCGGGGTCCCCAACCATGCCCCGATCCCGCTCCTGGCGCTCTACCTCAAGGCCAGCCCCGAGCGGATCCAGAGCCCGGAGTCGGGGCGGATCGGCTCGGGGATCTACGTCGACCCGGCGAGCAGGGAGGTCGAAAGGGACTACCAGCTGGACAAGCGCGACCCCCACGAGGCCGTCTCGGTTCCCGCGGGCTTCACCGAGTCGGCCTCCAACCGCTCCTGGCGGATCTTCAGGCGCTGCTCGTAGTGGACCGTGCACCCCTCGTCGTAATTCCGCCTGCCGTTCGCCGATCGCCGCCCGCGACTCCGGTCCGGGTGCTCCCGCTGCGCCTGCCGGTGTTCGCTTAAGGCTGCTTCCTTCCGGACCTGACCTGGTTCGCGAGCCGACACCGCGCGGGACCCGGACCATCGACGCCCCGGACTGCGGAGCGACCGGAGCGGAACCCCTCGGAGGGGGATTCGGCCCCGCTAGAGCGGATTGCGGATACAGGGCGCCGCTACCTCCCCGCCTAGCACGGTCCGCCCTCAATCCTACCCCTGGGCGAGCAGCCACGACCGGCCGGACGTTATTGCGGTAGGCTGCGCGACCGTGAACTACTTCAGAGACGCCCTCTCCCCCACCCGTGCCCGCGGCCTGACCGCGCTGGCGACCCTCGGCGCCGGACTGCTGATCGCCGGCTGCGGCGGCAGCTCGGGCGGATCGAGCACGCTGACGATCGGCAACGAGAACACCGCCGACAACGCCCTGATCAAGGCCGGCGCGACCGGCACGTCCACCACACCGGGCGGCACGTCGAGCACCTCGACCACATCGGGCAGCGGCGGCGGGACGCCGAAGACCGGACCGCTCTCCAAAGAACCGAACGGCATCCCGACCGGGGTCGGCTCCCCGCCCACGCACCTCGTCAAGCAGGATGTGATCCTCGGGAAGGGCGCCGAAGCGAAGACCGGCGCGACGGTTGAAGTCAACTACGTGGGCGCCTTCTGGAAGACCGGGAAGGTCTTCGACGCCTCCTGGAAACGCAAAGAACCCTTCACCTTCACGATCGGCGCCGGCCAGGTCATCAAGGGCTGGGATGAGGGTGTTGTCGGCATGAAAGTAGGCGGCCGGCGGCTGCTCGTGATCCCGCCGGAACTCGGCTACGGCGCGAAAGGCAGCGGGACGATTCCGGCCAACTCGACGCTCGAGTTCGTGGTCGACCTGCTGAAAGCCTGAGCCACGCGCGGGGCCCGCACCGTGCGGCGCCGCTGGGCTCATGGGACGGCGCTGCTCCTGGCGGGCGGTGCCGCGCTGCTGGCGGGCGGCTGCGGATCCGGCCACAGGCCAACCCCGGTCGGCCTTCAGCTGCAGCGCGAGGACCTCGTCCTGGCGGCCAGGTCCCTCTCGTCCGTCGAGCCCGCACTCGAGCGCGAGGGCCGGGCCGCGAAGGCCGCCTGGCCGCTGATCCTCGGCGGCCTGCCCGGAACCCTCGGGCCCGCCATGCGAGCCGGGGTCCATGACGCGGCCCTGCTGGCCGCGGCGCTGCCCCTGCCGGGCATCTTCGGGGAAGCCCGGGCCCGCAGCCTGACCGGGCCGGCCGCCGGGCTGGCCGGCTCCTATGAGACCTTCCACAACCTCGCCTCGCGGGGCTGGCGGCTGATCGACTACTCCTGCACGCAGGCGACCCGGGGGACGCCGACGGCGGCCCGCTTCGCGCGGGCGAATGTCGCCCTCTACATCGAGAGCGCCTATGACGGGCAGTTCGTACTCGCCCAGCTCGGCAGGCAGCTCGCGTCCGGCTACAGGCGGCTCGGCGGCCCTGCGGCCTTCGGGGCCGGCCTGACCCAGGCCGAGGTCGACCGACTGGCCGGGGTCTACTCCGAGGCGAGCTTCCGACTGGAACCGCATGCCGCGGTCCGCCTGGGCTCATGATGGCGGCGCCGCGGTGAGCGCCTTCGTGACCGCCGGCGGCGGCTTCCTGCTCGCCGTCCTGTGGTTCGACCTGATGTTCGACGTCCAGGCCGTGGGTCACTCCGGCTCGGAGCTGCCCGAGCCCGTGCTGGCCTCGATCAGTGCCTACTACGCCAGGGTGACCACGGCCGCCCGGCCGATGAACCGCCTGATCGCAGCGACGATGCTGGCGACCCTGGCGGCGATCATCGCCGAGCTCACCGGCGGGGTCTCGCCGGCCTGGGCGGCGTGGGCGTCGCTGGCGCTGGCGCTCGCGCCGATCGTGCTCGCCGGCTCACGGACCGTGCCGACCGCCGTCCGCCTCGGCCTGCGCGGCGAGGGAGCGGCGGCGGAGAGCGCCATGGCGCGGGCCGTCCTGCGCCAGCACCTCTTCTGCCTCGCCTGCATCGCCGCCCTGATCGCCCTCCAGCTCGCGGCGATCTGAGCTCCGGCGGGCCGCCGATCGGCCGCGCGCTTTCGGTCAGACTGACGCCATGAGATCGCGTTGGGGCCATCGACGGCGCGCACTGCGGGGTGTGCCGGCCACCGCCGGGGCGCTGGCGTGCTGGCTGCTCCTGGCCCCGGCCGGGGCCCGGGCCGGCGAAGGTCAGGCCTTCGTCCGCGTCGACCAGGTCGGCTATCCGGCGGGCGCGCCGAAGCGCGCCTACGTGGTCACGAGCTTCCCCGACGGGGGTGCCCCGTTCACGGTCTCGCGGCCCGACGGGACGGCGGTGCTCACGGGCACCCTCGGCGCCCCGGCCGGGTCCTGGTCCGCCACCTTCCCCTATATCTACGCGGTCGACTTCGACCAGCTCACGACCGCCGGCTCCTACCGCGTCCTCGTGGCCGGCCCGGTGCCCGCCTCCTCGCCCCCCTTCGCGATCGGCGTCCCCTCCGCGCTGTACGGCGGACCGCTGGCGAACGCCCTGTCCTTCTACCAGAACGAGCGGGACGGCCCCGAATTCATCCCATCGCCGCTGCGCTCCGCCGCGGCCCACCTGAACGACCAGCGGGCCGAAACCTACGCGACGCCGAGGGTCAACAGCCAGGGCGCCTTCAGGGGCGCCCTGAAGAGCCTTGGCACGACCGTCGATGCGGCCGGGGGCTGGTGGGACGCCGGCGACTACCTCAAGTTCGTCGAGACGACGAGCTACACCGTCGCTCTGATGCTCGCCGGAGTTCGCGACTTCCCGGCGGCGATGGGCGCCGGCTCGGGTGCCGATTTCACAGCCGAGGCGCGCTTCGGCGTGGACTGGCTGCTGCGGATGTGGGACCAGCGGACCGGCACGCTCTACTACCAGGTCGGGATCGGCTCGGGCAACCGGACGACCGCCGGCGATCACGACATCTGGCGCCTGCCGCAGGCCGACGACGGCTACGGGGGCGAAGCTCCCCGCTACCGCTACATCCGCCACCGGCCGGTCTTTCGGGCGGGAGCACCGGGCTCCCCGGTCAGCCCCAATCTGGCCGGCCGCGACGCCGCCGCCTTCGGGCTCTGCTTCCAGGTCTTCCACACGCTCGACCCGGCGCTGGCGGAACGGTGCCTGCGCGCCGGGGAGGACATCTTCGCCCTCGCCGACACCAATCCGCGCGGGCACCTCCTGACGGCGATCCCCTACGGTTTCTATCCGGAGCGCGAATGGCGGGACGACCTCGAGCTCGGGGCCACCGAGCTGGCGGTGGCCCTCGCCTCGACCACGACGCCGCCACCGGGCCTGCCTCACGGCCGCTCCTCCTACTATCTCGCCCAGGCGGCCGACTGGGCCGGCGCCTATGTCGCCCACGCCCGCCGCGGATCGGAATCACTCAACCTCTACGACGTCAGCGGCCTGGCCCACTTCGAGCTCGCCAGGGCACTGCGGGCGGCAGGTAACCCGCCCGGCCTGGCAGTCACCGAAGCCGCGTTGATCGCCGACCTGCGCCGCGAGCTGGAAGCCGCAGCGCAGCAGTCGGCAACGGACCCGTTCGCCTTCGGCTTTCCGTGGGCCGCGGCCGACACCGCCTCGCACGGGGACGGTCTCGCGGTGATGGCGGACGAGTACCGGTGGCTGACGGGCGACGCGAGCTTCGCCGTGCTCGGCCGACGCTGGCTCGACGACGTCCTCGGCGCCAACGCCTGGGGCTCCTCGATGATCATCGGCGATGGCAGTGTCTTCCCGCACTGCCCGTCCCACCAGGTCGCGAACCTGCTGGGCTCGCTCGACGGGACGGCGCCCGTGCTCGCCGGGGGGGTCGTCGAGGGGCCGAGCGACGAACCGAGCGCCGGCGAAGTGCCCGGGATGCTCCCCTGCCCGGCGGGCGGCGGCGATCAGTTCGCCCGCTTCGACAATGCCGCCATCTTCTCCGACAACGTCCAGTCCTACACGACCGTGGAGCCGGCGATCGACCTGACGGCCTCCTCGATGCTCGCCTTCGCCTGGCAGCTCGGGACGCCCGGCCCGCTCGGGGACTGAGCGGCGGCTCGCCCTCCACGAGGGCGTCAGTAGTGCGGCAGCGGCGCGCCCGCGACGGCCGCCAGCGAACCGATCGTGCCGGCGACCAGCAGCGTGGCGAGGACGCTGCGCCGGGCGGCGAGCAGGGCCAGCGCCGCGCCGGCCAGGATCAGGTACTGCCAGGCCTCGCCGAGCGCGCCGGCCAGGGGCACTGCCGAGCCGATGATCGCGCCGGCGGCCGCCGGTGCGGCACCGGCGAGGAAGCCGAGGACGCCCTCGTTCCGAAGCAGGCGCTCGAAGCGCCCGGCGCCCAGCAGGATGAACGTGAACGAGGGCAGGAAGGCGACGAGGGCGGCGAGCAGGGCCGAGGGGATCCCGCCGGCCGCGTAGCCGACGGCGGCCACGGTCTGGACCAGCGGGCCGGGGGTCACCTGGCCGAGGGCGACGGCGTTCAGGAACTGCCCTTCGCTCATCCAGTGGTAGGTCCCGACGGCGTCGGCCTGCATCAGCGGGATGATCACGAAGCCGCCGCCGAAGGCCAGCGCGCCGATCTTCAGCGACGTCCAGACGAGCGCCCCCGTCCCGCCGGGGTCGCCCACGAGAGCCAGCAGCGGTGCGAGGTGGCCGGAGAGCGTGCCGCGGCGAGGGCTTCGCCGGGCGAGCTCGGCCGCACCGCAGGCCAACAGGACGAGCACGAGCCAGGGCCCGGCGAGCGCGACCGCGACGGCCCCGGCAAGGGCGTAGGAGAAGATCCGCGGCCTCGCGGATCGGGCGCTCCGCCGCCAGATCGGCCCCACGACACCGAGGCCGACGGTGAAGGCGACCGGCGCGACGGCCGCGCCGGCCCCCATCCCGGCGCCGCGAACCCAGACCGGAGGCGAGCCGGACAGGAACAGGGCCGAGAGTGCGATGATCATCGCGAGCCCGGGGAGAATGAAGGAGAGGCCGCCCAGGATCGCGCCGCGGCCGCCGCGCAGGCGCCAGGCGCAGTAGATCGAGAGCTGGGTCGAGGCCGGGCCGGGCAGCAGGTTGGTCGCGGCCAGGGCGCGCTCGAACTGCTCCTCGGTCAGCCAGTGGCGCTCGAGGACGCAGAGCCTGCGAAACAGCGCGATGTGGACCGGCGGGCCGCCGAAGCCGATGCACCCGATGCGGCCCCATTGGCGGACTATCTCGGCGAGCGGAACCTGGGCGGGCGGGTCCCCGGCGGGCATCTCGGCAGCGTATGGGAGCGGAGTCCGCACGGTGGAGGCGGCGAACCGGCAGGGCGCAGGCGCCGCGGCGCCGAGGACGGCCGTTGTCCGCCTAAAGGTGCAGATCCGTCCCTCCGATACCCCTATGGACGGCAAATCAACAGGAGCTCAAGCCCAGGGAAGGGCCGCATCGCCGCGCGCAGGCGGCCTACGAGAAGGAATTCACAGTGGGATCACGAACCAGACTGACAGCCCCCGCCCTCGCAGGAACACTGCTGGCGATGATCGCCTGCCTGCTCCCGGGCTCCGCCCAGGCGACGAGCGCCTCGGCGGAACTCAAAGCGGGTTCGCTCGCCTTCGTCAGCGCACCAACCGAAGTCAAATTCGTCGGCACCTTGAACGGTCTGCTCCAGAACCTCAGCACCACCCAGACGATCGACGTCGGTGACGCCACGGGCTCCGGCGCCGGCTGGAACATCACCGCCACGTCGACCACCTTCACGGCCGGAGCACACACGCTCCCGACCGGAGCGACGACCGTCGAAAAAGCCACGGTCGCCTGTGACGCGGGTGCGACCGGCTGCACGACGGCGACGAACGCGATCGGGTATCCGTACTCCCTGCCGGCGGGCGCCACGGCGCCGACGGCCACCAAGATGTTCAACGCCGCCGTGAACACGGGCCTCGGCGACCAGACCGTGACGCCGACCTGGAAGCTCGAAGTCCCGCCGTCGGCATTCGCGGGCACCTACAGCTCGACCTGGACCCTGTCGCTCACCAGCGGGCCCTAGGCCTGCGCCCGATGGCAGCGCGCAAAGTCCGGCTCGCAATCGGGATGGCCTGCGCCGCTGCGGCGGCCAGCCTGCCGGCGCCCGCCGGCGCCGCGCCGGCGATCGGCGGCTTCAGCGTCCGGCCGGCCGAATCGAACCCGGGCAATCCGGCGACCCGCGCGTACTTCGTGCAGTCGCTCGCGCCCGGCTCCTACGTCCGCGACGAGGTGGTGCTCAGCAACCTCTCGAGCCGCCCGATGCGCCTGCGGGTCTACCCGGTCGACGGGGTCACCGGCGTCACCTCGGGCGCCGTCTACACGAACCGCGGGACCACGCTGCGCAAGGCGGGACGGTGGGTCAGGACGGACATCTCGCTCGTCAGCCTCGCTCCGCACGCGCAGAGCCTCGTGCCGTTCGTGGTAGGCGTGCCGGCCACGGGCACGCCGGGTGATCACCTCGCCGGGATCGCCGTGGAAAACACCCACCATCAGACCTCCCAGGGGCGCTTCGCGGTCACGGAGATCGTGCGCGCGGTCGTCGGCGTCGAGATCGAGGTGCCCGGTGGCGCGGCCCCGCAGCTGACGCTGAGGGGCACATCGCTGAAGGCCCTTCCGGGCACCAGGATCCCCTCCGTCATCGTCGATCTCGCCAACATCGGCCGCAGGCTCTGCAAGCCGCTGCTGACGGTTGGCCTGACGGGGTCGGGCGCCCCCCGGCTCGTCGTCCAGCGGCGGCTCGACACGATCCTGCCGGGCGACGCGATCCCCTACCCGCTGCCCTGGCCGCGGCCGCTGGGCAGCGGGTCCTACAGGGAGACTGCCTCGGCCTCCGGGTGCGGGCACCGCGTGCGCATGAGCCGCGTCGTGAGCCTTTCCAGCCCGCTCTCGGGGACCACGGCGAACCCCGGCTACGTCGCGACGCCCACCGGCGGTACGCCCTGGTGGCTGATCGCGCTCGTCGGCCTTGCGGGTCTCGCGGCCGGCGTCGGCCTCACCCTGCACCTCGGCCGGGGCCGCTCGAAGGGGCTGCCGACCAGCGGTTAGACCGGGGTCGCCGTGCGAGCGCCACGCCTGCACACCCCTCGTGCCTGCCCCCGGGGGACCCTCCCCCGTGCCGCCTGCCGAGGCGCAGCCGCGGCGTTGCTGGTGGCGTTGACGGCGGCGCTGGCGCTAGTGGCGGGCGCCCTCGGCTCGGGCGACTGGGCGGCGCAGAGCTCTCCCACGACCCAGCAGCTGAGCGCGATCTCCTGCGCGAACCCCACCCAC
>Ga0075017_100003343_pt1 | contig 10069 bp, 5 predicted proteins | sample AleBraG_ABR_2012_FD_71475 | JGI IMG/M metagenome (GOLD analysis project Ga0075017, IMG submission 71475) | Freshwater sediment microbial communities in response to fracking from Pennsylvania, USA - Alex Branch Run_MetaG_ABR_2012 | ecosystem: Environmental > Aquatic > Freshwater > Creek >... | reverse complement strand
ATCAAGTTCAAAGGTTCTGATTCCTATTTGAGTTTGCGCCAGGGAACCTGATTTCTAGCCGAGCCGGTTAAAAAGAATCTAAAAATAAAATTAACTTTTCTTTGGGGGTTATTGCATTTCCAGCTGTCCTTAGTCTACCAACCACAACGAATGCCCGAGGATTTTATCTGGAACTTGATTGCCAAAAAGCTTGCCGGTGAAGCCACCGAATCCGAATTGAAAGAGCTGGAAAAGCTGCTTCGGGAGAATCCTGAGCTTCATTATCCCGTTCAAACGATCATCGATTTATGGAATTCGGATTTGCAGTTTGATCAAAAAGAGGCCCATGATGCGTTTTTTATGCATCTGGAAAGGATGAAGAATTTAAAAATCGATTTTCATAGTGAGGACCCAGCGCTCGCCGAAGTTCCGGGATCCGGAAAAAGAAAAATAAACTTGTGGCCCGCATCGATCATTGTCCTGGTGATCGGTGTCGTTTTTTTTGTGGTCCGGTCTAGCAGTTCTCACACGCTCATCTCCCCAAATACTTCCAAGGAAGCTGAAAAGAGCATCAGTCAAATATCCACCAAAAATGGCTCTAAAACCAACCTCATCCTGCCGGATGGAACCAAGGTCTGGCTGAATGCGGGCAGCAGCATAACCTACGATTCCTCCTACGGTAAATTGATCCGCGAAGTGGCTTTGTCGGGCGAAGCTTTTTTTGATGTGGTCAAGAATAAAGAGAAACCTTTTATTATTCACGCCTCGAAAATCAATATCAAAGTACTCGGAACCCAATTTAATGTTCGTTCCTATCCTACCGATAATACGACAGAAGCTTCGCTGATCCGAGGCAGCATCGAAGTGACTTTTAGAGACAAACCCGATAAAAAGGTGATCTTAAAACCCAATGAGAAGATTGTGGTGGACAACGACAGGAACTCTGAAGACGTCTCAGAAACCTTTCGCAGAACGGTGCATGAAAAAGTGCATGAAATCCCTGGGGTGGATATCAAGAAGCTCACCTATGAAAACAAAACGGGAACCATCATTGAGACCTCCTGGGTGGAAAATAAGCTGATCTTCCAGGATGAGGCCTTTGATGAAATCGCCCGTCAGCTCGAACGCTGGTACGGCGTGTCCATAATATTCAAAAACGACCGGTTAAAGGAAAACCGACTGACTGGCAGCTTTAAAAACGAAACCATACGCCAGGCCCTGGATGCCCTCAAATTCACCGCCTCCTTTAATTACGCTATAGACATCAATAATACGGTAACGATTTTTTAAAAAGCTAAACCACCATGCCTCAGAAGATCAAATATAACAGCACATAAAAAAAAAGGGAAATGTTGGAGCATTTCCCTAACAGGTTAAAAATCAAACGATTAATGCAGGAAGCACTAAGATTTACTATTTATAACCCATAATGCTATAAAAGTATGAAGAAATATCTAACGTATGAAAGCATCGGATTTCATGCGGTTAAAAAAGCTCTTTTTTTTATGAAACTTACCTTGGTTTTCTTAATGGCGGGGATTTTTCAGGTATCTGCTAAAGTGAAGGGGCAGACCCTGTTGTCTTTGAAGGCAAACCATATTGAAATTTCTAAAGCTTTAAGAACCATTGAGAGTCAGGGCGAATATCGTTTCCTGTATAATAATAATCTGAAGAGCATTAGTGCAAAGGTGGACATTGACGTCAGCAGCGAAAATATCAAGGATGTGCTGGATAAATTATTTATCGGCACCGACCTTACCTATAAGATGCTCGACAATAATCTTATCGTTGTCCTCTCCAGTACCCTCGCTCTGCAGGATATAAAAGTCACCGGGAAAATCACCGGACCGAACGGCGAACCTTTATCGGGCGTCTCAGTGAGTGTGAAAGGCACTTCGGCAGGAACCACCTCAGATAATAACGGGAATTACACCCTGACCGCTCCTGAAAAAGGGACCCTGGTCATTTCTTCCATTGGATACCAAAGCCAGGAAATTCCGATCGACAGCCGCTCGGTAATCAACGTGAAAATGACCGCCTCATCCAAATCGATGGATGAAGTGATCGTGATCGGATATGGTACGGCCAGCAAAAGAGACCTTACCGGTTCTATTGTGAAAGTGGATGGAAAACAGGTCGCCGATAAACCGAACTCCAATCCGATTGCCTCTTTACAAGGACAGGTGGCCGGTCTATCCGTAGTGAATAATGCGACCCCAGGTTCAACGCCCGATGTGCGTATCCGGGGTACCATCAGTATCGGATCCATTCATCCCCTATATGTAGTGGATGGTAACTTTCAGGACAATATCAGTTTCTTAAATCCCAATGACATTGAGTCCCTGGAAATCCTGAAAGATCCTTCCTCCCTGGCCATCTTCGGGGTGAAGGGTGCTGCCGGTGTCATCGTGGTAACAACGAAGAGCGCCAAGGCAGGACAGGTATCCGTCAACTTCAATACCTATTATGGGGTAAAGAATCTGGTGGATCCGATCCAGATGGCCAACGGTCCTCAATTCAGATCTATTTTAACGCAGGAAGGCCAGAACCGGTTTTTCGATAATGGCTATACTACCATTAACAATTTTGTTGCCAATGATATGGCCAACTGGACAGGAAACACCAACTGGATCAATGCGATTACCCAAACAGCGCATACCAGCCTGACCAATATCAGCGTTTCGGCAAGCTCCGACAAAAATAAATTCTACATGGGGGCCGGCTACAATACAGATGAAGGCCTGGTCCAGGGCGTGAAATATAGTAGAATCTCTCTTTCCATACAGGATCAGTATTCCATTAATAAAGCGGTCAAGGTCGGATTTGTCATTAACGGCAGCCAGGAAAACCTGCCCTGGGATGGCAATGGTCCCATGAACAATGCCATGCAGGTGGCACCGATTATTCCCGGAGGCACCAAATCCTTTTACTCCCGTAATCCTTACGGAGGACTGACCGATTCGGCGAATTACAATTTATATTCTACCGTTCCGACCATTCAAAATACCCTGGCAAACCCTTTTCTCCAGATGTATGCGAACAGCAGACAAACGGATATCAGGAACCGGATTGTGGGAAATGCTTTCATAGAAGTGAATTTTTTGAAGAACTTCAATTTCCGGGCTACCGGTTATATGGACCTCGGTTATGAAGCGCAAAATTTGTACACGCCATTGCAGAATCAGTACAACCCCGATCCCTTTCCCGGTGCGCCTGTTGTAATTCCTTATCAGACCATTACCAGCGTAACCCAGAATAATATTAATATTCAAAAATATCAGACGGACTTTATCCTGAATTATAAAAAACAGATTGGCAGCAGCAATCTGACTGTTACCGGCGGGTTTACCACTACCTATATTGGAAATTTTTTCCTGCACGGACAAATCCAACAGGCACCAGGTGCTGACCCCATTCCCAATGATAAAAGGTTCTGGTATATTTCTACCGGATTCGGAAACGCAGCGGCTACAAGTGCCAGTTCACTTTCACCGAGTTACAATACCCCCCAATGGGAAAATACCACCGTATCCGGTCTATTGCGGGCCTTGTATAACTACAAAAACAAATATTATTTAAACGCTTCCTTGCGTAGAGATGTAACGAGCTCCTGGCTTCCCAGTGATCCCAACCAGGGTCAGAATTTCTGGGCCCTTGGTGGTGCCTGGGAAATCACCCGGGAATCGTTTATGGACAACCAGAAGTTTTTCAATTTCCTGAAATTAAAAGCGTCTACCGGTGTACTGGGTAATGCAAATACCTACTTAAACGGTACTTTCTTCCCTTACCCGGCTTACCCTGGTATTTCCCCGAATTCATCCGCTGTTTTTGGTACCCATACCATCAACGCGTATTCTGCCAACTATACCGCGGCACCGAATGCGCAATGGGAAACGGTTAACAGTTCCGAAATCGGCATTGAGTTTGTCGCCTTGCAGAACAGACTGCACTTTGAAACCGACTGGTATAATAAGGTGACCAATAACCTGCTCATCCAGTTGCAGACTTCAGGTAATCTGCCTCAGCTGACAAACAACGGAAATATCAAAAACGATGGTTTTGAATTTTCTGCCGGGTGGACACAAGCTATCAATAAAGACTGGTCTTTTTCAGTCAATGGTAACCTGACCACCTTCCACAACATTGTTCAAAGCATCGGTACACCACTCTTAGCCGATCCACAGGTGCCGAGCCAGACCATTGCCGGTTACCCCATCGGATATTTTGTAGGATATAAAGTGATCGGGGTTTACCAGAGCTATGCGGATATCCTTTCCTCTCCACCCAGCTCAGTCAATGGCCAGCCCGTTGCGCCGGGCGACCTGAAATATGCCGATCTAAACCATGATGGTAAAGTAAACGGTTCAGATGTCACCCAGATTGGTAATCCGACGCCTAAATTCGGGTACGGCGGTTCCGTGAATGTGATTTGGAAACAAATCGAATTGGGCATCGAAGTCAACGGCGTATACGGCAATCAGATCTACCGCGAATGGGGAACTTCCCTTCAACAGAATTCCCTGTATAATTACCCTTCTTATGATATCAATGCATGGCACGGAGCGGGTACTTCTAACTGGATACCCATCGTGGATGCGCAACATTTAAATAACCGTGCACCTTCTTCCTATGGTATTGAAGACGGAAGTTATTTCCGGATCAGAAACCTGCAGCTGGGCTATAACTTCACCACAGACCTGTTGAGTAAGGCGAATATTAAAAGCGCCAAAATATTTATTAACGTACAAAACCTGGTCACCTGGAAGAATAACCTGGGTTTTTCACCTGAATACGGCGGATTTCAAAACGAAGCCGGAGGAGCATCAGCTACTTCGTTCGGAGTGGACATTGGCGACGCGAGCGGCGCACTGCCCAGAATCATCACCGGTGGAATCAATGTAACCTTCTGATAAACTCATCCAAAAAATTTGAAAAAGATGCAAAAAACTAAATTAATAACCTGGGGAGCTCTCCTTTCGATCTCCGTATTTGCCCTGATAACCGGGTGTACAAAATTTCTTGACCGCAAGCCCCTGCAGGCTACTTTAAGCGATCTGAATCAGGGCGGCCTGGAAGGCCAGGCCATTGGATTATATGGTACCATCCGTAATTCCCAATCCTCTCCCTACTGCGGAGACGGTATGGTGGGCATCGGATATATCCCCATGCAGGGATTCCGTTCGGGCGACCAGACGGTGAACGCCGATCCAGGCGCGGCGGGTTATGTGACTGCCTATTCAGATTTCCAGTATAGCAAGGATGACTGGGCCAACGGCGTCTACTGGGACAGGCACTATGCCATGATTCAGGCAGCCAACATTCTGCTGCAGACAGCCGATTCGCTGAAACTTTCTGATCCGGCATCACTTATCAATATCGCCGAAGCCGACTGGTTCCGGGCTTACTCTTATTTTGACCTGGTAAAAAATTACGGCGAAGTGCCCATCATTACCAAGAGAATCTATACCAATGCCGATGGTCAGGTAGCTAAATCTCCGGTTCCGGCTGTTTATGCACAGATTGATAAGGATCTGACTTTTGCAGAAGCGAACTTGCCTTCTTCCCAGCCTTCCACACAAGTGGGTCGGCTGGTACAGAATGCTGCCAGAACGCTCCACGCAAAAACCTATCTGATGCGCGATGCGCCGTCACCGACTACTCAGGCCAATTACCAGAGTTGCCTGACGCTCTGCCTGGATATCATCAATTCCAATCAATACGCGCTGTTCTCCCCTTATTGGGCCATTTGGAAAACAGCCAATGAAAATTGTTCTGAATCCATATTCGAAGTACAGTGTCAGCAAAACGCCAATACCGCTGCTGGTTCCAACACCACTTACTGGAGCTGGTGGGGAACTGAACAGGGAGTTCGCGGATCCGGTGACTGGAACCTGGGCTGGGGATGGAACAACCCCACCGCAAACCTCGTCAACGCCTACGAACCGGGAGATCCCAGAAGAGCGGCAACGATCTTATTTTCCGATTCTTCGGATGATCCCGCAAACGGCGGATACGGACGTACTTTACCTCCGCTGACTAACTCGCTATACTGGAATAAAAAATGTTATGCAGATCCGAAAGAGCAAATAGCTGCTGGTGATCCAACGGGTGCAGCCTTTGAAAATACCCGGGTCTTACGATATGCAGACGTGATCCTGATGGCTGCCGAATGTGCCAATGAAATCGGAGGTGCCGCCAACGACACCGCTGCCGAAGCCTGGGTGGAAATGATCCGGGCCAGAGCCAGAGGCACCAATAGCGCGGTACTGCCTTATATCCAGTATAAAAACCAGGCGCAATTCCGTGCGGTGATCAAACAGGAAAGAAGAGTAGAGTTTGGAATGGAAATGGAAAGATTTTATGACCTGGTCAGATGGGGAGATGCGCAGGGCACGCTTACCGGGTATCTTCCTAAAAATGAGTACTACCCGATACCCACACCAGCGCTGGCGGGAAATTCTTTACTTGTGCAAAACCCCAATTATTAATCTGTTTGATATTCGGTCCTTTTAATAAGGTCAGAAAATCGGAAAACATAAAACTTACACTATGCGGTTAAGAAATAAAATCATCAAGAACGGAGCCCTGGCCCTGGTGTTGGCTTTTGCCATCACGGGTTGCGAGAAGATTGTCCATCCGGCCTTGGGGACTTATCCCAAGGATACTAACCCGGTCGGTGGTCCGGTTAAATTCTATACGGCTTATGACGGCATTAATGCCGACAGCATACGTGCCGTGTTCGCCAATGTGGACAGTGCGACGACCTTCAGCACGGGAGTGAGTGGACAGGCGATCCAATTCAATCCGATACTGGGCGCCAACGGGGGAGATTCGGTCTATAGTTTTCTGGCCTACCCCAATGCCAACGACTTCGCCAATTCGACCAGCTTCACAGTATCCTTCTGGATGAAAATTCCACTGTCCAAGAAAGACCCTAATAATGCAGACGGCATTCTGGCCCTTTCGAGTACGACAAACTTCTGGGGGAATATGACCATTTTCGCCGATCATTACTCCACTGTTTCCGATTCCATGCAATTGAAATTTCATTTTGCCAATGGATCGGGAGACAACTGGGATTTTGCCGGGTATACAGGTGTCAATATGTGGCCGAGTATGTATGACGACGTATGGCACCAGGTGGTATTTGTTTATGATGCCCCTTCCAAGACCGCAACTTTGTATAGAGATGGTGTTCAGTTTGATAAAAAAACAGGAGAAGGCATCCTCTTTGACGGCAATGCAGCCAGCTTAGTCGTGGGTGGCTTCCAGGAAGCGGTAGGCATCGTCAGTGACTATCCCAGCAATGGCTGGATGTCCGGATTCCCAGGCGAAATTGACCAGGTACAATTAATCGGAGAAGCGTATTCCGCAGCACAGGTAGCTTCAAGTTATGCGAATAAAAACTAGGTAGAGCAGGTCCTTTTTTTGGTTTAAGCAGGGCTGCAGCATTGTTTGCAGCCCTTCTTTATTTTTGGCAAAAAGTTGCCAGCGACAATCCCTTCAGGATGAACTTCAATTTCATGTACCGACGTTCTGCGTTAACCATCTCCTGTATTATCGCCGGGGTACTGGTATTGACACAGTGTGTAAACAAACAAACCGAAAAAATCCCCGAAGAAAAAAAACCCGATATCGCTTTATTTGCAGGCTCCGCGGCCTGCGCAGGTTGCCATAAAAATATATTCGAAAGTCATCTGCATACCGCACACTACCTGACGACCCGCCCCGCCCTGCAGCAATACATCAAAGGGAGTTTCGAATCCGGGCAAAACAGCTTTGCCTACGATTCCGACCGCGTAGTCTACATGGAAAAAAGAGACAGCAGCTTTTATCAGGTGGCTTATTACAAAGGAATTGAAAAAATAACCGGGCGTTTTGATATCGTCGTGGGCTCGGGGTCTAAAGGGCAGACCTACATCACGCGATATCACCGGGAACTTTACCAATTGCCCGTTTCTTATTTTACGGCTGCTCATAAATGGGCAAACAGTCCGCTGTACCCAACCAATCCCATTGTTTTTAACCGGCCCATTACTTCCCGCTGTCTGGAATGCCATAGTACTTTCGCCCAGGTGGTTTCTCCTGAAGGCGCAGAACCGGAAGAATTTGATCGTCAGATGATCTTCGGTGTCGATTGTGAAAAATGCCATGGACCCGGAGCAAGGCATGTCGCTTTCCAGACGCAGAATCCACAAGCAACCAAGGGCCAATTCATCCTGAATCCGGCCACTTTTACCAAACAACAAAACTTGGACCTCTGTGGACTCTGTCATGGCGGCAGACTGCAGAAATCCAAACCTTCATTTGAGTTTGTGTCGGGAGATAAACTGTCGGATTATTTTGTACTGGATACCGCCGCGCCCAATCCGGACAATATCGACGTACATGGCAATCAATACGGCCTTTTGCGTTCGAGCAAATGTTTTCAGATGAGTCAGACCATGATCTGCACGACCTGTCACAATCCCCACGAAAACGAAAGGGGCAATATCGCTTTATTTTCCAGCCGCTGTGTGAGCTGTCACGGAAACGGGCATGATAAAATCTGTAAACTGACCTCCTCTATTGGCCCCTCGATTGTCGGAAATTGCATTGACTGCCATATGCCCCTGAAGGCTTCCCAGTCGATTACTGAACTGATATCCGGGGATCAGCGACCCACAGCCGCACTCATTCGTTCTCATCTGATTAAAATATATCCGGCCGCAAACCTGCCCCCGAAAACCGGTTTGTCAAAAAAACCATTAAAGTCTTGATATGCCCAGGATAAAATGCAATAAGCTTTATTTTTTCCTATCCCTCCTTTTGTTCACGGGCTGCAAACACTCCGAAAACCGGTTTGAACAGCTGCCCTATGCTAAAACCCATATTGATTTTGCCAACCGACTGGAGAAAAAGAATCTGTTCAATATTTTGTATTACCTCTATTATTATAATGGCGGGGGAGTGGCGATTGGGGATGTCAATAATGACGGACTGCCGGATATATATTTTACAGCAAACAGTCGCGGGCATAATAAATTGTATCTGAATAAAGGCAATTACGAATTTGAGGATGTCACGGAAAAAGCCGGGGTGGCCGGGATTTCAGACTGGTGTACCGGAGTCACCATGGCTGACGTAAATGGCGACGGACTCCTGGATATTTATGTATGCTCCGTGCAGGGTGAACATGGACTGAATGGACGAAATCAGTTATTCATCAACAATGGGGATGGCAGTTTCACCGAAAGCGCCGAGAAATACGGACTGGCATTATCGGCTTACTCCACTCAGGCTGTTTTTTTTGACTATGACCACGACGGAGATCTGGACTGTTTTGTACTCAATCAATCCCATCATCCCAATCAAAATATCGTAGATACCAGCAATCGCAGAAAATTTGATCTGAATGCCGGTAGCCACTTATATCGGAACGATATCAGCACGACGGGGAAATTCACGGATGTCACCGCCAGTGTAGGGATCTATCAGAGTAGCCTGGGATATGGTCTCGGTATTTCGGTAGCCGATCTCAATAATGACGGTTGGGATGATATCTATGTGGGAAATGATTTTCACGAGAATGATTATTACTACATCAATAACGGGAACGGAACATTTACCGAAAGCGGGGCCGATCATTTCGGACATTATTCCCGTTTCAGCATGGGCAACGATATCGGCGACTATAACAATGACGGACAACCGGATGTGGTCACGGTAGACATGCTGCCTGCCGATGAAAAAACCCTGAAGACCTACGGAAGCGATGAGAATTTTCAAATCTATTCTTACAAAATCCTAGCCAACGGCTTTCAGAATCAGGTGTCCCGGAACTGTCTGCAACGGAATAACGGTGACGGAAAATCCTTCAGTGATGTGGCTTTGATGGCAGGCGTTTCCGCCACCGACTGGAGCTGGAGTCCGCTGATGGCCGATTTTGATAATGATGGAAATAAAGACCTGCTCATCACCAGCGGCATCGTAAAACGGCCCGTGGATCTGGATTACGTACGTTTTGTCTCCGACCTCTCCGCCCGGACGGACAGAAATAAATCCGATGAATTCGATGAGATGACCATCAGTAAGATCCCCGATGGGAGTT
>Ga0075017_100003342_pt1 | contig 10072 bp, 18 predicted proteins | sample AleBraG_ABR_2012_FD_71475 | JGI IMG/M metagenome (GOLD analysis project Ga0075017, IMG submission 71475) | Freshwater sediment microbial communities in response to fracking from Pennsylvania, USA - Alex Branch Run_MetaG_ABR_2012 | ecosystem: Environmental > Aquatic > Freshwater > Creek >... | reverse complement strand
AAGTAGTTCCTCAAAGAAATACCTAAACCTAGAGTTAGGATTCATCATTATATAACTTTGAATAGCCTCCTCTTTAAGAGAGTCATCTTCTACTACTTTACCGTTAACAGTCTTCTTAAACTGAGGAATAGGTTCTCCCACTCTATTCATTAACTCAAATATCTGATCACGAGAGTTATAGTTAATATTATGTAAATTCTTATTCTCTGCTTCTATAACTGGACCACCAAATAGGTCTTCTTGAATGACTATAGCTCTGTTTCTTTTAGCTGTATACTTTCCACCTTTTACAGTTTTGTGCTGTTGTGAAAGAGTAACTATAACTCCATCCATGTTTCTCTCAGAAGCTAGCTTAGATACCTTCTTTTTCTCAATGATTGACTTCCAACCTACTTCATCTAGATAGCAACCTCTCATTTCTGCTGCTCCTAGTTCAGCTACTAACGGCATCTCTACTAACTCTAACCAAGCTAATTGATTACGATCTAGTAGTCTCTTTCTTTGTACCTTAGCTAGATCAATTATATCCTCTACATCTCCAGCACTGTAAGTTATCTGCTTGAATGTGAATTTATGAAGCTCTGGAATTACCCCTACAAACTCCTTCCTTGTCTCCTTCTCCACCTCCATAAATTTTTTCAACCTACGAGCAATAGTAACTTTTAAATTAGCTAACTCACCCGATCCTAGTACCAGATGTTGTTCACTTATCATAGTATCAAATATGGTATTCCACACAAAGCTAGGAATCAGTTGATATGGAAGTGTAACATTGTGATCATACTTTAAATTATGACCTATAAGTACATGCTTAGGTGTTAACTCATTATTAAAAATTACTGTAAGATGATATAATATTTCAGGACAAGTACAATCTACTACAAATTGATCTTTCTTATTACCCACCTGTACCAATAATAATTTGGTAGTCCAGAATACCTTACCATTTGCTTCTGTATCAAAGCCAATTAACCTATTAGATTGTAGGAAACTTACGAATTCTCCAAATTTTTCTGTAACTGTTATACGGCTACTTCGATAGATCAGCTCATCATGGTCTGTTCTATCAGTTATGAAATAAATCATAGTAATACTTTGTTAGTTCTTAAATCCTTAGTATATTTGTGTATCAAATCAAAGACAATTATGAAACCACAAACTAAATCCGTTGCAATCAGAGAGCCAAAGCCTCTGACCTTGAGGGAAAAAGCAATCAAGGAGATTAGTTCTGCTCTCTCCTTGATGGCTAAGGGAGTCTATTTATTCTAGACTCCCCTCCTCTCTTTCCGCTAATACGGCAACTTTGCTCATCTGTTTAGTTCTTTGTTCTTTCTCGAAATATTCCCTGTCGGGATATTCCAATACAATTCCTCTCTCTTTGGCTACTTCTTCAAGTTGCTCCTTCAAATCGTTAAACATATTAACAATATTGAAGTGCTTCAATTCCTTTATACAAGCATGATTAAAAGCAGATTGTAGATGCTTTTCATCAAGTTTCTCCATAGGAATCAAATCTCCTTCCGCTGTCTTCCACATACGTAGGTTTTTCTTTTTCTCGCTCATAGTAAATTAAGGGTTAGTTTAGAAATAAGAGGAAGTATCACTCCTCCTCTTACTTGGTATTAGGACTCGCTTACAGAGTGGCGTTGTCCATGATAATAGCCTTAGAAGCATCTTCTACGGCTGCATCAAAGCTTTCTGCTTGCCCATTCTTAGGAGCCAAGATAGCTCTAGGAGCTGTACGCAGAACCTCTCCAGTCTCGGTATCAACTAAACTGTGACCCAAAGAAGAGAATACACTTACAAGCTTGTCAGCTTCGTCAGGGAAGATAACAGTAGTGTAGGTCTTGAACTCAGGTCCTTCATTGATAGAGTAAGGCTCTACAGTTGCAGTAATAACTGCACCTGCAATCTTCTCTTTGCTCTTCAATAAAGCAAGAGCTTCAGAAGGTGTACCACGTTCCCAAGCCTTCTCTTCAGTACGCACACCATTTACTTGTTTGAACTGTTGCCAGAGCACACGAGTACGGGATTTCTGACCAAAACCGGGAGAGAATGATACAATAAAATAGCTTCTTCCGTCTTTTGCAGTTTTAACCTCTGATACCGCAGTAACAGATAACTGACTCATTTTAATTGCTTGCATAAAAATTGTTTTTAAATTGTTTTTAAATTGTTTTTAAATTATACTTACTTCCTTATAACCCTTTAACTAGTAATCTCATCTACTTCCGTAGGGATTAGTAATTAACTTTCTTTTCTAAATAACTCAAGATTTTTTCTATACCACTGAGGAGGATCGGACTGAGTCCAAGTAGGAGTCTTCTTATCAGTAGTTTCCCACTTCTTAATAAGGTACTTCCTATAGTTCTTTACTACATCTTTACCAGATAAGTATGTACAGTTATAGAACTTAATCTCATTATTGTCTAACCTAGTGTATAATGCTATATGACTCTCAAGATATGGTACTATTGAATCACGTAACCTCTTAAAATACTTTGTAGATATACCAGCTACCCCAAATCTCTCTACTTCTTCATCAAGAAGAGCAGCAGTATGATAGAATAACCATGTTAAGTTAAACTTATCTTTACACACCCACAAAAATATAGGATGATTCATCATCTCTGATAGGGGTTCCTGATGTTTTACAATAGGTAGTATATGCTGTATACCTGTATACTTTAACAAGAACATAGCTAATAGTTCTATACTTTCTTTAGCCATATGAATTACACGCTTATCATCCAGATTTGTAGCTGCTACTTCTGGATCCCGGTCTGATACAAAGATGTTCATTGCTTATGGAAGAATGAGGTGGGGGTTAGATTCTCGTATTAAGTAGGCTATTCTAAAGATTAATGCCATAGTTATACAAGTAAGTACAAGAATAAGTACTACCATGTGAAAGTCGTACTGCTTAAGCTTAGCCTTATTCCAAGTCTCTTTGCGCATATTATCAATAACATTAATAAAGAAAGCAATACCAATCCACACTAGGACTAGTACTAGATCAATAAGTGAAGCTTTCATATCTTTCCTTGGATTGCGTGATCAGTGATAAACAACCAATTATTAATACGTATACCCCAAGTAATGTGCTCTCCAGCTCTAGCTCTCTTAGCATACACTGAGTTCTTATTCTTGTTCTGCTCCATGAACGTAATACCCATATAGTTAATGAATCTACAGCCATTAGCTGATACTCTAATAGGTAGTTCTTGACCATCAATGGCTAGTATAACCTGACCACCTTCAAATACACCTGTCTTATGGATAGCACGATGAATAGCTTCTATCATTATATCCTTTGTAGGCTCTAGCATAGCATAGACAGTCTTACTATCTTCTCTAACAGTAAGTGCTGTTCTCATTTGTGCTCTAGCCTCAGTTTAAGATTGTCAATCTCTTTCTCCATACGTTCTACATCAGCCTCTGAAAAAGGCATTGGTTTGTAGAACTTTTGTAATCCCTTATTCGGACTGAACTTGCTGCCGGTTTCTTCAACTCGGTCAACCACCTGTTTAACTCCACCTTTAAGATACGCTTCTAGCCTTGCTAGTGTACGTGATCTTCTTTCTTGACGCTTAGCATCATATTTTGGCTTCTTCATTATAAATTAGGTTTAACGGTGGTAGATATGCCTTCTACCACCCGCACAATAAGCTTATCGCTTTAGGACAACTTTCGTTGAACGCATATAGATATATGCTGCCTTATACAACTGTGTTTGATAGCTATTTATCCTGAGGTTTGATTAAATTAACTCCCTCTGTTAAACTATCTTATACTGCAAAGCTCTGATTCTTCCCTTCTATCATCCTATCAGAACAGTTGTCATTATAAACTTGATTAAATCGACTTAAATAGGCTCCTATACTAATATAACCATCATCCGAATTCTCTCTACCATTGCTGTGTAGCCATCGGTGTAGATAACTTGGGCTGAAATGACAGCCTACTAGTAGTGTAGCCATAGTTATTTTAGTGCCTCCAATATATCTTCCTATAAACCTAGTATAACCAGCTCTCTTGACATACGATATATAATGTCTAATAACAGCAGTCATTGCTTGTTCCTGTATAGCAGGAGAAGCTAGGAATACATTAGGTGGAACCTTGGCAAACTTACCAATCATGTAATCAGAGAATTGATACTTACCTTTGAATCCCCATGAATTAACTACAGAGTAATCACCACGAGACTCGAAGTATCCAAGCGTACTCTTGAACTCTTGATACTCCTCTGTATGAACCAACGGGATCACATTTGGAATATCAGCACGCTTATTAACTGTTGCTTCTGTCATCCCTTGGAAGCAGAAGAGTAGCATAGATGCTAGTACAAACTTCATAATTTGTAATTTAAGGTTAAACATAGAATACTAGGACTAGAAATAGAAGTAAGCTGGTCTTAAACCGAACTCTTAGCCTGAGACATATTAACAGACTCGTGCATGATCCATACACTATTACTTCTAGGAGTTAGAACACTCTAGATACAGTCGTGTACTACTTAAACCCCAAACCAGTTCATCTATAACTGATCATTTTGTACGTTCTGTAATCAGGAACCACCCATAATCACAGTTACTAGAGTGTTCTTAGAGCAAGAAGGTGGAATCGAACCACAAATCTCTCCTGCCGGAGCGCATTTATCCTGCATTGCTATCTCCTTGCTAATTCAAATGTAACAAATAAAATCAAAATAACAAATAAAGATGCTATGGAGGGGTTCGAACCCCCACTGCACTCCGTAAGGGAGTAAGTTCTTCCAATTAAACTACATAGCATACCACAAACTCCGCTAAGAGCTACTACTTTACAATAATGACGTATCAATACCTTGCAGTAACTCTTCCGTAAGCCTGATAAGTAGGACAAGTTACTTCAGGTGAGCAGCTTGTTACAACGACAGCTAGTACTACTGCTGCCCAGAAAATCAAAATCCACTTTTTCATATTCATTTTGGTTTAGTGCCATTTCTTATAACCTTAACAAACTCAATAGATAGGTTATCTCTCTTATGAGTATTAGCTTTCCACTTAGCCATAGCATATGGTAATGCATAAGCTGTAGTAGCAACATGATGGTATTTACCATTTAACTGCTTCCGCATAACAACAACATCGTAAAGGTATGGTGTTTTAAATGCTAACATATTTCTTTGTGTTTAAGTTTCAAGTTAAAAGGCAGTAGCTAAGGACTTTCAACCTGTGTGCCGAATGCATCTCTAACATAGAGATGCGCGTATTCAGCTTTGATTTTTTAGCTACTGCCTTTAATAAAAGTACCAAGTTAATTCTTGATACCCACCAACTAAGCATTACTAGTATTTCTTAATCAGTTTTTACAGTTGGTAGCTGTATGACTCAGCTCTAGTGTTGCAGGACTGTCCATTGTTTAAGATGCTCTAACAAGTTAATCAAACCCATCATATCCAGACAACCATCAATCCCTTTCCTGTCTGTAATAATATCACCAAACTCAATATAGTAATTTTCACCGCCCATACTATCTCCACTAGGAGAGTAACTAAGCATATTTTCAATAGCCTTAAAGTTGTCATTCTTTAAGTGTTTTGTAACTAGCTCTAGTCTTTCAATAGCGCACTTCTTAAGTACATCGAACTTAATTCGTTGTATCTGGGTTAGTGTTACACCATACTCTTCCAAGTATTTTCTAGCCTCTTGATCAAATATCTTTTCCATTCCTTGTTTAGGTTTAATTGTGGATAGTATTTCTTCTACTACTTTAATTCTAGTACTAACATCATTCTTATCCCACCAAGCATGATATTGTGGTACTCCTCTAGGTCTATACTCCCGTAACTCTGGAAAGTTTATTTTTAACATCGTTTCCTCATCATACTCATCATCGTCAGGGTACTTACTAAGATAGTATTTCTCTAACGTAGGACAAATACAGACAGGGTTATTAGATAGAAGCTTATTGAGTACAAACTCGTATGCTCCTATCTTTTCTTGAATTGTTAACTGTACCATAATTATTTAATTTGTCTACCATCATCACTAAGAAGAGTATTATCTGGATACTCTTGTTCTATAATAATCCAATGACCACGATTACCTCCTTTCTTAGTTAGGGTTTAAGGATTTGATAAACTCATCACATCTAATAATAATCTCCTTTTGAGAGACATTAAAAATACTACCTTTAACCTTAGGAGCATGAAGCTTGATTAAGTTAATAGTAGTACCGAATAGTTCATCACAATCAAATACATATCCTTCGCCTTGTTCATCTTTACCAGAAGAAGCATAGCGAGAATCTGTTATTTGAGTGAATCCACCAAGAGTATGATCACTCCCATAAATGAGAGTAATGTCTTTAGTAAGTTTCTTTGAATAACGACGCATATAATTGGGTTTAGTAGTTGCAAGTTAAAGTTATGAAAGACCAAGCTGAGGATTTCTTGCCCCAGTTCTATCCACCATACTAGCTATTTAGTATGCAGTGAGTAACAACACTCAGTCTTTCAATAACTAAGGTAAGAGGGAATTTCACCCCCAGTTGAGAGTGAAACACCCCAACATCTGCGCCCATTATCTTTAATAAGTAAAGTCATTTGAAAAGCTCTCTATAGTAATAGTTTGGTGAGATCATCTATTATCAGTAGTGATCGAGATCAAACATCTACAGAGAGCTTGTGAGTTGTTATCCTACGATAATAGGATAAAGTAAGGCAATAATAGCTGGAATAGCTAATATTATACCGAGAAAGTTCTCACGCTTTTTCATTGTGCTGCGTGTTCTGCGGTTAAGCTTGCGATCATTTGCTTTAATTCTTGAGAGGAACTGGCAAGCAGGAGAGTTCCAAACAGAATGACTTGGTAAGTATTCATTGAATTAGCGAATTAAGTGACACAAGGGGCAAGGAATAAAACAGTTAAAGCTTAGCTCATACTACTAGTGAAGAAAAGAAAGCTCCCCAGATATACTGAGGAGCGTTCTACTAGTATTTCGGTGCGAGAGTGAAGCACTTGTCGAGAAGACGAACCGAACCATCGTCTTGCTTGATCTCTACTTGAGAACCCCAAGCTAGAATCTTAGAGATGTCTGTTCCGCGTGGAAAGGCTGTCTCTAGTTCTGCTTTAGTCATGCCCTTCTCTGCAAAGTACGTTCCTGTCATTTCTGCTTTGGAGCGTAAACCACTTAAGAAGCGATTACGACATGTCAAGTACACACCGATAACTTCGCCTGTCTCTTTATCAATGGCTTCACCAATGGAAGCTACGATAACAGATTTGGGAATTGCAACTTGTGCTACTGGAGCTGAAGCTACAACAGGAGCATTTTCGGACTGAACTACTGAATTTTCCATAACTGGTAAGTTTTGTGGTTAGTGATGAACTGTTTTATGGCTGGATAACCTGTCTTATGACGGGTACGTTCCATGCCAAGATTTAGCCGGGGGTATGGAGTTGGGGTGGTACTCTCCCTGACCTACATCTACTAAATTTGCTACAAGAGAATTACTATGGGGTAGTTATTGTATCCAACTTGATGACGGGTATCTTCTTCTAGAAGAAATGGGGTGGGCACTATTTTATCAGGGTTACAGTTTTTCTATAATTTTTTCAATATTTTTTCTATCTGATTATCAATGAGTTACAAACCCTCTAAAAACTTTCTTAAAAAACGGCAACCTTTTTTCCCCCCAGCCGTTAGCGACTTTAGGAGCTAACGAGTCCCAAACATGGATACCGTCTATCCGTAGGTGAGCGAGAGAGGGAGCTGAAACTCCCTACCTGAAGAAGCCACCCTGAAGGTGTGTCTAGTTAAATATTTTAAATTTACAGCTTATGCAAGAAGAACCCAAAGAAAGAACTATTGATGATGTATGGAAAGACTTTGGTTATAAGCCAATGTTTGTAGTAGTGAGTGTTAATCCCCAAACTAATGAGTTTCACTCTTGGTTTACTATCTATGAGGAGTATGCTAAACAGTTAGAAAAACATTCATATCTTAAAGATCAAGGCTTTGTACACTTTGCAACCTTACACCAGTATCCAAGCTAAACCAAATAACTATTAATATGTCTTTACAATTAACAGAACCTACACAAGCTCAACAAGCTACTCCAGAGTATTCAGCATTAGTGACTGCGATTACTGATTGGGAGATTAGGGTTGTAGCTACAGTAGACAGTACTGGCTACCAAGGAGGTAATTCTCAACATGTGGCAGCTATTCTTAATGCACTTGATCAAGCAGGACTTAAAGTAGTAGCAAAATGATGACTAAGTTTGTAGTGATCAGTAATGAACCATCCAAAGGAATGGATGGTTACACAGTGGTATTACGAGCAGCAGAAACTGAACCGTATCCAGTACATGTGTATAATCCTTTAAGTGTTATTACCTTATCTTCTATTACTGAGAAAGCAGCTAGTAGATTTGTAGTAGGAGAGGAGTTGTCTGTAACCTTCTGGACTGAAGGAGCTGCCAGTAAAGCCAGTAAAGCTTAAAGTCTATGACTAGAAAAGAAGAAGTAGTAGCTAAACTTAATGAACTAGAGGCTCAGATGGCTCCTTTAAGAAATGAACTACATGATATTCACTTAAAGGAGGTAGAAGATACTGATAAGCGTATTAAGTTAGCTGAACGAGGAAAGGGAGATTTCAAACCTGAAGAACTAAGGTATGCATCTCATGTTAGATGTGAGTGTGGAGCAGGAATGGCTTATCCTGTGAATGTTGGATTTCGTGGAGCATGGATATGTTCTAATATACTACTAGGAAAGGCAAGTACTAAAGCACTGCATACCGGTAGTTTACCTTTCTCTATGTATGAGATTAAGTCTGAGGATCAACCTTCAGCTAATGGTGCTACTACTAGACCAGAAGAAGCACCAATGATGGGACAAAGTTATTAAACTAAATTATATGATTACAGTAGCATGTCTTGTAGCCTCAGTAGCAGCAGCCTCACTGTGGGAATTAGTTAGAGTACCTGTACTTACTTGGATTAACAAGGAAGAGTATGCAGCAAAGACTACTCTTAAAAATAGCCGTAGTCAAGTTAAGTTAATAACTACTGCTTTTAAGAAGGACTTTACAATGGATGAAGCTAAACTCATATCCGAGTGGGAAGAGTGGAAGCATAAGAATTTTTAATTTCCACAAATAGAATTAAAGTCCTAGTAGTAAGACACTGCGACAGTTAACTACTAGAGGGGTACACTTAAAAGGTGTACCCTTTTTTATTTCACTTTAAAGTGATGGTTATGTAATCACCCCCCCCCCTCCTTCATAAGCGAAATATTTATCTCTGAAACCTTGACAGAATGTTTCAATTTTTGTACATTTCAACAAAGTTTACAATATGCAAAACACTATATCAATTAAGAAGGACAATCACAGAGTATATGTGGCTACTCCTTTTGAACCCCCTAAAGGTAGAATCTATTACGTAGAGTACAAGAAGATGGTAGAGTTAAGGAGACCTGCACAACTACTAATAGCCTACATATTCTTTAATGAGCTATTGATACTGGTAGATGAAGGAGGACAGAATCACACTAATACTATTAGACTAAATGTTGGATTAGCAGCTATGGCACTAAAGGGAAGTACTACTAGAGCTAGCTTATTATTTATACGTAGAGGCTTAAGTGATCTACTAGATAAAGAAGTACTAGCAAGAACTAGTATACAGGATTTATATTGGCTTAATAGAAAAGTTATAACTGTAATTAACCGCAACTAACTATGGTAGATACAATTACAACTATTAATTGCATTGTAATGGAACAATCAGTACCTATTGGACAACTGCCTAGAGTATTCTGTGTACGTGCTTGTATTAGCTGGGAAGAGGTAGAATCTATTGAGGAGTGTGTAGAAGAAGCACTACCTGAACCTATGAGGGACTTTGCTAATGGTAGCCAAGTAGTAAGGATACTTAGAAAGGGGTATAGTAACAATCTCTTTCACACTGTATTAGCAGACTATGATGATATAGTAGAAGAGTACACTGCTTGGAAGAGAGAAAGAGAGTGCAAAATGTTATATAAATTTAACTAACAATGACTATACAGTATTTTAG
>Ga0075017_100003340_pt1 | contig 10075 bp, 10 predicted proteins | sample AleBraG_ABR_2012_FD_71475 | JGI IMG/M metagenome (GOLD analysis project Ga0075017, IMG submission 71475) | Freshwater sediment microbial communities in response to fracking from Pennsylvania, USA - Alex Branch Run_MetaG_ABR_2012 | ecosystem: Environmental > Aquatic > Freshwater > Creek >... | reverse complement strand
CACCTTCGCCCGTGAGCTCAACGACATCCGCGGGCAGGTCATCGTGTTCTTCATCCTCGCGGTGGCTGCCGCCGAGGTGGCCGTGGGCCTGGCGATCATCGTCGCCATCTTCCGGCGGCAGCCACCGCGAGGATGAAGAACACGATGACCTGCCCGCGGATGTCGTTGAGCTCACGGGCGAAGGTGACGAACGTGAGGTTCACCGCGTTGAGCATGAGCTCCACGCACATGAACATCACCAGCACGTTCCGGCGCGTGAGCAGGCCCGCCGCTCCGATCGTGAAGATGAGCGCCGCGAGGACGAGGTACCAGCCCGCATCGATCGTGGTGGCCAGCACCGGCATCAGCTCGCCTCCCCGGATCCCGCGGCTCCCGCCTCGACCGCCTCGGCCGACTCGCTGCTGCGGCGGGCGAGTACGACGGCGCCCACCACCGCGAGCACGAGGAGTGCGGCGGTGATCTCGAACGGCCAGAGGAAGTCGGTGAACAACGAGCGGGCGACGCGCTCGACGTTGCCGCCGAGGTCGGCTCCGCCACCGTGGATCGCGTGAGCGGTGCCCGTGGACGACTTGCCCGTAGCCCACTGGTGACCGATGAGGAACACCACCTCGGCGAAGAGGACCACTCCGAGCGCGAGGGCGACCGGCCGCTGGAACTTCAGCGGCTCCTCGACCGATTCCTTGCGGTCGACGCCGAGCAGCATGATCACGAAGAGGAACAGCACGACGATCGCACCGGCGTAGACGATGATCTGCATCGCCACGAGCAGCGCGGCGCCGAGTTGCGCGAAGAAGATCGCCACGCTGATGAGCGTGACCACCAGCGACAACGCGCAGTGGGCGGGGTTGCGCAGGAGCACGACGCCGAGAGCGCCCGCGAGGGCCAGCGCCGCCGCCAGGAAGAAGATGAAGTACTCCATGGTTACCCGTCGACCCCGCCATGGTTGTGATCGTCGTGACCGTTGTGATCGTCGTGATCGTCGTGACCGTTGTGATCGTCGTGATCATCGTGACCGTGGTCGTCGTGCAACTCGGCGACGGGTACGACCCGGGTCTGGCCCTCTTCCGGAGCGCGCACGCCGAAGCCGAGCTCGCCCGACCAGGCGACGACGTTCTCGAACGCGGCCTGGCCCGACGGGGCGGTCGCGCGCATCCACTCGCTCGTGTCGTCGTCCTCGTGACCGAGCCACAGCTCCCACGGCTGACGCCGGGCGCGGCCGTCGTCGCCGACGAGCAACTCGTTCTTCGTGTAGATCGCGTCCTCGCGGTTGGTGAACGAGAACTCGAACAGCTTCGTCTCGGTGATCGCCTCGGTGGGGCACGCCTCCACGCACATGTCGCAGTGGATGCACCGCAGGTAGTTGATCTCGTAGACGAAGCCGTAGCGCTCACCGGGTGAGACCGGCGCGTCGGGCGGGTTGTCGGCGCCGCGCACGTAGATGCACTTCGCCGGGCACACACCTGCGCACAGCTCGCAGCCGATGCACTTCTCCATGCCGTCCTCGTAGCGGTTGAGGACGTGCCGACCGTGACGGCGCGCGGTGATCGGGCGCTTCTCCTTGGGGAAGTGCTCCGTGACCGTGCCCTTGCCCACCTGACGGAGGGTGACGGCGAACCCTTGCAGCAACCCCATCAGCGGATCTCCTCGACGAGCTCACGCTTCTTCGGCACCGAGAGGTAGAGGATCAGCCCGACGATCAGCGCACCGACGACCGCGGCGGGCAGCACGACGTACATCGCCCAGCCCTCCTCCTTGCCGACGACGACGACGGCCGAGACCATCACCCAGAGGAACGCGATCTCGATCAGGAACTTCCAACCGAAGCTCATCAGCTGGTCGTAGCGGAGGCGCGGCAGCGAGGCGCGCACCCAGACGGTCGCGAACAGCAGCAGCAGGACCTTGAAGAAGAACCAGAACATCGGCATGACCCAGGCGTTGAACCAGCCATTGGGCGCGAGGAAGCCGAGGCCGGGGCCGGACGGACCGCCGAAGAACAACGTGACCGCGATCGCCGACATGGTGATGAGGTTCATGAACTCCGTCATCATGAAGATGGCGAAGCGGATGCCGGTGTACTCGGTGAGGAAGCCTCCGGTGAGCTCCTGCTCGGCCTCCACCATGTCGAACGGCGGGTGATTGGTCTCGGCGATCGCGGCCATCACGAAGATCACCAGCGCGACGACCGCCGGGAGCCAGTACCAGTCACCGTTGAAGATCGACTCGATGCCGGTCCAACCCTGCTGCTCGACGATCGCCCGGGTGGAGAGCGTGTTGGCCTGCACCAGCACGCCGACGATCGCGAGGCCGAACGCCGCTTCGTAGCTGAGGAGCTGCGCGGACGCGCGCACGCCGCCGAGCAGCGGGTACTTGGAGCCGGACGACCATCCCGCGAGCATCACGCCGTAGAGGCCGATGCCCGACATGCACAACAGCCAGAGGATGCCGAACGGCAGCTCGGCGCCCTGCAGGAAGGTGCGGTGGCCGGCGATGGTGACCTCGCCGCCGAAGGGCACGATGAGGAACGCGAGGAACGCGGGCGTGATCGCGAGGTACGGCGCGAGCTTGAAGATCCGGCGATCCGCGCTGTTCGGGATCGACTGCTCCTTGAAGAACAGCTTGATGCCGTCGGCGAGCGTCTGCAGCAGACCGAAGGGCCCGGCGCGCGTGGGCCCGACACGGTTCTGCAACCGCGCGATCACCTTGCGCATGAACCAGATGTACATGAGCACCGACAGCAGGAGCAGCACGAAGACGAACAGCACCTTGCCGAGGATGATCAGGAACACCGTCAGGTCGATGCCGCCGTTGTAGATCGGATCGGTGAGGGCGAGCAGGAGGTTCACGAGCTTCTCCTCACCGCACCGTCTCGACGCGGAGCTCGGTGACCGCGGATTCGATGTCGATGACGTCGGCCGCCCCCACCGTGCCGCCCTGGGCGAACGCGATGAACGCGGTGCCCGGCGCAGTGGCGGCGTCGGCCCGCACCGGCAGCGTGACCGTGCCACGCGAGCTGGTGACGCGAACGTCGTCGCCCTCCGCCTGCACGCCGATGCGGGCGAGGTCGCTGGGGTGGACCGTGAGCGACGCGCCCGGCGCGAGCGGCGCGATGCTCGGGCTCGACGCCGCGGTGCGTCCGGCGTCGTAGAGGGTGCGGGCGGCCACGAGGCGGAGACTGTACGCGTCCGGCGGCACGGTGGCCGGTGCCGGCGCGGTGCGGTCCCACACGTGCAGCGCGGGAAGGTCGGCGACGACCTCCGCGGTCGTCCCCTCGGCGGCATCAGGCCCGGTGTCTTCGCCGACGACGATGTCTGCTTCTTCGGCAGCTTCCAGGGTGGCGGGCGCGATCGGCTCCCACGAAGGACCGCTCGCGAACGCCGTGGGCGCCGCGAAGACGAGCTCGTCGGGGTGCTCGGCGATCGGGAGGACCGCGCCGTCGCGCGCCCGGCGCAGCAGCTCGGGGGTGACGCCCTGGTGGGCCGGCGCGACCCGGGCGATCTCCTCCTGCACCTCCTCCACGGAGTACAGGCCGAAGTCGGCGCCGAGGCGGGCGGCGAGGTCGGCTGCGATGCGCCAGTCGTCCATGGTGGTGCCCTCGGGCGTGATCAGCTGCGCGAGCCGCTGCACCCGCCCTTCGAGGTTGGTGCTGCTGCCGGACTTCTCGCCCCACACCGTGGTGGGCAGGAACACGTCGGCGTTCGCCGCGGCGTCGGCGCAGAACGCGCCCACCGCCACCAGGAAGCCGACGCCGTCGAGCCCCGACCGGGAGCGGATGCGATCGGGGTAGTCCTCGAGCACGTCGGCACCGAGCAGCACCATGGCCGAGATGGTGCCCGCGGACGCGGCAGTGAGGATGCCCGTGGTGTCGAGCCCGCGCTGGGTGGGCACGGAACCCCACGCCGCGGTGTAGTGCTCGCGGCCGGCGTCGAGGGTGACGCGCCCGGGCAGGAAGCCCGGCGTCAGCCCGAGGTCGAGCGCGCCGCGCACGTTGCCGCGGCGCAGCGCCGACAGGAACTTCACGTTCGGCAGCGCCGCGAGCGCGGCCGCCGCCTGGAGGATCGACGCCGGCGACTCCGCCACCGACTGACGGCCGAGGATCACGACGATGTCACCGTCACGCCCGTCGAAGGCCTGCGCGGCCTTCTCGAGCGACGCGCTGCCCGACGCGGTGACGCCGCCGGCGAGCGCATGGGCGAGCTGCTCGGTGATGGCGCCGGCATCGCCCGGCGCGTGCCGCAGCACCGCGGCGACGTCGGCCTCGAGCCCGGTGGCCCGCGGCGCGATCTCGATCACGGGCACCTGGAGCTCCACCGCGGCGCGGCGCACGCGCAGGTGGAGGACCGGCAGCTCTTCCTTGAGGTCGGGTGCGAGCAGCACGATGCCGGCGGCGCGCTCGACGTCGGCGATCGTCGCGCGCGGCAGGCCGAGCACGACCTCGGCCGGGAGCCCGTCGCCGAGCTGGGCGTCCACGTTGTCGGTGCCGAGCACGCCCTTGGCGAGCTTGGCCCACACGTAGGCGTCCTCGTTGGTGCCGCGCGCGCCGCCGATCACCGCGATCGACTGCGGGCCGTGGTCGTCGCGTGCGCGGCGGAGGCCTTCGGCCGCGGCGTCGAGCGCCTCCGGCCACGACACCTCGACGAGCTCGCCGTTCTTGCGCACCATCGGCGCTCGCACGCGGTCGTCGGAGTGCACCCACTCGTACCCGTAGCGGCCCTTGTCGCAGAGCCAACCCTGGTTGACCGGATCGGAGTCGACACCCAGGAGTCGCACGATCCGGTTCGAGGTGGACTGCAGGGCGCCGCGGCAACCGACCGAACAGGTGGTGCAGGAGGTCTCGACCGACTGGAGGTCCCACGGGCGCGCCCGGAAGCGGTAGCTGCTCGCGGTGAGCGCGCCGACCGGGCAGATCTGCACCGTGTTGCCGGAGAAGTAGGAGGAGAACGGCTCGTCGGGGAAGGTGGTGACGTAGGTGTTGCCGCCGCGACCGCCGAAGCTGATCAGCGGGTCGCCGCCGATCTCCTCGGCGAAGCGGGTGCAGCGGCCGCACTGGATGCAGCGCTCGCGGTCGAGCAGCACGAGGTCGCTGATCGGGATCGGCTTCTCGAAGTGCCGCTTCTCCTCGACGAAGCGCGACTCGCCGGGACCGAACGCGAGCGTCTGGTCCTGCAGCGGGCACTCACCGCCGCGGTCGCACACCGGGCAGTCGAGCGGGTGGTTGATGAGCAGGAACTCGAGCACGCCGTCCTGGACGGCCTTCACGTTGTCGGACTGCGTGTTGACGACCATGCCGTCGGACACCGGCGTGGCGCACGAGATCTGCATGCCGCGCATGCCCTCGACCTCGACGAGGCACATGCGGCACATGCCGACCGGCTTCATGCGCTCGTGCCAGCAGAACCGCGGGATGTAGGAGCCGTGCTCCTGCGCGACCTTGATGAGCAGCTCGCCGCGCGGCGCCTGCACCGTCTTGCCGTCGATGGTGACGGTGACGACGTCGGGGCCGGGCGCGACGGGGATGACGTAGCGCTGGTTCGAGGGCCACTGGCTCATGGGGACTGCGTCAGTGCTCATACCGCCGCTCGCACCTCGATCGAACCCCGGCGCGCCGCATCGGCCGCGAGGCGCTCCTTGATCTCGTCGTACCAGTAGTTGCGCAGGCTCACGACCGGCGACATCGTCGACGGGCCGAGCTGGCAGATGGTGGTCATCCCCGGCGGCCACGAGAGACCGGGCGCCAGGTTGTTGCCGAAGCCGAGGAGGAGGTCGAGGTCCTCGGGGCGGCCGTAGCCGTGCGCCATCCGGTAGAGCACCTTCTCGATCCAACCCGAGCCCTCGCGACAGGGCGTGCACTTGCCGCACGACTCGTGCGCGAAGAACTTCGAGAGCCGCCACGCGACGAGGATCGGGTCGACGGTCTCGTCGAACACCATGATCGCCCCGGAGCCGAGCATCGTCTTGAGCTCGCTCTGCACGGAGTCCATGTCGAGCGGCGCGTCGAGGTGCTCCTCGCGCAGCCACGGCGCCGACGCGCCGCCGGGGATGAAGAAGCCCAACCCCTTGCCGCCCTTGACGCCGCCCGCGAGGCCGTAGATCAGCTCACGGAAGGTGGTGCCGAGCTCGATCTCGTAGTTCCCCGGCTTCTCGACGTTGCCCGACACCGAGAAGATGCGCGTGCCGGTGGAGCGGTTGACGCCCATCGACGCGTACCACTCCCCACCCTTGTTGATGATGTGCGGCACCGTCGACATCGTCTCGACGTTGTTGACGATCGTGGGCGCGGCGTACACGCCCTGCACCGCCGGGAACGGCGGCTTGATGCGCGGCATCGCGCGCTCGCCCTCGAGGCTCGAGAGCAGGCCCGTCTCGTCGCCGGCGATGTAGCAGCCGGCGCCGCGGTGCAGGATGATCTCGAGGTCGTAGCCCGACCCGAGGATGTCCTTGCCGACGAAGCCGCGGTCGTAGGCCTCCTGCAGCGCCTTGCCCAGGCGCTCGGCGCCGAGCCCGAACTCGCCGCGCAGGTAGACGAACGCGTGGTGCGCCTGGATCGCGAACGCGGTGATGATCACGCCCTCGATCAACTGGTGCGGATCGCCCTCCACCAGCATGTGGTCCTTGAAGGTGGACGGCTCCCCTTCGTCGCCGTTGACCGCGAGGTAGCGCGGGAAGACGTCCTTCGGGAGGAACGACCACTTCTGGCCGGTGCCGAAGCCCGCGCCGCCGCGGCCACGCAGGCCCGACGTGGTGACCTCGGCGACGATGTCCTCGGGCGTCATCGCGAGCGCCTTGCGCAGCGCGGTGTACGCACCGTTCTCGAGCGCGGCCTCGATCGTGAAGGAGTCGTCGGGGCGCTCCCGCAGGAACTTGGTGACGACGCGGAGCTCCTCTGCTGCCATCAGGCCGTGCCTCCGCTCGAACCAGCCGACTTCAGGGAGTTGGTCGCGGTGCCGGAGATCGTGCGCGCGACTCGCTCGCCGCGCCTGTAGGCCTCGATGAGCTCGATCGCGGTCTCGCCGGTGAGCGGACCGTGGAACTCGTAGTTGACCTGCAGCACCGGCGCGAGGTCGCACGCGGCGATGCACTCGACCTCTTCGACGGTGACGTCGGGGTCGTCCGCGTACTGGTGCGCGAGGTGCGTGAGCAGGTCGGGACCGCCGTTGACCAGGCAGCTCACGTTCGTGCACACGGACACGAGGAGCTTGCCGACCGGTTCGCGCTTGAACATCGTGTAGAAGCTGCACGTGCCCAGCACCAGTGCGGGTGTGAGGTCGAGCAGTGCCGCCACCTCCTCGATCGCGTCGGGGGTGACGTAGCCGTCCTGGTCCTGCGCGAGGTGCAGCAGCGGGAGCACGGCGGACTTCTTCTGCGGGTACCGTGCCAGGATCTCGCGCGCGGTCTCGAGGTTGGACGGGCTGAACGGCACTAGCGGTCGACCTCCCCCATGATCGGGTCGATGCTCGACACGATCGCCACGGCGTCGGCGAACATGCAGCCGGGCACCATCGCATCCATCGACTGGAGGTTGTAGAAGGACGGGCCACGGATGTGCATGCGCACCGGCTTGGGTGAGCCGTCGGACACGAGGTAGCAGCCGATCTCGCCGCGGGGCGACTCGACGACCGAGTAGGTCTCGCCCGGCGGCACGCGGAAGCCCTCCGTGAAGAGCTTGAAGTGGTGGATGAGCGCCTCCATCGACTCGTCGATGCGAGCACGCGGCGGCGGGGTGACCTTGCGGTCCTGGATCCGGTAGTCGCCCCTCGGCATCTTCGCGACGCACTGGCGCACGATCTTCAGCGACTCGAGGATCTCGTAGAGCCGGATCTGGTAGCGGTCGAAGACGTCGCCGTTGGGCGTGTAGATCACGTCGAAGTCGACGTCGTCGTACGCGAGGTACGGCTGCGCGCGGCGCAGGTCCCAGGCGAAGCCGGTGGAACGCAGGATCGGGCCGGTGGCGCCCAACGCGAGCGCCTCGTCGGTGGTGAGCACGCCGACGCCCACGGTGCGCTCGCGGAAGATCGGGTTGTCGGTGAGCAGCTCGTCGTACTCGCTCACGCCCTCCTCGACGAGGTCGCAGAGGTCGAGCACGTCGTCCTCCCAACCGTCGGGGAGGTCGGCGGCGACGCCACCGGGGCGGATGTAGTTGTGGTTCATCCGCAGACCGGTGATCTGCTCGAGCACACGCAGCGCACGCTCACGCTCGCGCCAGCCGTAGATCATCATCGAGAGCGCGCCGACGTCCATGCCGTTGGTGGCCTGGAAGAGCAGGTGCGACGAGATGCGGTTGAGCTCGACCATGAGCATGCGGATCCACGTCGCACGCTCGGGGAGCTCGAGGTCGAGGAGCTGCTCCACCGCGAGCGAGAACACCAGCTCGTTGGAGAGCGGCGACGCGTAGTCCATGCGCGTGACGTTCGTGCAGCCCTGCACGTACGACAGCTCCTCGCCGGTCTTCTCCATGCCGGTGTGCAGGTATCCGATGACCGGCTTCGCGCGCAGCACCGTCTCGCCGTTGAGCTCCATCATGATGCGCAGCACACCGTGCGTGGACGGATGTTGCGGCCCCATGTTGATGATCATGGTGTCGTCGAGGTCGGGCCAGGGCCCGCCCGTCAGCACCAGTTCCTTCTCGGCCGCCTCACCGGTGAGGGGACGCAGCAGCTGCGCGCCTTCGTCGGTCTGCGCCTCGAGCCGGCGCTGCTCGGCGCTCTGATCGGCGGTGTCGATCCGTTCGCTCATGCTTCGCTCACGAATGCGCTCATCGGGGGCTCGGGTCGCCCTTGAACGTCACGGGCACCCGCGCCGGCGCATCGTCCTTGCGCAGCGGGTGATCGGGCCATTCGTCGGGCAGCAGGATGCGGGTGAGATCGGGGTGGCCCTCGAACGTGATGCCGAGAAGGTCGTAGACCTCCCGCTCGGGGAACGAGTTGCCGGGCCAGAGGTCGACCAGGCTGGCGATCGTGGTGTCGGCGGCCGGCACCTGCGCGATCACGCGGATGCGGCGGTTGCGCGGGTGCGACAGGAAGTTGGCGACCACCTCGAACCGTTCGGGCTCGACGCCCGCGGGGAGGAAGCGCGCTTCGTCGACGAGGTGGTCGACGGCGGTGATGTCCATGCACTGCGTGAAGCGCTCGCCGTCGCGCAGGAACAGCGCGACGTCGTGCCACGAGTCGCGGGCGACGTGCACGACCGCCTGGCCGTGCGAGTCGACGAACACCGTCCCGGGGAATTGCTCCACCACTGCGGCCGCGACCTCGTCGCCGATCGGAGCGGGCGCGTCCTCGTGATCGTCTTCGGGCGCCTGGGCTGCTTCGTCGGGCATCTCGCGCTCGGGTCCCTCAGACCGCCGACGGGGTGCCGTCGCGCTGGTCGATCGTGATCTCGGCTCCACCGCTGCGGGAGGTGGCGCGGCGCTTCATGATCTCGCCGCTCTTGATCTCGTCGCCGAGGGTGAGGATGCCGTGCATCAGCGTCTCGGGACCGGGCGGGCAACCCGGCACGTAGACGTCGACCGGCACGATCTGGTCGACGCCCTGCACGATCGCGTAGTTGTTGAACATGCCGCCGCTGCTCGCGCACACGCCCATCGAGATGACCCACTTGGGCTCGACCATCTGGTCGTACACCTGGCGCAGCACCGGCGCCATCTTCTGGCTGACGCGCCCGGCGACGATCATGAGGTCGGCCTGACGCGGGCTGGCGCGGAAGATCTCCATACCCCAGCGCGAGAGGTCGTAGTGCGCGGCGCCCGCCGCCATCATCTCGATCGCGCAACACGCGAGCCCGAAGGTGGCGGGCCAGACCGAGTTGCGCTGCGCCCACTTGACGAGGTCTTCGACCTTCCCGGTGAGGAAGTTGTGCGGAACGGCTTCGAGCCCCATCTACGCGGCCTTCCCGGATTCGTCGCGCGCCGCGGTGGCCATGTCGGCCGGGTCGAGGCCGTCACGCCCCGGCATGCCGGCGGCCCGCAGGATCGTGGTGCCGGCACGAGAGACGACCTGCTTCACCGGGCCCCAGTCGAGCGCGCCGGTGGAGAGGAGGTATGCGAACGGCACGAGGAGCACGAGCAGGAAGAAGCCCATGA